>Ga0207831_100113_pt1 | contig 63792 bp, 57 predicted proteins | sample TtanPargueraPR_7_FD_187741 | JGI IMG/M metagenome (GOLD analysis project Ga0207831, IMG submission 187741) | Aerobic enrichment media microbial communities from Bioluminiscent Bay, La Parguera, Puerto Rico - Tt and M1 (2) (SPAdes) | ecosystem: Environmental > Aquatic > Marine > Unclassified ...
AATAAAATGACTGTGTTAAATGCAATTAGGGCTAAACTAGTTCTGAGAATGTTCGCAGTGATAAAAAATGAAAAAATGTATATACAAAATTACATTAATCCCTTGTCTGTTTCATAAGAATAGGAGGGGGTATCCGTCAGTCGACGGAGCCCGAAGTTTTCTTTTTTTGTCCTTACTCTTTTCGGGAGCTGCTGCTTACTGCCCAAACGGTGATTCCTGCAACGGTAATCAGGCTTCCAACAATAATGGCCAGATTGACATTACGTTGTGTGTGTTGTGCTTTTTTAAGCTGTTTGGCACCAACTCCTTTTTCAGCAATAAGGTCTTCCAGTTCTTTGATTTTTCCTTCTAATTCGGTTTTTATTTTTTCGGTAAATTCCATGTTAGTAGTGTTTTAAGATTCATATAAGTAGAACGTAGTAAAAAGTAAAATGTTTGTTTTTATTCCTCATCTCCGCCGCTCCGTCTCCCCCTGGTTTGCAACAGCCTGTCCCGAATTTTTCGGGAAGGGGTCAGGGTTTCGGTCGATTGTATCGACAAAAGCGGATGTTGGCAAATAGCTTTATAAACTTTTTAAGACGTCGTTAAAAACGACAAGATATTTTACCCCTCGTTACAAACGAGGGGCAGGTGGGGGGATGAAGTAATCTCAGCTATCGGGGGGTAGGCAGACAGGCGATTTTTAATTCGCTTCCTGGTGTTCTTCAAACGGTACAACCGTGCATTCATACTCCGGGTTGGTAATTTCGGTTTTGGTAAGCCATTTTTCCGAAATCGTTAAGGTATAAACATCGTTTCCCTTGTGTTGCAACTCCCATACAATTCCTTCGGCTTCGGGAAAAGCTTTGTGTCCCTCAATCTGGTCGCTCAACAGGCGTTTAATTAAATTGTTTTCCGACAGCCCGTAACTCAGCGCTTTCAGCGCGGTTTCTTTTGTTAGCTCCTCCACATTGTCGTCGCCCTTTATTTCCATTTCCACAAGATTTACCGTACCCTGAGGAAACTTTCCGTTGTAGGCACTGTAAAGCAACTGGTTAATGTTAAACAATTCGTGGTGAAGATCGATTTCGGAATAATTTTCAAAGGTTTTGGTTCGTAGCATTTCGTGCGAAAGATTGTCGATTTGTCCGTCGGCTAATTGGTCCGAGCATTTGTAATCAAGTAGAATGGCGGCTGCCTCATGGGGTTCAAAATCGGAAATGGCCAGAAAAAGATATTCTTTTAATTCCGCGGGTTTTAGCTGTGCCGCATCGGGATATTCAAAGCGTGCCAGCAACGCTTTGTAGTCTTCGTTACTCCAGGCATTTTCAAGTTCATTAGTCGTTTTAACGTCATTAATTTTTACTAAATAGTTCATACAAAAAATTTTGGTTTCTATTAATTCCAACTGACAGAACGGATAATTGTTTGATTTTTTTTTGGAATGCCGCTGTTTGTGCACGATAGATTCGTGTTCAGTTCCGGATTATAGTTGGATGGTATCGACTGGTTGCCGTAAACAGAGATTGCTTCTCTTCGCTCGCAATGACAAATATTAATAGGAATACATCGCCGCGGACGGGAATGAATCGTGCCGGGATGAATGAGCTGGTCGTCCGCGGCCTTTTTGCGCTTATCATGACGTCATTACGAGGGATCCGTCAGCCGACGGAGACCGAAGTAATCTCTCGTCTAGGGAGGTCAGGAGTTAGTCGTTGTATCGACAAAAGCGGATGTTGGCAAATAGCTTTACAAAGTTTTTAAGATGTCGTTAAAAACGACAAGATATTTTACCCCTCGTTACAAACGAGGGGCAGGAGGGGATCCGTCTGTCGACGGAGACTGAAGTAATCTTTCTTGGCCGTTTATAAGTTGTTACAGCGCAAATTAATCTTTTATGCATCGTACTGAAAGACCGGTTTGTTTGATATATTCTTGTTTGTGAATGGATTGATAGGAATCGAATAAATAATAACCGTAGGCATTTTCTTCATCAAGAGGTGTTACCGTCCAGAACATTCCCAGGCTGTTAACAGGATATGAATATCCGGGGAAGGCACTCTGGGCTCCTCCCGGCAATGCGGTAAATCCACTGCTGTTGGTCGCAAAGTCGTTGAATGGAAGCCAATGTGCCGTTCCTGTTTCTTTCAGTTTATTGCCTGCCACATCACTGCCGCCTAAGTAGGTAATAAGGGTTTGCCATTCTTCATCGGTAGGAACGTGCCATCCTGCCGGGCATACATTACGGGAGTCGGTTACAGCAAACCAGTTATATAACTTGCCATAGGGAACCTCAAGGGCAGTAACATTTTCATTATAGCACCAGGCTCCGGATGTAGCATTCTGCCAGTCACTATTATCAATTATATTGGGGATATTATCTCCATTGGCATATTTTGTAGTCCTCAGATTTTCGACCAGCCAGGTTTGTGTTCCGATGGTCACTGACGAGTAAGGATTTCCATCCGGATCAAAAACCGTTGCTTCTGGCATGGTAACTACAAGTTCGTTACCATATCCGGTGCCGGCAATATTGGTTGCATAACTTCGGATATAGTAGGTAGTAGCCGGTAATAAGCCATAGGGATCGCTGGTAAAAGATGAATAATTGAGCTGGTCTTCGGTTTTGTTATCAGCAATGGTTGGCGAAGGATCAGTACTCCAGCAAACACCTGCGTTTAGGATGAGGCCCTGTGACAAAATATCGCCCCCGGTTGATATTACGAAAGTTCCTGCATTGTTTATTTGTTTGGTAGTAAGTTGTGGGAATCCTATGGTTGTGAATTCATAATTGCTACTGTAAAAAACTTCCTCGTTCGCAACAGCATAAGCACGTGTATAATAGCTTGTACCGGGTAAAAGTCCGGTAATTGTGGTTTCAAAAATTCCGGTTCCGCTTCCAGCTTCGGTTTTACTGTCGGCGATGGTTGGATTTATGGTGGTGCTCCAGCAGGCTCCTCTTGAAGTAACCGTTTGGTTAGACTCAATACGCCCTCTCATAAAAGCCTCGCTACCGGTAATATCACCAAAATCAACAATAACAGCTTCAGTAAAGGGGAGTGGTTCCAGTGTGATGGATAAAACATCTCCATATCCAATACCAGCGCCATTTATTGCATAAGCCCTAAGGTAATAAGTAGTTTCAGGAGCCAGGTTTAGGATCGTTGTAAAATCGTCATTCCCAACGCCATCCATCGTGAAAATACCTTGCAGTGTGGGTGAGCTGTCGAAACCTATGCAGATACCTTTTTGAAAGATCTCTGTACCGCCATCGCTGGTAATATTTCCTCCGCTTGTTACTGTTATTGCATCAATAAGTTCTATGGGCTGTGTGGTGAGTTCCGGTGGGAAAGGATTTTCAAAACAGGAATTCAGAACTATTCCCTGGCAAACGATAACAAGTGTAAGAAAACACTTATTGAGTTTGCTTTTATAGCGAGTGAGCCGTGGATTCATTTCGTTAAGATTAAAATTTTATATGATAACCGATAGAAAATGCTACCGGCAAGGGATCTTTAATATCATATTCCATTGACTCAAGATCATCAACAGCATCTTTATAGGCCTGAGGTCGAAATGGAACCAGTAACTCAGCACTTAGGAATGATTTTTCCTTTAATTTGAATTGAACACCGACACCTGCCGAAAAGCCAAAATAAGTTGTTTTGGTTTCCATAACCACGGCGTCGACAATCAATACCACATTGTATCCGTACATACCTGTGACATATGTACTCAGTCTTTTTTGGGAGGGTACATGATACTGTACTCCGAGGTTATATCCCAGGGCATCCAGGTTGTATCCCAACGAGCCAAATAAACCTATTTGTTCGACGGGACTATAGGTCAATCGCGTCCCAAATCCACCATAACTCAATCCCGCACCTGCACCGATATCACCATGATGGGAGGACTGTCCAAACAATAAGGGGGTACTCAGCAATATAACCATGGTGAAAATTGTAATGCTCTTTATCAGAGGCGATCGCAACAATGTTGTTTTCATGGCTTAGTGGTATTAATGTATAAGAAAGTTACTGCTTTTTACTGATATTTCAATCGGTTTTGTGCAGTTCGTTTCAGACAAAACAAACGGCTTTTTGATGTCAATACGAGGGATTCGTCAGCCGACGGAGACCGAAGTAATCTCTCGTCTACCCCTCGTTGCAAACAAGGGGCAGGAAGAGCTACCGCGCCCCCGAAGTTGTAGGGCTTTCGCGTGGTTTGTTAATTATTACAGCATAAAAATACCCCGGGCGTAACCTTAAATCGCTCGCATCGTTATTTTAGAAGTAACAACAGATAATTCTGTCTTAAATTGAAATAGTATGGCAAAGTACCTGGTTTGTGGAAATTACATTGGCGAAGGAATGAGGGGATTAATGAAAGAGGGAGGCTCAAGCCGGCGTTCTGAGATTGAAAAATTAGTGGCTTCGCTGGGCGGCACCGTGGAGTGTGTGTATTACGCTTTTGGCGATTACGATATTTACGGCATATTCGATATGCCCGACAGTGCCGGTATGGCGGCCTTTTCGTTACAGGCAGCATCGAGTGGCCTGGTAACGGTAAGCAGTATTCCATTGCTTACACCCGAAGAAATTGATGAGGCAGCAAAACGAACAGGCGTATACCGCGCTCCGGGAGTAGATTGGTTGCCGTAAACAGAGATGGCTACATCTGCTACCGCGCGAATCATTTGCGTTGTACAACGTCGTTAAAAACGACAAAATAGTTCCCCCTAGGTGCAAACGAGGGGCAGAGGGAGTTTGTGCTGTTTAGCAATAAAATCATGGGATCACTTTTATGCTGCTGCCGCGCGATTCGCAACTGCTGATTCTTTGGAGCTTTCGTGTGTTTTATCAATAAATCTCAACAGTTACGTGTTATTTATCTTGTTGCTTGAGGGCAACGATCTTTTGCATCACGGCCTCGGCTTCGGCATACTTTTGGTCGGCCAGCTTCCGGTTGGTCTTCGACAAATGGTAATTTTCTTCCATTAATTTATCGTATTGTTTTTGTAAGCGTTTAGCAGGGTCTTTTTTAAAGATGTTGAACATGGTGTTTATATTTATTGTTTAACGTTGGCATCAAATAAATAAACATCAGTGCACATCGAAAGTTCATAATGCTTTCGCTCTGCGCAGGGAAGCATTTGCGGGCACCGTTGTCTGGCTTATTAATGCCTCATCATACCAAACCATGAGCAGTTTTACATCGAATATAACATCATTAACCAAAAATTAGTAGCCCTTGCTACCGTGCGAATCCTTTCGCGTGGTCTTGTAAACCTATAGAAAAGTGTTAATTTTAAACATGTTCTAAAAACCAATCCACAATGAGCCGCAATTACAAATTCTCTAATCCTGATGGTGTATACTTTGTTTCTTTCGCTGTTGTTTATTGGCTGGATGTATTTACAAGGAATGAGTACAAAAACATTTTGCTCGAGAGTTTACATTATTGTCAGCAAGAGAAAGGAATGGAGATTTTTGCCTGGTGTATAATGCCTAATCATGTACATTTAATTTTCAGAAGTTCGGGCAATCAAAAGCCGGAATTGCTTCTTGGAGATTTTAAGCGATTTACCAGTAACGCAGTTGTTAAAGCAATAAAAGACAATCCGCAGGAGAGTCGAAAAGAATTGCTGCTCAAACAATTTCAAAAGGCTGCGAATGAATCATCAAATGTTAAACGGTATCAGTTTTGGAGGCACGACAATAAGCCAATCGAATTATGGAGCAATAAGGTAATCGATGAAAAAATAGAATATGTTCATCAAAATCCTGTAGAAGAAGGATATGTTACCAGGGCGGAAGATTATTTGTATAGCAGTGCTGCTGATTATGCGGGAGAGAAAGGACTGTTAGATGCTGTTATTGTAGTAAAGTAGTTATCAACCACGCGAAAGGATTCGCGCGGTAGCGGAGCCCCGCGTTACCAGCGTGGGGAAGGATTTATACCGACAGGAATTGAATGGCCTCTTTTACCGTCATCTTTTCGCTGATGTTTGCCGCCTTTGCCAGCTGGTTGCAAACGGTTATAATGCCGTTGGCCAAAACGTCCTGTCCGTTGAAGATCTCTGCACTCATGCAGTCGACCGTGCAGGCAGGGATTCCTGCCTCGCTCAGCGATTCGAGGCTTTTTATGCCTGCATTGTTTTTACCTATTCCGGCATCGTTAAAAAACACGGCTTTTACGTGGTATTTTTGTGCATAAGCACCTGCGCTCACTCCACCATGCGATCCACACACCACGATATCGCCTGCATTGCTTTTGTTTAAAAAAGTGATGCTGTCAGTTACGGTAACAGTTGTTCCGGCAACTTGTGTTTGTTTTTGTTTTTTGAGGTCTCCCTTAGTGCTTTTGTCCTGCACATTATTCTCTGCAGGTGATTCATTGTTCTTACTTTTTGTTTCGAATGAAAGCGCCTTTGCAATATGACTTATTTTGGCAATGGCCTCTTTCACCGAATCGCCGGCTTTTATTCCGGCAGCTTCTGCTTTGGCGCCGGTGTGACTTATAATTCCGCTGTCCCAGGTATCTTGTGAAATACCAATCTCGGCGCTGTAATTATCCACAGCACAAGCCAGAATATTCGCTGCATCGTAATGGGTGAGACCTCTGATTCCTGCCTGATTTTTTCCAACACCGGCATTGTTGAGAAAAGCAACTTTTACACCACAGTTTTTTATGTGTGCGGCCAAATCGCTACTGCCTCCGCAATGCGATCCACAAACTAGAATCGGGTGGATATTATCGGATTGTAAATCCCCTAAACTGTCGAGCAGTACTACACCTTCAGGCAATTCCATAACAGAACAATTTCGACTTAACAACGAATGGCTACACATTCCTCAGCAACAAGTTCTTCCCGGGCAATCTGGCTTCCCATCTCGTAGGCCTTTATGTTGCCTTCAACAAACTTTGCAGGAACGTTTTCCCGAACGATCTGAATCATTTCGTCGTGGGGATAGTTTCTCAACTCGGCATAGTAGCCCAGCATCACCACATTCATCATTTTGTTGATATCGAAATCCAGGTTTTTATGCGCATTCGGTTCGATGATAAATTTCGTATTCTCCGATCTTTTTATGATCTCGGTTTTGCACTCAGGCAAATCTTTTTGCAGCCGGGCATTAACGCTGGTTGAAGTAAGCTCGTAGGTGCTGGTCAGTAGCACACCGTCTTCTTTTAGTGCATGCAAATGCCGCAATGTTTCCGTTTGCTCAAAAGATATAACGTAATCAACATCTCCTGCTTTAATAAACGGCGATAACACGGGTTTGGCGGAATAACGGAAATGGCTCTCGACACCTCCACCGCGCTGGCCCAAACCAATCACGTCTGAGATTTTCAAGTGGTATCCCCGTTTCAGATAAAACTTACTTAAAAGATTGCTAAAAAGGAGAATCCCTTGTCCTCCAACACCCGCAATGATGATATTCTTTCCTGAGTCTTGCATATCTAATTTTTTATTGCTTCAAATTGGCAGGCCGTAGAACACAATCCGCAACCTGTACAAATATCTTCGTTGATCACTATTTCTGTCGATCCGTTATTTCCTTTACTTTCAATAGCCAAACAACCAACACCCACACATTTGCGGCATTTTGTACACGCATCCTGATCGATGTAATACTGCTTTTCTCTTGGCAGTTTGAATTTTGTAACACAAGGTTTTTTCACAATCACCACCGAATTGGTTTTAGAATTTACCGCTTTCAGTATTGATGCTTCAAGATTTTCAAATTCGTAGGCGTCAACAGTTACAATGTCTTTCACACCTATGGCTTCGCATACTTTGGCAATGTCCAGTTTGTTCTCCGGTTTGTAATTGAACCCAAATTCGCTGGATGCCACGTTCTGTCCGCCGGTCATTGCCAGGCAGCTGTTGTCTACAATAATCACTGTCGATTGACTATTGTTGAATATCAGGTTCATCAGCCCGTTTACTCCGGTTGCCCAGAAGCCACCATCACCAATCATGGCCACAAAATTTTCGGTATTGTTTTTTGCCACGTTGTAACCGTGCGCCAAAGCAATACTCGATCCCATACATTTTTGCAGGGAATACGATTCCATATGCGGGAAACAACCAATAAGACCACAGGTAACATCGGCCGCCGCCTTTATTTTATGTTTCTTTAATACGCGCGAAATAAAAAGGTGCGAACAACCGGCACAACTCACCGGCAACCTAAAAGGTACGCCTTGCATGGGTGTTCTCTTTGGTGCATCCGGCACCAGTTTTTCCTCGATAACATCGGGAGTAAAACGCATCATCTCCGGAAATTTTGGCCACAGTTCTTTCCCGATAACCGAAATGCCCAGATCCTTGATATTCTTCTCCATAATATCGTGGCCATCTTCAATCACATAAAGTTTGTCTACGTGTTCGGCCAGTTGTTTTATCTGCTTTGCCGGTAGTGGCGCAACAAGCCCAAGTTTAAGCACAGAAGCTTCGGGCAAAACTTCTTTTACGTAATAGTAAGGAGTACCGGCAGTTATTATCCCGATCTTTTTGTCATTTAGCTCCAGCCTGTTTATTTCGAAATCGTTGCTGTCTTCAGCCAAACGGTTCATATGTGCAGGAAAGTCGTTAAAGCACTTGGTCAGTTTTGGATGCTCCGAACCCTTTGCTTTGGTCATAATGGTAGTCATTATCACCTTACTGAAACTGATGGGATATTTATTTCTGTATTTTTCTTCGTAGGTATAATCCGGATCAATTTTTACGCCGCTGCTGGTTTTGCAAATTACAGAAGTGATTTTAAAGATCACCGGAGTGCTGTATTCTTCACTTATCTCGAAGGCCTTTATCATAAGGTCTTTGGCTTCCTGGCTATCGCTTGGCTCCAGTACCGGAATGTTAAACATATTCCCGTAATGACGGCAATCGTTGTAATCGTCGCCAGCAATTCGGCCCACATCATCGCCAACCACCAATACTAATCCGCCGTTGATTTGACTACCGGCAGCTCCGCCCAATGCATCAGCAGCCACGTGTAAACCTACGGTCTTCATTATTGCCATGCTCCGGTAACCTGCAAATGAAGCACCAATGGCAACCTCCAAAGCTACTTTTTCATTCGTCGACCATTCGCAATAAATCTCCGGGTGTTTCAGATGTGTATAATCCATTACCTCTGTAGAAGGTGTTCCCGGGAATCCGGAAGCAATTTTTACACCTGCTTCAAAAGCACCTCTGGCAACTGCCTCGTTACCATTCATCATTTGCATTGTTGCAAGCTCAACTCCAATGTCCATAGTTCAATAGTGATTCCTCTCCGCAACGAGAATACGTTTATAGATTTTTAGTAAATGCGGGCAAAAATATATTAATTATAGACTTATTAAAACTTTTACTATCAAATTGATACAGATGATCTGTATTTTGCAATAAATGTTGCATGATAGCAACCCTGCTAACGCGCCCCCGAAGTCTCGGGGCTTTCGCAGTGGTATACTGGCTGGATGTATTTACAAGGAATGAGTACAAAACATTTTACCTGACACTGTACGTTATTGTTAGCAGGAGAAAATGGCGTGTTGAATGATGTTATTGTAGTAAAATAGTAAGCACGCGAACCCTTTCGCGTGGTTCTGACAGTTATTTTAGTTTCCCCCACAAACGCCCCGCTTTACGAAAGAGCTTTTTGGTGGCGTCTTCCATTTTTTTATCGGCTTTGCGGTAGGCTTCGCTTTGGTGGATCTTTTCAGCCGCTTCGTCTATTTTGGCCTCTGTTTTTTCAATCCAGTTTTGGTCTTTCTTTTCTTCCGGTTTGTTTTCCTGTTCTGTTGGCTTTTTCTTTTCTTCTTCCATAGCTGTTGTTATGCTTTTAATCATTCAAATTTATAAAATTAAAGTTGGCTTTAGCACTACTTGTTTTATGTGTGGTATCGAGGGAATAGATTGCTTCACCATCTCATCTACCCCTTGTTGCCAACGAGGTGTTAAGATTTCTGCCGATTGTAACGACAAAAGCGAATGCCCATAAGCAGCTATTACTAACTTTTTAAGACCTTGTTAAAAACGACAAGCGATTTTACCCCTTCCCGAAAATCCGTGACAAGCTGTTACAAACGAGGGGCATGAGGGCTTCTTTTCGCTGACGGGGTGGTGTTTATTTCTCACGATTAACGCGCAAATCCATACTGGTGGCTCAGGAATATGATTTTTGTCTTCTTTTTAGCATAATTTTTAATTTCCATAAAGCTTTTTCCCTGCAACAGGCTACTAAATGTTGTTTTTATTATAGATTTGGTTTCAATATGTAATTTAATACTAAGGTATCTGATCACACTGCCTGAAATAATTCAGAACGATCTGTTTGTTTGTTGATCAAAAAAAAGATGTTGCTGAAGTGATTGCCGTTATCAGCTGCCTCGTTTCAAACTTTAAGATTTATGGTTAAAAGAATTTTTCCAATCCTTACCCTGTTGATGTTTGTTTATGGCTGGTCGGCCGGTCAGAAAATTTATACCGAAGCCGATTACGACCGTGCCGCTGCAATGCTGAGATCGAATCTCACGCGTTTTGTCGATAATGATGTTCGCCCGCAGTGGTTAGAAGATGGCCGTTTATGGTATACCTGCCTGTCGGAGGACCAAGTGGAATATAAACTTTTTGATCCGGGAAATAAGAAAACGCAGGTTGTTGCATCGCGTCAGGAACTGGTGGAAGCCATGGGCGCTCAGCAGTCGCAAAGAAGGAGGTACTACAGCAAAGAGGTGCCTTCGCCCGACGGGAAGTACGAAGCTTTTATACGCGACTGGAACCTGTGGATACGCGAAGTGGAGACAGGTAAGGAAACTGCGCTGACTACCGACGGCGTGGAAAATTTTGGCTATGCAACCGATAATGCCGGATGGAAAAAGAGTGACCGACCTGTTCTTAGCTGGTCGCCCGATTCGAAGAAAATTGCCACCTTTCAGCAGGATCAACGACATGTAAGCGATATGTACCTGGTGAAAACCAAAGTAGGGGCACCTGAATTGTCGGCATGGAAATACCCGCTTCCCGGCGATGAGGATATTATCCGGATTTACCGCGTAATTATCGATATTACAAAAGACGATGGAATAGTAAGGCTGAAAATGGCCGGCGATGCGCGCCGTGGTTCGCAGTGTGATGACATTTCGTGCGAAGGTGGTTTTGACGATGTGAGCTGGAGCGACGACAGTAAAAAGCTGGTGTTTGCCTCAACATCGCGCGACCATAAAGAGGAGTATGTACGAATTGCCGATTGCGAAACCGGGGAAGTGCAGGATATTTTTGAGGAGATAGTGGACACACAATATGAATCGGGGCAGGGAACCATTAACTGGAAATATTTTTCGGCCACCAACGAGATTATCTGGTATTCGGAACGCAGCGACTGGGGCCACCTGTACCTTTACGATGCTACCAGCGGCGAATTGAAAAACCAAATTACTTCGGGTGATTTTGTGGTTCGGCAGGTACTTCGTTATGATACAGAAAACAGGCAAATCTATTTTATTGCCGGAGGAAAAGAAGCCGGCGTAAATCCGTATTTCCGCTACCTCTACCGGGTTGACTTCAGCGGGGAGAACCTGACTTTACTGACTCCGGAAGAAGGCGATCATTCAGTAAACTTCTCCCCCGATGGAAACTATTTTACAGATACTTATTCGCAACCGGATGTTCCGGGAGTAACGGTGGTTCGAAATGCACAGGGGAAACTGATCGCTACGCTTGAAAAAACCGATGTATCGCGTTTGGAGGCTACCGGATGGAAAGCACCGGAAGTGTTTTCGGTTAAATCGGCCAACAAAAAATGGGATTTGTATGGTTTGCTGTTCACGCCCACAAACATGGATAAAACAAAAAAATATCCCGTAATCGTATACATCTATCCCGGGCCACAGGGAGGAAGTGTGGGGTCGTGGAGTTTCAGTGCTTCGCGCGGAGACCACCAGGCGCTTGCCGAACTGGGCTTTGTAGTGGTGCTGCTGGAAGGAAGCGGTAATCCAAACCGCTCAAAATCTTTCCATGATGCTTCTTATGGCAATATGGCCGAAAACACCCTTCCCGACCAGGTTTCCGGTTTGGAACAGCTGTCGGAAAGATATGGATTTTTCGATCTCGACAGGGTGGGTATCTGGGGACACTCGGGTGGAGGCTTTGCAACCGCATCGGCCATGTTTAAATATCCCGATTTTTTTAAAGTGGGAATTTCTGAATCCGGCAACCACGATAACCGGAATTACGAAGACGATTGGGGCGAACGTTACAACGGGTTGGAAACCTTAGACGATAACGGCGTATCGAATTACGAAGACCAGGCCAACCAGGTATATGCCAAAAACCTGAAAGGCAAGTTCCTGATTATTCACGGCGGAATGGACGATAATGTGCCTCCGTACAATACCTACCTGGTGGTTGACGCTTTGATAAAAGCAAACAAGGATTTCGACATGATTATTTTACCCAATGCACGGCACGGATACGGCGCCGACAGCTACTATATAATGCGCCGGCGCTGGGATTATTTTATCACCAACCTGATGAATGCTGTTCCGCCAAAAGAGTACGAGATAAAGATCGATCCTGATCCGCGGGCCGTACGCTAATGGATACCGGTACAGTTATGGTGCTGCCTCGCAAATTCTTTAACAAAGCTTAGATTGCTACTCCTGGTGAACCGGGAGTAGCAATCCAGGCATATCGGTAGCAATTCTTACACCCAAATTCCTTTTTTAGGCGGATTGCCGTATGAATCAAAATCATCGCCGTTTTCGCGTAAAGCAGCTTTCAGGTCGTCAACCGAAAACTCAAATCCGTCTTCAGCGGCCATTTTACAAAATTCTTCCATCGAGAAGCAGTTGTCGTACTTAATACGAAACTGGCGGTCGTCGGCACCTTTATCCAGAAACTCAAAAACTCTTTCCTTTGACATGCTTATTCAATTAATTGATTAATAAAATGAAATTATAACATTGGTTTTATTTGATAATTATCGTAAAAAATCGCAATAAGATGTCATAATGTAAATGACATAGTTGTTTGAGTTAACAATTTGATATTGTAATCAAACTTAGTCCTTACACTTTGGTAGCCAGAAGTAAATTGAATTGCTACCGTGTATCGGGTGTACATGGATAGGAGGGATATGGTGTCGGTTATTATGGTGTTATCTGCCAGACCGAATTTTTCACATTCGGGAGGGACGACTACCCGTAGAAAAAATGCCGTAAATCCACACAAAAGCGAGAAGAAGATTTCAGTTTACCAGTCTTCGTAATCGTCCAGATCATCAATTTCAGATACTTCGCTGTATTCCTTATGTAAGAGGGCGGTCATAGCCGACGAAAGCACCAGCTTAAGCTGCTCATCGAGTTGATGGTCGATCCAAACCAGTCCTTTATTCAATCCAAGAAGGCCTCCACCATAGTATTGTATGGCCGATAATGCCTGCTTGTTTTCGATAAACTGGTATCCCAAAGCCGGTATTTTCCGGGCATTTTTAAGATTGCTGTTGGAGCTGGCCGAAGCGATCAGAATTTTGCGTTGCCCATTGGTTAAAAAGGCCGTGCCGGTATTGTTCGACTGGCTGCCGGTTTCGTAGTTCATAAACAATAGCCAGAGATTGGAGGTATCGTTATTCAAAAAAATTGTGACCGAAAAGTTATGTTTATCCAGTAAAACTTCATTTTCACCGATATAAAAAAACGCAATGAGTTTCTGTTCTTTTGATGAGCGATGTTCCTGGTTGATGTGTGCATTAACCGTTGCACGATTCTCTGCCCGGTCGGTCATTACAAAAGAAAACTGCGTTTTTCCTTTTTCCTGTTGCTGGGTGTCGAAAAGGTTTGAACTACCCGACGACTTTACAGCGCCCACTTTGCCTTCAACAACGGCATAATCGCCGAATTCATATTTGGGAATTTTATTTAGGGCCTGTCCTCCCATTTTAATTTTTAGTGCAGTGGAGTTGGCTTCCAGGCCAGAGTCGATAACTATATTCTTTTGTTTTTGGGCTAATGCAGAGATGGTGATTAGTGCCAGGGCGGTTAGCAAAATTTGTCTGATGATTTTTGTTTTCATGAGTCAGATTTTGGAATAAATACTAAGCATGGTGCACTGCAGCCTACCCGCTGGTATACGAAATATTTGCGCCGATGTTTTCTAAGCAAATCAGGAAAATGTTATCGTGTTCGTCTAACCATATTTAATCCTGTCTCGTATACAAACGCACAACCAAAAATCGCAATGTTATGTTAGAATTAGCCGAATTAAAGCATCAAAGAGAGCAGGAGCGCCGAAACAAAACACTGATTGAGCGTTACTGGAACGGAAAGTGGAACGAACGCCGGATGGATATTCTGGATGAACTGGAGTCGCCGGATGTGGTGTATCATGGAACTTCGATGGATATGCACGGTTTGGAAGAATATAAACAGGTGTATGGCGAATACCTGTCGGGTTCGGAAGCTTCGTCAATTGAAATACTCGACTTAATGGCCGAAAAGGATAAGGTAATGAGCCGTTGTCGTTTAAATTATGTTCCGAAAGATGCATCGGGAAAAGCCGTTACCATCGATACATTTACGGTTTTTGAAGTACACGACGAGAAAATCACCGAAGAGTGGGAGATCATTGATGAGCTGGGAATGATGAAGCAAATGGGCGCACAGGCCTGATAAATTAGCACCAAAAGAAAGGGTTAGTGTGCACCTTTTACAACGAAACAACATGTATAAATGAATGAAAGTAAGGTAGTGGATTGAGGTTAGTTTAGTTAGAAATAGGATATATAGTTGCCCGCTGCCTTACTTTTCTGCAACTACATACTATTTATTTCCAAACGGAGATTCAATCTTCAGTCCAAAATTAAACATGAACGAACCGGAATCATCCGAGTCGCTGCCAAAATCCTGCAGTGTTCCGAGTGAAAAGGCAAATTTAGGAACCCATTTCATGGGGTCGGGTTCTTTCAGGTAGTATTCAATACCAAGTGCGAACAGATGGTTGGCATTGTCGAAGCTATCGGAGTTGGGGAAGAAATTTTCGCTACCCAGACGGTAGCGGTATAACAGTGTAGGTGTAAAACGGCTGTTTACCGGAACGCTAAAATACAATGGCAACGATGTAATATGCGATTGCACATCGCTGTCGTATACATATCCCTTTATCAGTCCTGAAGAGAAAGTAAGTTTTTTGTTTTCGTTCGCTTTATTCGAGAACTGATATTTCACATCTCCCCAAAGCGTGTTACCCATATTTTCGGTATCTTTTGTAATGTCGAACGAGTGTGCAATGCCTGCATCAAAATTATCGGCAATTCCCACCCGGGCGTTAATTCCTATTAGCTGCACGGGGTCTTCCGAAAACTCTTCGATACTGCGCAATTGCATATAACCGGCACTAATTTCTCCCTGACCGGGCTCCATGGTACGTGCCGTTTGTAAGCTTGTGAATACACAGCTGAGAAAGAAAGCACAGACACTGATAAGCATAATCAGGTCGAATAAATTGAAATGTTGTAATCGTTTCATGATAATTGAATTTTGTGATTTTTGGATAAAACATTGAACACACGCATGGCAATGGTGTGAAGTATAAAAGCCAGGTTTAACACTACCATTATCAGCAGTAGCAGACTAATTACATGCCCGTTTGACAGGAAGGTAAAACCAAGGCCTGAGAACAGTGATAGCATAAGCAGTATAAGCAATATGGATCTGTTTGCTGATGATTTTACAGCATAAAGTGCGTAATTACGGTAAGCCATAAGCAGCATACACGAAGCGTTTCCGGCCAGTAAGCCGGTTATATACCGGCTTTCGTTGGTTGATTGAGTAATCTGCAGTTGTGCCAGTAGCCATTCGGAGAAAAGCAACAGAAGTGAGACGCTGCAAAATGCTTTCGAAAACCATCCAATCATGCTGATCTTTCCTTTAAAAAACGGTAGGGTGTAAACCAAAAACAGAAATAATCCGGCATGTAAACCTGCACATCGGGGGCATAACATAAGAGTATGATCACCGATTTTGGCAAGAATTTCCGGATTTTGATGACAAATGAGTCCAAAAATAGTGGAAGACAGTGTATCAATGGATTCAGTAAAGTTCATGGCAGGGAAGCAACAGTTGTTGAATTTTTTGGTTATTATGCTCTCATACGATACATTACAAATAAAGTTCTGGAGACAGTAAAATGCGGATGTTAATATAGGTTTGGAACAATTGGCGGAGTGGTCTCGTACACAGGGAAAACTAAAAATTACCCACCATGAAAAAATTCACACTTTTGTTACTGCTATTGCTTGCTTTGTTCTCATGTCACAAAGAAGATTCGTTCGAATTCCACGAATACTCTACCTATGCTTATCCCATTTTTGTTGGTAACGACAGTATTTTTTACATCGAGTATTATACAAAAGTTAAAGAAACCGTGGGTCTCTTTGATTCTGAAATTGAGACAAGTGAAACGGATGTTCGGTTTAAACTAATGGATAGCAACGGGCAAGAGATTTCTACGATCTGGCAACTGAGTTCTGCTGATGACCTGGAGTCAGGCTTTAATATCTGCCTTGCCTTAAATTATTCGAATCAATCAAAAACGCTAATGATCAGCTATTCTCCTTCTTTTAATTCTTACGAGTACCAGTTAATGGTCATGGATTTACAAGGAAATTTGATCAGGAATTTTCGCGACGATGATTTGGGATATGCGTCAGGTTATAATACTCCGAATTTTCCGGTTTCACCAAATGGAGCTTACTATGTTTTGTATAATGAGATAAAAAATACGGCAGGCGAAGTGGTAAAAATTCTGGCCGATACTATTATGGACTGGAATGAAAGGGGCTTGCTGGTAAAAAACCAGTCAATCGATTCTTCCCGAATTGAAATTGAAGGCAATGAATACGATGTGTTCTCTCATCCGGATGCCCAAATTTGGCATGGAGAGGGCGGGCAGTATCTGGCTTTTGATCAGGATACCATTAAGATTTGCAAATGGTCTGATTCATCAGTTTTGAAGAAACTGATAGTTGGTCCTTACCAATCTTATTCTCCATACGGATATTTGGGTTATTGTCCAGATTGTTTCAGGTGTTCTTCATTGTCCCCAAACCTAAAATATATGGTATATGAAGCCAGTGAGATTAATTTGGTCGATATGGAAACGGGCGAATTAATAATGGTTCTAAGCCCTTTTTACGCCTACGATTCGGAATAGATGCTTGTCAATTATGTTTTCATATTAACAAAGATGGCCACCGATTCATCGAAGCTGACGGGTGAATGAGTTTATATCAACCATAAAAACCTAAAAGATTTTTGTATACGATCGTTTAAAATGATAACCGTATACGGCATAGGTTATGGCCATTGGAAACATGTCGCGCCGATGGATTAAACTCCAGAAAAACAGTTTCCAGTAGTATTTCCGGTCTCGGTCGAGAATACCAATAATAAAAACCGACCTGAAGAATGCTTTTAATTTGGTAGCATTCATTTTGTTTTTGGATTTTACCTTTGGCTCGAAGTCTTTCAGGAAATTTTTTACCCGCTCGTAAAATGCTTTGCCACTGTATATGCCCCGAATAACCTGGTTAAAGCCATTCCGGAGCTTTTCGCTGTCCATTTTCGGAATAAAATTCATGGCATTGCTGGTATTATCGCCATCCCAGTCATCAAGAATCCGCCCTTCGGATTGTAGTCTTTTATAGAGTTGAGATTTGGTTGGGGCATTCAGCAAACCAACCATTGCCGAAATGATTCCGCTTTCCTGTATAAACTGTATTTGTCGCTGGAAAATATTGGGTGTATCGCTGTCGAAACCAATAATAAAACCACCCAATACCTCCATGCCGGCTTTTTGAACCTTTTTTACACTGTCGATCAGGTTCCGGTTTTTGTTTTGCACTTTGTTGCATTCGTTCAGCGACATTTCTTCGGGTGTTTCAATCCCAATAAAAACACTCAGAAAACCGGCCCGTGTCATTAAGTTCATTAACTCTTCGTCGTCCGAAAGGTTTATCGATGCTTCGGTGGTAAAATGAAAAGGATAGTTGTGTTGCTCCATCCAGGTAATAATGGCCGGAAGCAGTTTTGTTTTTATGTTCTTTTTATTCCCGATAAAATTGTCGTCAACAAAAAATACCGAACCCCGGAAGTTTTGATCGTAAAGGTTTTGTAGTTCGGTAATAATCTGATCAGTTGATTTTAGCCGGCATTGGTGACCCAGTAATGCTGTAATGTCGCAAAATTCGCAGTTAAACGGACATCCGCGCGAAAACTGGATGGATTGTGATGTGTATTTATTCAGCTTAACCAGCGAATAATCGGGTACCGGCGAATCCTTCATGGTGGCAAACTGTTCGGTTTGGTACAGGTGTTTCGGTTTGCCGTTTTCCAGGTCTTTAAGGAAATGAGGCAAGGTAATTTCTGCTTCGTTTAAAACCAAATGATCAACATTGCCGAACTTCTTATAATCGGCAGTAAAAAGCGGCCCGCCGGCAACAACCGGAATATTGAGGTGATTGCAACGAGCTATTACCGTAATTGCCGATAGAATCTGGGTGTTCATCGCACTGAGGAAAACATAATCGGCCCAGACCAGGTCTGATGAATGTAGTTTTTCAATATTCATGTCAACCAGTTTTGTTTCCCAATGTTTGGGAAACAACGATGCCACAGTAATTAACCCCAGTGGCGGGTAGGCGGCTTTTTTGGAAACAAATTTCAGGGCATATTTAAAACTCCAAAATGTATCGGGGTATTCCGGGTATACCAGTAATATTTTCATCGTTGACTGTTTTTTTTGATCGTGTAATTGTAAAGTTCGGAACGATGATCCGGAATAAAAAGTAAATGGGATTAGAGGCCGGGAATAGTGACCGATAAAGGAATTTAGGGAAAACTGTCGTTTATGCGGGGCGAACGGCAGTTTTCCCTAACCCGTGTCTTTATAAGGAGTATGGTGGTGTTGGGAAGGGCTATTTTTTGTTTGTTGTCTTATTTTTTACGTCTTGAAGATGGTGAACTTTTACACCGTTATCCGGCCACAAAATTCAGCCACGAGGTGTTCTCGTCGTAGCCATCAACCACTTTTTCTTCGTTTTTAAAGTTAAAGGCCGACATCAATTTGGTGATCTCCTGTTGCAGGAATGCCACACTTCCATCGATCAGCTCTTTGTTAAAACCTTTCTCCGAGAGGTCTAAAACCTGGTTCAGCGAAATTACGCGGCCAATGATCTTGCCCATCTCAACAAGCTTGCGCTGTGGTATCTGAAGGTCAAGATTAAAGTCAACCTGGTTTTTTACAAAATGCACTGCCTTGTCGGTCAGGTCGTAACCTTTCAAAAACTGAAACAGGTTACGCTCTTTGGCGCGTTTCATCATTTTTACCAGCCCTTCCGAAATTTGTGCGTAAAGAATATCATTCGATCCTTCAAAGATCTGAAACGGACGACTGTCGGCAGTACCGCGTCCGGCAATATGGTTGAGTTTGTATGCCTTAGCACCCACCAGCTGAACCACCGATTGGGCAGCTTCCTGCATTAAATCGGTAATCACACTTTTTACGGCGTTGGCTTCCATTCCCTGCGATGACAGGTCGACATCCAGACCGGCTTTTTCGCTGCTGTTGGCACACATGGCCGAGCAGATGGTATACGAAGCCTGCAGTTTCGATAAACGATGTTGCACCCTGTCGTAGTTAAACAGGCTTTTTCCGCCCACCATTCGTTCTTTGCAGTGTGTTAATGCCTCGTCGAGCATACGCTGAATAAAGCCCATGCCCATTCCGGGAAATTGCATACGGCTGCGGTGCAGAAGGTCGAGCATCATTTTAACACCGGTTGTTTCGGGTACCAGTTTATGGGTTTGCGGCAGCTGTACATCAATACGGTTGCGTCCGTAGGGGATAGCATACAAACCCAGGTTCTCGAAAAACTCTTCCACCACAATATTTTGTCCGGGAGCGGTTACATCGCACAAAAAGAAGTCGATGTCGCGCTGCAGTTTCTCCGATTTTGACTGCTGACGTGCAGAAAGCAACCAAAAATCGGCCCATCCGGTTAGTCCTGCCCAGTGCTTTTTCCCTTTCAGGTGATATTTCGACTCCGACTCGGTGTACGACGTTTGCATGTTCAAGGCATCGCTGCCGTAATCCGGTTCGGTAATCATTAAACCGCCCATGGCTTTATCGTTTAAAAAACGATTAAAAACGTTTGCTTTTACCTCATCTTGTCCAAATTTTCCAAAAGGTTGCAGAAACAAAGCCGAGTTAATTCCAAAGGTTAGCGATAGTGCCAGCGATTCGTACGATGCTGCGGCCAGCAAACCGATGTTTTCTTTCATTACTCCACCGCGTCCGCCATATTGTGTTGGAATACCCACCGACAGTGGATTTACCGACATAATTTCGCGCATTACAAACGGTGGAAGTCCGCGTTTTAAACTCAGTTGATCGATATCGGCCCGTACATGAAAAACCTGTTTCATTTTCTCTTTCAGGTTTTCCAGAAATTCTGAAAACGGGATAGATGAGGTTTGATTTTTATTGGAAACCGGTGTTGCTCCGGTTGTAGCTACTTGCATAAATTCTATTTATAATGATAGTGGCTTTTTAGCGCCACCGGATTTACTTAAACGAAATCGGCACCATATTGTTCTGACCAAAAACATTCTTTGCTGAATTAGGCATGAAATTTTTGAAAGTCGAACCAGTCCAAAAAGTGGGTTCTATTGCGTATCTTTCTGTTTTTTCGTAACTTTTTGTTCCTGTTTTGGATGGACGAAAATGTTGATACTTTAGCACACAGATACAAAAACGACATTCGTGTCACGCCCCGATTGTTTTGTTGATGAGAGCTGAAAACCTAAGGCTGGTTGCAGTAGCAAAACAATTTTCAAAAGCCGGCGATCCCTTTTCTATAATTATCCTGATCCATTATTTACCAAAATTCAATACATGAGCTGACTGTATCCGAATCATTCTCTTAGGCGACTGATCGGTGTTTCGGGATCAAAAAAAAGACAAAACAACTGGTTACCTGTCTGTTCGTTCATGCCAATTATTAAAATAAAAAAACCATGAAAAATCGAATTCTGCTTGTTATTGCGACACTGCTTTTTGCCTGTACTACTACCCACCACGAGGGCTTAGAGGGTACCTGGAAATTGGTTGAATATGAAAGTATCGTAGACGGAAAAGCAACCTGGACCATCCCCGGAAATGCGGAAGGTGAACAACTAAAAAGCTGGTCGGGCGAGCATTTTATGTTTGTGGGTGAATTTATTTCAAACGGCACTACCAGTGCTAATTATGGCAATGGTACATACACCCTCAACGGAAATCATTATACGGAACATATTACCATTCATGTTTCGGAGGATTATGTGGGTGCCGACGAACGATTACTGATTGAATTTAAAGGCGATACACTGATACAGATTAACCCGGTAAACGTTGACTGGAGCTACGATAAAAACAATTACCGCATGGAGAAATATGTACGGGTGAAATAACTAAAAACCAAAATTTTAACTAAAAACTTACAACATGAACAGACTTATTATTGTATTTTTTGCATTGTTGGCTTTTCAGGCGGGCATTGCGCAAAACAAAATTAAAATTGAAAGTGCTGAGGACCTTCCAAAACATTACTATGACCTGCAAGGGAACCAGGCAATGGATTACATTAACAACCGCGATTTATTGCTTGAACTGGCCATTACGCTTGAAAAAGATCTAAGAGATGATCTGGAGAAATATGATATTCAGGATAAAGCAACATTACGTGGATATCATTCAAATTTTTCGATGATCCATTTCCTTAAAGATGATATGAAATCGGCCTTAGAGGAGATCGAAAAAGGAAGAAAACTTACCGAAAAAGAATCGGACAAATACATGTATAACTTTACCCTTGATGAGTTTATAAAAACCCGGCTGGAGTATCCTGATCTTCAGGAAGACGAGTTTAAAGAGGCATTTAAAGCGAACCTGAAATCGGATTTGGAAAAAATACCCTTTCAAGTAGTGCAGGAAGAAATTGAAGGGATGACCGGGTCGTTTGATATTGCGAAACCCAATCTGATTCAGGGAATGATAGAAGGACAAATGCAACCCATAATTGACAAGGCTGGAAAACAGGTACCCAAATTTATAGTACTTCAGGTTTTAGATGCGGCACTAACATACGATATGTATTTGCCTTATGTTGACGAGGTGTACAAGCCGGTATTCCAGTCCTACTACGATAAACATCATGTTGATGTTGTGATGGTTGATATTTGGAAAGAACGTGACGTTTCGTTCAAAGACGATCTGGATTTAGATCCTGTGGTAATAGGAATATGGGATTCCGGGGTCGACGAATCAGTACTTCCTGAAGAGAATCGTTGGATTAATGGATTAGAAAAGAGGGATGGCAAAGACAACGACAACAACGGTTTTGTTGATGATATAAATGGAGTAGGGTTTGATTTGAATGGTAATAAAGTTACCGAACTGTTATTTCCTATTAAAGAGAAAAACAGCAATTACCAGCAGTACGAGAAATATTTAAAAGGCTTGCTCGATTTGCAGGCCATGATAAAAAGTGATGAAGCTGACGAGCTAAAAAAGTATATTGTGACATTACCTCCTGAAGAAGTAAATCCATTTATCGAGAACCTCAATATGTACGCTAATTTTTCGCACGGAACGCATGTGGCCGGAATTGCCTGCAAAGGAAATCCTAAAGCAAAAATTATGGCCGCACGCTTAACTTTCCCGTATGAGAATATACCTGCTCCGCCAACACTCGAAAATTCAACAAACTGGGCGAAAATGTATAAAAACACGGTGCAGTATTTTGAAGATAACAACGTAAAAGTGGTGAATATGAGCTGGGGATATTCGCAGAATTCATACGAAACGAGACTTGCAATGAACGGAGTTGGAGAAAATGAAGAGGAGAGAAAAGCTCTTGCGAAAAAGCTTTTTAATACAGAAAAGGATGCTATGTATTCTGCTATGAAAGATGCTCCGGAAGTCTTGTTTGTAGTAGCTGCAGGAAATTCCAATAATGATGTTGGTTTCGCAAATAATATTCCTTCCGGATTAAAACTCTCAAATCTTTTGGTTGTTGGTGCAGTTGATATTGAGGGCAAGGAAACCGGCTTTACAACCATGGGAAAAGGTGTTGATGTATATTCCAACGGCTATGAGGTTGAAAGTTATATACCGGGAGGAGAGAAACGTAAGTATTCGGGAACTTCAATGGCAGCACCGCAAGTGGTAAATCTGGCAGCTAAAATCTGGGCTGTAAATCCTGATTTAAGCGTTGCTGAAGTAAAAGACCTGATTGTTAAAGGAGCCACTTCATCGGAAGAAAATAAAGATATCCTGTTAATTCATCCGCAGCGTTCGTTGAGCATGATACAATAATTCGCATAACAAACTTTTAATGACGATACTGCGGATTTAAAAGGCTTCGGGTGGCGTGACGTCGCCCGGAGCCTTTGTTTTTGCTCCTGATGTTAACTTTAATTAGAGTGGTGAAACTGTCTTTTAACCAGCGATTAAAAATGGTAAAGGAGAAAAATTTAATTGGTTACCCTTTTTTGTTCTTCTTCGGAGGCCGTATTTCGTTCGCGTATTTTGATTGCCTTGTTACCAAAGTTATGTGTAAACGTTAAACGCAGCACGCGGGGTTCAAAATCCAGTTCATAATAATTGTCGATATTCAGTTCAGGAATATGCGCTTCCCGCTTAAGAAGTTGTGTTTTGAAAACATCAGAAATGTTCAGGTTTAAGCGGCTGTTCTGACTTTTCGATCGCCACTGCACACCAAGGTCCAATCTTCCCAAAGGTTTTTGCACAAAAATTCCGGCCAGCGATTTCGAGCGGTAAAAACCACTTATTTCAGCCGAAAACTGCTTGCTAATTGTAAAACTCTGATTGGAACTGATGTTGTAATAATTCTGCTTGTAATCAATGTCAGTTCCCTCATAATCGGTTGCCAGCCGCTGCCAAACCCAAGAAATGCTATTCTGCATTTTCCACCAGTCAGTTACTGTTGTCGGTAGTGCAAGAAGTGCCGAAATATTTTCTGATTTATCCATGTTCTTCGAAATAAAATACTGTCTCTCACCATCTTCACTATATACCGGCTGAAACCTGGAAATTGAGTTATCGGTAGTGGTATAACTAAACGAAAGAATGTATGATTTTAACTGGTAATCAATCCGAAAAATATCGCTCATAGCCGGCAAAAGGTTTTCGTTTCCTGCTACAAACGTTTCGGGTGTTACAAAGGTGACGAAAGGAGCCAGTTCGTTAAAGGTTGGCCGATCGATTCGTTTGCTGTACGAGAACTGAACGGTGTTGTTCTTGTATAATTTCTGCGAAACATAAAAGGTTGGAAACAATTTTCCATAATGAAGATCAACAATACCTTTCTCTTCTTTTGTGTCGAGTACCGAATTCAGGTATTCGTATCGTAATCCAGCTGTTACTCCCGTTTTTTCAGTCATTTGCCAGTTTGCCGATCCGTAAACAGCCGTAATATTTTCATTTAGCCACGATTTATTGGTGAGTTCCGGGTCGTATTCCCAGTGTCCATCGCGAAAATATTGCACGGCCACATCGTTGGTAAACCATGTCAGTGTTTCTTTAAATCCGAGCTCCCATTTTAGCTTTTCGTTTTTACTGTTCGAGTAATCCACAGCCCCCACCAGTATATCAATGGGGGTGGTTTTAGTGATCGCGATGTCCTCGCCATCAATGAATTCTCCTGATGAGCCATAATTTTCAAGCGTAAAGTCAGATGGATTATCATTGTGATAGTTCAGGTAGTCAATATTAAAATCCAACACTTCCTCCTCATGAAAACGATGGTTTAGATTAATGTTTCCCATTCCGTGAATCCACTTGTTGAGTTCTTCGGTTTCTAATCTTGAACGGCTCGATTCCACATTGTCGGTAAGGTAGTTAATGTTGTTCCAGGCATCCATTTCGTAATCGCGGATATAACCGTTTGTTAGCAAACTGAGTGTGGTTTTGCTGCTTAGAGTGTAGTCGAAACCCATCCTGATATTCTGATAAAGCACCAGGGCCGAACGAATACTTTTCCCATTGGATTCAACCACATTATCGTTTTCCGGAAATGAACGATAAGTGGTGATGCTCGACCTTTGGTTGTTGAAGTTAACATTGTACATGCCATAAAAGTTGAACTTTTCAACGTGGTGATTCAGGTTGAGGCTGGCATTCATTTTTTCGCGTTTTGCCACTCCGGCACCCAGCGAAAATGTACCATTGGTTCCAAAGTCCTCGCTTTTTTGCAACACAATGTTAATTATACCCGCGTTTCCTTCCGCTTCATATTTTGCTGGAGGAGTGGTGATCAGTTCAATCCTTTTTACATTGTCGGCATTCATACCGTCCAGCATCTGCATCACGGCCTCCAATGGCATCCGGTTTTGTTTGCCATTAATAATAACCTGAACTCCGCCTTTTCCGGCCATCGATATGTTGCTGTTTTGGCGATCAACGATAATACCCGGAGATTTTTCAAGTATTTCCAGTGCCGTATTTCCACTTGATGTAATACTGTTTTCAACATTCACCACCATGCGATCCATTTTCAACTCGTAAATGGGTTTTTTAGCCACAACGTCAACATCCTGTATTTGCTGTGCTTCATTTTCTACAATTATGGGTTCTTCATGAAGGTGATCATTCGAAGTTTTGATCTCAAAAGGTGCCGACCATGCCGGTTTGTAGCCAATCAAACTAACACCTAAAATGTACTTTCCAGGCTTAAATTCGGTAAAGATATAGGTGCCTTCTTCGTTTGCCATCACACCTGAAACCACCAGCGAATCAGCTTCGTTAAGCAAAAGAACATTTGCAAACGGAACAGGGCGGTTAAGAGGATCTTTTACTGCTCCCTGAATTTGAGCGAAAATAGTACCGGAAATACATACTAATAGGCTCAATAAGAAGGCTTTTTTAAACGTTGTGATTTTCATGGTGCGAGAAATAAGGATAAAATAGTCTGTAATTTACATTGATTAATTGGTAAAAGCAATAAAGTATTGAAAATAAGCATACTGTGTTATGAGTCATTCTCGTTGCTCAGGCATGTGTATCACATTTAGGTGGTAGTATGTGCTTGTCGATTGTATTTTTTATCTGAATTATTAGCACTCAAAATAGTTGAAATTAAAAATCAATCAGACTTAATATTTGGTATCCAATCTTTTTAAGAAAACAGGGTATAAAGGAAAAGATCAGCAGCTGGGATATTATTGTAGTGTATATTTACGAATTTTCTCTGCAACTACTTTGTGACCACATCGTATAGTAGAACAGTTTAAATTGGAGGAAGTATGCACGAAAATAATCTGGCCTTGTTATTTGGGGTAATCGCTTTGCTGTTTTTGGTGTGGAATTTTATTATTATTTTGATAATTAAAGACTACCTGCAGCAACGAGGCGAAAAAGTCAATCCGGCAACCATGCATTTTCAAATTTTCTCGATGGCTAAAAAATACCGTGAATTCAATCAAAATGAGATGGGAACATCGGGCAAACACTACGGTACGTTTTGGATAAGTATACTGTTGTTTGCACTCTTTTTATTGTTAGGAATTTTATTTGTCGCCTAACTACGCCTGCGGAAGGGTAATAATCACAGATGTACCTTTTCCTTTTTCGCTTTCAATATTTATCGTACCCTTGTTTTTCTCAACAAAATCTTTCACAAGAATAAGTCCCATTCCGTTACTTTTTTCATTTTCAGTCCCTTGTGAATGACTTTTTGAGCTGATGTCGAATAGTTGATTTAACTTTTCGGAATCCATTCCCAATCCGTTGTCGGTAATTTGTATAGTAACTTCTTTTTGCGCCGAGCCGAAAGTTTTTACATTGATTGATCCGCCGCGAGGGGTAAATTTTATGGCATTGCTGATGATATTCCGGACAATCGTTTGAAGCATATTGGCATCAGACAATACTTTTAGATGGTTATCAGTATCAAGCGAAATGGCTATTTGTTTCAGGTTTGCGGATTGTTGCAGTTTTTCAACCGTATTCTGAATCACTCCTTTAAGCTCCAACTTTACGGTTTTTACTTCTATTTTTTCCACTTGCGATTGTGCCCACAGCAACAGGTTGTCGAGCAGATCGCTGATGTTTTCCGAAGCCGACACAAGTAGTTTCAGCAGGTTTTTCAACTCATCTTTTTTCAGCGAATTAAATTCCTGGTGAAGGTGGTCGAGAAAAGCTGTTTGTGTGTGAACCGGGCCCCGAAGATCGTGGGCAATAATGGCAAAAAACTTATCCTTTGCCTGGTTTGCCTCTTCCAGCTGGTTATTTTTTTTGCGCATGCGCTGGTAAAAAATATAAATTATGCAGCTAATAATTATGGCGAGCAAAACAGCAATTATCATTAAAATTCTTGATGTGCGGTGTTGCCGCAGTTTCAGCCTGTTTATTTCGTTTTGTTGTTCCAACGCTGCAATCTGGCTGTTTTTTGCATCCAGCTCGTAGATTCCTTGCAGCTGCTCTATTTTTATATTGGCGGCACCAAAAAGCAAGGAATCCTGAATGTTGATTTGTTGTTGCTGACAAGCCAGGGCTTTGTCGAGGTCGTTAAGATTGAGGTAGATGTCGCTGAGTTTGGAATAGATGTCGAGTTGAATACTTTTTTGATTGTTAATAATGGCCTGGTCGAGTCCTTTAAGGATGCTTGTTAATCCTGCTTCGGTTCGTTCGGTGTCGATGTAGCACAACCCAATGTACAAATAAAGGGAAGGCTGGCTTAGGTAATCATTCAGCTTAATCTTCGAGTTTAGCGATTGTTTCAGGTATTTTTCGGCCAATGCATAGTTTCCCGATTCATATTCGATGCGGCCCAGGTTTTTATAGGCATTGGAGGTTCCATATTCCGAGTTATTTTCTTCGAAAATTTGTAAGGTATTTTCGATGTATTTACGCGCTTCATCCGTATTTCCCTGCAGTAAATTTAAAATCCCTATCTGTTCGTAACAAATCACAACACCGTTTTTGTTTTGGTCTTTTTGTGCCAGTTCCTCATAGGTTTCAAGCGAAAGCATGAAGTATTCCATCGCTTTATCCATAAGCCGAAGATCAGTGTATATGCGCCCAAGCAGGTAGGCCGACCAGGCATAACCTTCTGTAAAATCGGCTTTTTCGTAATTCAACCGTGCTTTAATAATGTATTCAATCGCACGGTCGTACAAGCCGTTTACCCTGAAAACGGTTCCCATCATAGAATAGGCAGCTCCAACAACCCGATAATTATCAGACTGACGGCCTGTTTGAATTGCCTGATTAAACGATTGCAATGCCTCTAAATGATCGCCACTGGTGTGTTGATTTATGCCGGTTCGTAAAAAAATATCGCTTTGATACCAAAAGTCATCGAGCTGGTAGGCTATGTTTAAAGCACTGTCGTAGCAGGCCATAGAACGGCTATTGTTGTTAAGATCGTGATAAATACGTCCGAGAGTTAATAAAGCCCTCATTTGCAGTTTTTTGTTGTCTCGTTCTTTTGCTGTGTTTAGTGCTGTCCGGGCCAGTGTCAGCGCCTGGTCGTTATCCTCACCCATAAAAGCCATTGCCAAATCAAGCTGTGCGTCTGTTTTTTTCGCTCCCTGGTTATTCTGAATTACCTGGCGAAGGCTATCAACCAAGGTATTTGCGCCCGAAGCAGTACAAAATGCATATTGAGTAATAAAAAGCAGCACAAGAAAAATACTATGGGCTGACTTTAGGATTTTAATCATTGGAGACTTCGTTTTTTTCAAAGTATTCTGCAAAATCTAGTTTATGTAGATTAGTAGTTTAGTAAAAATAGCAATATACTAAACCTATTCACAAAGTAAAATTGAAAACGTGTTTATTTACCATTTCAGAAATTCGCTGCGAATGTATAAAATACAGAAGGAAACGGATCTTAAAACGGCCTTAAAAAAACTATCGTTCCGGTATCTTTTTCTTTTATTTTAGAACCATAACAGTCACCCTGCATTTGCCAGGTTCTGTAAATACGGGGTTAAAATAAAGTTGAGTTGTTGTATGAACTTAACTCAAAATAAACTCTTTCAGGCGTGAAATACCAGCAACGGAATTTCAGTATGGAACACCATTTTACGTGCTAAGCTTGGGTTGAAAAGCCTCGATATCATTCCTCTTTTATGTGTGGTAAGTGCCAGAATATCCACCGGATCGTTTTTAATTGTGCTTTCAAGTGTGTCTAAAACATTGTTTCCCATAATCAGTTTGCACTCAAACTCCTTTTTCTCGTATTTTTTGTGCAAAATATCTTTCATACCTTCCAGTCGGGCAATGTCCCAGCCATATTCGTCGGGTAGTCCAACGTGCGCACAAACTACTCTGACTTCATACGATTTTACAATGCTCATTAGCTTGTCAAGAGCGGTAAAGTCCTTTTCATCGAAATTGGTTGCGTACAGCACTTCTTTAAAATCGTCAACCGGTTTCGGTTCCATATTTTCGGGGATAACCAACACCGGAACGGGAGCATTGTACATTACATCAGCGGTTACGCTACCAACTGTTCCCGGCCACGATTTGTCGCCTCCACGGCCAATCACAATCAGTCGAACAGGTTGTTCGTTGGCAAAGGCCAGAATGTCTTCTTCTGCATAACCGGGCTTAACAATATATTCCGGATTTACTTTTTCCCATCTCTCCGGTCCGATACTTGATACCAAAGGGGTCAGAAAGTTTTTAAACTGGCGGTTGGCCTCTTCTTCTGCATCCTCGGTTTGTTTTAACAGGGTGGTGTCGTACGGATAAATGTCGCCGTATGGAATTGAAAAGCGCACCGGACTTATGTACGAGTGCATAATTACCAGCTTGGCATTCAGGTGTTCGGTAATGTTAAAAGCCATTTCAACGGCTTTTTCCGATACGATTGAAAAGTCAATGGGTACAAGAATCTGGCCGGGTTTGTTTACTTTTTTCTGTTTTCCGGCTTTTAGTCCCAGCAGTAAGTCAACTTCTTTAAAGGCTTCGTTCAGGTCGTTTTCCAGTATTTTAACCCGAACAGTTGAGGTGGCTGCTCCTTCAATTAAATGTACGTCTTCAAGCTCACATTTAATTCCTTTTTCCTCTAAACGCATTTTCAAAATATGGGCGCGCGCCAGAGGTAATACTACGATTGTAACTAGTTTTTCACTCATGGCCAATTAATTTTAGTTTCTATATTATTTATATGGTTTTAAGACCGATTAGTTTCAGAAAATCACTGAAATCTTGTGCACTTGGTATTTTCGAAGGGCTCACATATATAATGGTTATGAATTGATTTAGAGAAGTGGCAAAAGAATAATAACTTTGAGTTTTGCAAACGGATTTGTTACCCAACAGATCAGTATGCATTTTTTAGCAATAACCAATTAAATTTAATAGTATGACCTATGTTCCAAATGAATCGAGATACGATGAAATGCTGTACAACCGCTGCGGAAAATGGGGGCTGAAACTGCCTGCCGTTTCGTTGGGTTTGTGGCATAACTTTGGCGGAATTGATGTTTTTGAAAATGGCCGGGCTATGTTGCACCGGGCTTTTGATTTGGGCATTACACATTTCGATTTGGCCAATAATTATGGTCCGCCACCGGGATCGGCTGAGGAGAATTTTGGTAAAATTTTGAAGCAGGATTTTAGTGCTTACCGCGATGAACTGATTATTTCGAGTAAAGCGGGTTATCTGATGTGGCCCGGGCCTTATGGCGAATGGGGAAGCCGCAAGTCGGTGCTGGCCAGTCTCGACCAGAGTTTAAAACGTATGGGATTGGAGTACGTGGATATTTTTTATTCGCACCGCCCTGACCCAAATACGCCACTTGAAGAAACCATGATGGCTCTTGACCGTGCTGTTCGCTCGGGAAAAGCCTTGTATGTTGGTATTTCAAATTATCCGGCCGATATGGCAAAAGAAGCATCGCGTATTTTGAAAGAACTTGGAACGCCGTGTTTAATACACCAACCTAAATATTCGATGTTTGTTAGGTGGGTGGAAGACGAGCTGCTGGATGTACTGGAGGAAGAGGGAATTGGTTGTATACCGTTTTCGCCACTTGCACAGGGATTACTCACCAATAAATATTTGAAAGGAATTCCTGAGGGATCGAGAGCAACCCGCGAAGTTTTTCTGAAAAAAGAACACGTTGAAACGGCACACGATAAAATTGTGGCTTTAAATACCATTGCACAGGAACGTGGCCAGTCGTTGGCGCAAATGGCACTGGCATGGGTATTACGCGATAAAAGAATTACATCGGTACTGATTGGCGCCAGTTCGGTAAAACAAATTGATGACAATGTGGAAACGCTAAAGAACCTTAGTTTTTCGGCTGAGGAATTGGCAGCCATTGAAAAGGTATTAAAGTGATAGTTGAAGAGTATAAAGCATAAAAAAAGGCTCGCAATTGCGAGCCTTTTGTTCTATAATACCGTTGGTTTACATTCCAAATAACTTTTCCAATCCCCAGAAGAGACTGAAAATAATTGCCATTCCGGCAATAGCACCTGCGGCCAAAGTAAAAACAAAGTTCAATGGCAGCATTTTTTTCTCATTCTCAGTGTTCATCTTAATGACGATCTGATTCTGATTTGCTTTTGTTTCCATTCAATATATATTTAATTGCCCAATCCTAAAAAATGTAAATAGTTTAATTGTTATTTTCTGTGTATTAGCAGATCGGGCTGTTTCTAATTTTATCTTCCCAGTCTAATAAAAGACTTAAAAGTATGGTACAAAGGTATGGCTTTTTTGTTAAACATGCCAAAAAGCATGTTTTCGACAAGTGGTTTGTTAAATTCGTGTTACGTGGGTGTTGCAGAATAGAATGGAATGATTCGTGAAAAAGGCGTTTGAAAAAATGGGCATTATATAGCAAAAAGAGGAGCTTAAAAAAGCCCCTCTTCGTATCATTTTTTATGTATTTTCTTTTTAAGTAGCGGATTCGAATTGTTTTAAAAACCGAACATCGTTTTCGAAGAAATGGCGGATATCTTTAATTCCGTAACGCAACATGGTAATACGCTCAATGCCCATTCCAAAAGCGAAACCGGTATATTTTCGGCTATCAATATTACACAGTTCCAATACGTTAGGATCTACCATTCCACAGCCCAGAATTTCGAGCCAGCCGGTGTATTTACAAACATTACAACCTTTGCCACCACAAATCGAACAGCTAACATCCATTTCGGCACTTGGCTCGGTAAACGGGAAGTACGAAGGACGCAGACGGATTTTTGTGTCTTCGCCAAACAACTCTTTGGCAAATTGCAATAAGGTTTGTTTTAGGTCGGCAAACGAAACATTCTCGTCAACATACAAACCTTCAATTTGGTGGAATATACAGTGCGAACGCGCCGAAATAGCTTCATTACGGAAAACACGCCCCGGGAAAATAGCACGAATAGGCGGTTCGGTGCGCTCCATAACGCGGATTTGCACACTTGAAGTGTGAGTACGCAACAGTACATCCGGATCTTTTTCAATAAAGAAAGTATCCTGCATATCGCGGGCAGGGTGCTCCGGCGGAAAATTCAAAGCTGAAAACACATGCCAGTCGTCTTCAATCTCAGGGCCTTCGGCAACTGTAAATCCAAGACGGGCAAAAATTCCGATAATCTCGTTTTTAACCAGCGAAAGCGGATGACGGGTTCCCAGTTTCATGGGCTCGCCCGGCATGGTTAAATCCTGTCCGGCCGATTCGCTGCCATTGTTCTCAAAACCTTCTTTTAGCGTGTTAATTTTTTCTAAAGCAAAAGTTTTAAGTGTGTTAATGGCCTGTCCAACCTCTTTTTTCTGTTCAGCAGGAACAGTTTTAAAGTCGTTGAATAATTGGCCGATCAATCCTTTTTTGCTGATGTATTTTATGCGCAGCTCTTCTACCTCTTCCTTGCTTGAAGCTACAATAGCGTCGATTTCTTCCTGTAATGCTTTGATTTTGTCTAACATCCTTGTTCGTTTAAACTGAGGTGCAAAGATAATGATTCAGTTTTAGTGAATAAGAACAGGGCACAATATTTTAGACTGATTTGCCGGGATTCAGGTTTTTAACTACTTTTGCGCCACATTTATGGTACGTACTTCAATGGATACCTGCCTGTTTGATAACCGGAAAATAGGAGTTGGGATTTGTTGAAATACAGAATTTATAAAAAAATGGTCCCGTAGTTCAACGGATAGAATAGCAGTTTCCTAAACTGTAGATATGGGTTCGATTCCCGTCGGGACTACAAAGGTCGCTGATTTTCAGTGGCCTTTTGTTTTAATCAACCATGCATAAACACCGGTTTGGTAGTTTTGGCAAGTGTCAGCAGTTCTTTTGTCTCCTCTTCATCAATCGGGTTAAAATCCTGCATAAACTCCAGGGCTTTTAAAAACAGGGTGTATTCGCCCGGTGGAATAGCTGCAGTTACTTTTTTCGACAGGGTGTAACGAAGTGCCAGTTTCATTACTTTTTCGTCGTCGATGGGTTTGTACCAACAATTTTTAAAGATCAGGTCTTCCTTTTCGCCAAACGTAGTAAGTGCCATGGCTTTTAAAGCCAGAATCCCGATGCCTTGTTTTTCTGCTTCGGCATAAACCTGGGGGCCAAAGTCGCCGGCATTCCAGCAGGCAAAATTAATGGGGAAAAGTATCGAATCGAAATTGAAGTTTTTTAGCGCAAATAAAGCCGCCTTAACCGAATGTGCCGAAAAACCAATATGTTTTATTTTTCCGTCTCTTTTGGCTTTTACCAGGGTTTCCAGCGCGCCTTTTTTGCCAAAAGCGGTTTGTACTTCGTCATCAGTAGTTAGCTCGTGCAGTTGGTATAAATCAAAATAATCGGTTTGCAATTTTCGCAACGAATTTTCCAGATCATTTTGTGCTCCGGCAGCATCGCGTTGCCGGGTTTTGCAAGCCAGAAAGGTATTTTTTCGGTAGGGCTTTAACGCCGGTCCCAAACGTTCTTCGGCGTTTCCGTATTTGGGCGCTACATCGAAATAGTTTACACCTAAATCAAAAGCTTTGGCCACCAATTCGTTTGCAAATTCCTGCGGATTATCATTCAGCATAATGCCTCCAAACCCGATTATCGACAATTCTTCACTCGTTTTTCCCAATTTACGTTTGGGAATGGAATAATCTGCCGGGAAATCTTTACCAAAGTCTTTTATCGCGGAAAAAAGAGTTGCCATGATTTTGGTTTAAATGATTAGAATTAGTATCAAAGCTACAAATTTTTCTGGAGCATATAAAAGAAGTAGACTGGCTACTGCCTTAGAAAACAGAGAATTGAAATGCCTGCAAAAGAAATTATGAAGGCAGAAAATGTAAAAAAGTCTAAAAAAATAGAAAAATATCAATCATTGTTTTGATAACTAAATACTTTTTTGTTCATTTGTATTGTCGTGCGTTCAGCACGATGTGTGTTTGGGGGTTAACATTAGTAAAAGGGCAGTTGTTGAACTGCCCTTTCTTCGTTTATATACACTCCTGTTTCAATAAAAGCTCTGCCAATTATTCTTATTGTTTTTTATAATGAATGCATTGTTAAATAGCAGGTTATTAGTTGTTTAGCGATAAATAATTATTCTTTTTTGTACGTGTTAACACTTATTTATTGTACCTTGTAAAGGTTAAACTTAATGTGCTGTATATAGATTTTAGCAAGCATTAAGAGAAACACATTCAAGATAGGCCGGTTACTGAACCGGCCTTTGTTTTAATAAAATACTAATAAACCTTTTGTTTGTTTTCAGGTTGTAGATAGAAATTTTAAACGGACAAAATGTGTCGATTATATCCTTTTCTAATCATATTGTTTATTGTTTCTGTTGCCTGTAATTCAAAAAAAGAACCAAAAACAGCACCCGATGTGGCTAAGGAAGAGTTATCGTGTTGTAATGTAAATTCCAAATCGCGGTTTTTGGTGCAGCCCGATTCGTCAGAAATAATTCCACAAACTTCCGGGACGGAGGGAATGGTTTTTATTAAAGGGGGTACTTTTGAAATGGGTGCCGACAATGATCAGGCCCGACCTGATGAATACCCGAAGCACGCGGTAGAAGTAAACAGTTTTTGGATGGATGAGCATGAAGTAACCAACGCGCAATTCAAAAAATTTGTGGATGAAACCGGCTACATCACTGAAGCCGAAAAGGATATTGACTGGGAAGTGATGAAAACACAGGTCCCGCCGGGTACTGCCAGGCCTCCGGCAGAAATGTTAAAAGCAGGATCGATGGTTTTTACGCCGCCATCGCAGGCAGTTCCCCTAAACGATATTTCTCAGTGGTGGTCATGGGTGGTAGGTGCCAACTGGAAACATCCTGAAGGGCCTGAAAGTACGATCTTTGGTCGCGAGAATCATCCGGTAGTTCACATTTGCTGGAATGATGCAGTTGCATACTGTAAATGGGCAGGAAAAAGATTACCAACCGAGGCCGAGTGGGAATTTGCTGCGCGCGGCGGACTGGAAAACAATATTTATCCGTGGGGAAACGAACACATTGAAGACGGCTCACCAAAAGCCAATTCATGGAACGGACACTTTCCGAACATCAATACGCAAAGAGACGGACATTTTGCTACAGCTCCAGTAAAGTCGTATGCTCCAAATTCTTATGGTTTATACGATATGGCCGGCAATGTGTGGGAATGGACAGCCGATTGGTACGACCAGGACTACTACGAAAGTCTGCCAACCGATGAAGTTACGGTCGACCCGAAGGGACCAAAGAAAAGTAATGATGCAAGAAATCCTTACGATAAACGGAAAACCATTCGGGGTGGATCATTTTTGTGTAACGACAGTTATTGCTCGAGCTACCGGGTGGCAGCCCGCATGCCCGGCGAAATTAATACAGGCATTAGCCACACCGGATTCAGGTGTATAAAGGACTAACAGTTCGGCACACGAATCAAGTAGTTGAGAAAAAGGTGCTATTTATCGGTTTTATAACTGAGCTACTGTCAATTCAACTCCCCAAAAGCAGCCAGTCATAATGATTGGACTAAAACGACCACTTTTTGCAGAAAATCAGAAAATATGCTGGTATGTTTCCATAATTATTCCGAACTTTTTATTTCAAATTTCTTCAACTTTAAAGCAATTCCATGAGGTTAAGCGAAGAAAATTAAATGTTGAATTACCTAAATTAAAAAAGAATGAGCAACAACTATTGGTTTTTTTTACTGTTTGTATTTCTTCTAACACGGTGTACTGTTTCACCAGAGGAAACTTCAAAACCACCGGTTCTGCCATTGTGGAATGATGGCCTTGTGAAAGAATCGATAACAAAATTTATATCGGAAGTTACCGACTCTAATTCTGCCAATTTTGTTGAAGTTAAAAACCGTATAGCCGTATTCGATAACGATGGTACTTTGTGGTGCGAAAAACCGATTTACATTCCTGTAGAGCTGGAGTTGGCTTATGTGAAAAGTGAGTATCCGAATCGTCCGGAATGGGAAGAGGATAGATTCTTTAGTGGATTGGCCGGCGATAATCTTGCTGTTTTAAACGATTACAGCACGGTTGACATTATCACCAAAATATTTAGTGCCCAGGCAGGTATGAAAGAGGAAGATTATAAAGACTTTTGTTATAAAACGCTTTCTGAAGTTAAACACCGAAAATATAACCGGCCATTAAAAGAGCTCACCTACTCGCCAATGGTTCAGTTGGTTCATTTCCTGCAGGCCAACGATTTTAAAGTATACATCGTAACCGGTGGAGAAATCACTTCGGTGCGTACCATTTCAGAAGAAATTTACAACATTCCCAAGGAGAATGTGGTGGGTAGCAGCGTTTTGCTGAAGTATGTATCGGATGAAAACGGAACATATTTGGTACGTACAGCACAGCTGAATTCAAATAACGATAAAGCCGTGAAGCCTACCAATATTGAACTGCATATTGGCCGCAAACCTATTTTTGCCGCCGGAAACAGCGATGGTGACTACCAAATGATGGAATACACCCTTTCGGGCAACGGACCGTCAATGGCTATATTGGTACATCACGACGACGAGGTACGTGAATACAGCTACATGCACGGCACCGAAAATGCCGTTGAAGATGCCGCTGTAAAAGGCTGGCATGTGGTAAGTATGAAAGATGATTTTAAGGAGATTTTTGCAAACTAAAACCCTTTTATCGAAATCTTAAATAATTCCGGTTTAAGCTCGCTATGTTTTAGTAAGCGTTCTAATCATTTCGGAACGATCTATGTTCATTCTGGTCTTGTTGTGAATTTTTGCTCAAAAACCTCCGCTAAATAAAAGAAAGGATCAAAATATAGCACCAAAACAGCATATTTTGTATTAAATACCTCCAAAATATTTGGTGCAACCGGGAAAAATTTCCGAACTTATTACTCCGATGAAAGACAAGTACACAATAATTACAAATATCAAATGAAACAAAAAGTTAAAGTAATCTCCGCAATTATTGTTTCGGCAATAGTGTTAATGGCTTGTAATTCAGTCATTACCTTTCCCCCGGTGTCGCAAACACCAACCAACAATCATAATCAGGGGCAGTTTGTTTGGCACGATCTGGCAACCTATGATCCGCTAAGCGCCAAAGATTTTTACGCCGATGTTTTTGGATGGGAATTTGAAACCCTTGGCGCCGGCGAAAACGTTTATTATGTTATAAAAAATGATGGTGTTGCCATTGGCGGCCTGTTTAAATTGGCCGATGAATATGGCAAAGCAGCCGAGTGGATTGGCTCAATGTCGGTTCCGGATGTTGATGCCGCACTGCAATATAATCAGGCAGCAGGCGGTAAGACCATTTTCAAAAAAGCAGCTTTTAAAGGACGTGGCGAAACCGCTTTGGTGCAAGATCCGCAAGGTGCATTCGTGGCCTTTCTGAATTCGGAAAGCGGTGATCCACAACCAAAACGAGCCGGAAATATCAGCATGAATGCATGGCTTTGGAATGAATTGTGGACCAACGACCTGGAGGGATCAATTGAGTTTTACAAAGGATTAACAGGTGCCGAATCACAGGAAGTTGAAGCGGCCAAAGTGCCGTATTATTTGTTTAACAACGATGGGAATACCTTCTCCGGAGCCATTGGAAATCCTGTTGAAGGTGCCCGAAGCGCTTGGATGCCCTATATTAAAGTGAAAGATGTAAATACCACCGTAGAGAAAGCCAAAGCTGCAGGAGCTCATGTAATGATGGAACCTACTCCATCAATTCGTAAAGGAACCGTTGCCGTACTTATGGATCCAACGGGAGCACAGTTTACAATACAACAATGGATTTTAAGATAAGCGTCATGAAGAGAAAAATAAAATTAATAATCGTTTTAGTGATTTTGGCAGCCGGATTTACCTTGTCAGCCTGTTCGAATATGCGTTGGGGAGCCAATGCCGGTGTTGATGTTCGCTTTGGCCCGCATGGCCCGAAACTCGATCCTCACGTCAGTCTTGATATGTACAGTGGAGGCCGGTTATAAGAAACTGTTTAACGTTAAAACTCAACAAATGAAAAATATATTAATAGTTGGAATTATTCTACTTTTTGCTGCTTGTAATACGGGCGAAAAAGCAGCTATTTATTGGGTGAATAGTTATCGTGTCGACTGTGTTGGAGTAGGCCCGATGAAATGTATGTTGGTTCAAAAAGGTGAAACTCCTGAACCCGGTAAATGGACCAACTTCTATTCAAAAATTGAAGGTTTTGAATACGAACCCGGTTTTATCTACAAGTTGAAAGTAAAAGAGGAACAGCTGGAAAATGTTCCTGCTGATGCTTCATCGATTAAATATACTTTGGTGGAAGTATTGGAGAAAAAAGAAGATACCAAACTCGCGTTGGACGGAAGCTGGGAGGCGCTTAAAATAAATGGATCGGTGATAAAATTACCACGGTCGCGTGGGGCCGGAGTATTACCCAATTTGCAGATTAATATTCGCGACATGCAAATTAGTGGTATTGATAACTGCAACAATTTTACCGGGCAAATTACTGGAATTGGTGATAATACCATTGAGTTGGGTGCCATAGCCGGTACACAGAAAATGTGCCCTGACATGAGTATTTCAAAGGCGTTTAAAGAAGCGCTGCTTGCTGTAAAAAAGTATGAATTAAAAGAAAACAACCTGCTCTTTACTGATGAGGCAGGCAACGAGCTGCTGGAGTTTACCAAAGCTACCGAAGCAAAAGTTTTGCTAAATGATATTTGGGTGGCCGAAATCGTTGACGGAGAAACAGTAGGCGATGTAAGTATAGCACCGCGGCTGGAAATAAACAGCACGGAAATGAAGGCGATGGGAAGCGATGGCTGCAATAATTTTACCGGAGCAATAACAACCTTAACCAATGCCGAACTGGTGTTTGGCCCGCTGGCCGGCACCCGAAAAATGTGTCCCGACATGACCTTTGCCGATAAATTTAATAAAGCAATTCCTCTTGTTCGTAGTTATAAAATTGCGAATATGAAACTTATGCTGCTTGACGAAAAGGGCGAAGTTTTGCTGGTATTAAAAAAAGTGGATTAAAGAGTATGATTTCGTAAATTGTAGATCATTAGTGAACAATGTATAACCAAAACAGATATTAAAATGGAAAAAAAAGTAGTATTTATAATTGCGATTATTATCGCTTTTGCCGTTCAATCGATGGCACAACCCGGCGACGACTGGATTAAACTGGGCGAAAAAAATGTGGCTTTTAAAGCAGATAAAGACAAAGTTACCTTAACCGGAAAAGAACGTAATGTCTCTAAAATTAAGATTACCTGTGTTCAGGGAGCGGTAAAAATCAAAAAGATTCATGTAAAAATGTCGGATGGCGAGAAGAAAGAAATCGACCCGGCTGCCGGAGTGCTCAATAAGGGAATGTCGACCATGAATTTTGATTTGCCCGGAAAAGACAATAAACTAACCGATTTGGAATTGGAATACGATTCGATGGGAACCATCGTAACCAATAAGCGTGCAAAGGTGGAGATTTGGGGCAAAAAACGTAAGGAGGATAAAAAGAAGGACTAGTATTATGCTCTTAGGAATTATGAATTTCGGAGTGGATTAAATTAGTGCTAAAACCTACGAAAAGTTCTAAACCTGAATTGAGAATATAAATGTTATTGACAACAAATATTAAAAATATGTATCGATTTGCTCGAGTATTATTTCTGGCTATGGTTACGCTTTGTCCGTTTCTTGTTACCGGGCAGGATGAAGCTAAAAACGAAGCTGCGGAATTGGCAAAAAAGCTGTCAAATCCGATTGCCAGCCTTATCAGTCTTCCGCTACAAAATAACCTGGATGTGGGAATTGGCGAATTTAACGGATCCCGAAATACCTTAAATATTCAGCCGGTAATTCCTGTGTCACTTTCTGAAAATCTTAATCTGATAACGCGTGTTATTTTACCGGTGTATACCCAATACGACATTAGTGGAGAAGGTACCAGCCAAAGTGGGATTGGCGATGCGGTAATTAGTGGTTTTATAAGCCCAAAAGTGTCAAAAATAACCTGGGGTGTTGGGCCAGTCCTTCTGCTTCCAACCGGAGGAGATGCATTTTCGGCTAACAAATTTGGGATTGGGCCTACTGCTGTGGCACTTTATCAAGCCAATGGAATGACGTTTGGAGGATTGGTAAACCAGATTTGGAGTCTGGATGAAAACAACACGGTTAGCAATATGTTCCTTCAGCCATTTTTTACCTATAACTGGAAATCAGGTGCCGGTATTGGCGCGAACCTGGAACTCACCCAAAACTGGAAAGCCGAAACTACCAATGTGTGGCTGAATCCTGTAGTTAGTGCAGTTACTTCCATGGGAAAACAGAAAGTGCAGTTTGCTATTGGTCCGAGATTTAATCTGGCTGCGCCCGACCAAGCCAAATCGAAATTTGGCGTACGAGCGGTGCTTGTATTTTTATTTCCAAAATAGAAAAATATTGAATTATGAAACGTAAATGGATAGTTGCAGCTCTTGTTAGTCTCTTATTTTCAGCTTGTGTTCCAACAATGAAATATACCTGGACAAAAGAGAATTACACCGCAAAAAGTTTTGATAACATTTTGGTTTTAGCCATTTCTCAAAACCTGGAAGCCCGGACAATCTTCGAAAACACCATTGTGAAAGCACTGCAGGAAGAAGGATTTCAGGCAGAGAACAGTTTGAAATTATTTCCGCCTGTTGTTAGTATCGACAAACTAAGTGAGGAGGGAATCGAGTCGAAGATCAAAGCATCCGATTACGACGCTGTAATTGTATCGAGCCTTGTGGATGTGCAATCGCAGGAAGTTTATGAGTACGACAGTTTCTATCGCCCCTATCCTTATTTTTTTCCGCGGCACATTTATTATGGTTATGGTTATGTTTACCGCCCGGGTTATTACCGGCAGGAAACTTCTTTTGTAATTGAATCGCGTTTGTTCGATACGGCTGCAACAACAAAAGAAAATGCCATTATCTGGTCGGGACAATCCGAATTAATCGATCCTGTTTCGTACGAATCGGGAGCAAAAGATCATGCGTATTCAATGGTGAAAACTTTGTTAAAATCAGGAGTTTTAAAACAATAATCGTCAAACGAATTAAATTAATTTTTATTCGGGCTTAGCCACTCCGATCGGAACATTTACTTTTAAAAGCAAGGAGTGATGAAGACTTGATGAGCGGTTTTTGAACACATCGGTAAGTCCCTGGTAGTAGCGAACTCCAATGCTCCAGCCCGTACCGCGAAAAAGTTTGTACCCGGCACCAACGGCAACCCCGGCATTAAACCAGTTCATCAAGTCTTTATTATAGTCTTTTATTCTGATGTCTTTGTTGTCTTCGTCCGACGAAAAGGCTACCCATCCTTTGTACAACCAACCCACTTGAGGGCCGGCTTCCACGTAAATGTGGTTATCGAATTTGTAGTTGGCCAAAATCGGCACCATAAAAGCATTCACCTTTTGGTTGTGTCTGCCTTCCACATTGTATGTCTCTGCTTCCAGAAATTCAAGATCGGAAGCCGAAAGATTGCGCATTCCAAGGTTCGAAATGCCCTGAAATCCGGTGTGCAGAAACCAGTTGTCTTTCACTCTTATATCGAAATACATTCCAAGGTTAAAGGCACGGAGGTTTCCGGTGTTATCAAATCCGTTAACGTTCGTGAAGTCTAATCCTCCTTCAAGTCCAAACTCAATGTTAGGAGAGTTTAACTTGTCGCCCAGCAGCAAAGAAATGATTATCTGTGCGCCTGATAGGTTAGCCAGCAGAAGAAATGTGCTTATGATCAGTATTCTCTTCATTTATCAGTTTTACAAACGATTTGTCCTGAATTAAACAAGTGTATACAAGATAGGAATAAAACCAATGATGGGCAATGCCTTGTGAACAGTATAAAGAACATTTGTTTAAGGGGTATGCGGGTAATTTTATTTGCGATTCAGAATTAAAAGTCCGAACTTTTGTATTGTGATTTTATCAAACATAATCAATTTATTTTCTCATGAGAAAAACCTTTGTTACAATGCTTTTCCTGTTTTCCGGATGGGCACTTTTTGCGCAGAGCATTGAAGTAACACCAATTTTCGGCTATTCAATTGCCGGGAAAGTACAAAATTACGGGCGTTACTTCGATGTAAAAAACGATGCACTTTACGGTGGTTTATTAAGTGTGCAGTTTGATGATATGATGTATGCCGAATTGAGTTACGAACGAAGCGATACAAAAGGCAGTGGTTTTCTGACAACGGTTGATATGGCCGTTGAGCACTACCAGGTTGGTATGCTTCGCGAATTCTCGGCCGGAACAGTAGTGCCGTTTGCCAAAGTAAGTTTTGGTACATCGCGTTATGTGCAAACGTCGGGTGGCGACGAGCGCACATGGCTTTTCTCCGGAGGAATCGGGGCAGGTGCCAAGGTATTTCTTTCCGACAGGGTTGGCCTGCGCTTGTTTACCAACCTGATGTTGCCGCTTGAATTTGATGGCGCCGGGTTTTGGTGTGGAATCGGAACAGGTGGGAGTGGATGTTCCGGCGGAGTAAGTTTTAACGTACCTATTGTACATTGGGATTTAGGCGCCGGTTTAATTATTCGTTTACAAGACTAGAAACAAATTAATTTATACTATGAAGACTTTACGGTTTATTTGCCTTATTCTGGCTACGCTTACCGCTATTGCAGCAAACAGCAAAGAAAAGCTTGTTTGGCCACGCGAAATTGAGGCCTCAGGAAATGTAATTACGCTCTACCAGCCTCAACTCGAGTCGCTGAACGGAAACATGCTCGATGGCCGGATGGCTGTTTCGATTAATACGAAAGACGACGAAATGATTTTTGGTGCCTTGTGGTTTAGCGCAACGCTTTTAACCGATATGGAAAACCGGACAGCCGACCTGGTAAAACTGGAAATTCCGATGGTAAAATTCCCTGATGTGGAAGATGAATCAAAACTGGAAAAGCTTAAGGAATTGGTTATCGCAGATTTGGAAGCACTGGATGTGCAAATGTCGCTCGATCGTATTCTGGCCGACCTCGAAAATGAGGAAAACCTGGAATTGTTGAATGACCAACTCAACAACAATCCGCCCGAAATTTATTACCGCTCATCGCCGTCGGTGCTGGTGATTATCGATGGTGATCCGATTATGAAAACGGTGGAAAACTCAAGCCTGGAATATGTGCAGAATACACCTTTCCTGATTCTGAAACGGAAATCCGATTATTTTCTGAAAGGTGGAGATTATTGGTTTACGGCCTCTGATGTGTTGAGCAAAAACTGGAAACAAACCAAGTCGGTTCCGAAAGAGGTGAAAAAGGTGGCCGACAAAATGATGGAGAAAGAGAAAGATCCGGAAGTTGAAGGAAGCGACGCCATTCCGGAGATCATTGTTAGTTCGGTACCTGCCGAGCTCATCAGTTCCGATGGTAAACTGGAGTACGAAACCATAAAAGGCACATCGCTTTTGTACGTGAAAAATTCGGAGAACGATATTATTATGGACATTAACTCGCAGCATCATTTTGTGTTGCTGAACGGAAGGTGGTTTAGCTCAAAAACATTGGCCGATGGCGATTGGGCATTTGTAGAGCCGAATGATCTGCCCGAAGATTTTGCTAAAATTCCGGAAGATGAGTCGATTGCAACAGTAAGAGCCAGTGTGCCGGGAACACCCGAGGCAAAAGAGGCAAAATATGAACAGCAAATGCCGCAAACTGCAGTGGTCGACCGTAAAACAGCAACGGTTACTGTGGAATATGATGGTGACCCTAAATTTGAGAAAATTGAAGACTCAGAAGTGGAATATGCCATAAACACGGCAAGCACAGTATTGCGAATAAAAGGAAAATATTATTGTGTCGACGATGGAATCTGGTTCGAATCAACAAAAGCAAGTGGCCCGTGGATTGTTAGCGATTCGCGTCCTGCAGAGGTGGATGAAATTCCGCCAAGCGCCCCGGTTTACAACGTAAAATATGTGTATATCTACGATTCAACGCCCGATGTGGTTTATGTAGGTTACACACCAGGATATTGCCACTCGTATTGGTACAATGGCTGCGTTTTTTACGGAACCGGTTATTACTACCGCCCATGGTATGGCAGTTACTATTATCCGCGCCCGTGGACCTTTGGTTTTGGTGTACACTACAATCCGTACACCGGTTGGGGCTTTAATGTAGGATTCAGCTACGGATGGTTTCATATGAATTATTACGGTGGAGGTTATGGCTGGTGGGGGCCGGCAGGTTATCGTCATGGCTACCGCCATGGTTATCATCACGGTTATCATCATGGCTACCGCGATGGCTATTTGCGGGGTTACGCAGGTGGTTATGCCAACGGCCGGTACAACTCGCGAAACATTTATAACCGCAGAGACCGTGGAATAAGAAGTACACGCGATGTGCGAAATACAAATCTGCCCAACCGCAGAGACAATGTTTCTTCGCGCCCGTCATCGCGCCCGAACAATGTTTATACCGACCGCGATGGAAACATCATGCGTCGTGATAACAACGGCAACTGGCAGCAAGAGAATAAACGGCCAAGTACACGTCCCGATCTGCCAAACAAATCGGGAAATACCAATGCAACGCGGCCAAGTACACGCCCAACTCAGCCAACTCAGCGCCCGTCGACCCGGCCGACTCAGCCAACGCAAAGGCCATCAACAAGGCCAACGCAACCCACTCAGCGTCCGTCGGCAAGGCCATCAACGCGGCCAAATACTTTAGAGCGTGATTTTAACAGCCGAAACAGGGGAACAACGCGGTATAATAATTTTAGGAATACCCGACCGACAACTACTCCGCGAAGCCGCCCAATGCCAACACGAGGTGGCGGTATGAGACGATAAGGTATAAAAAAGAGCAGATATTTTTGATATCTGCTCTTTTTTCGTTTTGTCTCGACTTTATTAGCGCGAAACCACTTTCTTGTTAATCAGTTGTTTGGTAACAAGGTAGGCCAAAGCTTTTGCCTCGTCTTCAACCGATTTAATATTGGTAGATTTTGATTGAGCGCGGTAAATCAATTTTTCCGACTCAACATCGTACAGGTTACATTCAATAAAATAGGTAGCATTGTCGGTATAGTAGCCCGAGTTGTAAATAGTTCCGAGCGAGTAGGCATAATAATCGTGGTACATTCCGCTCATCCCGTAGGGTGTACCATAGTAACCGGTTCCGCCAACGGCAATATTCCGGTCGTTCACCCATCTTTTTTCATGCGTTATATCAAAAAGGGTAACAATCATCAGGGCATCAATATTGTTTTCTTTCACTTTGGTTACCACCGATTTTCTAACAGCTTCCGAGTCTTTCAACAGCTCTTCGCCCTGGCTTATACGCGCTGCCAACGGAAATACATCAACGGTTGACATGCCGTTTAATCCTTTTTCTTTTAACTGATCAACTATGGCGTGTTCGGTAACATACCGGTTCGACGAATTGGGGAAAAGAACCGTAACACCAATATTGTCGTAGTGTTTTGGCGTACTGTCTTTGTCCGACCATGAATTGATGAGTTTGGTTGATGCGCAACTGGTAAGTAGAAAACCTACGGCGATTAGAAGATAACTTAATTGTTTCATTGTAACTAAATGTGTTGTTGTTATGTACAATATAACAAAATTTATCAAGAGTGGTTGTAATGATGAGTGAAGAGAAATGGTAAACAGCAGCTCTTATTTCAACAAAATAACTGAATGACATTATCTTTGCTTAATCACGGTGTTGTAAATCAGCGAATTAAATACCTTATATTTGAACTAAACAGACAGCAATGAAGCGTTTAATATTTAGTCTGGTTTTATTATTGCTCCTGAATTATACTTATGCGCAGCAGACTGCCGATAGTGCACTTTTTTATCCGGTTGCTGATACGCTTTCCGATATTCGTTTTTTTGATAATGAAGAAGCACTAACCATTACCTTAAAATACGATATCTCATCATTTATCAGAACAAAAGCCAAAGGAGAGTATTTCCCGGCCGAGCTTATCATTCATCTAACCGACAGCACCTCGATTGTGAAAAATATAAGGCTGAAAGCACGTGGCAATTTTCGTCGGGGGCATTGTTTTTTTCCGCCGATTTACCTGAACTTTAAAACCGACCCCATTGAGCAAACCGAGTTAGCCGGAATTAAAAAAATAAAAATGGTAACTCATTGTTCTGCCTCAAAAGCCTACCGGGCTTATGTTTTGCGCGAGTTTATGGCCTACAAAGTCTATACTATTTTAACCGAAAACAGCTTTCGGGTGAGGTTGTTGAATATTAATTATATCGATACCGGAAAGAAAGAACGCCACTATGAGCAAATTGGTTTTTTGATTGAGCCGATGGATTTGTTAACCAAACGACTGAATGCGGTTGAAGTACGCCAGGAGATCATGCTGGGGAAGAACCTGTTACCCGAAGAAACTACATTTGTGGCCCTGTTCGAGTATTTCCTGGGAAATACCGACTGGCGTTTTAACGGTGGGCATAACATGAAATACATCAAGTTGTCGGAGCTGTTAAAACCCTATCCCGTTCCGGTTCCCTATGATTTCGATCACGCAGGATTTGTGAATACCAGTTACGCAATGTCGCAGACATGGAGCAGCGCCAGGAAAGTTACCGATCGCGATTTCCTTGGCTACTGCCAGGAAAACGAGGACGTTTACCGGAAGGCCATCGATTTATTTAATACTAAAAAGGATGAGATAATAAATACCATCGAAACTTTTGAGTACCTCGACGTTAAGGATAAGAAGCATATATTATCGTTTGTTAATGAGTTTTTCGTTTTGGCTGAACGACCTCAGGACCTGATTTGGAAGCTGAAAAATGAATGCAGAGATATTGACTTTTAAAACTTACAGAAAATGACAGAGCAACAACTTATGCATATTAGCGGAGAACCCTGGACTGAGTTTCTTATCCGGCTGGCAATAAATATTGTTTCTATTTTCTTTCTTATCAGGGTGGTTTACTACCCCAAAAACAGCCGGATTAAATACCTTTTCACTTTTTTCCTCATGGGAATGATGATCTTCCTGATCGCATCAATCCTTGATCGGGTGAGTTTAGATATGGGATTTGCACTCGGGTTGTTCGCCATATTTGGCATTATTCGCTACCGCTCGCCTTCTATCGATTTGAAAGAAATGACCTACCTGTTCCTGGTTATTGGTGTTTCCATAATAAACGCCTTACTCGAATTTAATATGCAAACCCTTTTCGGGCTGATACTTGCCAACCTGTTGATAAACGTTTCGGCGCTGCTAATGGAATATTATAAACCCCGGGCTTATGCGCTAAAACGGGCTTTGGTTTTTACTCCGTCCGATTTTTCGGTGCTGAACGATAACCAGAGTTTGCTGGAAGAGATCAGGCAAAATACGGGTATTGATGTGTTACGGGTTGAACTGGATAAAATTAATAAAACCAAGAACGAAGTAACTGTTTGGATCTACTTTCGCGAAAATAACCCCGAAAGGGTTGTTGAAAACCCTGGAGAAGGTTTGCCGCCGGCCGAATCACCCACAACTTGGGAGAGCAACGATACCAACAGCTATTAAATCAGCGTAGTTGCAGAGGTTATTATTTTCGTGTGAATGATTAGTCTGTCAATTAAATAGGTTCTCATGTCATCCCCTGGTGGGGATATTTTCTCCACTTCGGGGAAGTTAGCAGAGGTGAAATTTTGTAACCGGTCTTCAATAAAAAAGGTCCGGGATAAAACCGAACCTTTCGTATGTATTCAAACTCTAATAAGTCTATTTTAATCCAATTCCGAGGCCTAAGCTAAGAAACGACTGACTGGGGAATTCTCCCGATTTAAAGCCGTAATTGTATTTTAGTTTTACCGAAAGCCAGGCTTTGTAGTTCATATCGTAAAGCATCCCAATTTCGGGCGCGATGTTGAACAACCACTTGTCTTCGGTTAAGGTAAATACGCCAACATCGTTTCTGCTTTCGTTGTACGAAGTTCCTAAACCAAAACCAGCATAAGGAATGTAATCACCTTCTCCGCTGAAATATTTCTTTACATTCACCTGAAGCGGAACTATATTGGTGTAACGAAATTGTACAGCAGTAATGGTCAGGTCGTTATGAAAAAATGTTTCTTCCGGAATTTTTTACCTGAACAAGTTCCAGGCAATGTTAAAACCCACCGATAGATCTTCATTTAAAAACCGTTCAACTTCAAAATCAACACCGCGCGGGCTAATGTTATTGCTGAAATCGGCTGTTCCTCCCATCGGAATTGAAGGCAGATAATTAATAAATATACTTGTTCCTTCCTGCGCTTTTAATGTTATGGTAGCCAAAAGTATAAATGATATAATGATGTATTTCTTCATAATTGCAGGGTTTATTTTTGTAAGTAAGGGCTTTGTTTAAATACCTGATTGATTTCGTTTGTCAGGCGTTGCTGAAGAAATGTGTCGGATCCGGCAAGAATTCCAATTGCTGCACCTTTCCACGGCATTGGAACTTTAAACGAACTGTCGTCGCTTTCCGGCATTTCTACGCCGTCCATATTCAACATGTCGATAAACAGTGTTCCAACCGTATATCCTTGCGAAGGATAAGTAGGATAGCTTGGCCAAACCGGGTATCCCGGATACCATGGATCGCCGTACCACGGATACCACCAATCCCAGGGGTACCAGTACCACCAATCCCACCAATAGTAGTAGTACATATTAATGTCGGTTTCTAAAACCGAAAGCATTATCGATACATCGGCGTCTAATTGTCCGTTGGTGGGGCCGGTAACTTCTGTCCAGCCCATATCAAGAAAATTTTGCCTTACCAAAGAAACAATAAGGTCGTTTTGCGAGTGGTCGACACTTGCCGGTCCTGATTCTTCATCGTTAATATATATGATGGAATCTTTCAGGTAAAAAGTCTGGAGTTGAGAAAAATCCTGCTCTTCATCGTATTGCGTAATGGCAACGTCCAATTCTTCAACGGTGGCATCGTATTCCGGATGACACGAAAAAAGAACAGCCGAAGCAAAGAGTAGAAGTGCAAAAATGGGGTAATTTCTATTCATAGTAACCAGTTTAAATTGTACCTATAATGATAGGTTTACATGTTAATCTTCTGCATTTTTAACATCTGCGGCTTCTAATTGTTCTTTAACGCCATCTAACCATAGCTGCAGGATTTGGTAGCCCAGCGCCAGAACTACTGCGCCAATAAACAAACCGATCATTCCCATCAATAACATGCCGCCAATAGCCCCAATTAAAATAACAAGCATAGGGATATTGAGTCCGCGGCCCAGCAACATAGGTTTTAGTACATTGTCGCTTAAGGCTCCTACAACTCCCCAAATGGTAAACAACACTGCGGGAGCTCCGCCAACTGCCGAAAACATGTAAATAATAAGTGGTATGATAATTAGAAATACCGGTATCTGCGCCACTGCAAAGAAAAATGTAACCAGCGTTAATAGTGCTGCCAGAGGTATTTTAAACACAAAAAATGCAGCAGAAATAATGGCTGTTTGTATAACTGCTGTACCTAAAATACCGGTAACTACACTACTTACGGTTTTCCTTGAGTTATCTACAATCTCAGTACCTTTTTCTTCGCCCACCAAACGATTGAAAAGCTTGTAGATAAAGGGATAACCAGAAGTTGCATTGGCCAAAAACAGGCCCGAAATAATAATCGACAGCATAAAAACCAGTATGCTTCCCATAAAACTTTTAAAGAAGTTGAGCACCTTGTGTCCTAACGCCTCTATTTGTGGTTTGAATTGTTCGGCTGCCTCCCGAACATCAACAGCAAACTGGTGCCACGAATTGTATATCGATTTCCCAACCAACGGCCATCCTGCAACATTTTCGGGTGGCTCGTTAACTGCCAGGTCGCCTGCTTTTAGGTGCCCCGACAGTTCTTTTACATTCTCGAACAAGTGATCGACAAATGTACCAGCGGGAATGAGCAATAGGGCTAAAAGGACAAGTGTAATTATTGTTGCCGACAATCCGGTTTTACCTTTTAGTAATTTCGATAAACGAAGGTGTAAAGGGTAAAATGCAATTGCGATGATCATTCCCCAGATTACAGGCACCAAAAATGGCTTAAAAATGAGGAAGCAGATTACTACTATTAAGAAAATTAGTGCAGTTTTTACGTAGGTCTCAATGTTCTCTTGTGCAAATGTGTTGGTTGCTTTTTTTATTGACATGATGTAGTTGTATTTAGTTATGTTACATGGTGATTGACTTTTTGCTGAAATAGTATGCTCTATTGTGTATTATCGTGATATCGTAATTAACTTTTGACTAAATTTACGGCATTAAATTAAATTTGTCAAGTGACATCGAAATTGAAAATATCGAATCTTCTGATAAGCTACCGGTGCTTGTTCGAGTGTTGGATCTTGTATGCTTAGAGTTTCCCCCAAAAGTTACCCCTGTTTCTTTATTGTTTAATTTAATTTTATTGAAGTCATGTCTTTAGCAGATGAACTAACCATAAAGACACCCGAGCGTCCGGCTGGCGCTGAAGGTAATTTTTATACGCCGCACCCTAATGCTATTGGTCCTGGTATGAACGAACGCATTCAGCGTTTGCGAAAACTAAGTGTTGAAACACAGGAATCGCTGTCGATCGAGCGCGCTTTGATCACCACAAAGTTTTACAAGGAAAACTATGGCAAGTACTCGGAGCCGATGATGCGTGCGCTTAATTTTCTTGAGATTTGTAAGCAAAAAACCATTTACATAGGCAACGATGAATTGATTGTAGCCGAACGTGGCCCGGTGCCGAAATCGGTTCCAACCTTCCCTGAATTAACTTGTCACAGCGTTGAAGATTTTCATGTGTTAAACACACGCGATCAGCAACAGTATACCATTTCGCAGGAAGATATTGATACCTATGAACGAGAAGTAATTCCTTATTGGGAAGGCCGGACCATGCGCGAGCGTATTTTTAGTCATGTGCCAAACGAATGGAAACGTGCCTACGAAGCAGGTGTGTTTACCGAGTTTATGGAGCAACGCGCTCCCGGTCATACCGCGCTTGACGGGGCGATCTACAAAAAGGGAATGCTCGATTATAAAAAGGAGATCAACGATCACATCAATCGGCTCGACTTTTTGAATGATCCTGAAGCCACCGAAAAGCTGGAGCAATTAAAAGCCATGGACGTATCATGCGATGCAGTCATTGTATTTGCCGAGCGCCATGCCGATCTGGCTGAGGTTTTGGCAAAAACCGAAAGTAATCCGAAACGTGTTGCCGAACTGAAACGAATAGCAGAAGTGTGTCGTTGGGTACCTGCCAATGCGCCACGAAACGTGTGGGAAGCCATTCAGATGTACTGGTTTGTACACCTCGGAACCGTTACCGAATTAAACGGTTGGGATGCGATGAACCCGGGCCATTTCGATCAGCACCTTACACCGTTCTACGAAAAAGAACTGGCCGAAGGAACGCTGACCCGCGATGAGGCGAAGGAACTGATCAGCTGTTTCTGGATAAAAGTAAATAACCACCCTGCGCCACCAAAAGTGGGTATCACGGCGCGCGAAAGTGGTACATTCAACGATTTTACCAACATCAACATTGGTGGTGTTAAACCCGACGGAACTGACGGCGTAAGCGAGGTTTCGTATATGATGCTGGAAGTGATTGAAGAGCTGCACATTTTGCAGCCGGGTAATTCGGTGCACATTGCCAAAGTTACACCCGATGCCTTTTTACAGGCCGCAGGTAAACTGATCCGCCAGGGACACGGTTACCCTTCGGTGTTTAATCCTGATATGTACATTCAGGAAATGGTGAACCAGGGGAAAACCTTGCGGGATGCACGCGAAGGTGGTTGCAGTGGTTGTATAGAGGTTGGAGCGTTTGGTAAAGAAGCCTATTTGCTGACAGGTTATCTGAATGTTCCGAAAGTTCTGGAGATCACGCTCAATAACGGTATCGATCCGGTAACAGGAAAAGTGGCAGGTATTGAAACCGGCGATCCACGCAGCTTTAAAAGCTACGAAGAGCTGTACGAAGCTTTCCTCAAGCAGCTGAACTTTGTGGTTGACCAAAAAATACGCGTAAGCAATTACATCGACCAGATGTTTGCCAAATATGCACCGGCGCCCTTCCTTTCGGTGGTTATTGAAGACTGTATCTCGAAAGGAAAAGACTATTACAACGGTGGCCCGCGTTACAATACCAATTACATTCAGTGTACAGGTTTGGCGACGGTAACCGACAGTCTTTCGGTGCTGAAAAAGCATGTTTTCGAAGACAAGACTTTCCCGATGGAGACCCTTCTGGATGCAGTGACCAAAAACTTTGAAAGTGAAGAAGTGTTGCGTCAACGTATTCTAAACCGTACACCGTTCTTTGGTAACGACGACGAATATGCCGATACCATTGCCGTGCAGGTGTACAACGATTTGCTGGCTGCCATTGAAGGCAAACCAAATACCAAAGGAGAAGTATTTCATTTAAATATGCTATCAACCACCTGCCACGTGTATTTTGGGCTGGTGCTGGGAGCCACACCAAACGGACGCTTTGCAGGTAAATCGATTTCCGATGGTACATCGCCATCGCACGGTTGCGATACACACGGACCAACAAATGTGATCCGCTCGCTGGGGAAACTCGACCAGTCAAAATCGGGAGGTACCTTGCTGAACCTGCGTTTTGTACCGAGTTTGCTAAAACGCGACAAAGACGTGGAGAAACTCGGTCACTTGATCCGCAGTTATTTCTCGTTGGGAGGTCACCATATTCAGTTTAATATTGTTGATACGGCAACGCTTTTGGCGGCACAGACTTGTCCTGAAGATTACAAGGACCTGCTGGTGCGTATGGCCGGATACAGCGATTATTTTAACGATATGAATGCCGATCTGCAACAGGAAGTAATTGATCGCACACAGAATGAGGTGCTTTAAAAAAGATTTGTGTACAAAGTATTGAGTCGTGAGAATCCTTTTTTCAATTTCTCATTACTCATTACTCAAAATCTCAATACTTAAAAACATGACTCCACTAATATTCGATATAAAACGATACGCCATTAACGACGGGCCGGGTATCCGAATCACCATGTTTATGAAGGGATGCCCCTTGAGTTGTAAATGGTGTCATAACCCCGAAAGCCAGTCGCCGGGGGTACAAAAGCTATACACCGAGTCGAAATGTATCGGTGCGCAGGAGTGTATAAAAATGTGCCCTGAAGATGCGCTGACACTTACGCCAAAAGGAATTGTTACCGACTACCAGGCCTGTACCCTTTGTGGTATTTGTGCCGACGTATGCCCTACGAAAGCCATCGAAATGTCGGGGCGGTCCTACGAGGTGGAGGAGCTGATGCAGATCATCGAACGCGAACGTGTGCACATCGAGCAATCGGGCGGTGGTGTTACGTTTTCGGGTGGTGAGCCCTTGATGCACGCGGACTTTCTGATGCAGATGCTGGATGCCTGTGGCGAAAATAAGCTGCACCGCACCGTTGATACCTGCGGATTTGCCGACAGTGAAACCTTGCTGGAAGTAGCTAAACGCACCGAACTTTTTCTGTTCGACCTGAAGCTGATGGATGAGGCCAAACATAAAAAATGGACAGGGGTAAGCAACAAGCTAATCCTGAAAAACCTTCAGCTGCTGGCCGAAAGTGGCGCGAACATCAATATTCGTGTGCCCTTTATCCGCAATGTAAATGCCGACCACAACACCGTTACCGAGATGGCCGAATTTATTGCCGCCTTGCCGGGTAAAAAGCCGGTGGTAAACTTATTGCCCTATCATAATATCGCGGCCAATAAATACAACAAGCTGGGATCGGAATACAAGGCCTTTAATATGGAAGAGCCCACCGAAGAGGAACAAAACAGGGCGATCGCTATATTCGAGAAATATGGTATTGAGGCTGAGATTGGTGGATAGGTAATTCCTTCCTGACAAGAGACCCGAGCCTTATCATCATCAACTTCTACGAATCGGATTCTTTATTTTAGACGCGCTTAGTCGGTCAAAACCGCATAGTATATAAAAGACAAAAGGGTAGCCGCATTGGTTGCCCTTTTGTCTTTTTGAGAATATCCTGCAGGCTTTCTCATTAACATATGTTGAATAACTGAAATGATCTTTTTTACCGTTTTTATTGTGCATTTCTGAACAGATCTTCTTAACTTATACAAGATCAAAATAAATATTCATTCAATAACACACTGATTAAGTGCATAAACATTGACAACTATGAAACACAGCTTTAGATTTTTAAAGAAGAGTTTATTAATCCTGCTCTTCTTACCGTTTGTAACTTTTGCGCAGGATAAGAAACCCAATATCCTGATTATTTGGGGCGATGATGTGGGTATGTGGAACATCAGTGCCTACCACCGTGGAATGATGGGAGGCACAACACCCAATATCGACAAAATTGCAGATGCCGGTATGATTTTTATGGATCATTACGCACAGGCATCGTGTACCGCCGGGCGTGCAGCCTTTTTAACCGGTCAGTATCCTATGCGGACAGGTTTGAGTACAGTAGGTTTGCCAGGCGCACCGCAAGGTTTGCAGGCAAAAGACCCAACGCTGGCTGAAATGCTGAAACCACTGGGATACACCACTGGTCAGTTTGGTAAAAACCACCTGGGCGACCGCGACGAGTTTTTGCCAACCTCACACGGTTTCGACGAATTTTATGGAATTCTTTACCACCTCAATGCAGGGGAATATCCCGAGCAGTATGATTTTCCGAAAGACGAAGCAGTTCAGGAAAAGCTTAACCTGAAACAGCGTGGAATCATTCACTCATGGGCGCTGGGCGATGGCAAACAGAAAATTGAAGACCTGGGTGATTGGGGAGCTGAAGTTCAGCGCAACCTCGATCAGGATGTACTCGAAGAATCGAAACGATTTATTCGCGACGCAGTGGAAGATGATAAACCGTTTTTTGTATGGCACAATACCACCCGTATGCATTATCGTACCAACCTGAATGATCATTACGACGGCATTACAGGTTACGGGACTTATGCCGACGGTATGAAGGAACTGGATGATGATGTGGGCGAGTTGCTTGATTTACTAAAAGACCTTGGTGTTGATGAGAATACAATTGTGATGTTCTCGACCGATAACGGAGCAGCTTCGAACAGCTGGCCCGATGGCGGGAACCAACCATTCCATGGAGAAAAAGGCGTTGGCGGCTGGGAAGGTGGTTTCCGGGTACCGATGTTGGTAAAATGGCCGGGGCATATTCCGGCAGGAAAAGCAACCGGCGAATTTATGACCATGGAAGACTGGATGCCAACACTGATGTCGTGGCTCGGTCAACCCAACCTGAAAGAAGATCTGCTTGATGGCAAAACCATCGGTGAAAAAACATATAAGGTTCATTTGGATGGCTACGACCAGTCGGATTTACTGCTGAATAACGGTAAAAGTCACCGCAAGGAATTCTATTATTTCACCGAGACTACCTTGCACGGTATGCGTTACGGCGACTGGAAGGTGTTGTTCCGCGACCAGGAGAAATGGTTCCGTGCACCGCAAACGGTTCTCTCCACTCCTATCATTATCAATCTTAAACTCGATCCGTTTGAACGCTTTGTTGAAGCCAGGGGCTACGATGAATGGGCTGAAAACCGAAGCTGGATTTTAGGACAGGTGGGTGTTCACCTTGGAGAGTTTTTAGGAACCTTCAAAGAATTTCCGCCCAGCCAGGAAAGTATGTCGGTGCAGTTCGACGACTTTTCGCAAATGCTGAAATCAGTGAATCAGTAAGCCGGATAAAAAGTAATAAATGAAGGGCATCCACTCGTGATGCCCTTCATTTATTTTATGCTAACACCTTAGGTCTTTTTCAATAACATATGTTGATTAAGTAATAAATACTTTTTTGCCGTTTTTATTGTGTTTTTCTGATCAGATCTTCTTAACTTATAGAACCTTTATATCAGGTATTGTAGAAATTGATTCAATAACACACTGATTAAGTGCATAAACATTAAGAACTATGAAACACAATTTTAGCATGTTAAAGAGGAGTTTATTGATACTGCTCTTTTTTCCATTTGTAACTTTTGCACAGGATAAACCCAACATCCTTGTTATAATGGTAGATGATGTTGCGCCCAACGCGCTAAGCTGTTACAGCTTAGGATTGCAGTATCCAACACCGAATATCGACCGGATTGCAAAAGAAGGCGTACTTTTTACCGACCATTATTCGCAGCCCAGTTGTACTGCCGGGCGTGCCGCTTTTATTACCGGACAAAAGCCGGTCCGTACAGGTTTAACAACCGTTGGACAGCCGGGTAATCCGCTGGGTCTGAAAAAAGAAGATCCAACCCTGGCCGAGCTGCTGAAACCGCTGGGTTACATGACCGCGCAATATGGAAAAAACCACCTGGGCGACCGTAACGAACACCTGCCAACCGTGCATGGTTTCGACGAATTTTTCGGAAACCTGTATCACCTGAATGTTTCGGAAGAAGAAGAACAGGCTGATTACCCGAAAAGTAAAGAGTTCTATGAAAAATATGGTCCGCGTGGTATTATCGAATCGTATGCTTCCGATACTTACGACAATACGGTAGATCCGCGTTTTGGTGTGATTGGCAAACAGAAAGTTACCGATACCGGAAAACTCACCAGCAAACGTATGGAAACCTTCGACGAAGAGCTGGTAGCCAAAACAAAAGACTTTATGAAGCGTGCGCAGGATGACGACAAGCCATTCTTTATCTGGCATGCAACAAGCCGTATGCACGTTTACACGCACCTGAAAGAAGAGTCGCGTAACCTGGCAACACCGATTAGTACCGATATGGATTTGTTTGGTTCGGGTTTGATGGAACACGACGGACATGTTGGTGAAATACTGGATTACCTTGATGAGTTAGGCATTGCCGACAATACCATTGTAATTTATACTACCGATAATGGCCCGGAACAAAGTACCTGGCCCGATGCCGGAGTAACCATGTTCCGTGGCGAAAAAATGACAACTTACGAAGGTGGTGTTCGCGCTCCGTTCCTGGTACGCTGGCCTAAAAACATTCCGGCAGGATTAATCCGTAACGGCATTTCGGCACACGAAGATGTGGTGCCTACCATTATGGCAGCCGTTGGCGAGCCTGAAATAAAAGACGAATTAAAAGCCGGAAAAACCATTGGCGATATGACCTACAAAGTGTACATCGACGGATTTAACAACCTCGATTACTGGGAAGGAAAAACCGATGAATCGGCACGAAACTATTTCTTCTACTACTACGAAAGCGGTTTAACAGCTATGCGTGTTGGCCCATGGAAAATGCACTTTGCCACCAAAGAGCGTTATTTCGACGATATGGTAACGCATACTATGCCACAGCTTTTTAACCTGCGGAAAGACCCGTTTGAAAAATATGACGATATCTATGGTTTCGAATTGATTATGCACAAATCGTGGGTAATGCAACCTGCCATTGGTATGTTAACGGAGCATTTGTCGAGCTTTAAGGATTATCCACCGCGTCAGGCAGCTGCTTCGCTCGATATTAATAAAGCTATTGATGCGATTTTGAAATCGGATACACGACAATAGAAACTATTTGATCAGTATAACATAGTAAAAGGGCATCCAAAACGGATGCCCTTTTTTATGATCGAAAAAACCACCTTCAGTTAACCACTCCTGAAGGATTTCCTGTTGTTCGGTACTCCGTTACACCTCGTTCGGAAACGATGGGCAGCGGAACGTATCAATTTAAAAAAGCATCCTTCCCCTTGGGTTGGATGCTTTTTGTTATACATACACCACTTTTGATTTTATTCCTCAGCAGGAGTTTCCGGCGATTCTTCTTCTCCGTTATCGCTGTGGCCCTGACGGGCTGCGAGTTGAGTTTCGAGGTTTTTAATCTTCTGGTTTACCTCCAGGATAAAGTTCTCGATTACCGGAGTTGACATACGCAAGGTTACCATGGCATTAACCCGGTTTACCAGAGCATTGTATACCTCATCAAAAGCCACACGAACTTCTTTTGCCTTGGCAAAGTTGCGGTTTGCTTTTTCGCTGTCGCGCTGGTTTTGCAGGTCGTTTACGGCTGTGTTTTCCGCTTCGTGAGCCAAAACCCATGGCATAATGCCTATGGTTTGGCAATGCACAGCCATATCCCGGTCTTTCAGGTCGTTATTTAAATTGGTTGCTGCAGCAGTTTGTTCTTTCAACGACAGGTATCTTATTCCGCCGTATAAATCAAAAACCCGTTCAAGGTGTTTTGCTGCTTCAACTTCTTCAGGTATCGGGCTGTAAAGCGTTGCTTTTACCCGTCCGTTTAGTGCAGTCCAGGTATAGTCGCGCCTAAGGTCGGCATCCTGAACTTTTTCGGTGAGTACACTTCCCTGGTCAACATTTATTGCTTCGTCGAGGGCGGTAAAACTATTGTCGAAAGCTACCGCCTCTTCCTCCACATTAAGTGCTGCAGGGGTGGCTTGCACTACCAGACCTTTTACATCAGCCATAAACTGAAAATAGTCGTTGTTGCGCAAGCGCGTTAAAGGGATGTTTACTATAAAAGTAATAAATATTAATTGTAATTATTTGTGGGTGTATGTGTATTGTGTTGATTATTTGTTGTGTGCATGGTTTTAATTATTTGGATGTGTTGATGCAATATAGAACATACGCTTGCAAAAGTCAAGAGTCGTGTTTGTGTTATTTAGCATAAAAAACGGATAAGTAAATAATCGCCTGGTGTAGTTTAACGATAGTTGTGTGGTGGAGAATTTGCTTTTGTTGTAAAACTGCGAAAGGCCCACGGAAATGCTTAAAGTCGTTTTGCAAAGCTACAAAAGCACTAAATTATCAACAAAAGTACCGTTGTAGCACTACGAAGGTAGTTTTGAGAACACGGTGAAGCTTTCGTAGCCGTACGAAAGCAGTAAATAGAACTATTTGGTGGAAGCGTACACCTGCGAAAGCACTAATTAGTACTCAGGGAAGCTTTCGTAGCCCTACAAAAGCACCAAATAAGGTTCAAAAGTACCGTTGTAGCCCTACGAAAGTAGTTTTGAGAACACGGCGGAGCTTTCGTAGCCGTACGAAAGCAGTAAATAGAACTATTTGATGGCAGCGTACGCCTGCGAAAGCACCAAATAGTACTCAGGGAAGCTTTCGTAGGGCTACGAAAGTTACAAATAGCGCTCCCGCGAGCTCTTGTAATCAAGTAGTTAGGTGTTTTTTGTAACATTGGGTTTTCGGAAACCCGCCTGCAATAAGCCTTACGGGCTAAAGCCGCGTTCAGAGCGTGCTATGCTTATCCCCGGCATTAATGCCGGGGTTAGTAAGCTTCCTTACAACGCCGGGCTTTAGCCCCCGCACATAACGTTAACAATAAAAAAATTACTTTTTTTTACTACATTGGGGCTTCGTAAAAAAAACAGAACCTATTACTATGACCATCTCCGAATATTTAGCCGTACTGAACAACCGTTTTCAATCGGGCATATCAAGCGAACACAGCTATCGTGGCGATTTGGAAAACCTTATCCGCACCTTGGTTACCGAAGTGGAAATTACCAACGAACCATCGAAAGTTACCGATTGCGGAAACCCCGATTATGTTATTACAAAAGGGAAAATACCTGTTGGCTACATCGAAGCCAAAGACATTGGCAAAGACCTGAACGGCAAACAATACAAAGAACAGTTTACCCGCTACAAAAACGCACTCGATAACCTGATAATTACCGATTACCTCTGGTTTCAGTTTTTTAAAGAGGGCGAACTGGTACACGAAATGCGCATTGGCGAAATTGACGGAAACAGCATTCGTCCCCTGCCCGAAAACTTTACCAGTTTCGAAAACCTGGTGCGCGATTTTTGTACCTACGTGGGGCAAACCATACGTTCGGGGAAAAAACTTGCCGGTATGATGGCTGCCAAAGCACGCCTGCTGCAGAATATTGTGGAGCGTGCGCTTACTGCCGACAACGAAAACGACGAAAACTCAACGCTTAACGACCAATACGAATCGTTTAAAAATATACTGATACACGACCTCACACCAAAAGGTTTTGCCGATATTTATGCGCAAACGCTGGCCTACGGAATGTTTGCCGCACGTTACCACGATCAAACGCCCGAAGATTTTAGCCGTTATGAGGCCGCCGAGCTGATACCCAAAACCAATCCTTTTCTGAGAAAACTGTTTACCTATATTGCCGGACCAGATATTGACGAACGGATAAAACGTACGGTTGATAACCTGGCACTGGTTTTTAGGGCGGTAAACCTCGATGCGCTGCTGCATAACTTTGGCCGAAGCACACAAACGCAAGATCCTATTATTCATTTTTACGAAACCTTTTTGGCCGAGTACGATGCCAAACTGCGTAAAGCGCGTGGGGTGTGGTACACTCCCGAGCCGGTGGTGAATTTTATTGTACGCGCGGTTGACGATATTCTAAAAACCGAGTTCGACCTGCCACAGGGTTTGGCCGATACCGCAAAAACAAAAATAAAAGTGCCCGTGCAGGGCAGTAAAAAAATGCAGGAGCTGGAGGTGCACAAAGTGCAGGTGCTCGACCCCGCCACCGGAACCGGAACTTTTTTGGCCGAAGTGGTAAAACACATTTACCACAACAAATTTAAAAGCATGCAGGGCGCCTGGAGCGCTTATGTCGACGAGCACCTTATTCCGCGCCTCAACGGTTTCGAGCTGCTAATGGCATCTTACGCCATGGCGCACCTAAAACTCGATATGCTATTGCACGATACGGGATACCGAATTTCCCCTCCTGAAGGAGGGGTGCCCGCAGGGCGGGGTGGTACCAAACGCTTTAATATTTACCTTACCAACAGCCTCGAAGAACACCACCCCGACACCGGTACCCTATGGGCCAACTGGCTAAGCACCGAGGCCAACGAAGCCAACCACATAAAACGCGATACGCCCGTTATGTGTGTAATTGGTAATCCGCCGTATTCGGTTAGCAGCACCAACAAATCGGTATGGATACAAGACCTGCTCAAAGACTATAAAAAAGACTTGAATGAACGTAAAATAAATCTTGACGATGATTACATAAAGTTTATACGGTTCGGGCAGCATTATATTGAGAAAAATGGCGAAGGCATATTAGCCTATATATCTAATAATAGTTTTATTGATGGAATTACGCATCGACAAATGCGAAAAAGTTTATTGGAAAGCTTTGATCAAATGTATATTCTGGACTTGCATGGAAATAGTAAGAAAAAAGAAACTTGCCCAGATGGATCACTTGATCAAAATGTTTTTGATATAATGCAGGGGGTTTCAATTAATATTTTGGTGAAGACAGGAAAAAAATCACGTAATCAATTGGGAAGGATTTTTCATTATGAATTATTTGGAAAAAGATCAGTAAAATATCCGTTCTTAGAGAATGAATCTGTTGATTCAATTAAGTGGAAAGAACTAGATAAAAAACAACCATATTACTTTTTTGTCCCCAAAGATTTTGCACTAGAAGACAATTATAAGAAAGGATTTTCAATAAGTAACTTACAGCAGAAAGTTTCTGGAATCGAGACGAAACGAGATCATTTTGCGATTGATTACGATTGTGATGTTTTAAAAAAGAGGATTACGGATTTTGTTCAGAATGATTACTCTTCGAGTGAAAGAAAATCAATATTTAATCTACGAGATAATGAATGGGTTGTAGATGATGCTGTAATAGAATTAAGGAATAATCATACATGGAAGGACTCGTTCGTCCCTTGTTTAACGCGTCCTTTCGATACTAGATTCATAATCTACAATAAAACAATTCTGGCAAGGGATCGCGGGATCTTAATGGCAGGGATGAATAAGCCCAATTTAGGCTTGTTACTTGGTAGGCAAAGTAAAGAAGAATTTGCTTGTCTTATAACTAATAGCGTTTGTACTCACAAAATTGTAACTGTTTATGATAGAAGTTTTATTTTCCCGTTATATATCTACAATGAAGATCCTCTCGATGTTTTGTTTTCAAAACAAGAGCGCATCCCTAACCTAAATACAAAAATAGTAGATCAAATAGCAGCAAAACTGGGTTTGGTGTTTGTGCCGGAGAAAGAAGATGCTACTACTACGTTTGCGCCCATCGATATCCTCGATTATATTTATGCGGTGCTGCATTCGCCCACCTACCGCGCCAAATACAAGGAGTTTCTGAAAATTGATTTTCCGCGGGTGCCATACCCCAAAAACACCGAACCCTTTTGGCAATTGGTAAAACTGGGCGGAGAATTAAGGCAAGTCCATTTGCTCGAAAGCCCAACGGTAGAGCAAGCCATTACCACTTACCCCGAGGCCGGTACAAATGAGGTAGATAAGCCACAGTTCAAAATGTATGATTACGACTGCACCCCTCCGGGCGAGGAACACCCCGATTATTTAGGCGATGTATATATTAACAGCACCCAGTATTTTGCCAACGTGCCGCAAAGCGCCTGGGAATTTTACATTGGCGGCTACCAGCCCGCACAAAAATGGCTAAAAGACCGCAAAGGCCGCACACTAACATTCGAAGACATTATGCACTACCAAAAAATAATTGTAGCCCTCACCGAAACCAATCGGTTAATGAAAGAGATTGATTTGGTTGGGGTGGAATAAATAGAAATAATGCCGATCGCTGGTGCGCGATTCCATCGCATACCAATTTGATAAATAATAACCATGCCCGACAAATTCAGAAATAAATACCGCATACCGTCGGCCCGTTTGCAAAATTGGGATTATAGCCGCAACGCGGCCTATTTTGTTACCATTTGCACACAGGGCCGCGAACATTATTTTGGCGATGTTGTGAATGGGGAAATGCAATTATCGGCAATTGGGGAAATTGCCGAAACCGAATGGTTAAAAACATTTGATATGCGCCCCGACATGAATTTAATCCTGGGTGAATATATTATTATGCCGAATCATTTTCATGCCATAATTATAATTGGTAAAAACCAATATAATACCAATGGCGGCAACGGCGGGGATGAAAATGGGAACGGCGGTGGTGACGGCCACGTAGAGACGCAATGCATTGCGTCTCTACCACAAATCCCACCACAAACGCCACCACCACCGGGCAACCAATTTGGGCCGCAACGTAAAAATTTGGCATCGATAATACGTGGTTTCAAAATTGGGGTAACAACACATGCCCGAAAAACAAATCCCGAATTTGCCTGGCAATCGCGGTACCACGATCATATCGTCCGAAACAACGAATCGTTTGAATGCATTCGCAATTATATCATTTCAAATCCTGAAAAATGGGAGGAAGATTGTTACAACACCGATTAAAAACATCATTACACATGCCAAA
>Ga0207831_100114_pt1 | contig 63781 bp, 61 predicted proteins | sample TtanPargueraPR_7_FD_187741 | JGI IMG/M metagenome (GOLD analysis project Ga0207831, IMG submission 187741) | Aerobic enrichment media microbial communities from Bioluminiscent Bay, La Parguera, Puerto Rico - Tt and M1 (2) (SPAdes) | ecosystem: Environmental > Aquatic > Marine > Unclassified ...
GGCCAAAAACCTGGTGCAGAACTGCATCAACTGCGGGGCCTGCAAGGCGGTCTGCGCCGCCGGCATCGATCTGCCCCGCCTGATCAAGGAAATCCACGCCCGTATCCAGGACGAGGAGGGCCACCCCCTGTCCGGCCGTCTGCTGGCGTTGACCCTCAAAAACCGCAAGCTCTTCCACGGCCTGCTGCGCTCGGCCCGCAAGGCCCAGAAACCGGTCACCGGCGGCACACCCTATCTGCGCCATCTGCCCTATGTATTTTCTCCGGATCACGACTTCCGGGCCCTGCCGGCGATTGCCGAAACCCCTTTCCGGGACCGCTGGCCGGCCATCGCGCCCCACGTCCCCAATCCGCGCTATAAGGTCGCCCTGTTCTCCGGCTGCGTGCAGGATTTTGTCTATCCGGAACAGCTGGAGGCGGCCGTTGGGGTTCTGGCGCGCCACGGCGTGGCCCTGGCATTTCCCGAAGCGCAGACCTGCTGTGGTCTGCCGGTTCAGATGATGGGCGAGAAAGCCGCCGCCCGAGATGTGGCTGTCCAGAATATGGCGGCCATCGATCACCGCCGATACGATTATATTCTTACGCTTTGCGCCTCCTGTGCGTCCCATCTCAAACATGGCTATACCCAGGCCCTGTCCGATAATCCGCAACAGGCGACTGAGGCGGAGGCCTTTGGCCAAAAGGTTCTGACGTTCACGCAGTTTGCGCACCGGGTGCTGAACCTGGACACCAAAGCCTTCCAGCCTGCCCGGGGATCGGTCACCTATCATGCTCCCTGCCACCTGTGTCGCGGCCTGGGCGAGCGTGAGGCCCCCCAGGCCCTCCTTCGGGAGGCCGGGTACGACTTCAAGCCGGCCATCGAAGAGGAAACCTGCTGCGGGTTCGGCGGCACCTATTCGGGCAAGTTCCCTCAGATTTCCTCCCAGATCCTGAAACGCAAACTCGAGGATGCCCAGGCCACCGGAGCCGATCTCCTGGTAACGGAATGTCCCGGTTGCGTGATGCAGTTGCGGGGTGGTGCCGAACACGCCGGTCTCCGGATCGATGTCCGGCATATCGCCGAGGCCCTGTCCGAGCACATGGCACCGGAAGAGCATCGTGACGAGCCGCGGGATCTTTAAGCTTTACAAACCGACCGGATTCTAATATGGAATTTTCCTTGGTCTTTCGCATGGTAAAACCGGCAAACGCACGCCACATAAGGGTTTAGCAAATACTTAAATACCAAAGGAGCGTTTTCTATGGCTAAAACAATGCTAACCGTCGACGGGAATACGGCCGCCGCGCATGTCGCCTACGCCATGAGCGACGTGGCCACGATCTATCCAATTACGCCTTCATCCCCCATTGGGGAAATTGCCGATGACTGGGCCGCCAACGGCCGCAAAAATGTCTTCGGCCAGGACATGACTGTCCGCCAGATGCAGTCCGAAGCCGGCGCCGCGGCAGCCGTGCACGGCTCGCTGGCCGGTGGGGCCCTGACCTCCACATTCACGGCCTCCCAGGGCCTGCTGCTCATGATCCCCAACATGTACAAGATGTCCGGCGAGCTGCTGCCGGCCGTCTTCCATGTCACCGCCCGGGCCATCGCCGCCCATGCCCTGTCCATCTTCGGCGACCACCAGGATGTCATGGCCGTGCGCCAGACCGGCTTTGCCCTGCTGGCCTCCGGTTCGGTCCAGGAAGCCATGGACCTCGGGCTGGTGGCTCATCTGGCCGCCATCGAATCCAGCGTTCCTTTCCTGCATTTTTTCGACGGGTTCCGGACCTCCCATGAAATCCAAAAGATCGAAATGATCGATTACGAGGACATGGCCAAACTGGTCAATCAGGAGGCCGTGGCCGCCTTCCGCGCCCGGGCCGCCAACCCCGAGCGTCCTGAACTGCGCGGCACCGCCCAGAACCCGGACATCTACTTCCAGGGCCGCGAAGCCTGCAATCCCTACTACCTCAAAACCCCGGGCATCGTAGCCGATTACATGCAGAAGGTGAGCGCTCTGACCGGCCGCAGCTACAAGCCTTTCGACTACGTCGGCCACCCCGAAGCGGAAAACATCGTCATGGCCATGGGGTCTTCCTGCGAGACCCTGGAAGAAGTCGTCGACTACATGAACCGCAACGGCCAGAAAGTCGGTCTCGTCAAGGTACGCCTCTACCGCCCCTTCGCTCCGGAATACATGTTCGAGGTCATGCCGTCGACGGTCAAAACCATCACCGTGCTCGACCGCACCAAGGAGCCGGGCGCCCTGGGCGACCCCCTCTACCTCGATATCTGCACCGCCTATATAGAAAAGGGGAATGCACCGAAGATCCTCGGCGGCCGCTACGGACTGGGGTCCAAGGAATTCAATCCAGGTATGGCCAAAGCGGTTTACGACAACATGGCCGCCGCCGATCCCCGGAACCACTTCACCGTCGGCATCATCGACGACGTCACCAACACCTCCCTCGACTTCGAAGCCGGCTTCGAGGTTGCGCCGGAAGGCACGGTGGCCTGCAAGTTCTGGGGACTGGGTGCGGACGGTACCGTGGGCGCCAACAAGAGCGCCATCAAGATCATCGGCGACCACACCGACATGTACGCCCAGGCCTATTTCGCATACGATTCCAAGAAATCCGGCGGGATCACCATTTCCCACCTGCGTTTCGGCAAGAAACCGATCAAGTCGACCTACCTGATCGATGCCGCCGATTATATTGCCTGTCACAAGGCCAGCTATGTCCACCTCTACGACATCCTGGAAGGCATCAAGGAGGGCGGTACGTTCGTGCTCAACTCGCCCTGGAGCCTGGAAGACATGGAGCAGGAACTGCCGGCCGCCATGCGGCGCACCATCGCCCGGAAGAAGCTCAAGTTCTACACCATCGACGCCGTTAAAATCGCCGGCCAGGTGGGGCTCGGCGGCCGCATCAACATGGTCATGCAGAGTGCCTTCTTCAAACTGGCCAACGTCATTCCGGTGGACGAAGCCATCGGCTATCTCAAGGACCAGATCAAGAAGATGTTCGGCAAAAAGGGCGAGAACATCGTCAAGATGAACTGGGACGCGGTGGACCAGAGCCTCGACAACCTGGTCGAAATCAAATACCCCGCAAGCTGGGCCGATGCCGAAGGCGCCGCTGCCCAGGGAGAAGATGCCCCCGATTTCGTCAAAAACGTCATGCAGCCCATCCTGGCCCAGCAGGGCGACAAACTGCCGGTCAGCGCCTTTACGCCGGACGGCATTTTCCCGGTGGCCACCACCCAGTACGAGAAACGCGGGGTCGCCATCATGGTGCCCGAGTGGATCATGGACAACTGCATCCAGTGCAACCAGTGCGCCATGGTCTGCCCCCATGCCGCCATCCGGCCGCATTTGCTGACCGAAGAAGAAATGGCCCAGGCCCCGGAAGGCTTTGCCGCCAAAAAGGCCGTGGGCAAAGAGCTCAAGGGCTACCAGTTCCGGATGCAGGTCAACGTGCTGGACTGCCTGGGCTGCGGCAACTGTGCCGACATCTGTCCGGCCAAGAAAAAGGCCCTGGTGATGAAACCGCTCGACAGCCAGATGGACGAAGTGGCCCGCCACCAATACGCCGCCAGCCTGCCGGTGCGCGACGACCTGGCCAAACGCAACACGGTCAAGGGCAGTCAGTTCGTACAGCCCCTGCTGGAGTTCTCGGGGGCCTGCTCGGGATGCGGCGAAACGCCTTACGCCAAACTGGTCACCCAGCTCTTCGGGGAGCGCATGGTCATCGGCAATGCCACCGGCTGCTCCTCCATCTGGGGTGGTTCGGCCCCCAGCGTGCCCTACTGCGTCAACAAAGACGGGTTCGGCCCCACCTGGGGCAATTCCCTGTTCGAAGACCCGGCCGAATTTACCTACGGCATGTTCCTGGGCGCCCTGCAACAGCGCCGCAAGCTGGCGGACCTGGCCAATCAGGCCCTGGCCGCCGACACCCCGCAGGACATCAAGGACGCGCTGCAGGGCTGGCTGGACAACATGAAGGACGCCGAGGGGTCACGCCGCTACGGCGACCAGCTCAAGGCGCTTCTGCCGGCCCAGAAGGCCAATGCCCTTCTGGCGGAAATTCTGGATATGGCCAAACTCTTCACCAAGAAATCCTACTGGGTCTTCCTGGGTGACGGTGCGGCTTACGACATCGCCTACGGCGGCATAGACCACATCCTGGCATCCGGGGAAGACATCAATGTCCTCATCTACGATACCGAGGTCTACTCCAACACCGGCGGCCAGTCTTCCAAAGCCACGCCCACCGGCGCCGTGGCCCAGTTTGCCGCTTCCGGCAAGAAAACCGCCAAGAAAGACATGGGCGCCATGGCCATGACTTACGGCTATGTCTATGTCGCCAGCGTGGGCATGGGAGCCAACAAACAGCAGTTGATGAAGGCCTTTAATGAAGCGGAAGCCTACGACGGCCCCTCCCTGATCATGGCCTACGCGCCCTGCATCAATCACGGCATCAAGAAGGGCATGGGCAAGAGCCAGGAAGAAACCAAGCTGGCCGTGGAATGCGGTTACTGGCCCCTGTATCGCTATAACCCGCAGCTCAAAGACGAGGGCAAGAACCCCTTCACCCTGGACAGCAAAGAACCCAATGGCAAGCTTCAGGAGTTCCTGGCCGGTGAAGTTCGCTATGCCTCGCTGCAGAAGTCCTTTCCCGAAGAAGCCAAGCGGCTGACCGTGGAGCTGGAAAAACAGTACAACGAGCGCTATACATCCCTGAAGCGCATGGCAGACCTCGCGTATGCCGCGCCGGAGGTGACCGCCAAGGACGTTGCCGAACCGGCGGTCGAGGGTGATCCCGTCTGCACCTTGTCGAGCACGGCCGAACATGGCGGTGCCGACGAGCCCTGTGATGACGGACGCGCCGGCGTCAAACCCGAAAAATAAGCGCAGCGGCTTGACCCGCGCTTAATGCAAGGTTGTCTCCCCGGGGGCATGGAGCCACGCTTCATGCCCCCGTATTTTATGAACTTCTATTGGTCACTGACTTGCCGACCCGGAAGTATTGGTTTTGGTATCCCATTGTCCCGCGCCGAGCATCGGCGGGGCGGACGGATTAAAACGCGCGGACTGTCTGAGCCACGCTGAAAGCGGGGCGAGTTTCCGCGCGCTCCGACCGCACCGACGACGCGCAGGGGAGCCCCGAAGGGGCCGCGGAACACGGCGTTTTCTTTTGCTTCGTTTTCTGCTACGTGACAGAAAATGAAGAAAACGTTATTAACAATCGCCCCAGATCGATCAAATCTTTACGGGGCCCCCAATCATCAGAATCTGTTTCTTTAGCAAAACGCGTACAAAAGCCGGACGAATATGGATATATCTAATCCCACCCACCAAACCTGCCGGAAATGCGGCACCTGCTGCCGTAAGGGCGGACCGGCCCTGCATCGGGAAGATCGCCGCCTGGTCATGGACGGCCGGATTCCCGCCGAAGCCCTCTACACCATCCGCACCGGAGAACCGGTCCAGGACAATGTCGCCGGGCAGCGTGCCTATGCCCAGGGGGATATCATCAAAATCAAGGGAAACGGCGATGACTGGTGCTGCCGCTTTCTGGAAGACGAAACAGCGCGCTGCACCATCTACGATCACCGCCCGGTGGAGTGCCGGGCCCTGCAATGCTGGGATACCCGGGCCATCGAAGCGCTTTATGACAGGGATCGCCTGACCCGACAGGACCTCTTGGGCGATGTGGCGGGATTATGGGAGCTGATCGAGGACCATGATCGTCGCTGCGCCTACGCCACCATCCGGCACCAGGCCGAGCAGCTGGAATCGGATCCCTCGCGACAGACCGAGGCAAGCAACCTGATTACCGACATGGTCAAATACGATGAAAATCTGCGGAAACTCCTGGTGGAAAACGGTCACGCCCCGGAAACCATGCTCGATTTTCTGCTCGGGCGTCCCCTGACGGCCACCCTGAACGGCTTCCACATCAAGGTGGAGCGTGCCGGCGGGCAATACCGCCTCGTATACTCCATTTTCACCTAGTGTCATCCATAAAAGGCATCTTTCGGCCCCTGGCGGCGTTCTCGCTCGTTTTCAATCCTCGCAATAGCGGACTATTCCTCCGGTTGACACCCACCGTTCGGAATAGATCAGACGGGAAGTCCCGCAGAGCGGGAAAACGCGCTCGGGCCTTGCCAGGAACCAAAATCTACCCTTTATGGACGGACACTACCAGACTCATTTTTCCGCCTGCTCCGTTCCGGCACCGATCTGGTCGTTCAACAAACTTCGATACAGGTCCGGACGTCGGTTGGGCAAAAAATACCGCATGCGATGGCGGCGGACATGATCCAGCCGGGCGGCTTCCAGATCCACCACCAGCAATCCTTCTTTTCCCGATGTATCCTGGGCCAGCACATCGCCGGACGGACCGATCACCACGGCGGTGGCCGGGAAGGAAAGCCCTTCGCCATTCTCGCCGGCCTGGTTGCAGGCCACCACGAACACCCCGTTGTCAAACGCACGGGCGGTCAGGTGCCGCAGCCAGGATTGGAGTTTTTCCTGAGGCGTCCCCCGGGGAGAGGCGTGGGGGAAAAAGAGGATATCCGCCCCCTGGCAGGCCATATGGGCTGACAGCTCGGGGAAATGGGCATCGTAACAGAGTTGAATGCCGAAGCGGACGGTGTCGTCGCCGAAGACCGGAGCGCCCTCCCCCGGCGCCAGGACACCGATCTCGGGCGGGGCAATATGGGTTTTGCGGTATACCCCGAGGGGTTCACCCGGCCGCGCCACCCAATGGGCGGCAAAAATCCGATCATTCGGAGCGGGTTCGGCGGCCCCCACAAGAAGGGTCATGGACTCCTGGCGCGCCAGTTGCTCCAGGGCTTGGGCCATGGCCCCGTCGCAGGGCACCCCCCAATCCGGCGGTTGGCGGCGGGTGCTGTAGCCCGTCAGGGTCATTTCCGGAAAGCAGATCAGGCGGGCACCCGCCTGGCGCGCCCGGCGTGTCCAGAGCGTGATGGCGGCCCAATTGTCTTCCACCCGGCCCACCGGTGTCTGCAGCATGGCCGCGGCAATACGGATGTCTTGCATGGGAGATCCCGTCGGTCAAACGTCGAATTTGGCGCGGATCTTGAAAACGTGGGTGGCCGGCAGGTTAAGAATGTTGGGCACCCCTGTTTCTTCGGCAATGGCAGCCAGGTTGGCCTCGATCTCTTCCATGGACGGCGCAATGAAAGTGAACCATACGTTGAAATCGTTTTCCCGGATGTAGTTGTGCGTGACGCCGGGATAGCGATTGACGACGGCTGCGAAATCGTCGATTTTTTCTTCCGGAACCGAGGCGGCACAGAGGGTGCTGACGAAACCCAGCTTTTCCGGAGAAAAATTTCCGCCGATCCGTCGGATGATACCGTGGTCCTTCAAACGATCGACACGGGTGATCACCTCGGTTTCGGTCAGGCCCAATTCACGGCCAAGGGCCTCATAGGGCCGGGCGTCAACAGGGAAATTGGACTGGATCCGGTTGAGGATACGGCGATCCGTATCATCCATCGGCACGTGCGCTGAAGTCATGGCGTTTCCTGTTGGGTTCCGAAGGGTGGCGGCCCGCTGCGGCTTCAGACGAACCGGAGATGAACCTTGCGGCGACGCGGGCCATCGAATTCACAGAAGAAGATCCCCTGCCAGGTTCCCAGCTGCAATTTCCCGCCGCTGACAGCCACCAGTTCCGAAGCCCCTACAAGGGTGGATTTGATATGGGCGGCCGAATTGCCCTCCAGATGGCGGTAGCCGTCATCCCAGGGAATAACCTTGTTGAGGATTTTGAGAATATCGTCCTTGACAGTCGGATCCGCGTTTTCGTTGATGGTCACCGCAGCCGTGGTGTGGGGCACATAAATCATGCACAGCCCCTCGCGAATGCCGGCCTCACGGACGGCCGCCTGCACCTCGCCCGTGATATCGACCAACTCGGTGCGGGAATGCGTTTTTACCGCTAACGTCATGGCACCCCTCCCGATTCAAAAAAAAAGGCCCTGCTGATTCAGCAGGGCCTTGGCATTCAGCAGCATGCTGTTGCCGTCACGGTTCGTCGATTAGACGCATCCGGTCGGTTTGGGGAGACCCGCCATCTTACAAGCTCCCTTGCCCGGTCCTGACGGGAACAGCTCATAAATGTGTTTCAGTTTGAAGCCGGTCACTTTGGAAAGCACGCGAACCATCGGTGCGATACCGTTTTTCTCGTAGTACTCTTGGAGAACCGTGATGACTTTGCGGTGCTCATCGGTCAGCTCGTCAATACCTTCCTGAGCCTTGACATACTGGATCCATTCTTCGCATTTACCGTCTTCGTAATTCCCGATGAAACCGTCTTCGTCAACTTCAAAACCTTTGCCCATGTATTCAACTGTGGCCATTTACGAATACCCTCCTTTAGTAATATTATTTCGGCGTTCCGCCTATTATACTCCTGTGGGGTCAATAAATTTTGGACCTAATTATAGCATCGTCCCTTGGTTGTCAATATAAAAAGCTGACATCCTTGGGGATTGTCAAAATCCCATCAAGCAATGACCATGCCAGTTATCAACCATCTTCAAGGCGAGGGCCGCCCTTTCTTGGACACGCCTCTTGCTCCCGGCGGCTCGTTCGACTATGCATACGTCATGGAAACCACCCCATCGCCAGACACTCCCCGCGTCCTCATCGTCTGCGGCCCTACGGGCATCGGCAAAACCAGCAGCGCCATCCACCTGGCCCAGCGTTTTCACGGTGAAATCGTGGGCGCCGATTCCATGCAGATTTACCGCCATATGGATATCGGCACGGCCAAACCGACCCCGGAGGAGCAGGCTTGCGTACACCATCACATGGTGGACATCGTGGATCCGGACACTCCCTATGATGCGGCCTGCTATGCCCGGGAAGCCGGTACGATTGTGTCAGAACTTTATGGTCGGGGTATCGTGCCCATCGTGGCAGGGGGCACCGGTCTCTACATCAAGGCGCTGACCTACGGCCTCTTCGATGGTGTCGCCCCCGATCCGGAAATCCGCCGGGAACTCGAGCGTCTGGCGGATGCCCATGGATCGGCCCACCTGCATGAACGTCTGAAGGCCTGCGACCCCAAGGCCGCGGCCGAAATCCACATCAACGACCGCTTCCGCATCATCCGGGCTCTTGAAACCTACCAGGCCACCGGCCGCCCTATTTCCGACCACCAGCGGCAGCACCGGTTCGCGCGTCCCCGGTTCGCCGCCTTTAAAATCGGTCTGACCATGCCCCGGGAAGCCCTTTACGCCCGGATCGACCAGCGGGTCGACCAGATGGTGGCCCAGGGGCTGCTGGAAGAGGTGCAAAATCTCCTGGCCCGGGGCTATGGCCCGGACTTGAAAGCCATGCAGTCCATCGGATACCGTCACATGGTGGATCATCTGCGCAACGGTGTTGACTGGCCGGAAACCCTGCGGCTGCTCAAGCGGGACACCCGCCGTTATGCCAAACGCCAGTTCACCTGGTTTCGCGCCGACCCGGACATTTTTTGGCTCATACCGGACGAACTCGCCTCGGTGGAGCCTGCCATAGAATCCTTCCTGGCGACCGGCCAGACGGTCGCCCCACCGCAAAGGAGGCCTGATGGAACACTATGACGCCGTCGTTATCGGCGCCGGCAATGCCGGACTGACCGCCGGAGCCGCCCTGGCCCAGGGAGACGCCAAAGTGCTGGTGCTGGAGCGGCACAACATCCCCGGGGGCTGTGCCACCAGTTTTTGCCGGGGCCGGTTCGAATTCGAGGTGGCCCTGCACCAGCTGAGCGGCGTCGGCACCCCGGAGAAACCCGGTCCGCTGCGCATGACCCTGGATCAGCTGGGTGTCATGGACCAACTGGATTTCATGCCCATGAGCGACCTCTACCACGTCATAATTCCCGGCAAGCTCGACATCCTGCTGGAGCCCGACCGGGCCCGGGCCACCGCCACTCTCCAGCGTCATTTCCCTGCGGAGGCCGACAATATCGAAGCCTTTATCGACCTGGTCTACAAGGTATTCGGCGAAGTCATCGGCGCCTTCTATTTCAAGGACCCGGAGGTTCACCCCGACAAATACCCGCTGTACTTCCAGTATGGCCTGAAACCCCTCCAGGCCGTCCTGGACCAGCATTTCAGGGATCCGCTCCTGAAAACGGCCCTGACGCCCTACTGGACCTACATGGGCCTGCCGCCCAGCCGGCTGTCGTTTATCGACATGGCCGCCATGCTGTTTGCCTATATCGAATTTCTGCCCTACCACCTCAAGGGCGGATCCCAGGCCCTTTCCAATGCCCTGGCCAGCCGCATCGTCGCCTGCGGCGGCAAGGTCCGCTACAGTTGCCCGGTGGAAAAAATCCTGGTGGAAAACGGCCGGGTCGCCGGTGTCCGCACCGCCGACGGCGAAACCATCCAGACCGGCCAGGTCGTCTCCAACGCCTCCAAAATCGCCACCTATATCGACATGCTGGAGCCCGATCAGGTTCCCGAGGCCGTATGGGGCGAAATGAAGCGCACCTCCATCGGCCCGTCGGCCTTCACCCTGTATCTGGGGCTGGACCAGCCCCCCGAGGCGCTGGGCATTTCGTCATCGACCAATTTCATTCTGGGCCACACGGATGCCGATGCGGTCTACGACCAGATGAAAAACCTCGAAATCGACCACCGCGACGGCATGATGATGACCTGCTACACCCTGATCGATCCCGGCTTCTCGCCCCCCGGCACCAGTCAGGTGGCCCTGATTACCCTCAAATTCGGCGATGCCTGGCTGCAGGTCCCCCCGGCCCAATACGCCGCCGAGAAATACCGGCTCGCCGATGCCATGCTGCAAAAAGCCGAGGAGGTTTTCCCCGGGCTGCGGGACCATATCGAAGAAATGGAAATCGCCACCCCCATCACCCATATGCGCTACCTGGACACACCCCGCGGGGCCATCTACGGGTTTGAGAAACACATCAAGGATTCACCGGTCTTTCTCCCCAACCGTGCGCATATCGACGGACTTTTCCTGGCCGGAGGCTGGGCCGGCCCCAACGGTTTCCAGCCCACGCTGGAGGCGGGTTTCAAAACCGGTCGAGCCGTCCTGCGGCGGCTGGGAAAATAATGGTCAATAGAGTTGAGACGTCCGCCTCAGACGAAAGCAAAAGCCCGCGCCACGAAGATCACGAAGCACACGAAGGAATTCTATTGGGTGGATCTTTTTTTCGAACCCTTCGTGGTCTTCGTGGTGAACCTGATTTTTCATGAAAGGACAACCTGATGAAACCAGAGATCGCCGCCCAACTCGAAGGCTATCAGGACATGCTGCAACTTGCCCAAGCGGCCGAAATCCTCGGTGAGGACTTTCGCACGGAAAAAGGCGCCGTGGCCACCTACCTGGAACGCCTGCATCCGGCCCGCCTGTCCCTGCGTGTCAGCCGGATCCGCACGGAAACACCCAGCACCAAGACGTTTCGCATGGTGCCGGTCGATGGGGTCCTGCCCCCGTTTCAGGCCGGCCAGTACGTGTCCCTGCATGTGGAAATCGACGGCATCCGCACCAACCGGCCCCTGAGCATCGCGTCCCCACCCACCCAGAGCGGCTACTACGATCTGACCGTCAAGCGGGTGCCGGGCGGCCTGGTGTCCAATTATCTCCTGGACAACCTGCAGGCGGGTGATCGCCTGGTTTCGTCGGGACCGGACGGTTGCTTTGTCTACAACCCCCTGCTGCACGGAAACCGGCTCGTTTTCATTGCCGGAGGCAGCGGCATCACACCCTTCATGAGCATGATCCGGGAAACCTGCGACCGGGGCCTCGATCGGCAGATCACCCTGATCTACGGCAACCGCAGCGAAGACGACGTCATTTACCACGCAGCGCTGACAGGCCTGGCCGAAGCACACCCGAATTTTACCTACGTTCCCGTCATCGAGAAACCCGGCCCCGGCTACACCGGCGAAACCGGCTTCATGACGGGGGAACTCATGGAGCGGGTGACGGGCGATCTTTCCGGGGCCATGGTCTACCTCTGCGGGCCGTCGGCCATGTACGATTTCTGTCTCGGGGAACTGCAGGCGCGCCAGGTACTCGCCCGGCGCATCCGTCGGGAGATGTTCGGCCCGCCCGTGCATGTATCGCAGTGTCCCGGCTGGCCGGCCGATATTTCCGAAGACCAGTCCTTTGCCGTATCCATTGTCGGCGGCCCTGTCGTTACCGCCCGGGCCGGCACCCCCCTGCTGACCACCTTCGAACAGGCCGGTCTGGCCCCGCCCTCCCAGTGCCGGTCCGGCGAATGCAGTCTGTGCCGCACACGGGTTCTCAAGGGCCGGGTCTTCCAACCCGCCGGCGTTCCCCTGCGCCAGTCGGACCGGGAGCAGGGCTACGTGCACTGCTGCGTCTCCTACCCCCTGGAAGACCTTGAGGTGCTGATCGAAGCCAAGGGGTAGCATTCAGAAACAAAAGAAAAGCGACAAGCTCAAAGCGTCAAGCTGAAAGCTGAAAGGAAAACCGGGAATTGAGAAACTTAGAAAATAAAAAACCCAGGCGTCAGGAGACAGAATTCTGGATTCAGGAGAAAAGCCTAAAGGCCCGTGTGGTTATACCGCGGGCCTTAAATCTTTCAAAAAATCTTGCCTTTTCCTTTTAGCTTGATGCTTTTTTCACACAAGCTTGACGCTTCCGGCTAGTTCGTGTCCGTCCAGAAATGGTGGATTTTGGTTTCGATCAAGGCCTGAGCGATTTGTCCCGCCCTGCGGGACTTCCCATCTGGTCTATCTCGAAAGGTGGGTGGAAACCGCAGGAATAGTCGACTATTTCGAGGATTTCCAAAGGGCGAAAACGCCGCTCGGGGCCAAAAGATGCCATTTATGGATGGGCACTAGTTCATCTGCGGCATGCCCGCAGCCCCTTTCCCTCACACATAGCGGCAGCTCTTTACAACGACCGCCGGTATATCCCCATCAACGCCTCTTCGGTCAGTGTCACCGGATTGCCCTTCATGCTGCTGGCCTGGCGGGCCTTGTCAACCGCTTCACAGGCCTGTTCAGCCGTAAACCCCATACGCCCCAGGGACGGCACATCCAGGCGTTGGACCAACTGCCCCACCCAGGCGACACCGTCTGCCGCCGTTGCCCCGGGACGACCGGTCAGCAAAGCAGCGGTTTCGGCGTAACGGCCCAGGGCCGGATGCCCGGCCTCCCTGTTCTCCAGGGCCCGGATATTGGCCGCCATGACTTCCGGCAGCAGCGCGGCGCAGATCATGCCGTGGGGGGCCGACACCATGCCCCCCAGCGGACCGGCAAAACCGTGCACCGCCCCCAGCCCGGCATTGGCCAGAGCCAGTCCGCCGAAGAGGCTGGCCAGGGCCATGTCTTCACGGGCGTCAGCATCTTCACCCCGGGCAACAGCCCTTTCCAGGGAACGGGCGGCCCGCTGAAGCCCTTCACGGCACAGCCCGTCCGTCAACGGGTTGGCCCGCCGGCTCACGAATGCTTCCAGGAGCTGGGTCAGGGCATCCAGGCCGGTGCCGGCGGTGACGTCGGGGGGCAACGGCAACGTCAGATCCGGATCCACGATGGCCCGCTCCGGCAGCATGGTGGCACTACGCAGGCTGACCTTGACGCCGTGGGTCTCGGAACGCAGCACGGCATTGCGGGTCACTTCGGCGCCGGTGCCGGCTGTGGTGGGCACCGCAATGCAGGGCAGAGACGGCTGTTGCAGCGCGCGCCCACGGCCGATGACCTCCAGGTAGTCCATAAGATCCCCCGGGTTGGGCAGCTTGGCCGCCACGGCTTTGGCCGCATCGATCACGCTGCCGCCGCCGATGCCGATCACCAGATCGGCCCCCATTTGCCCGGCCGCCTGAACGGCCTGCCCGATGAGGGTCACCGTGGGCTCGTGGGGAATGGCAAACGCCTGCCAGGCCAACCCCTGCCCCTTTAAGTCGTCCCACAGAAAATCCCAGCGGTCGCTGCGGCGTCCGGTCAGCACGAACACCTTGCGGCCGAGCCCGGCGGCTTCGACGCCGATACAGCCGGCCACCCCCCGGCCGAAAACGATGCGGCCGGCCGTTGCAAATTCAAAAGACATGGCCTCTCCTTTCCTACAAATCTGAAAATTGCCCCGTTAGACGGGCAATCATTTTCCCACGGGTTATCATACCGGCGAAAGCCGGTTCGAGCGACCGGCAAGTTGCACGCCCATCGTTTTTTTGGTAATCAATACATCTTCCCTGTCGATAATTTCAATTGACGTTCTAATGGTTGCATTGAAACGCCCATCATCCGTCAAACCGGTTTCGCAACAACCAAAAGGAGGAAATCATGCGCACGAAAACGACCGCGATGGTCATGGCTGCCGTTCTCATCCTGTTTTTCGGCCTGCAGGGTTGTGCCAGCATGGGTGGGGATCCGACCCCTTATGAAGGCTACACCAATGTCTACCTCCAAAACAACATCCACGGCTACACCCGGGTAAGCCGTGGCAAAACGGAACATCTCGCCAGCTACGCCAACTACGTTCAGCCGGATACCGGCCACTTTTTTGTTCCGGTCAACACGGCCGTTTCCGTAGGCAAATGGCGCGGGGGTTTTACCCTGACCCGCCAGGACAACAGCCAGCTGATCTATTTCGAGTATCGCTCCGGCAACATGGCGGGCATGTCGGTGGAAGAATACCTCAACATCATCACGGGACCTGAGAAGGCCTACCTGAAGGGCTTGAGTGCCACGGACCGCAAGGGCATCAAGGAGGGCCGCGCCCTCAAAGGGATGACCAAAAAAGGCGTCCGTATCGCCTGGGGCTATCCGGCCCGGCATAAAACCCCCTCCCTGGACGACAATGTGTGGACCTACTGGCGCAACCGCTGGGTCATGAAAGCGGTGACGTTCAGCGGCGGCAAAGTCGCTTCGGTCCGTTAACGACCGATCCATGAACAAGCCCTCGGGATCCTACCCGAAAAATCCGCCCGCACCGGTTGCCGGCCTGGTTCCTCATCGGCGGCCGGTACGACTGGTGGAACAGCTGGTATCCGTCCATGCCGGGGGCGGCAGGGCCACAGCGGTGATCCAAAAGGACAACCCGTTCCTAACCCCGGACGGCGCCCTGGAGCCCAGTACTTATTTGGAACTGATCGCCCAGGCCTTTGGGGCGATCCAGGGCTGGCATGACCGGCAGCAGAGCCGAGCCCCCCGGGCCGGCTATCTGGTGGGGGCCGACGGGGTCGGATTTGCCGGAACGGCCCGTATCGGCGACCGGCTTGACATCACCATCCAAAAAATCGACGCCTTCGGTGCGTTCATCCTGGTGGACGGCCGGGTGACCGCCGGCAACCAGCGCCTGGCGGCTGGCCGCTTGAAAATCTGGCTGGCGCCGGATGGCGGCAAGCCAACAGCGAATCCTTCGCAAACAGCAGGGGCGGTCCCCCCCACGGGGCTACCCCTCAAGACGCTTATCCAAAACGCCGCCGCCCAACCGCCCGATCAGATTTCCGCTGAGCATATTCAACAGTCTTTCTGTTTTCCGCCCGATTTTGTTGCCTTCCAGGGCCATTTCCCCGGCGATCCCCTGCTGCCCGCTTTTCTCCAGGTAGCCATGGGCCAGGCGGTGCTGGAAATTGCTCAGCAAACGCCGGTAATACTGGAACGGCTCGACAAGGCCAAATTCAGGGCGCCGCTACACCCCGACCAGACCATCCGGGTTGATTGCCGGCTGGCAGCAACCGACGCCCGTCAGGCGACCGTAGCGTTGACGGTGACCGGACGGCCCGCCGCCAGCTTTCACCTGACCCTGAGTGCGATGAGCCGCACCCCGGGGTGACCAACGTGCAAGGCATAAAACGCTTAAAGCCCGCCCTTTTGTCCTAAGTATCCACCTTCGCATCCGGATCAAGTCCGGAATGACAGATCAAGGACGTTTTACATGCCGATTTTCTGCCATGTGACAGAAAATCGAAAAATCATTTCAGGAACCATCCCCGGGAACGATAATACCTTTACGAGCCCATGATCAGAAGGGGGAGGGATTACGCCAAAGCCAACATCCTTGCCATTCTGTTGGCACCCTGTTAAACGGATGGGCTGGATTGCCGCCGGAACGTCCTTATAATCGAACCGGACATTCTGACGGTTGAAATCGGCCTTATTTTGGAATCGTAAGCGATCAGCATGCAGGTACGTATCGCCATAAGCATCATGCCGCGTCCCGGCGGGGCCCCGGCGGGCAACGGCATAAAAAACTTCGGGGCAAACCTGCCGGGCACCTGTTTCCTGCTGGATGGAAACGGGAGTGCCCCGCCCGGGGACAAGGGTGCCACGGGCACGCCGCACCTCGCCAGGATTCGAGGTGCCGATCTGCGGACGGCCGCCCGGCGTGCCAGGGCATGCGGGGCCACCCATCTCATGGTCCTGCGGCAGGTATCGCCCGGTCTGGGCGACGATGTCGGCAATCTGGCCATGGCCTGTCAGGCGCATCCCGAAGCCGTCATCATTGGGCGTCGCCAGCAGCCAGGCCAACCGTTCCCCCGCTTCTGGCTCAAAATGCAGAGCGGGTGCCAACTGAACGACCCGCTTTCTGCCCTGCGGATCTATCCCCTGGCCGTCATCGAGCATCTCAGGCTCTATCAGGGCGGGGCCGTCCTGTGGATGGAGATCCTGGTCAAAACAGCCTGGGCGGACGTGCCTTTCCAGGAAGCCCCCGTGACAACGGATCTTTCCCTACGGCAGGGTGAACAGCCTTTTCTTGGGGAACCGGTGTGGCGGTTTTTGCTGAACATCCACTACACCCTGCGATCGGTTCTCCCCGTGCCCCACCGCAAGCTGGTGCCCGGCGCCGGCGAGGCAGGCACCAAAATTTCGGTTTGGCGCCCCATGCGCTCCCTGCGCACCCTTCTCCGGGAGAATACCTCGCCCACCCAGTTGGCCCTGGCCGCGGCCATGGGCGTTTTCCTGGGCACCTTGCCCCTGATTGCCTGCCATACCCTGGTTATTATGCTGGCGGCCAATTATTTCCGCCTGAACAAGATCGCCGCCCTGGCATCCAGCCAGTTGTGCATGCCGCCCGTGGTGCCGGCCCTGTGCATCGAAACCGGCTACCTGCTGCGCCACGGCCATTTTTTGACGGAAATATCCATGGAAACACTGGGCTACCAGGCCCTGGAACGCTTATACGAGTGGTTGTTGGGATCCCTTGTCCTGGCGCCGCTCCTGGCCGGCCTGGCCGGCCTGGCAACCCTTTTGATGGCGCGCATCGCCGCCCGCAGCATGGCCACGGTCCGCAGCCTGGGATCGGGAACGCGCTGACATGAAAATTGTACTCGTCCATCCGGCCGGCTCCAACTGGGTTCCCGGCCAGAAAGACATCACCCCGGTGGCCAACCGCATGCCGCCCCTGGGCCTGCTTTCCATGGCCGCCTGGCTGGAAAAACGCGGGCACCAGGTGGATGTCTACGATTGCCTGGGCAGCGAGCGGCTCCGGCCCCATGCGGCCATCGTCCGGGACATTCTGGACCGCCGGCCGGAGCTGGTGGGCTTTTCCGCCACCACGTCCGGATTCCTGGACGGCCACGAGCTGGCCGCCGCCATCAAGCAAAAGCACCCCGAAATCCTGACCGTATTCGGCGGGGTCCATATATCCGCCCTGGGCGCCCCCCTGTTGGAAGCCTATCCGGCCATCGACTACCTGTGCATGGGAGAGGGCGAAGCCACCCTGGCGGAACTGGCCGATGGCAACCGGCCCGGGGCCATCGACGGACTTGTCTGGCGGGACAACGGCACGGTTGTGACCAATCCGGTCCGCCGCCTCCTGCCGGATCTCGACCAACTGCCCTTCCCGGCCTACGAAAAGCTGGACGGTTTCCCCCAACACTACAACCTGCCCCTATTCAGCTTCATCCAGCCCCCCGGGGCCACCATGGTCACCAGCCGGGGATGCCCCTACCAGTGCTCCTATTGCGACCGGTCGGTCTTCAAGCAGGGGTATCGCTACAATTCGGCGGACTATATCTACGCCCACCTGCGCCACCTCCGGGAGCGCTTCGGGGTCCGCCACGTGAATATCTACGACGACCTGTTTACCGCCCACCGCAAGCGCATCGTCGAGCTGTGCACCCGGCTCACGGAACGCCCCTTGGGCATCCAGTTCAACTGTGCCGTGCGGGTGGGCCATGCCGATGACGATCTGCTGGAAATGCTCAAGGCGGCCGGCTGCCTGCAGGTGTCCCTGGGCATCGAGTCCGGCGACGACGCCATCATGGACCGCCACAAGCCCGGGGTCCACGTCGAAGACGTCCGGAAAACGGTGCGCCGCATCCAGGCCTGCGGACTGCGCGCCAAGGGACTGTTCATGATGGGCCTTCCGGGCGAAACCGAGGCGTCCATCCGCAGAACGAGCGACTTTGTCATGTCCCTCGACCTGGACGACATGAACATGTCCAAATTCACCCCTTTCCACGGGGCCCCGGCCTGGCAGAATCTGGAAGAATCCGGCACCCTGGAGGAGGACTGGCGCCAGATGAACTGTCTCAATTTTGTCTTCGTGCCCCACGGGATCGCCTCCCGGGAGGCCCTGGACGAACTGTATAACCAGCACGTCAAACGCTTTTATTCGAGCCCCGGCTGGCGGCGGAAATTCCGCCGGCGTCTGTGGGAGCATCGCTGGAGCCTCTGGCACCTGATCCGTCATTTACCGGATTTTATAGCTGCAAAAAATAATTTCGAACCACGGAAGGACCACTGACCAATGCCGTTTGCCGAATATACCCGCCTTGCGACCCAAATGGCGGATCTTCTGAAATCCCCTGCCCGGCCCGAAAATGACTTTATCGTCGGCCGGATGACCTACCAGGAAGTCTACGACCTGGCCTGCGGCCTCAAGACCGCCCTGGACGCCGAAGAAGATCCCGACCGTCCGGTGTGCCTCTTCACCGAAGATAAAGCCCTGACCGCCGCGGCCATGCTGGCCGCGGCCGCGGAAGGTTCGCCGCAGCTGCTGCTGCCGTATGCCCTGAACCCCAATGTGCTGAAGGACATCCGGGCAACCACCGGCGCCCGCCGGGTGATCACCGATCTTCCGGACCTCCTGCCGCCGACGATGACACCGGTGGACGCGGCCCCCCGCCCCTTTCCTTCCGAAGGATTCAAGGCTGCGGCGGCCGACAAGGAGATCGTGCGCCTTTTCACCGGGGGCACCACCGGCACGCCCCAGGTGTGGCCCAAAACCCTGGCCAACCTGTTCGGGGAAGCTTTTTTCATGGTGACACATTTCAATCTCTCCCCGTCCGATTGTTTTGTGGCCAACACCGTCCCCTACCATATCTACGGCCTGCTGTTCGCCGTCCTGGTGCCCCTGGCCGCATCGGCCGGGGTCGTGGCCGGCACATCGGCATATCCCCAGGCGATTACGGACGCCATCGCGCACAACAAGGCCACCGTTTTCGCCGGCGTGCCCATGCACTATCGGGTGCTCAACGGCATCCCCATCCCGGGCGACACCTTGCGCCTGGCCATCTCTTCGGCCGGGCGTCTCGATCCCGACGACGGGGCCGCCTTCTATCGTAAAACGGGTGTGGGGGTGACCGAAATCTACGGCTCCACCGAAACCGGGGGTGTGGCCACGCGCAACCGGGCAAAGGACGAATCCACCCTGGTACCATTGGAATCGGTTGCCCACCGCATCGAGGGCGAACGCCTGTTTGTCCGCTCCCCCTACCTGTCTCCCAACCTGGAGACCGACCAGACCGGCTTCTTTCGGACCAACGACCGGGTGAGCCGCAATGGCCAGAAGGGCTTTTTTCTTCTGGGGCGGGCCGACGGCATTGTCAAAGTGGGGGGAAAACGGGTGGATCTGGAAGGGGTACAGACGGCCCTTAAGGGTTTGCCCGGGATAGCCGACGCGCTGGTATTGGCCCGGCCGGCCGGACGGGCGCGGGAAAACGAGATCGTGGCCGTGGTGGAAGGTGCAATGGATGTGACGGCCATCCGCCGGGCCCTGGCCGCCACCGTGGAAACCTACGCGCTTCCCCGCCGCATCGTCGCCGTCGACAAAATCCCCATGTCCGCCGCCGGCAAGTATGATCGGGAAACCGCCGCCCAATTGTTTGCCACAGAAAACCCGTCGTCGCCGGAATAAACAGGGCGAACCCCATCGCAACCCATAATCATCGAGGGGAATACGACATGATTTTAAACAACCACCGCCGCAACGAATTCGGGAAAACGGATACACCGGACAACACGATCCGCAACATCGTCGATGGCTTTGACCGACTGGGCTACGATATCCACTATCGCCCCTTTCAATGCGCCGACCGGCTTAACTGGTCCCAAATCGAAATTCACGCCATTAAGCTTCAGTGTCAGGGAAAGGGTCTGACGCCCCAGCTTTCCAAAGCCAGCGCCCATGCGGAACTTGCCGAACGTTTCAGCGGAGGGCTGTTCTTCCAGGCGTTTGAAGAACAAGTGCGCTTCAACATGCCCGCCCTTTACAGCCGGGAAGTCAACCGATTTTTAAATTATGAATGGCTCGACGGCTATATCAACAGCCACCAGGACAACTTGAAGACCGACTACCTGTCCATTGAAAAGCTGTTGTGCAACCAGCCCGCTTTGAATCCAAAGGATATCGAAACCATTAAAAACAGCCAGATGGCCCAGCACTGGGTGGACGGCTATTCGCTCATCCAGGACAAAACCGTCAAGGTCCCCATCAATTTTATCGCCTACATCAATGCTTCCAACGGCCTGGCCGCCGGAAACACCCTGGAAGAGGCCATTATCCAGGCGACGTGCGAAGTATTTGAACGGCACACCCAGATCCAGATCATCAAACCGGAACAGACCATTCCCACCATCGATAAAAGCACGCTGTACAATGACACCCTGAAAGCCATGATCGCGTTTTATGAAGCTGAAAATGTGGAAATCATCCTGAAGGATTTCTCCATGGGCGGACGCTTTCCAAGCATCGGTGTACTGTTTATCAATCACAACCTGCGGGAAGGCCGACTGGAACACAAAATCCTGATGCCGGGGGTTGCTTTCAACCTGGAAGAAGCGCTCAGCCGCTGCCTGACGGAATATATGCAGGGCCGCAGTACACTGAAAGCCTCCCGACCCGAAATGGACCGGCCGGTTGTCCATCGCTCTCGCGTTTCCAATCTCTATCTGATGTTCAAGTGCTGTGTCTCCCAGAAAGATATCTCGTTTCTGGAAAAGGGGGATACCATCCCTTTCAGGGAAAGTTCCAATGGCGATATCTTATCGGAAATCGAGGCCATCAAAAAAATCTGCCGCGATCTTGATACCGACTTCATCGTTTTGGACCTCACCCACCCGGTACTCCAATTTCCCGTCGCCCGGGTCGTTTTACCGGGGATGTCGGACTTTCTGCCATTTGTTCCCGGCAATATTCTAACTTCGGTTGAAACCAGACCGGATGCCGCCTGGCGCGGAGAAGGCTTTAAAAGCGTCATGGATTCGTTTTTTTAAACCCCGTCCTTATGAAGCGCGGCCACCTTGTTTAACAATCGAGATCCGTCAACGCCGTGGTCAAACCTGCAAGCAAATTGCGACCAGAGCCGTCTGTTAAAACCGAAACAATTGTGGTAAAAAATACCTGCCCAGCACACAAAAAGCCGGCCCCCCTCCATCCTGCCGCAATGGCGAATGATTTCCGTCTAAACAGCTGACAGGGCACAATAATGTGCACCGTAATTAGCAGCCAGCTATTCCCTATTTTTCTCTAACGATTTGATCTGTAATGTGAAATTACATTATTCTATCGTTGCCGTGTGGCGGACTATGGCACATGGCTTGTGGCATTTGCCACCAAATTTCGGTTCTCTAAGCTATGTTCGGTGAAGTAAAATGCGACCCATCCCACTTCTGATCGTGATGACCAGCGCTGAATGCAATCAATCTGCCCCCGAGTCCGCCTACTCGATCTTCGAGGCGAAGATGAAGGAGCACGGACTTGCGTTTGAGACCAACGAGAATGGCCTCTACGTCATCCAGGTTGAGGGCACAACGTTCACTGTGAATCTTGAGAATGTAGCCAAGGACTACGAGAGGGATGGCGATCCTGATGCTATCCGCCGATTTGCAGATCGATTAATCTCAGCTTACAACGATCCGACCCCGGATTGGCAGACAGTTCAGCCTAACATCCGCTTCCAATTGGAACCGGATGATTACGCCGATGGCTTCGACGGAACGTTGCACACCCGAGAAACACATGCCTGCATGCCTGGGTCGGACCAAGCTAACCGGTTGACATAAAGCAATAAAACTTTGAAATATGACCTTAAAATGGCCTTAGCCGTTCAGTTTTGGGGTCAAAACCTGCATTCTGAGCACAAACGGATCGTTGCCACGCAGTTGGTGGAAATGCAATATCCTGGAAACTTGAAAATTTCTTAGAACCTTGATTATGAGACCAAAACTGGCCGGCTAAGCTGAAAATTCGGAGTTAAAGTGAATGTAAAATACACGATTTTAGATAGATAGCTTGGTCCGACCCCGAATTCCCCGCTCATTTTAGATAGATAGCTTGGTCCGACCCCGAATTCCCCGCTCTGCTCAACTATCAAACCAATAAGGTGTATTATGCAAGCTATGTCCAAAAAGCAGAAAAAGCATCTTAGAGAATTGTCAGGACGTTGCTACGAGTTGGAAATGTCAGAAGCGCTCAACGATCTTTTTGATTATTTTCAGAAATGGAAAAAAGGTAAAATTGATGTTTGGGATTTAAACGAAAGAATACATCAGCACCATAATGGTACTGCACGCAGTTTATATAATTTTTATGAAGTGGTTAGAAACCCACAGAACGCTGTCGCACATGGGGTGGCCAAAGGCATAATAGAAATGGACGACATACAAAAAGATTGTCATCAATTTGTAGAACGCCTTATTGAATACCATAAGAAATAATATGAATCTGCATTTATAGATACCATGACCCGTTTCCTGATCGCCACAGGCGCTGTCAGCGCCGCTTTGTCAGTTGCCCTGGGGGCTTTTGCCGCCCATGGGCTCAAATCCCGCCTGCCAGTGGAAATCTTGGCCGTCTTCCAGACCGGGGTGCAGTACCAGTTCTATCACTCGCTGGGGCTGATTCTGGTGGGCATTCTTACCCGATTATACAAGGGATCGACCCTTCTGACAGCGTCCGGCCTGCTCATGCTGGCAGGTATCCTGCTGTTTTCAGGCAGCCTGTATATTATCAGCACAACGGGCCTCCGCAGCCTTGGCATCATCACGCCGATTGGCGGGATCGCCTTCATAGTGGCCTGGCTGATGCTGGCTGTCGGCATCTGCCGCAAATGAACCTTTCGGTGATGGCAAGACACAATACAATTAAGTGTATGGTTTGAAGTTTACTCAACCCATTGGACCAGGGAGGATCATCTCATGAGATATCTAATCGGTCTGATTGCGATAGTGTGCTTTGTGGCAGGAACACAGTCATACGGCTTCGCCGAAGCGCAGCCCAGCCGTGCAAACTCCAGGGCGTTAACGATTCCCCAAAGCCCTGCCACCGCCAAACCTGCAAAGGTGAAACAACCAACCCTCCAGCCGTTTCAGGTGCAAAGCGTCCAATTCCAGGAAATCCAGCATGCGGGCACAACCCGCCTTGCCGTGGCGGTTATCTTCAACAAGGAGATCGACCCGTCCTCCGTGCAGCAGAACGTCAATATCCGGCTGCTCCGCAAAAACGAACAGCATTTCTGGGTGGATGCATCCACCCAAGGCAACATCGTCAATGTCCGGCCCAACCATATCACCTGGCTCTCCGGCGCACCCCTCGAAAGCGCTGTCTATATCATGCATCTGCGGGGAACCCTAAAGAGCAAAGACGGCCTCTACCTCGACTGCAACAAGGACGGCAAAGGCGAGGGCGGCAGCCTGCCCGCCTACGAGTCGCAGATGTACGACGCCGTTGATCGCTTGCTACAAGAAATCGAGGATGTACGCGATGCTATGGGCCAGGGTAGCCAAAATTGAGATTCCGGATCAAGTCCGGAATGACAGATTAAAGACTTTTTACGGGGCCACCTTTTCTTTCCACGTGAAAGAAAATGAAGAAATCAAGGCAAATAAATCTCACTCTCCAAAAACCGTTCCCAGAGCGCCTTGAAGGTCGGGTAGTCGTGCCCGCCGGGGATACTCACCGCCCGCCCTTCCGGCAAAAGTTCCGCCAGCAGGGCGTTGGCCGGCGCGAATTCGTCATCCCGGCCCCAGCCCAGGAAAATCGGCACCGGCGAATCGCCTTCGACATTGTCCTTGATCCAGTGCCATAGCATGCGCTGGTAATCCTCGTCCGGGTCGTAGGCACCGGGCGACCAGGATCGCACCCCGCCGGCGGCCCGGATCTCTTCGATGATGGGTTCGTCTCCCAGGAAAGGCGCCACCAGGCAGATGCCGTCGATATCCCCCGGCTGCTCCAGTTCGTAGAGCAGTGATCCCAGCCCCCCCATGGAAAACCCCACCAGCCAGATATGGTCTTTCCCTGCCGCGCGCGCCGGGTCGATGACATCCTCCTTCAGGCGAACGATCAGGGTTCGGCCGGTATAATAGCCCAGGTGGGCGTTGGGGGCCGCCATGTCAAAGGGCAGGTCGAGGTTGCGCACGTCGTCCACCAGGCCTTCTTCTTCAAAGCTGGCGTTGCTGCCGCCGATGCCGCGCATGAAGATGAAGAGGTTGGGCTGCGATTCCCCATCCGTGTCAGCGGAATAGTGGAGAACATCCATGGGTGCCTTGGCAAACAGGGAAAACATCCAGGCACAGCCCGACACCATCACCACGCTGCCCGCAATCAACAACCCAATGATCCATTTTTGCCGCCGCATATGGCTCTCCTAAAGGTTTTTCTATTTTGTCGATAGAAAGAGAAAAAGCAAATTTCTCGCCCAACAACACTTCGGCGCAAGCCGATATTTTTTGGGCTTTTGATTTTGGTTTCCCATTGTCCCGCGCCGAGCATCGGCGGTGCGGACGGGAAAAAGCGCGCGGACTGTCTGAGTCCGCCGTAGCCCAAGCGAAGGCGGGCGAGTTTCCGCGTGCTCCGGCCGCACCGACGACGCGCAGGGTTAAGCGGGGCACGGGCGCCTTCTTTTGGTTACTTTTCTTACGCGGGTAAGAAAAGTAACAACCCAATAAAAGAAAAATGAACGGTAGAAATTCTACAAGTCCGCCAGCAGTGGTAGCTGACAAACCAGAAAGACTAAATAAACGCCTAAACCCAAATCAGAAAAATTCATCTACGTTATCCAGCGCCTCCCGGGCGTCCCGGTGAAAATACACCCGCCAGCAGAAAGCCTCCCCTTCGGCGGCCACATCCTGGGAAATAACCCAGTTCAGGTCTTCCTCAAAGCCCTGCTTATTGCTGTCGCGCACGTGAAAATACTTGGCGCGGCCCCAGCGGCTCAGCATCCAGGGCGCCCCAAAGGCCACGGCCTGCTCAAGTTTCTGCTTGGACTTTTTGTCATCACCGCCCAAGGCGCCGGGAAGAATGCCGAAATAAAGACTCCTGGTAAACGGAATGGCACCGCCGCCCCATGCCGGATCGAGCGCCTCCATCCGGTCGAGAAAGGGCCCCGTGTGTTCGACCCAGGCCAGGTTGACCACCTGCTCCGGAAAGGTCAGCACCTCTTTGAAGCGGTACAACACCGCGGTGGCCCAGAACATCATGGCCGGTATGTCCTGCCGGCCCAGAAACTGGCAGGCTTCCCAGGGCGCCAGGCCCCGGTCCACCTGCATCCGGAAGTCACGATTCGCATACATGGCCCGTTCACACAACCGCATGGCCCTGATGAAATGTGCGTCTTTCCCCTGCCGGCTCTCAATATGGGCCGATCCCATGAGAATGGTTTGATTGGCCAATTCGGTCAGGGCACGGGCATTAAAAGGTGCCTGATCCAGCACGCGGCCATAGGCATCCATGGCCGCCTTTAAGCTTTCCCGGTCGCCGGCAACGGCGGCCGCCTGTTCCGCCTCCTGCAAAAGCAACCCTACATCCGGAATCTTGGCTGCGGGATCGGCTGCCGGCCAATCCGGCTGCCAGGACACACAGCCCGACAAAACAGCACCGACGCCCAAAAGTACTAAGATTATCAAATGGGAACAAAGCGTTTGCCGGCAGTCCTTCATAAGCAAAGCCTCGGTATAGGTATTTTGGACGGGAAAAAGTTGGGAAAAGATCACCGTCAGGCTAATGGATTTTGGTATGGTTCGTCAAGAACTGACCGCGTTAGGACCGCAGGTCAATGACGGTGGGCAGGCCGTTTGCCCTCAATTCCTGACCCAGTCGGGCGGCTGCAATCGCCCGCCGCTGACATCGCGCATGGCAAGCCCCCTGACATACTCACAAAGCGTGTCTTCGCGATCATGGAGCCAGAGATCGAACACCAACCGATCTTTGGCCTGCTCGCGGCAGCAGACATGGGCTTCATACGTCTGCCCTGGAAACGCAGGACGTCGGATCACCCGTTGGGCCATCCCCGTGGGAAAGGCAACAACGCCAGCATAGCGCTGGGCCCAGGCGCAGGCCAGGTGAAAGGCGGCATCCAGCGGGAAAGGCGACCCCAGGATGAGGTCAGGGCCATCTGTCTTCGCCGGCCCGGCGGCCACGGCGGCCCGGGCAATTTCCGGCCGGAGATACACCGGGGACACGATATTGTGGAAGCTGCGGCCAAACGGCACCATCTCGGCGTAAAGCCGTTCCGCCGGTATGGGGAAGACTTCCGCCGGATCTTCCGGCCAGGGCGGCGGTGCCGGCAGGAAGAGTTCGGCATCCACCAACGGGCCGAAGCAGGCCCGGACATGGGTTTTCATGCGGGTGATGCCGCTTTTAGGCGCCACGTGGCGGGTCAGCAGCGACGCCTCGATACCGCCATCGGGGGAAGGCTTCAATTCGGCCAGTGCCTCCACCTGCAGCGTATCCAGGGCCGGCAGGTCCAGGAATTTATCAAACCGGGCGTCCGACAAGTCCGTCAGGAGCACATCGGGGAAAACGCGGTGCACCGCCCGGGCCAGGTGCTCCAGCGCAAAGACCGCCGGCAGCACGGCCTGCCCCAGGAAGCGGTGATCCTGCAGCGCGGGCGCATTGGGGATGGTCACGGCTTGGCGAACAGGTGCGCCTATCGGGGAAACGTCTTCCATAGATGCAGGGTCTGGTCGTCGATGCCCACCGGCACGCCGGCGGTGTTGGTGGCACAGTGACGGGTTTCGCCGGTGCAGATCAGCGCCCCCGTCTCCCGGTGGGTAATGACATAGTCGAAGCTCAGGCGCACGCGCTCCAGGTCGGCGGGGCGGGTGTTGACCCAGATGGGGTCGTCATAGTGCAAGGGGCTGACATATTTCAGGCCGATTTCGATAATCGGGTAGACATATCCGTTTTCTTCGACCTCCTTGTAGGGGTAGCCGGCATCCCGCATCAGGGAGGCCCGCCCGAACTCGAAATAGCGCAGGTAATTGCCGTGGTAGACGACCTGGGAACGGTCGGTGTCGGCATAAAGAACACGGGTTTCACAGCGGTGCCAGACCTGGCCGCCGGAGGTGTCGCGCACATAATGAGGGTTGCCGCTCAAAACTTCCGGCAGAAACGGTTTGGGCTTCATCTAAAAACCTCGCAGTACGACGCAGCAGTTGGTGCCGCCGAACCCGAAGGCATTGGACAGCACGATCTCGTGGGCCTGATGCCGGGCCCGATCGGGCACCACGTCGATATCGTCAAATTTGGGATCGGGAAGGTGATTGATCGTGGGCAGGATGATGCCCTGCTGCATGCCCTCGATGGCCAGGGCCGCCTCGATGGCCGCCGCAGCCCCCAGGGAATGACCGATCTGCGATTTGTTGGAGGAGACCGGCATCCGATCGAGGTGCGGCCCGAAAACGCTGCGCAAACACTCGATTTCCGTCAGGTCGCCCTTGGGTGTCGAGGTGCCGTGGGCATTGACGTACTGGATATCGCCCGGCGCAAGACCGGCATCGTCGATGGCCCCATGGATGGCACGGATGATGGTAGCGGCATTCGGCTGGGTAAAATGGAAGGCATCCGACGTCCACCCGATCCCCAAAACCTCGGCCCGGGCCTTGAGCCCATGGGCGGCGACTACGTCATCGGCGGCCAGCACCAGGACCCCGCCGCCTTCAGAAAGCACCATGCCCTTGCGGTCGCGGCTGAAAGGCCGGGAGGCCTGGCCCGGATCGGCATAAGCCCGGTCCTTGGGGCCGATGCTGATGGTGGCCAGCATGTTGGCGAATCCATGGATGATTTCAGGAATCAGGCAGGTGTCCACCCCACCCACCAGGGCCACGTCGCAATCCCCGTCACGAATCATGCGGGCACCGATACCGATGGCGTGGTTGCCCGAAGCACAGGCGCCCTGGGGTGAGAAAATCGGTCCGGTGAACCCCTCCAGCATGCCGGCCTTGCCCGCCGGCAGGTTCGCGCACAGGTTGGGCAGCAGGTAGGGGCTGATCTTGAGCGGGCCCCGATTGAGGTAGTTGTCCATGGCGGTCCGGTAGGCGTCCGACCCGTTCAGGGCCGACCCCACCAGACAGGCCGTGCGCGGTCCGATGGTATCGTCCATTTCGATGCCGGCATGCGCCAGGGCTTCCCGGCAGACCGCCATGGTCAGCAGGACAAAGTCGGCATTCCAGTTGTAGGCTTCTTTTTTATCGACAAAGTCCAGCGTCTCGGGATCCCAATCGGGAATTTCACCGACGACATTGTTGCGCGTATCCACCTGGCAGCGGGTCAGGCGTCGCAGTCCGGATTCCCCCCGGGCCGCACGCTGCCATGTTTCGGGAAAAGTCCGCCCCAGCGGAGTGGCGGCCCCGTATCCGACGACATAGACGTTTCGATTGGCAGGTGCTTTCATAACGCGATAATCCGCCCCTTCAAGACAAATATGCACAAATACATCCGAAAAGACGGGAAATCAAGGGGAGGGCCGTCGCTTTTCAGCACCGGTGGGCACGATAAGCCCGGATATTTCACGCGTTTGAGATGTTCATGGGCAAGGCATCAGGGGCGCCGCTGTACACCTGTTACCGCAAACCCCTGATAACGCAGCCAATGGGCATCTCGGACGCGCCCGCAGGGTGAATTTTTTCTGCGTTCCCGGAAATCGGCGCAGGTACCAAATCGTCACCGGCAAATCGCGCCTCGAACAGTGTTAATACCACCGATATATTTACATAAAATTTATTTCGCAGAAAATTTCATGATATATTCGGGCAAGGTCGCTGTAACGAAAGCCACGGTCGGGTCTCAGGGGGATGGGGGTTAACCCCGCCGATGCAGGACCACACAGGAATTGCAGCCCCCGAACCCGAAGGCGTTTTTAAGCACGAATTCCTGGTCCAGGGACCGGGTTCCCTCGGCCACCACATCCAGGGACAAATCAGGATCCGGTGCGTGGTTGATGGTGGGCAGGAGACGGCCGCGCTGCATACCCTCGATAGCCAGAATGGTTTCGATGGCGCTGGAGGCCCCCATGGCGTGGCCGGTCATGGATTTGTTGGCCGACACCGGCGGCAGGTGTTGCCCGAAGACATCGTCCAGCGCCCGGGCTTCCACCGTATCGCCGATGCGGGTGGAGGTCCCATGGGCATTGACGGCGTCCACATCTTGCGGCTGCAGGCCGGCATCGGCCACCGCCTCGGCAATGCAGCGGGTGATGGTCTCCGGGTTCGGCGCCACAAAATGCCGGGCGTCGGAGGTCATACTCCAGCCGGCCAGGGCCATATCCCGGGGCAAACCATGCCGTCTGGCAAATTCATCGGTGGCCAGGATCAGGCAGCCGGCGCCTTCGGAGACAACGAAACCGCGCCGGTCGAGGGAAAAGGGACGGCTGGCCTCCCCGGGAGGCAGGGGGGGGTGGCCCGGTTTGGGCTGATAGGCGCCGTTCATGGTGGCAAAACCGGCCACGATGGGCTCCACCAGACAGAAATCCACCGCCCCGCAGATGGCCATGTCGGCCCGGCCCTGCTCGAGGAGCAGATGGCCGGTGATCAGGGAGGTCACCCCCGTGGCACAGGCGGTAATGGTGGCGCTTATCGGTCCGGTGGCGCCGGTCAGGATGGAGACTTTCCCCCCCACCATGTTGATGCAGGAATTGGGATTGGTAAAAGGATGGGGCATCTTGTTGTCCGCCACCATCTGACGGTCGGCCCGCAGTACCGCATCGAGCCCCCCTACGGCGCTGCTGAAGGTGACGGCCACGCGCGGGGCCAGTTCCGGCGTGATCTCGATGCCGGCCCGCACCAGGGCACGATGCACCACCAGCATGGCATGGGGGAAAATGGGCGATGTCCAGTGGGCCATCTGGCGGGGGGACAGAAAGGGATAAGGGGTGGCATCCCAGTCCGGGACCTGCCCCGCGATGGCGACGGGAAAACCATCCGGCAGGGCAAAGCGCGTCAGGAGCCCGATGCCGCTGTCGCCGGCCGCGGCCCGGGTCCATTGGGCCTCCAGATCCGTTCCCAGGGGGGAAACCATATCCCAGCCCACGATCACTGTTTTTGCAGATGTCATCGGTTGCGTTTCCTCAGGTGCCTGTCCCGGCGCCCTAAAAACAAACCGCTGGTTCGGTGAATCCTGAGACAGGCCCGAAACAGCGGCTGAATATCAACGTTCCCATGGGGCCGGTACGCGCCTTGCGGGCGTCAGCGGACCGCCGGAACCTACCAGGGAATAAACTGATACAGTTTGGCAAACATTTCGTACACTTCGATCCAGTTCTGCAAATCCTTGGTGGTACGGATGTGAGCCCGTTTGTTGACCATGACCCAGCTCATGTGGGCCGCACCGTCCTTGCAGGTCCGACAGTCGCGGGTCTCGGACGTGCAGCAGCGGTGCATGGTCTTGAGATCCGAGGCCCAGCGGATGAAATGGATCAGCCGTTTGGGCTGCGGGCTCCGGGTGTCCAGGGGTTCGGTCACCGAGGGGCATTCATTCCAGCCAAAAGGCCGCCCGAGCATTTTACCGGTGGTGATCACCTCATGGTAATATTTGCAGGAAATCACCGTGTCGGGATAGCGGTCCAGCATGTCGTCCATCTCGAAGCGCACGTCGTTCAACTCTTCCGGTTGCCAGGAAAAGCCGTCCACGCCCTCGTCGTTGGAAAGCAGCTGCATGTGCACTTTGACACCCACATCCTTGATTTTACATATAATTTTCTCGATCTTGCCGATCTGTTTGGGCGTGATGGTGTAGAGATAGTAGGTGTTGGGATCGCCGGCATAATGTCGGCTGGATACGGCAAAGGTATCTTTGCCGCGCAGGGTTTTCTCGTCGTTTTCATCCCCCCACAGGGAGATGCCCACCATCAGGTCCGGGAACCGGTCCCGCGGCACCTTGATCAAGCCGTTGGTCGCGCAAAAGGTCGGCAGCCGCCGGTAGAAGGCTTCCACGCGGTCCAGATAAAGCGTCGGCTCACCACCGATCAGGATGGCCAGGTTGACCCCGCGTTCCTTTTCGTTGTCGATAAACGCTTCCCAGCGATCCTGGCGCATTTCCTCCTCGGCCGCCTTGTCTTCACCCGAGGAAAAAAAGAAACAGCCCTTGCAGCGCAGGTTGCAGCGGTTGGTCACATCATAGATCGAACTGCGGATATTCAGCTTGGAAATGCGCTTGTAACGCGCATACCATTCGTCATCCAGCAGCGAACTTACCGTTTTCATTCACGCACTCCTTCAAACACCTCTGTACCGACCCCAATCGCAACAAGAGATCGGGTCCCCTTCCGAACGCACAAGGATGGCTCAGGGGGGGCAACACGGGGGTTCGGTAACACTGGTGTAAAGATTCGGTTCTTTTTCATACCCTTTGACCCAGACCGCCAGATAGGTATCCACATAGTCCAGCCAGGCCCGGAAGGTTTCCGGGTCGATGGCATGCCGGAAGAGCTTGGAGGTCACGATGGCGCTGCCGGCGGCATAGTGGCGGCAATCGGCGCAGTCCGTATCCGGCACACAGCAGGCCGCATTGCGATCCCAGGAAAGATCGGTGCGGTATTGCCGGAAGGACCGGCCCAGGCCGACATTCCGGGTTGGATTGCGGCGGGGATACGGGCAACTGAACAGGTCGTGCAGCCCCAGGCGATGGGTGTGCACCACGGCGTTGTAGTTGGAAAACAAAACATGCTCCGGGTCGGCGGCCAGCAGATCGACCATGGTCTGCCGGACCCTGCCCAGGGATGCCGGTGTATGCTTCAGCGGGCCGTCATATCCCACCGGCGCGGAAAACATGTTGAAGGTCACCTTGGCATTCCGTTTGGCCAGGATGGCGGTAACGTCGTAGGCCTCATCGATATTGGCCGGCGTGAAGGTATAGACGAACACCGCGCGGGGATCGTCCTGGTAATTGTCCAACTGCCGTTCCAGCATATCGGCGGCCCCACGAACGCGCTTGCTCGTGGCGTCGTTGCCCCAGACGGAAATATGGATGCGATAGCCGACCGCCTCCGGGATGCGGATCAGCCCGTTGGTGGCAATGGTGCCCAGGGGCATTTCTTCGAAGCAGACCTGGCACAGGTCCGGCACCAGGGCCGGTTCCGCGCCGGCCAGCACGACGAATGTCACCCCGCGGTCCTTTTCCGCCCGCATCAATTCACGCCAGGCTTCCGGGGCGCGGTTTTCCTCGGCATATTGTTTCTGCCCTTCAAAATAGTAACATCCTTCGCAGCGGATATTGCAACGGCTGGTCATGTCGTAGGTGGATTCGCGCAGGAAAAAATAGCGGCGCACCTTTTCCCAACGGGCACGGATCGACGGGTCCGCCAAAATGTCGGCAAACTTCCACTGGATCGGCGGCTTCCGGCAAGGCTCGCGAACATCCTTTAAATTCGGTACAGTCACGGCATTATCCTCAGTGTGCCATCAGGATTCCAGGCGTGCAGCAATGTAAAGCGCAATTTTGCGCACCGTGGTCAGGGTCGGGTAATCGTCTTCATCGAAACGAATCCCGTAGTGGTCCTGCAGGACCAGGGCCACCGTGGCCAGGTCCATGCTATCGATACCGATTTCATCCACCAGGTCGATATCCGGTTCGAAGGTCGTCGGGGTAACGTCTTCCAGCTTCAACTCCTCGATCAGCACTTCGGCAACCTTCAGGATGATATCGGTTTCTTTGGTTTCAACAGCCATTGATGGTGTCTCCCTTCTACTGCTATCGCAATCCGGCAAGTGTTATGGCTTAATCTGATCCTCTACGGCCTCCGATGGGCCGGTAGTCATCAACCCGCTGCAGGCGTTCTCGCCCGCCACCGTCAATTGGAAACGGAAGGTGTCGGGGGCGTTCGGGAGGGGCTCCACGGCAATGGCCATGGTCTCCTCCGGACGGATGACCCGCTTAAAGCGCACCCGTTTGAGGGCTGTCAAGCAGCGCTTTTCGCCCAGGGCGGATTGGATTGTTTCCACCACCAGGTGGAGTTGGGCAATCCCCGGCAGCAACGGATCGCCCGGGAAATGGCCCTGGAACCAGAGGGAATCCTCCGGAATCGCAATTTCCCGGCGCATGGTGCCGTCCGATGGATCAGTGCCTGTCATTGAATGTTCGTCCCGGCAAATCCTTCTGTCGCTCAGCGAATCAAAAATTCCCACAAGGGTCCCACAAACCCCCGTTTATGCAAACGGGTCAGGATCTTCTCGGTTTCTTCGCCGCCGGCCCCGAAAACCCAATTGACCCGGCCCGCGGCATGGTCCTGAACCATCTGCAAAATCCGGTCTTCAGCAATGGCGTCCGACCGGTAAAAAACAGGTTCAAGCAAATCCTGCTCCGGCGCAATCATGTTGTTTTCGACCGCCAGACGATAAAGAGCGGTATGCGGATAAATCCGCATACCGCAGAAAAAAAATACTACGGTGTGACGCAATTTGTCAATATTGGAAAGTGTTTCGGCAAGGGTTTCGGTGGTTTCGCCCGGCCCTCCCAGCAGCATGTAATGGGCGACATGCACCCCTGCGGCCTGGGCGGCCGCGTGGGCCTGCCGGACATCGTCCACCTGAAACGGTTTGCAGTAGCTTTGGAGCACCCGGTTCGACATGGCTTCCGTGCCGAATTCGACATGTGAAAGGCCGGCTTCGGCCAATCGTTTATAATAGCCGGCAGGAGGGTGCGTAGGGGCGAAAAAAGCCCCCCAGGGAATACTCAAACCGGCCGCCAGAAAGGCCTCGGCCACGGCCAGGCTATGCCCGTAGTCCGCATTGAAAGCCGAATCGGTGATAAACAGGTAGCGCGCGCCGGCTTCCTGAAGTTCCATAGCGGTGGTCGCCACCTCAGCCGGCGCGATCGGACGCATGGCGCGCCCCTCGATGTGGGGATAGGTGCAGTAGATGCAGCGAAACGGGCATCCCCGTTTCGTCTGCAGGTTGAGCATGCCGCCCCGGCGGACGTAATAACCTGTCACAGCGGGCGTGCCGTTGACCTTGCGGTTCAGATGATCGCTGAGCGGCCGGGGGATGACGGCCGCCCCTCCCGGCAGGATCACGCCGGGGATATTGGCGGGATCCCCCCCATTCGCGATGGCGTCCAACAGGGCCGCCAGGCGCTCCCCCTCGCCGATGATGCCGTAATCCGCCTCCAGCAGCGCCATGAGTTCGGCGGGGAAAATGGTAAAGCCGCTTCCCCCCAGAACGATGGGCGCCGTGACATGGGTACGGATCAGGGCGGCCAGGTCACGGTATTGGCCGGTGAACCCTTGGGGGTCGAGCGTATCCGTATTGTCGATATTGCGGATGGAGATCCCGACGATATCCGGAGGGGTTTCGTTCAAGGCCGCCACCAGGGCGGTGGTGTTCGCCGTGTTGAGATCGATGACCCGGACCTCGTGCCGGTCTTCAATCGCCCGGGCCACATAGTCCAGGCCCAGCGGATAAACGGCATAAGGGGCATTGAGCCGATTGGCGGATACCAGCAGGACCTTCACAATACGCCACCCGACCTGTTTTCACTACCGGCAAGATGCCGGGGCCTTGTTGGGCCCCAAAACCATACCCGCATTGACGGCAATCGCCTGACACCAATTATCATGACGTTTCGACCAGCATTGTCGACGTGGTGACACCCAACCCGATGAGCAGGATGCCGCGGCCGGCCAGGGGGCAGTCTTCCCCCTCCGCCAGCGGTCCGGGGACGGCACCGTTTTCCATCAGGGCCACGGCGGCCACGGCAGCCACGGCGGATACCGAGGCAAATTCTCCGAAATAGCGACGGTAGTCGATCACGGGACCCTTGAATTCGAGCCAGTGGAGAAAATCGTCCAGGTGCGGCGTCACCCTTTCCCGCCAGGCCGCCGGAATCCCCACCATAAGGGCACCGATCCGGTCATTGACGGCCTCGCGCCCGCCATGCCAGGCCACTGCCGCTTGCAGCGAGGCCATCACGTCTTCAGTGGTGGTCATGTAGCCCGGCGACAAGGTAACCGCGGTTCCGCTGCCCGCCGTTTCAAGCAAAAGCATGCCGCCCCCGTCGGCCGCGCTCGCACCCATGGGAACGGACTTGTCGAAAACCTCCGAGAAAATCGGGTGCATTTCATCCGCTCCGCCGACCAGTATGGACTGCCGGCCTTCAGCGGAAAGGTAATGGGCCGCGGTCAGGGCCTGCTCAAAAGACGCATCGCCCCCGCTCATGGTCACGTTGGCCCCCTGGACCTTCTCCTTCATGGCCACCTTGCCGGCAGGGGCATTGTGCACCGATCCCACAAAATCGATGGGGCTGGTATAGAATTCGTTGGAGGCGTAAAGCTTGTCCAAAAAATCATGGGTCTCGGACAGGGCGCCCAACGCCGTACCGAAATAGACATCGCCTATAGGCTCCTTCAGGTCGGCCCGGCCCACCGTACGAACGGCAAGCCCCAGGGTCATGCGGGCCAAACGCTTCATTCGCCGCACCGCGCGGGGCGGCAATCCTTCGGAAAGGCGGTCGGAAGACAGCGTGCCCTGGCAGGACAACCCCTTGAAAAAGCGCTCCAGCGTGTCCCCGGTCCAGCCGGCCCCGGTCATACAGCAGCAGGCGCGCACCGCCAGGCTTCTCGTCAAACGGGCCCTGGTCCCCGGCTCGCTCTTCGTGGGCGCAATGAATACCAGCGCCGCATTGTTGCCGCCGAATCCAAAAGAATTGGACAACACGGTCCGGACCGGCTGGCGGCGGGGTTCGGTCAGGGGGCTGAATCCGATGGCCTCGTCCTGGTGCCGCCACCCCACGTTCGATGGCACAAAACCCTTCTGGATGCAGAGGGCGGCAATGACGGCCTCGATGGCACCGGAAGCGGCCAGGGAGTGCCCGAAGCTTCCTTTGACGGAGGACAGCTGGGGAAGGCGGTCGCTAAAAACAGACTTTATGGCCTTGGCCTCCGACAGATCGTTTTCCACCGTGCCGGTGCCATGCAGGTTGACGTAATCGACATCGTCCGCTGACAACCCGGCGTCCGCCAGGGCGGCCAGCATGGCATCCCGTGCCCCGCGTCCCTCGGGGTGCGGGGCTGCCGGGTGATAGGCATCACAGGTCAACCCGCCCCCGCCAACCTCGGCCCAAGCGTTATCCGGAGGCTGGTCCGCCGCCGTCAAAAGGAGCATCGCCGCCCCCTCGGACACCGTCATGCCCCGGCGGTCGCGGTCCATGGGACGCGCCCCGGCGCGGTCGACAATCTGCAATGCATTGAACCCATAATAGGTCAGGCGGCAAAGCCCATCCGCGCCGCCCACCAGGATGGAGCGGGCCGCGCCCCGGCGCAAAATTTCCAGCGCCAGTTTGATCCCCACCGCACCCGAAGAGCAGGCCGTGGTCACCGTCATGGCCGCGCCCCGGCAGCCGCATTCCCGGGCCACCATTTCGGCCACCGAAGACACGGCATGGTGCTGCGAATAAGGGGGCCGTCGGTGGCCCTGCTTCATGTATTCCTCGGTGGCGAACATGCCGCCGGTGGTGCCCCCCAGGATGACCATATCCGGCGCGCGGTCGGCCTCAATCAAGGCTTCCCGGGCGGCCGCCAGCGCCAGCTGATGGGTCCGGGGCGGTTTATCGGGCTGGTTCGCTACCCCGCACACCTCGCCGACGGGCAACGGTTCTTCAAAAGGACATGCAAAAAGTGTCAGGGGACGGATACCGGTATCGGCCCGCTCCAGGGCCGCCAGGGTTTCGTCAACCCCGCGCCCCATGGCGCTGATGATGCCCATGCCGGTAATGAATACGCGCCGCCCGTCAGTCAATCCCTCACCCCTCCTTGCGTGTTTTCTGGATATATTCGCCGAGCGCGCTGAGGCTGGCGAAAACCTGGGCCCCCAATTCCTTGCTGTCGATAACCACGCCGTATTCTTTTTCCACCAACATGACGAGCTCCAGCACGTCGATGGAATCGATGCCGAGATCACCGCCCACCAACTGGGCGTCAGGGTCGATATCGTCCGGTGTCACATCCTCCAGGGCCAGTGCTTCGATAATCTTTACTTTGAGTTCTTCGATAAAATTGTCCATTCATCCACCGTTTCTGATCGCGTTGAAGCATGAAACGTCCGCTTGTCAGGCAACGCCTCACGCTCGTGGTCCCGTGGCGTAATGGTAAAATGGCCACTAATCCTTTAATCGCCGTAACCCGGCAACAGATTAAGCTAAACTTTCGAAACATAATTCAACCGCCGGGGCAGTTCAACCGCTTTTTGGGGATTCAACCGCCGGACGGCCAGTGGCCTCCACCCTTTACAGGTGCGGCGCACCTGGTGTAGAAAAACCCTGTCAGCCGGAATCACCCTAAAGACCGCACGCTTTGGGTCCTCTTGGAAAGGCGCTTTAGTGTCGTATACGGCATTCGATCTCGGCCAATTGATCCCCCACCGCGAGGGGATGCGATTGATCGACCGGCTCGTTGCGGTAAATCGTCGGGGGGCCGTTACGGAAGCGACGCCCACGCGCCGCTGGCCATTGCGGCAGGCCGGGCACGTCAGCAGCCTCGTGGCCGTTGAAATCAGTGCCCAGACGGCCGGAATCCTGGTGGGGTATCAGGAACGCCAACACAGGGGCGCAACGCTCCATGGCAAAGGATGGCTGGTGGGCATCAAGAATGCCGCTTTCCATCAACAGCGTTTCCGGATCGGCAAAACGATTCGAACCCACGCCCGCCCGGTCTTCAGCTATCAAACGTTTCATGAAATCGAAACGGAAGTCCTGGTGGACCGCACGCCGGCAGCCCACATCGTGCTGCAGGTATTCTGGACGGAAACCGACCCTAGTTGATGGTGATTAGAACCGGGTCATCGCAATATGGCAAAGCTCGAAAGGAGAAAGCACCCATGACAACCGACAATCCGAAACCTGTGGCGCTCGTAACGGGCGGCACCCGGGGTATTGGCCGGGCCATTTCGGTTACGCTGGCCAAGGCCGGCTATCATATCGTCGCCAATTATCACGCCAACACGGCTTCGGCCGAGGCCACCACGGCCGAAATCGAGGCGGCCGGGGGCTCCATCGAAACCGTGGCCTTCGACGTGGCCGACCCGGAGCAGGCCGGCGCCGCCATGAAAGAAATCACCGGGCGCCTGGACACCATCGACGTGCTGGTCAACAATGCCGGCATTGCGGCCGACGATCTGTTTCTGATGATGAAGGCCAGCAAATGGGATTCGGTCATCGATGTGGCCCTGAAGGGGTTTTACAATGTCACCAAGCCGGTCATCAAAAAAATGATCCGCAAGAAGAAGGGCTCCATCGTCACCATTTCATCGGTCTCCGGGGTCATGGGCAACCGGGGCCAGGTGAACTATTCGGCCGCCAAGGCCGGCCTTATCGGGGCCAGCAAGGCCCTGGCCGCCGAAGTGGGGCGGCTCGGCATCCGGGTCAACGTGGTGGCCCCGGGGCTGATCGACACGGAGATGACCAAAGACCTGCCCGTGGAAATGATCAAGCATGCCATTCCCATGGCACGGGTGGGACGCCCCGAGGAGGTCAGCGGGGTGGTGCGTTTCCTGTGCTCGGAGGAAGCCTCCTATGTCACGGGCCAGGTCATCGGCGTCAACGGCGGCATGTGCTGAGATGACCGCTTTCCGGCATGACAAGTCGGCCGACCGGGGGCGGACAACCCGTCACAACCTGGCCATCGCGGCAAGGCTTTCCGTCCTGGCAATGGTATGCCTGCTGACGGCCGCCTGGTCTTCCTCCTGGGAGAGCATCCGCTCCGCCGCCGGGGATATCCAATCGGTGCAGGCTGCCTTTACCCAGGAAAAACACTTGCAGATCCTGGCCAAGCCCTTGACGTCCAATGGCATATTGATCTTTGCCGCGCCGGATCGGCTGCGCTGGGAATACCAGGCCCCCCTTCCCAGCATCCTGGTGATGGATGAGGGGCGGGTCCAGCGCTTTGTTAAAACCGGCGCAAACTGGACCGAAGACGCCTCCGCGGCTTTACCGGCCATGTCTTTCGTCATGCAGGAAATCGGCCGCTGGATGAAGGGTCGATTTGATGAAAACCCCGATTTCGACGCCCGTCTGGAACCCGACGGGCGCATCGTTCTGACCCCCCGCAAGGAAGCCCTGGCCACCGTCATCCAAAAAATTGATCTTCAACTGGCGGAAACCCCCGGCGTCATCGATTCGGTCACCGTCTACGAAGACGAAAACAATTTTACCCGCCTGATCTTTACCGGCGTGCAGGTCAATCGCCCCATCGATCCGGCCATGTTCCGGCACCAATCATGAGACGCCTGCTGTTCGTCACGCTGCTGCCCGTCCTGCTGGCCGCCTGCTACAGCCTGCCATTGATGATCCCCATGGAGCCGCCGGACGACCTTGAAAAAAACTGCGCAGCCGTTTTCCCCCGCCAGCCCTGGCGCATGGTGCACACCATCAAAACAGCCTTTCCCGGTCGGCGCGAGGGGGTCATGATGGGTGTGGTGGCCCTGGCGCCCCAAAAAAACGCCGTGGAATGCGCCCTGCTGACCATCGAAGGGCTGCGGCTGTTCGAAGCCCACGACGACGGCACCCTGACCGTGCGCCGGGCCCTGCCGCCCTTTGACCGCCCGGCCCTGGCCGAAGGCATGATGGCCGACATCCGGCTGCTGTTTTTTGCGCCGGAGGGCCCTCCCCTGCTTTCCGGCACTTTGCCGTCCGGCGCCCGGGGGTGCCGGTATGCACGGGCCGACGGCTACGTGGATGTCGTGCACCAGCCGTACGGCCGCGTCGGCATCCGGCACTACGATCGCCGCCATCGCTTGACCCGCCGCGTGACGATAACCCGCTGCCACCCCGATGGCCTTGCCGATCAGGAGGCCGTCCCCTGCCGCATTCACCTGGAGGCCTTCCACCCGGCCGATTACCGTCTCGACCTGGACCTGGTCGAAGCCCGCCCGGAGGTGGACAAGTCGACGAAACCGTATTAAGTTGCCGGTTCTGCTACGGCTACAGGATCACCCCGAAAGCACCGGTTTGATCCTGTGAAGCCCTGGATCCAACGATGTGACTGCTTCGGCACCGCTGATATAAGGAAGGGAATGCCCCAAATGAAGTTCCGCATTATCTATCCCCGCTGGGCCAAACTGCACCGGCAGACCGAGTTCCACCTGCCGCCCCACGGCCCCGTGGTATTCGCCGCCAGCCTGCCCGATGATATCGACGTGGATTTCGTCGACGAAAACCTTCAGGACATCGACTTCGACAATCCCGTGGACATGGTGGGAATTTCCATGATGCTCACGATTCAGATCAAACGGGGCTGGGAAATCGCCGAGGCTTACCGGGCACGGGGTATCAAGGTCATATGCGGCGGCATCGCCACCATGCTGCATGCCGACGAAACCCAAAAGCATGCCGACAGCGTCTTCCTGGGGGAGGCCGAGGGCCGCATGGAAGAGGTCATTGCCGACTGGCGCAACGATCGGCTCAAGCCGGTTTACGACTACCTTGACCAGCGCCCGCCCATCGAATGGGTGGGCACCGCCCGCCGGGATATCCTGGACCGCGACCTCTACAACTACAAAGGCATCCAGATGGTGGACCTGGTCCACGCCTCCCGGGGCTGCCGCTTCAACTGCTATCCCTGCTGCGTGGCCTTTCTGGGCGGACGGCATTTCCGGCCGCGCCCCATCGAGAAGACCATTGCCGAGATGGCCGCCATCGACAACAACCGCATGTTTATCGTGGACAACTCCCTGGCCCAGGACACCCAGTGGGAAATGGATCTCTTCCGGGAAATGATCCCCCTCAAAAAGAAATGGTGCAGCCACCCCATCGAAGATAAACCCGAGGTGCTGGACCTGGCCGCCCAGGCCGGGGCCTGGTATGTCTACCAGGCGGTCTTCGATTGTTCGGACCTCATCCGCGAGCGGATCAAGCGCTACCATGACCACGGCATCAGCGTGGAGGGCACCATCCTGCTGGGCCTCGACAGCCACACCGAAGACAGCATCAAACGCCTCATCGATTTTCTTCTGGAAATCGATCTCGACCTGGCCGAATTCACGATCCTGACGCCCTTTCCCCAAACCCGGGCCTACCGGGAACTGCACGAACAGAAACGGATTCTGACCTACGACTGGGACAAGTACACCGCCGACCAGGTGGTCTACCAGCCCCGCCACATGACGCCGGATAAGCTGCAGGAGCTGCTGGACTACGCCTGGAACACCTTCTATCACGACGAGCCCCAGCGCTTTAAGATGTTCCGGCTGATGGAGCAGGTCATGCGCCGGGAACAAGCCGACGGCACCTACCGCCCCCGAAACCGCAAGCTGGCCCGGCAAGCGTTTGGTCGGAAGATTTGAGGGGAAGGGTCCAGGGATTCGAGGTTTCAAGGATCCAAGTGTTGACGGTTTCGTAAAAAGTCCGATTCCCCTGGGGGGACTAAAGATCGGCGTTACGCTTCATCCCTCGTCACTGCGGCGTACGATAAGTACGCTGCCTGCGGCACCCGCGACAGCGGTATTCCTCGGGATTCGCAAGCCGTATCTCGAACTTTTTACAAAACCATCAAGTGTCAATGAACTCACAAGAAGCAGGTTATCTGTCATTCCGGACTTGATCCGGAATCTCTAACGTATTGGTAGCAATAGATTCCGGCTTTCGCCGGAATGACGTCAATACGAGATTTTTAACGATTTACAGCGCCATCAAATGTTTATTGCGCAAAAACTTGATCAACGCTTTCAGCCATGACATCGAAACAACCGGCCGTTTGAAAAGGGCCGGTGCAAGTATATCGCCCTTTAGAATAGACTTGCATCATTTCTGCCAAGCCATCAAGTCGTTGTAATGTTATAGTATTTCACTCGCCCCCTTGAGCCCTCGGCCCCTCGCCCCCTTTTATCCCCCCAGCTCTTGACGCGATAATCCTTGTTCCGCAGGATCATTCGCACCCCTATAGTTTGCACTTAAACTATTTATATGCTAATCAGTTCGTCGTTGCGTAGAAAAAATTTCATGCAATGTCCGGGTTAACCCGAAAGGAAGGCCCCATGCATTTCGAAGACTGCCTGTGCTACCGACTCGGAAAAACCGTAAGAAAAGTCACCCGCGCCTACCGCGACGAGATTGCGGCCTACAAGCTGACGCACGGCCAGTTCTTCGTGATCGTAGCGGTAATGGAGGAGGAGGGGCTCCTGCCCAGCGAGCTGGCCGAAAAGACGTCCCAGGACCGGGCGACCATTACCGGCCTTTTGGATCGCCTGGCAAAAGATGGGTGGATCGAAAGACGCCCGGACCAAACCGATCGCCGGTCTCTGCGGATTTATCTTACCGATTACGCCTGCCGGCATAAAGAAGCGATCTTGAAACTCTTTGAGCAAACCAACCAGAAATTCCTGGGTTGCTTTTCCCCCGGCGAATGGCGCCAGATGCAGGAATTCTTGGACCGGCTGGAGCACTGTACGTGACCTGATCTAGTGCCCATCCATAAACGGCATCTTTCGGCCCCTGGCGGCGTTCGCGCTCGTTTTCAATCCTCGAAATAGCGGGCTATTCCTCCGGTTGAAAACGCGCTTGGGCCTTGCCAGGAACCAAAATCTACCATTTATGCATGGGCACGATCTAATTGTGGGAGTGGAAGGGAAATGTCCGAACTGAACCCGGAACACCTGAAATCCGTCATCGAGATCATCAACCAGGGGCCCTTTTTCCGACATATGTCCATGACCGTGACGGAATTGGGGGTCGGCTATTCAAAAGTGGTGGCCGACATCAGCCGAAAACACATGAATCCCTTCGGTGCGCTCCACGGCGGCGTCTATTCTTCCGTCATCGATACGGCCGCCTACTGGTCGGCTTACTGTGACCTGCCGGAAGACCAGGGCCTGGTTTCCATCGATCTCAAGGTCGACTTTCTGGCCCCCGTCCTGGACCGAATCGTTTATGTCACCGGACGAAGGGTTAAAGCGGGGAAAACGATCTATCTGGCCGAAGCGCAAATGTTCAGCGAAAGTAAAAAGCTGGTGGCGCACGGCACATCCAAACTCATGGCCATCAACAATAAGCAGACCATGAATGACGTCGTCGATTATGTGTCTGCTGACAAACTGCCATCTAAATTCTTAGGAAAATGCTATGCCACGTAAAATTCTCGGAATATCCGGAAGCCCGGTAAAAAAGGGCAATGTCGATACGTTTCTGGGAACGATCATGGAGCGGGCCGCGGAGAAAGGGCTCGATACGGACACGATCGATCTTTCCCGCTTGACGATCAAAAATTGCGTCCATTGCAATTTCTGTCTCGCCAAACAAAAACCGGGCAAATACTGTTCGCTTGACGATGACGCCCAGGTTGTATTCGAGAAATTGGAACAGGCCGACATCATCGTACTGGCCAGCCCGGTTTATTTCATGCGCACCAGCGGCATGATGGCAACGCTTATCGACAGGCTGCGGGTCTTTATTTTCGGTAATGTCGCCGGTGGCAAACTGCGGAATAAGATCGGCATAAGCGCCGGTGTGTCCTGGGCCAGGCATGGGGGCATGGAAACCACCCATCTTTCACACCTGCTGGCCTTTATCACCCTGGATATGATCCCGGCGACCCATCATGCCTCCATAAGCCCCCTGGGGGCCTCAGCTGTCGCCAGCCGGCATGGGGAAGGCAAATTCGACCCGTCTGTGCGATTAGGGGTCAATGAAGATGACGCCGGGCAGAGATCTGCGGCGGCCGTGCTTTCACGCGCCCTGGAATTGGATGGCCTGATTCACAAATGACCCAGGTGAAAGCCACTATTCCTATAAGATTGTATTCGCCTATATATAGAGACCATCTTTGTTTCTATATCAAAGTTTTCGCCAAATTCTGCCCCAATGTAAATGCTTTTTCCATCCCTTCAGTATCTTCTTTAACCTTGCCCCTATCAAAAATCCTGAATATTGCCTGCTCCCCAATCACTTGATATCCGAGCGCTTCCATTGGGACTCGCATGGCTTCAAGGGTAAACCCCATATCCTTCTGAGTTTCTTGTTCGCACACCGCGATCAGGACCGCTTTTCGGCCCTGATCAGCCAACTGACTTGACCAGGCTCTGGGGCGTGTATTTTCAAAATTGTAAAAGCAGTAGAGCCGGTCAATAAATGCTTTCATCCATGAGGTAATGTTGTAGTTGTGCGTCGGTGAAACAAGGACAAGCGCTTTGGAAGTGATGATCTGGCTGTAGATGAGTGACATCCCATCCTTTAAGCCGGTGCAGATTTTATCTTTTCTACACTTCTCGCAACCGATGCAACCTTGAAACTGAATGTCTCTCAATTGAATAGCGCCGCATTCGATATTTTCATGACTCACGCCCTTAAGCACTTGCCGCAATAAGACATCGGAATTCCCATTTTTTCTGGGACTGCCGGCAATGCCCAAAACTTTATTCTCGGGAAGTAAATTTTCATTATTTGCTTTGATGATGGAACTTAGTGTTTTCATAAATTGTCCTCTTGTTGGCTAACGCCAAGGGTAAAGTGCGGCGGCTATTTGCCGTCGCGCTTTATGCGTATGATATTCGTTATGGCATTCCTCCGGATGAGGGATGCAATGGAAATGCCACTTTCGATTAATCCTTACACCCAAAGAAGGCCAAGCCATGAGATTCTACACCCGGCCGCATAAACATTACGGCGGGATCAATCTGCACGCCAGAAAAATCTATGTCTGCATCGTCAACCAGTGCGGAAAAGTCAAAGTGCACAAGATTATCAAAACTAACCTCGAGTTGTTTTTTGAATTGATCTTTGCCTATCGGGATTACTTTAGCGTGCGTGGTCCGTACGTTTTTCGTTGCATCGGTGGACCTCCACAGTAACGTGCGCCAAACCAAGATTTGAGGGAATCGACGCCTTGTAATGCTCCGGCGGCTGCGGATCGTGCGCTACGACCGAGACAATCACGCTATAGATATCCGGACCAATCGACCAGAGATGAAGATCGGCAACGCGATTGTGATCGTGCTCAATGGATTGCTTGATTCTTGTTCGGATATGCTCGGGGCCTTGTTTGTCGAGCAGTACGGCACTGGTGGAACGCAACAGACCCAATGACCATCGCGAGACCAACAGCGCACCGACAATTCCCATGAGCGGATCCATCCACATCAGACCAACGTATTTTGCCGCCAGCAAGGCAAAAATCGCAAGAAGTGACGTCAGGGCGTCCGCCAAGACGTGAAGATAGGCGGCCTTGAGGTTGTGGTCGTGGTTATGTTGTTCGTGACCATGATCCTCGTGGCGATCGTGATTTTGAGGGTGCTGACCATTGTGTTCATGATGATGATCGTGATGGTGGCCCAAAATGAAGACCGAAGCCCCGTTGACAATCAAGCCGAGCACGGCGACGAAGATGGCCTGGTTGAATACGATCTCGATTGGGTAAATGATTCGGTCGATGCTCTCCCACGCCATTATCAACGCAAAAACTGCCAGCAATACCGCACCGGTAAATCCGCCCAGCGCGTTGACCTTTCCTGTGCCAAAACTGTATTGCGCGTCGTGGGCGTGGCGACGGGCGTAAGTGTAGGCAAAAGCATTGATTGTCAAAGCAGCCGCATGCGAGGCCATGTGCAGGCCATCGGCCAACAGAGCCATCGAGCCAAAGATGTAACCCGTAGCTATTTCAACAACCATCATGGAGGACGTAATGGCGATGACAATAATGGTACGCGTCTCACCAGGCAGTTTTCGGTCTTGATCGAAAGCGTGGGTATGCTGCCAGTGGTGCAGATTATCTTGGTACATATCGATTGATGTTTCCCTTTCTATTTTGGCCAGACTGGATGGCAGAAAGTCGCACCTTCCGGCTCTCATAAACAATTTCAGTACCCATAACGAAGGGCGTTAAGCAAAAACAGTTGTGGTCTGGTAGCTGTATAACGCCAGTTGCCCTTCAGGATCCCAGACAACGCTTCGTTCGTGAGCGTATCCTCTTTCGGCGCTATCGATGACGCAGTGATAGGCCCACCATTCATTTTCAGAGCAGGTGTTGCGATCCAGATGAACGAACCCCAAGTTCCATGTCATTGTGCTGGCCGCCGCGGGTTCTTTCAGTTTAGAAAGCACGGGTGTTGGCCAAGCATCGGCCAAAGCAACTAACCACTCTTCGGTGAGGCAGTTTGTCCCTTCACGAAAACTGATCCAGCCACCAATTTCTTGACCGCCTTTGCCGGAAAAGGGAAATTCACCAAGGGCCCATCGATAATTGAAATGACGGGTAAAAGCGGGCGTCAACCCCTCGATGTAGGGCAATTCGATTGCCCTTGAAGGATCTGGCATCTCCAGACGCCCAATGGGTTCCATCTGGATCTGTGAATCACGATCACCACCGAAGCTCCCCACCGCTGTGCAGCATATCTTATCATTCTGAATTATTTTAGACTCTATCGTCGTCACCGACTTTCCCGAACGTAATCGTTGGGTTCGGATAGAGAAAGGTTCTGAATCCAGAGGGCCAACAAAAGAAAATAAAAGGCTGCGTACTTTCCGCTCCCGGGCAACATGCCCACGCATTGAGTTCAAAGCCATGGCCGCGACCAGTCCGCCGTATGCGGTACGGCCTTGCATCCAGTCATCCGGCACACATAGGCGCTTTTCTGCAGCCGTGTTTTGGGCTTGATCGAGCAAGGTTGCAAATGCAGTATCCGGCATATCCAATCCTCTTTTAATTTGGAAACAATCATCCGTGATATCGATTGGTTGGCCCGGTTTGATCCGGCTTATATCGAAATGGATTAAACCATCAATATCTTATAAATTGTTCCGTTTTGCTTCGGGTTGTTACCGCAACCCTTTTTTCCCCTTAAATCCAAATTTTACGATTATTTCGATGAGAACAATCGTAAGCGGGACGATGATTCCCCCTGTTATGAACCCGCGCCAAAACTCTGAAAATCCATTCCACCATGCCAATGCAAAATCCTCCACTCGCAATTAAGCTTGGATTCAACCCATCATCTTTGATTTAAATCCAATTATTTTTTCAGTTTCCCTTCAACCGGCAGCCTGTCAACAACGATCTTCACACGTCGACTAACCGATGAAGAGATTAGCCAAATTGTTCATAATTTTTTCTTTAAAAATATCCTGTTGTATTCATGGTGAAATTTTTCAAATTCAGCAAACTTTTGATAACCTAATTTCATATAGAATCGGGTGCCTGAAATAAAATGGTATTTAAATAGCTGTTCTTGCAACCCTTTTCTTTGGCTTCATTTTCGATACGCTGCATTAACAGCGTTGCATAACCTTGGTTTCTATAGTTTTTGTCTACCCAAAGTGCATCTATATATAGCCAACCAGAAATATTATAGGTGCCTCTAATACCGCCAATTATTTCATTATCTGAGTTTCTGATAAAGAATGTAATATCCTGATTCCCTGTACTTTCACCCGTTACCCAAATATTGTTTTCATCTATAGCCAACCGAAGTAATTCAATATCTTCTTCCTTTGGGTCAATTTCATTTTTTGATTGGAAGGCAGGTGTCATTTTTTTCTTGGTCTAAGGCTTTGCTCATGGGTTCATCACATGCGGCTTCTTGGTGGTTGCGATGTTCGCCGGATTGTCTTCGTCTGTTTCCCAATTATGAGGATTCTTGTCGATGTATTTACGAATACGGTCCGACTCATCCTCGTTCCGAATAATGTGTTCAAAATAATTACGTTGCCAAAGCCTGCCGGGAAACGCAGTCCAACCATCTTGTTTCACACCATCAGAATAGCGTTTTGTGGTCCATGATTTGAATGTGTAAACGACGTCGGACAACGTCGTTTTGACATCGGCTGTAGGGGCACCTCTCCGTGGGTGCCCCTTGTTTAGGTCAGCATTGCCTATCGAAGTTCGGTCGATTGGGTTTAATATTCGGTCATCAAGGCGATCCGCATTCACAGGGCTTTTTACAATTTTTTAATTGTTTTATGGTCTTCCATATACAATAACATATCAAGATGTTAAGTAAACGATTACATCGTTTGCAGATTCTGGAAAGGCATCTTTTCCCGCCAATTATCGTTATTATGGTGCAGCACCATCATAACGCGCAACAAAAGAGGCATCTATGAAAGGCAGGGGGCACAGTTCGATCAAGGTGAGCACGGCAGGCACACGACGGGATGCCGTCACCACCTCCGCGCGGGAACTGTTTCAAAAAAAGGGGTACCAGGCGACAACCATCGACCAGGTTGCCCGTAATGCGGGCTACAGCAAGCGAACCGTCTACCTGGAATTCCCCAACAAGGACGACCTGTTTCTCAGCATCGCATCCGACGGGCTCGAAATTATCATCGGGGAGCTCGAAAAAATACCAGGGGAAGATACGCCCCTGGAGGACTACATCTTAAGCTACATCGCGGTCATCGCCAACTTTGCCAAAACCCACGGTGATTACTTCCGGCTTTTGGCCTTCGACGTTACACCGAAAGTGATCGAGAACAGTAGTGAAGCCCAGCGAGACAGGGCCCGGGGCATCGAATACCGGGGCGTCAAACTGATCGCCGACCAGATCGACAACGCCATTAAGCAAAGGCTAATCCCCCCCACGGATTCATGGGAGGCCGCCGAGGTCATCATCGGCGCCATCGTGGGGGTTCTTGTTCTCGCCATGGGGGGGAGCCAGACCATCCTTAACCATGAGCGGCTCAAAGCCAAAGTGCTTAAAGCCGGAACACTTCTGTATAGAGGGTTGTTGAAGTAATCCGCCTTCCGGACGGAATGCCACCCGGCCCCGTCAGTTCCGGTGATCCATCGGCGGCCTTCCGGTCCAGCGCTGCATGGAGCGGGCCGATCCCACCAGCAGCAACAGTTTGTTCAACAGGATGTCGGGAAACAGCCCCCGGACGATAGGGCCGAGATAAAGCGTCCAGGGTTTGATGACCACGTGGCGCTTTTTCTTGATGCCCCGGTTGACGATGATTTTAGCGATGTCATCATGGGTTTCGATGCGCGGCAGCAGCAGTTCCCCCAACCAATTCATCCGGCTTCCCTCAAACATGCCTTTTTTAAGAATCCCTGGATGAACCGACGTAAAGACAACCCCCTTTTTCCTGTCTGCCAGCCCCTCCAACCGAAGGGATTCGGTCAGGCCGTAAACCGCCCATTTGGTGGCACAGTATACCGCCAGATCCGGTAGGCCCGTCAGGCCGGCACCTGATGATATGTTGATGATCTGCCCGCTGTTGCGCTGGTACATTTCCGGCAAAAAGGCATGGATCGTATAATACATCGACACGAGATTGACCCTGGTCAACGCCTCCCAGTCCGACGGAGGGCGTGAACAGAACCGGCCGACTTTGACGGCACCGGCATTGTTGATGAGAATATCGACCCGGCCCATCTCCTGTTGGGCAATGTCGGCATGCTTGCGAACATCCTCCTCGTCGGTAATGTCGCAACCATGGCAGAACACCGCATCCGAAACGGCCTCCAGCTCCCGCCGCGCATCCGCCAATGCCGCTGCATTGATATCCCAAACCGTTACCATGCCGCCATCGGCCAAAATTCGCCGGGCGGTGGCAAAGCCAATTCCCATGGCCCCGCCGGTGATCACAACGGTTGTATTCTTCAGCTTACCCATCGCGTTTTCCTTTTTTCAGGCCTCGGACGTCGCCGGCTTGGTGATATAGTCACCGTTCAGACAGACGGGTATAAGCCCTCCGGTGGCCCCCACGGTGGCACCCACCGGCCGAATGGCATGCGGCGTATTCTGGGGAATATACACGGCGCCGGGCGTTGACACCTGATACACTTCCTCGGCCAGGGTGACCTCGAACGTGATCGCGTCCTTGTCGCCGATCAACAGGTACATTTCATCGAAGTCATGCATGTGGAGCGTGGCCCGGTCCGACTGGATGGCGATATCTTTCATCTCCTGGGTAATCTCCTTGATGAAAAGATACAGCGCCCAGGCTTTGGCCTCCGGCACGAGTTCCTTGCCCATCAGCACCGGATAGGGAATGACCTGGCTCAAATCGTGGTCCGGCAATTCATTGACGTTGATGGGTTCCCGAACGATGAGATGCTCGAATTGCTTTGCCATCATGGCTCCCTTCTTTTGGAATGAACGCCCGTTTTACCGGCACGCAGGGTGCTGCCGGTTATCGGCAGGAATTGCCGTTTGCATCGGTTTATCAATCGGTTTTTCCGGGAATCAAGGCACACAGATGCTTTATGGATACTAGGTAACCGACGGTTACCTTAGGAGGCCAATCGGCAAGTGTCAAGAAAAATTCGGGAATCATCGTCGGAACGCGATCTTACAGGATGGCCTTCACCTTGGCCTTCAACTCCCCCGGTTTCAGGGAAGCCACCCCCTGCTCCCCATTGAACACATCCACCAGGTCGACCGTGATGGTGACGGGCGACCCGGTGCGGAAGAGGAAGCGGCCCGGCGGGAAGACTTTTTCCGTATGGCGGATGCGGACCACGGCCAGGGGGGCTTTGTAGCGGCTGGCGATCTTGAAGGCGCCCTCGTGCAGGTCCACATCCCGGCCGCGGACATGACGGGTACCTTCGGGAAAGACAAAAAAAACGCCGCCGGCTTTGAAAAAATCCGCCACGGTGGCCATGCTGCGGATCATCAGCTCACCGGCCGGCCCCGAGGCCGAGGCCGGCATGTAGCCCGCCTGGGTAATGAACCAGCCGAAGATCGGGACACGGAAAAACAGGCTTTTGACGATGGTCTTCTGACGGGAAAACTGGGCGATGAAAAGCAGCGGATCCAGATAGGACACATGGTTGCTGACCACGACCGCCCCCTTGAGCCGGCGGACGCCCGCGTCCACTTTAATCTGCACGCGGGAGGCGAGAAAGTGCAGCAGGGCGAAAAATCCCCGGTAGAACTGGCTGTTGAGGCGCTGGAAGGCGGCTTCACGCGCCTGGCCGGAGCGCAGCGCCCAGATGTAGCGAGGCAGAAAAAACAGAACGAAGCCCAGGGTGAAATAGAGCCATAAAACCAGGGTCACGGCCGCATCGCTCCCTGTCCGCGCCAACCCTCGGCGCCATGCGTTCTCCTGACGTGTCGCCTTCCCGGTCATGGTCTCACATTTTGCGGATCAGCAGGCAGGTGTTCACGCCGCCGAAGGCGAAGTTCTGGACGCCCACCACCTTGAGCGGGTAATCGGCCAGGCCGGGGGTATGGCGGATCATGGCACAGCGGGGATCGATGCTGTCCAGGTTGAGGGTCGGGGCCACGAAACCCTCCGCCATCATGTAGAGCGAAAGGATCGTTTCGATCGCCCCGCAGGAGCCCATGGTGTGCCCCATGTAGCTCTTGAGGCCGGATACCATGGGCGTGGTTTCACCGAAGACGTTCCGGATGGCCTGGGATTCGATGACATCCCCCATCTTGGTGGCCGTGGCATGGGCACTGATGAAATCCACATCCCCGGGGTCGAGCCGGGCGTCCGCAAGGGCGATTTTGAGGGTAGCCGTGATCCCGTCCACGTTGGGAAAAATCAGGTCGCCGCCGTTGTTGTTGCAGCCGAAGCCCACCACTTCTCCCAGGATGTCGGCCCCCCGGTGGCGGGCACTCTCGTAATCCTCCAGCAGCACGGCCCCGGCCCCCTCGCCCACCACCAGCCCGTCGCGATCGGCGTCGAAGGGGCGCGGGGTCTTCGAAGGGGTGTCGTTGAACGCCGTGGAACAGGCCAGCAGGTTGTCGAACACCGCCACGGTGGTGGTGTCGTACTCGTCCGCCCCGCCGCAGATCATGGCGTCCTGCATGCCGTAGCGAATCATCTCGTAGCCGAAGCCGATGGACTGGCTGCTGGTGGTGCAGGCCGTGGAGGAGGAAATGACCCGGCCGGTGATGCCGAACATCTTGGTGATGTTGACGGCCGTGGTGTGCACCATGGACTTGAGATAATCCACGGCGCCGATGGAAGCGAAACGCTTGCCGGATTTGCTGAAAAAGGTCTCGTAGATCCCCCGCTGCACCGTGGGGCTGCCGTGGGTGGAGCCGAAGGCCACGCCCAGGCGTCCCGATCCCAGCTGTTCGGGAGACAATCCGGCCTGTTCCACTACCTCTTTGACCACCTGGCAGGCGTAAAACGCCACCGGCCCCATGGTCTTGCGGTACTTGCGCTCGAAATCGAAGGGGATATCGGCACTGACGGTGCCGAACACCTGGGAATGGATATGATCGGAGAGCAAGCCGTCGTCCCGCAGGGGCTGGACGCCTGAAACGCCGTTTTGCAGACTGTGAAGAATTTCGTCCCGGGTATGACCGATGGGACTGATGGCGGAAGCCGCCGTGATAACAACCCGTCTTTCCATGAACGGTGGTCCTGTCAGGCCGGTTCGGGCGCCAGGCCCGCAATGTAGTCTAAAATCTGGTTGAGGGTCCGTATATTGTCCATGGCGCGCTTCTTCTGCTCCTGGCTCAATTCGAACCCCAGCATATCCTCGATTTCCCGCAGGAGCTCGATGGCATCGATGCTGTCGAAACCATGGGCCTCGCGTAAATCATCATCCAGACCCGGGCCGACGATTTCAAACTCCTCGGCGAAGATCGTCAGAACTCTGTCCCGGATTTCATCCCTTGTCATGCAACATTTCCTCGCGGGCGCGCACGGTCCGGCGCTTTACTGCCGAATTTTCAAACGCGCTGATTTTATTTAACAAAATCTTGCATTTTTATTGAATCAAACCCGAAATGTCAAGCATCATCGCCATCCGTGAAAAGCGAACGGAAATGAAACCACTCAAACGGATGCCGGTGCACATATTCGGCCAGGCGATCGGCATAGGCCTGGGCGCTGGCCTGAATGGCCGCCTGGCGCGCGGAGCGCGACGCCGGCCGGACATAACAGGGTTCGCTGACGCTGAAATGGTAGCTCCGGGGGCCGGTGCGGTGCGAAAAAAAATAAAACAGGGGCACCCCCGCCACCATGGCGAACACATGGGGGCCCGCCGGCAGGTCCACACGCCGCCCCAAAAAATTGACCGGAACCGTGCGCTGGGCCGCATGCCAGGCCATGTCCCCGGACAGGGACACCAGCCCCCCCTTTTTGAGATGCTGGATTCCCTCGACGGTATCAAAAGGGGTGCCCGTATCCGCCCCCGCCACGATAATGCGCACCCCCGATTCCGCCAGGTTCTGCTTCTGCAGTTTCTCGATCTGTTCTTTCTGTTTGGCCCCCATGTAAAGCATCAGGGGCAAATGGTCGCGGTGCTGCTTCAGCAGATGGGCGGCAATCTCCCAGTTGCCCACGTGGGACATGAGGATAATGCCGCCCATGCCCTGGTCCAGGGCCCGGTCCAGGTTTTCAACACCTGCCGAGGTATAATCGAAGGTCTGCCCGGTCTGCAGGAGAAACCGATCCACGAATACACCGGTAAACCGGTGAAACTGGCGCCAGGCGCATCGCCAGTAGAACCAGCGGCGGCGGCCCGGCATCAGGACGCGGTAAAAGGCCGCGCTGGCGGCCACCCGTCCGGGGAAAAACAAGTAAAAGCCGGCGGCCACAAACCAGGCCCCGGTGCGAAACAGCCACAGCCCGCACCAACGGGAGAGCCAGGCAAGACCGCGATAGTAAACCCCGCCGATCATGTTCGATCCGCTTCCTTCCCATCGACATCATTTCGCTTTACGGCACAGACCCAAACCAGGGAAGCGCCGGCAACCGCCGCGTCGGGGACCAGGCGTTCGAGGCCCTCCTGCTGAAGCAACGCGTCCACGTCATTCAAGGCATACGGCTGGGGTTCGGAAAACCATCGGCCGGCAACGTTCCGCAGCCGGGAGGGATGTTCATCCCCGTTTCTTGCCAGGACCATCAGAATGCCGCCGTTTACGAGACACCGACAAGCCGCAGGCCAAATCGTGGCGGCATCGTCGTGTCCGGGAAGCTGCCCCGTAAGGAGCACCATCCCGGCGGTGTCGACGCCTGCAAGCGCCTCCATACCGCCACCCCGGATGTCTCCCTCCACCGCGACAATCTGGGACGCCACCCGGACCTTTTCCCCATCCGGATCGGCCCCGGCGATGACCCGACCGGGGAAGGCTTCTGCCAGCCAGGCCGCTTCGACGCCGAAATGGACCGGATATACCGCGGCGGGTCCTTCAGGGCAAGCCGGTGGTGAAAGCCCGTCCAGCACCCCGCCCTTCCGCAGCCGGCGCCAGGCTGTCCAGCGGGGGCCGATTTCACGATGGCGAAACCGCTTGCGGGCTGCCGCGCGCCATTGTGCCGGCGTTCCGGCCGCCCGCTGAGGCCCGGCCGCCGGGCGGTCAAACAGGCGCCGCAGCAGGGGCGGTAGAAACACAAACGCCCCGAGAACCGAAAATAGAATGCCGCCGAAGGATGTCAATCCGGCACTTCGAAAAACCGCGTGCTCGGCCGTCATCAGGGCGCCGAAGCCCACCAGGGTGGAGGATGCCGCCAGGAAAACGGTGGTGCGGAAAAGGGCCAGCCCCGGGGCGCGTTCCGCGCCGTACCGCTGGTAGGCCCGTATGGTGAAAAGAGCGTAGTCGATCCCCATTCCCAGCACAATAATGGCCAGCATCAGGGCCGGGATGTCGAGCGGCCGCGCCATCAAACCCAAGATCCCCAGGGTGCCGATAAACGCGCCGGCCAGGGGCAAAAGGGCCAGCCCCGCCAGGGTCAGGTCGCAGAAAAACAGACTCAGCAAAACCGCGGCGCTGGCCCCCACCACCACCAGCATGTGGCGAAAGGTCTTCGCCAGAAACTGCCCCAGCCGATCGGCAAAAAAGACCGGATCGAACAGGCGGGCTTCGCCGGTACGGGTCAAACGGTCATAAAAAGCGGCCGCCTGGTAGTGATCGCCGGGTTTCAGGGTAAAAAACTGGCGCCAGCCGGAACCATCCGCATCGGGAACGATGCCCAACAACTCGAAATAGGCGGCATCCGGCATTTGGCCCGCCATCCGGGTTTCCCCCAGAAGGTTTAAAAACGGTTCAAAAGCCCCCGGGGCGAATCCCAATTCAGCGCCGACGGTTTGCAGGGTGTCGGACACGGCGGCAATGCGTTCGAGCGTCCAGAAGGCCTGCCAGGCCGCCCGATGGGTCTCCGCGCGCGCCGGTCCCGGGAAAAACGAGGACGGCAGAAAACCGGGGGCCAGCTCGCCGGCCGCCGTCATATCCTCCAGGAGATCGGCCACCCGGTCCCCCTGGACGAGCAAGTCCGGCAGGCGGTCCGCCCGGGTCACCACGAACACCCGCTCCATGAATCGCCCCCAGACCGCCTGCACCCCGGTTTCGGCCGCGCGGGTGGCCGCCGTGACCGAATTCATGGCGCGCAGGTCCACCTGGAAGCGCGGGGTGGCGAAGACCGCCAGCAACCCCAGCAGGACCACCCCGCCCCAGAACGTTTTCATGCCCAGTCGGCCGCTCAGGCGGCCCAGCAGCCCTTGCAGTACCGGCGGCCGGGCACGCCGTGCCGGCGGCAGCGATGGAATGAGACGCGGCATCACCAGATGAACGAACAGAAAAGCGCTGCCGATCCCCAGGGCGGCGAACCGGCCGATCTCGCCCAACACCGGAAAGCCGCTGAAGGACAGGGCCAGAAAAGCCCCCACCGTGGTCAGGGTGGCGATCAGGCCCACGGCGCGCACTTCCCGGGCCGCCTCCCGCCCCGTGGTGGCGCGGGAGCGGTCCAGAAACAGCAGGTAGGCCACCCCGTGGTCCACGGTGATGGAAATGACCGCCCCGCCGAAACCCAGGGTCAGGACGGACAGGCGCGCCTGCAAAAGGGACATCACGAAAAGGGCCGTCACCGTGCCGGCCACGGCCGGAACAAAGGCCAGCAGCCCGATCCAGGGCCGCGGAAAGGTCAGAAAGAGCAGCAGGGCAATGCCGCCCATGGCAAACAGGACGATTTTGCGGGTGTCCCGCTTGGCCATCATCTCGTTGTCCAGGGCGGCCCGATAAGCCCCCACGGTGGTGATGACGACAGGGTCGCCTGCCCCGCCTGGGTTCCGGTAGCGTGCCTGCAGATCGTTGAAAAAGGTTTTCAGTCGGCGGGCAAACGCGGTGTCCGTGGAGGTCTGTGCCGGGGTGGCCACCACCATGACGTGCCTGCCGTCGGCGGAGAGCATGTGCCCCTGAAACGGACGCACACCGGGGGCCGGCGCCAGCCGCGCCAGCTGCGCCAGAAGCAGGATGCGCAGTTCCAGGGGATCCCGGGCGATGAAATCCGCCTGGCCGATGCCCTCCAGCGAGGCCAACTGGGTCAGGCTGTTCATCAGCCGCTGCCGGATATGCGCCTCGGTCAAAAGCGGGGCCACACGGTGTTCGAGATCGGCCCGGGAAAACAGGAGGGGCAGGTGTCCGGTCAGGTAGTGGATCAGGGCCGGCATCTGTTCCCCCACGGCCTGCATACCGACCCTCTGGAAGAGCCCGCTGGCAACCATGGCCGCCTCCACCTCCCGGGTGGTCCGGGCCAGGGCCGCGGTTCCGCCGGCACCCCGGTAGATGTCGACCGCCACCAGATCCTGCCCCGGATGATGCCGCAGGATATCCCGGGCCGCCGCAATCACCGGGTCGCGTTCGGGCAGAGTGGCCACGATATCGGTTTCGAACTCGATCCGGTACAGGCCCGTCGCGGCCATCAGTGCCAGGACAAAGACGGTTATGGCCGTGGCCAGGGGGTTGAAGTGCCGCTCGGATTTCATGAGGTCTCATCCTTGGCGGCGGGTTGGGTCCAGCGCCGGCGTATGGCCCGGGGGACGACAATGCGCTGGAAAATCAGCCGGGCAAAGGTGCCCGTGTTCCGGCAGAAATCCACAAAGGGACGAAAATGGGAAATCCGGGGCGCACCGGGATGATAATCCACGCTGATGGGCACTTCCCGGACCGGCAGCCCCAGCCACCCCGCCTTGGCCAGCACTTCCACCTCGAACTGAAACCGGCGGGCCTTCACGTTCAGGGCGAAGATTTCCGGCAGGGGGTAGATCCGGAAGCCGCTCTGGGAATCCGTCAGGCGCCCCCCGCCCGAGGCCCGGACCCAGAAATTGGAGAAGCCCCGGCCGAAGCGGCTGGTCCAGGGGACGTGCCGGCCCACCATGCCCCGGCGCCGGCCCACGATAATGGCCCGGGGGCCCTCCAGGGCGGCCGCCACGAGCCGGGCGGCCTCGGCCGGGCGATGCTGCCCGTCCCCATCCAGGGTGACGGCCCAATCGGCCAGTTCGGCGGCCGCCTCGAACCCGGTCATCAACGCCGCCCCCTTGCCAGCATTGACGGCATGCCGCCGCCGCAGGAGGCCCGGCACCCGGCCCAGGATATCCGCGGTCCGGTCCGTGGAGCCGTCGTCCACGACGATGACCGGAAACCCCAGTTTGAGGGCTTCACGGGCCACCTGTTCCATGTTGAGGGCGTGATTGTAGACCGGAATGACAAGGGCGAACCGCCCCTGGCTGGAACGGCCCTGATGCGCCGGAGCGGAAGCCGGCCGGGGGGAATCCGGTGGTATGGAAATGTCGTTTGCGGTCATTATGCCTATCGATCCGCCACCCGGGGGGCCTCATCCTCGCCTGCGTTGAAATAGAATCCAGGCCGACAGCAGCATCACCAGGGCGAAACACAGCAGCATCAGGGCTTCCGGCCAAACCGTGGCCACATTTCCGCCCCGGGCAAACAGGTCCAAAAAGGCATTCACGCCCCAGGCCAGCGGTGAAATCTGGCTGAGGTCGCGCATGAAACGGGGCATGGCAAACACCGGCACCATCACCCCGCCGATGGCCGCGGCAATCACCACACTGATGGCGCCGATCATGGAGGCCTGCTCATAAGACCGGGTCGCAACGCCCAGCAGGATGCCGAAGCCGGTGGCGGCCAGCGCCGCGCAGACCAACACCATCCCCACCGCCCAATAAGATTGCCCCAGCGTCAGGGGCGCTGCACCGAACAGGGGCATCACAAACCGGCCGATGAACATCATGAGGGCGAACTGGACCAGGCAGACACAGAGATAGGCCGCCAGCTTGCCGGCAAGGAGCGTCAGAAACGAGACCGGCAGAATTTGCAGACGCGTCATGATCCCGCTGGCGCGCTCCCTTACCAGGGCTCCGGACAGGGGCACGGCAATAAAAAAAATGCCGAAAAGCCCCCAGGCCGGCACGTTCTGCTGCACGGCCAAAGGGATCTGATCATAGCCCCCGCGGCGCGCCGATCGCGCGTCCAGCCGCATAAGGGGGTCGGCATCCCATTCCAAGGGCATATCGGCCAGTTTGCGGCGCACACGGTCCGCCGCATAGGGCCCCATGACATCGGCCAGAGCGGCGGCCAGATGATCCGGCAGACGGTCGGCAAAGGCCGCCAGTTTCATTTGGATTTCGATGCCGGACACCAGCCGCTGCAGGGCCTGGTTGACGGCCGTGCGAAAAGCCCCGCCGGCCAGGGGATCGAAATGGGCCACCAGCCCCGGCGGCGATCCGGGTTCTGCGACCGAGGGCGTCTCCTTGGCCAGCATGGCGGCGGCCGCCGCCTCGGCACGGGCCTGCACCTGATCGGAAAACCCCGATGGAATCACAAGGCAAACCTGATAGTCCCCTTCGGCCACCAGCGCCAGGGCCGTGGTTTCATCGAGGGACCGGTCTTCCAGACGGTCGAGGGGGATGATGCCGTCCACGGCATCCAATTGATCCCGCAGCATCCGGGCCACCGTTCCCCGGTCCTGGTCGACCCACAGGAGGGCCACCGGCTCGTCTCCCATGGTTTTGAGGACATTCATCTGCACCACGGAAACCACGATGACGAGTAGGGACGGCATGAGAAACAGCATCAGCAGACCGGCCCGGTCCCGGGCCAGCAGCCGCCATTCTTTGATCACCGATGCGAGCATCCGATCCATTCCGGTTACTCCAGGGCTTTCGTATTGATCTAAACCCTCCACCTCTGGTGGCGGACCCGGAGAGGTTCGACCGATCCGGGGTGTTTATATGAGTGCGTTTCTTCATTTTCTGTCCCGTGACAGAAAACGAAGCAAAAGAACACGCCCGCGCCCCGCTTAACCCTGCGCGTCGTCGGTGCGGCCGGAGCACGCGGAAACTCACCCGCCTACGCTTTAGCTACGGCGGGTTCAGACAGTCCGCGCGCTTTTTTCCGTCCGCCCCGCCGATGCTCGGCGCGGGACAATGGGTACACCAAAACCAAAAACAACAAACCATTTTATGCCCCCTTCCAGGGGGCTACCTGAGGCCTCCCGCTCTGCGGGTGGATCCTCAGTCGCGCAACGTCCTGCCGGTCAATTCTAAAAACAACTCCCCGAGGGAATCCGCCGACGGGTGGCGTTCCAGTAAGTCTGCCGGCGCCCCTTCCGCAATGATGCGCCCGGCGTCCATGATGGCCACCGTATCGCACAGGGTTTCCGCTTCTTCCATGTAGTGGGTGGTGTAGACCATGGTGGTGCCGTCCTGTTTCATCCCGGCCAGCAGGTCCATGATGAGCGCCCGGGACTGGGCATCTACACCCACTGTGGGTTCGTCCAGAAACAGCAGCCGCGGTTCGTGAATGACGGCGGCCGCCAGATTGGCCCGCCGTTTCATGCCGCCTGAAAAAGTGCCCACCGCCTGTTCCGCCTGGTTTTCCAGTCCCACCGCCGCCAGGCAGGCGGCGACGCGCTGCCGGAGCCGGTCGCCTTTAAGACCGTACATGCGCCCGAAATAGGTTAAATTCTCGCGGGACGAGAGGGCATCGTAGAGGGCGATGTCCTGGGGGGCCAGGCCGATGGCCGCCCGGATGGCCCGGCGGTTCTCCGACGGTTTCTTTCCCATGATGACCAGATTGCCGGACGTGGGTTTCATCAGGGTGCTGCAAATGGAAACCGCCGTGGTCTTGCCGGCCCCGTTGGGCCCCAAAAGACCGAAAATCCGCCCTTCGGGCACGCACAGCGTCAGCTGGTCCAGGGCCCGCTCGGCAGCGCCGGGATAGTGTTTGACCAGGTTGTCCGCCGTCAGGATCGCGGTTTCCCGGACCGTTTGTGGGGTTTGTGCGACCATCCGAATTCCCGTGGATAAGAGCTGCCCGTTCAACCGGCTGGCGGCCATGGCCGCCACCGGAGAGCAGTCGATACGCGGCCCGGCGTCACGCGGCGAGCGCCAGTAAATCCTTGTAGAGGGCGGCTTCCCGATCGGCACATTGGTTCAGGATCGCCGCCATGGCGGCATAGGAATCCCCCGGCCGGGCGCGGCCTTTGCAGTTCCGGGCGCCGGCCACCGCAAACTGTCGCCAGTGGTCGCCGATGGCCGTCATCTCGGAGGCCAGTTCCGCGAACCGCGGTGTTGCCAGCACATCGGCCGCCTGCTGTAAGAAGGCCGCATAGATGAACCGGAAGCCGGCGCCCCCCGTGCCGATCTCCTCCTGCATCCGGATCACCTGGCCCAGATACAGCAACGCTTTTTCCGAACCGAACTTGCGGGGCCAGCGCTCCACCTGCTGGGCCAGTTTGCGAATGCCCTTCACGCCGATCATCGACACCGGCGCCTTCAGCATGGTCCGGCAAACTTCACGAATACCGCGTTTGACGGCCTGGGGCAGGTCCGGCGCCGACGATACGGATTCCACAAAATACATTTTCCCCTTGGGGGCCAGGGCGCCCTTGGCAAAACGCGCTTTGACCAGGTCCCGGCGATGGCAGGTGACCGGGGCTTCGAAAATGGGATCGCTGATTTTGTAGTCGTCGCCATCGCGGCCGATCACCACGATGTTGTGCATGTTGAAATGAAACCGGTAGGCCTGGGGGAAATAAGGCAGCCAGTAGCCGCCGGTCTGGCAGCCCACCGGCACGCCCTCTTCCAGTTTGCGGTCCAGGGCGTCCATGGCTTTGGCCGGATTCCGGAACTGGGTCATGCTCAGGTTGACGCCCAGGCGTTTGGTCAGGCGCTTCATGATGCCGCCGGTATTGATGCGGTAGGTGGTCAGGGGCAGGTGGTTCAGGCGGATAAACGGCAGATAACCGAAAAAAAGCCCCGATCCGATACCGAAGGCCATGGATTCGTTGATGTCCAGGCCATAGTGGGACATCAGATTGGCCGCCACACCGGTTTCGCAATGGGCGGATTGGCGATGCTCAAAGGGGATTTCCATTTTCCTCCCGATGGGTCTCGAATTCCAGGTCCGGGGTCGCGGGAATTGTTTGCAATTCCGCGACACTGATGCCGAACGCGTCGGCATAGCGCGCCAGGAGGTCCGACTTCAAGCGGCGGAAGGGGCCGGCTTTCATGTGGCGTTTGATGCGCCACCGGTTGATCCGGGCGTATTTGGCCAAAAGCGGCGGTTCCATCTGGTGCCGGGTCATATGCCAGGCCAAAGGGCTGAGCTCACCGGCCGCCACTTTGGCGTTGATCGCCTCCAACTCTTTTAGAATAAGGTCCCAGGCCTGACTGAGGGCCACTGTTTTGGGGTCCCAACCGTAGCTGGATACGGCTTCATAGCGGCCGTCTTCACCGACCGCGTAGACGACTTCGCGCATCGGGCCTGCCAGCCCCACATCCTGTGGTACGTTTTCCTTGCGCATGGTGGTTTCTCCAGCGATTCACGGTTCAAGCGCCGTCAGCAAAATTTTGTTAAATTAGCGCTCTTGCAGAATGGCTGTCAATGTCTATTTCTGTTTAAATATCAAAAGATTCAGCCTGATTATTGACTTTTATCCGGGAAGCCGGATAGATAGAAGGCCGTTTTACCGCCTTGGCGGCCTGCCGGCGACAACATAGGAAAGGGGAACCGCAACGCCCATGGGTGCCGAACACTTTGCCAGCCATGAAATCCATATGACCGTGCCCTTTCACGACCTCGATCCCCTGCAGATCGTCTGGCACGGCAACTACCTGAAATATTTCGACCGCGCCCGGTTTGCGATCTTCAACCACTGCGGCGTGGACCTGCATGAATATTCGAAAACCTCCGGATTCCTCTTCCCGGTGACCCGGACGTCCACCAAACATATCCGGCCCCTGCGCTACCGCGACGATTTTATCGTGCGGGCCACCGTGCGTGAGGCGCACATCCGGATCGTGCTCGATTTTGAAATCCGCCTGGCCCAATGCGGCACGGTCACGACGCGCGGCCGCGGCGAGCAGGTGGCGGTCAAATACCCGGGGGATGAATTGATGCTCCAGATTCCGGCCGACATCGAGAATGCGTTGACGGTTCCCGACGCAGGTGACCATGACCGCGCTTGATCGCGCCTTCGGCACCGGGTTCGACCGTCTGGCCGCCTGGTCGGATCTCTTGGATGCCATCAACGTCTTCCCCGTGGCGGACGGCGATACCGGCCGCAACCTGGTCGTCAGCCTGGTAGCCCTCAAGGACTTCCGCACGGGAGCCGACAGCGCCCGGGTGACCGATCAGCTCCTGCGGTCGGCCCGGGGCAATTCCGGCAATATCGCCACCCAATTTTTCAGCAAATTGATCCAGGCCCCGGCGACCCCCATGGGCGAGGCCCTTCACCGGGGCGCCCGGGCCGCCCACCAGGCCGTGCGCACCCCCCGGGACGGCACCATGCTGACGGTGTTCGACACCCTCGCCGACCAGCTGGAAAACGGCCAACAGGCCCGCGACATCGCCGACGTGCCCGGCCTTCTGGACCACCTGCAGGCCACTGTTCAAACCAGCCGGAACACCCTGCCCCGCCTGCGCTCCGCGGGTGTCGTGGATGCCGGCGCCCTGGGCATGTACCTGTTTTTCGAAGGGTTTTTCTATGCCCTGATCGACCGCATCGAAGACTGCCGCCCCCCCTCGCAGCGTTTTCCGGACAGCCTGCACATCAGCGCGGCCTTTCAGGAACAGGAAGATCAGGGCTATTGCGTGGATACGGTGCTGAGGGCCCGGCCAGAGACGGACACCGTCATCAAAAACCTGACCGGTAAAGCCGAAAGCGTGGTGGCCATTGCCCACGGCGATATCGTCAAACTCCATTTTCACACGGCGGACCGGGATACTGCCCGGCAGGCCCTGGAAGCGTCCGGGGCCCTGGTGAGCTGGTCGGAAGACGACCTGGCCCGGCAGGTCAAAACGTTCCAGCAGCGCCCCCTTGAAACCCGGGTGCATATCGCCACCGATGGCGCGGCTTCGCTCACCCGCGCCGACCAGCAGCAATACGGCTTCACCCTCCTGGACAGCTACATCACCACCGGCGGCGGCTCCCAGCCGGAAACCCGGGTGGTGGCCGAGGACCTCTACCGGCGCATGCGGGCCGGTGAAAAGGTGTCCACCTCCCAGGCCTCGGTATTCGAACGCCACCAGCATTATCAGCGCCTCATCGAAACCTATCCCCAGACCCTCTACCTCTGTGTGGGGTCGGTGTTTACCGGTAATTACGAAACCGCCGCCGCCTGGCAATCCCGCCACGATCCCGACAACCGGCTGCGCATCCTGGATACCGGTGCGGCTTCGGGACGCCTGGCCGTGGTGGTCCTGGCGGCCGCCCGCC
>Ga0207831_100116_pt1 | contig 62279 bp, 45 predicted proteins | sample TtanPargueraPR_7_FD_187741 | JGI IMG/M metagenome (GOLD analysis project Ga0207831, IMG submission 187741) | Aerobic enrichment media microbial communities from Bioluminiscent Bay, La Parguera, Puerto Rico - Tt and M1 (2) (SPAdes) | ecosystem: Environmental > Aquatic > Marine > Unclassified ...
CTTTGTCCCGCGCCGAGCATCGGCGGGGCGGACGGAAAAAAGCGCGCGGACTGTCTGAACCCGCCGTAGCCCAAGCGCAGGCGGGTGAGTTTCCGCGTGCTCCGGCCGCACCGACGACGCGCAGGATCAAGCGGGGCACGGGCGGTTTCTTTTGATTCCTTTTCTTTTCCGGAAAAGAAAAGGAATAAGTAAACGCATTGGCATGGATCGGTGGGACTTCTCCAGGTCTTCGGCCATGGGCGTCGGAACAGATCCAATCTCAGCGATCGACCTCCCGTCCGCCCTCGTCATTGAGCAGCGCCAACACCTCTTCACGGCCGGACGTAAAATAGTCTCCCCGAATCCCGAGTTTGAGGGCCGCCATGGCCGCGGCGTAGTCCATCCCTGCCTGGATATCGTTTTCCAGATAGCCGCACAGAAACCCGGCCGTAAAACAGTCACCGGCCCCCAGCCGGTCGATCACGTCCACGGTATAGGCCCGGCTGTGGTAGAGTTTCTGCCCGTCGAAAGCAATGCCTCCCTCGTCACCAAGCGTAAGGACACTGATGTGCGGATGATAGCGGCGGTGGACCGCCTGGACCATCTCTTCGGGTGAACCGCCGAAACCGAACAGGCCGGTGGCATCCTCCCGGGTCATGAACAACAGATCGGCCATTTCCATAAGCGGTGCCAGAATGGCTGCTGCTTGTTCGGCCCCCCAAAGGCCTTTGCGGTAGTTGACGTCAAATGAAGTCACGATGCCGGCCGACCGGGCCTGCTGCAGGGCGCTGGCCAGCGTTTCCCGACAGGTTTCCGACAATGCCGGAAAGATCCCGGTCCCGTGGAAAATGCGAGTGTCGAAAAGATAATCCCGGTCGACATCGTCGAAGCGCATCCGGGTGACGGCGGCATCCCGGCGGTCGTAAATCACCTGGATCTTGCGCGGCCGCGCCCCGTATTCGACAAAAAAGGTTTCATTGCGCTGTCCCTCGACCCACCGTACGCGGGAGACGTCCACCTTGTAGGCGCCGATGTCGCGGGTAATCCGGTGCCCCAGGGCGTTTTCACCGAGCCGGGATACCCAGGCACAACGGCGCCCCATGCGCGCCAGCGCCGCCATGGTGTTGGATTCTGTTCCGGCGGTGTGGACCTGGAACGCCCCGGCCGTTTCCAGACGTTCACCGGCCGGCACGGATAGCCGAAGCATGGTGGATCCGATCGTGGTCACATCAAAACGTTTGGCACTATCCATATTATCTCCTGTCATAACCTTAACGGCTGCCATCTTCCCGGAGTCTTTATTCCGGCCGGAATTCCAACGATGAAAACGAAGCGGTTCTATCCGGCATGCGGATTCCCAAAATGCGTATGACACAGAAACGCATAGAAAAAAAGCATTAAAGGCCTTCTTTATAATCATCTAGGCCTTGACAAATGGCATGGTTTATCAGATTTAATATTTGATCAAATTTTTTATCTAAATTAGGATTACATCTTGGCACAAAGACCAGCCAAAACCACCGCCGATGCCATGGGCCATACCCGCAAAGCCTATCTGGGCATCCGCAACATGATGCTGCACAACGAGCTGGCGCCCGGCCAGAAAATCGCTTATCGGGATCTGGCCGAACGCCTGGGCATGAGCCAGACCCCCATCATCCAGGCCCTCAAATGGCTCGAATTCCAGCAGTTGGTGCGCCACGAGGCCAACCGGGGCTATTTCACGGCCCCCATCGATATCAAGGAAGTGGAAGAAATCTACGAGATGCGGGAAACGCTGGAATTAAGCCAGCTGCCGTCCATTATCCGACGGATCGACAACAAGGGCATCAAGGTCCTGCGGAGCGCCCTGGACGCCCATCTCAAGGCGTCACGGGAAATCTACCTGGCCGAACGGCTCAAACGCGATATGGCGTTTCACCTTACCCTGGCACAACTCTCGGGGAACAAGGTTCACTGTAGAATCCTGGGTGACCTTTTTGATCTGCTGTACCTGAAATACAGCGGCAACGTGCTCTTTTCCACCTCCATGGAATCGGCCGATGCCGACCACCAGGCGCTGTTCGACAGCATCGCCAATGGTGACCTGAAAACCGCCCGGCGTATCCTGTCGCGCCATATCCGACGGGTCCGGGACCACGTCCTCAAGGGACTCAGGCAAATTACCAACGCCCGCAACCAGGCGGGTATTTAAACCGACACGGGAGGAAACCGCGCCATGGCGCTGACACTGATGGAAGGCAACGAGGCCATTGCCTGGGGGGCCCGGTTGGCCGGATGCCGATTCTTCGCCGGCTACCCGATCACACCGGCCACGACGGTATACAATGCCATGCTCAGGCACCTGCCCCCCGAGGGCGGTGTCTGCATGCAGGGGGAAGATGAAATTGCCTCCATCGGCTTTTGTTTAGGCGCCAGCATGGCCGACTGGAAGGCCATGACAGCCACCTCGGGCCCTGGCATCAGCCTTTACAGCGAACAGATATCCTTTGCCATCGGCAGTGAAATTCCCGTCGTGATCGTGGATGTCCAGCGCCTGGGACCGTCCACCGGATCCGCCACCAAAGGTGCGGACGGCGACATCCAGTTTCTCCAGTGGGGGAACAGCGGTGGTCTCCCCGTCATCGTGCTGGCCCCGGTGGGTGTAGAAGACTGTATCGTCCTGACCATGCAGGCCTTCAACCTGGCCGAAACGTACCGCTGCCCGGTCTTCATCGCTGCCAACAAGGAAATTTCCATGACCCGGGAAACCGTGGATCTGGGCGCCATTCACCTGCCGGAGATCGTCCAGCGCCGCACGGCCGATCCGGAGACCTCCTTTTTACCTTTCGGGGCCTCCAACGATCGCTCGGCGCCTGATTTTCTGCCCATCGGCGGCGATCGCCCGGTGCGGCAGACGTCCTCGACCCACGGGCCGGACGGCTATATCACCACCGATCCGGACGTGATCGCCCGGAACCAGTCCCGCCTGCAGCAGAAAATCATAGCGGACGTCCATAGCTTCACCTATTTCGAAGAAGTGACCACGCCGGGGGCCGACACCCTCATCATCGCCTACGGCATCACCGCCCGCGCTGCTCGAACGGCCGCGGAAACCTTGCGGGAAACCGGCGCGCCGGCGTCCCTGCTGACCCTGAAAACCCTGTGGCCGGTCCCCGAGGATTTGCTGCGGCAAAAAGCAGCGGATTACGACCGCATCGTCGTTGTGGAAATGAACCTCGGCCAGTACGTTCGCGAAATCCAGCGGGTCCTGCCGGACAAGGACATCCGGTTCCTGGGCCAGATGAACGGGGAATTGATCAAACCTAACCAGATCCGGGAGGTGGTGCGTCATGGATAGTCTTCTCAATCACGATCGCCCGCCCGTTTTCTGCCCGGGCTGCGCCCATGACCGGGTCGTCAGCGCGTTGGACAAAACCTTTCAGAAGATGGGCTTGAAAGGTGAAGAGGTCGTCATCGTATCGGATATCGGCTGCTCGGGCCTGTTCGACACCTTCTTCCACACCCACGCCTTTCACGGCCTGCACGGGCGCGCCCTGACCTATGCCACCGGGCTTAAAATGGCCCGCCCCGACCTGCATGTGGTGGTCACCATGGGGGATGGGGGGCTTGGCATCGGCGGGGCCCACCTGCTGAGCACCTGCCGGCGGAACATCGATCTGACCCTGCTCGTTCTGAACAACTTCAATTACGGCATGACCGGCGGGCAGTGTTCCTCCACTACACCGCCGGAAGCCCACGTGGGGTCTGGGTTTCTCAATCAACTGGAAAAACCCATCGATGTCTGCCAGGTGGCCGGCGCCGCCGGAGCAGCCCACCTGACCCGTGCGTCGGCCTACGACAAAGGCCTGCCCGCTATGCTGGAAGCGGCCCTTCGCTACGACGGTTTCGCCCTGCTGGACATCTGGGGGGTCTGTCCGGGCCGTTACACCAAGCGCAACAAACTGTCCCCCCAATCCATTGCCGCCGCCCTTGGCAATCTGCCGCCCCTTGACCATTTCAGGGGGGCCAACGACCGGCAGGAATACGGGCAGCACTATCGTGAGACAGCCGGGGCCTTGCCATCGACACCGCCTCCGGAGAGGATTGAAGCGATCAACACGCCGCTCACGGAAGGCCGCCGGGAAGTGGTTCTCCTGGGCAGCGCCGGGCAGCGCATCGTCACCGCCGGCGAACTGCTCTGTCTGGCCGGCGCCTCGGCCGGGCTGCATGCCTCCCAGAAAAACGACTACCCCATCACGGTGCTGCGGGGCCACTCGGTGAGCGAAGTCATCCTGTCCAGAGACAGCATCGGCTTTACCGGCATCGACCGCCCGGCCGTGGTGCTGGCCCTGGCGCAAGAGGGCGTGGCCCGTCGCCGACAGATGCTGGCCGACCTCCCCGAAGATGCCCTCGTGGTCCGGGCGGCCGGCATCGATGTGCCGGCCAGCCGGGCCGACATCGCCACGTTCGATTTCAAAGCCGCCGGCATCCGGGAACCGGACTGGGCCCTGGCCGCCCTGGCCCTGATGGCCACCCGGAACGCAACCATCGACACGGCCATGCTGCAGTCGGCCCTGGACCTCCGCTTCAGGGGCAACGTCCGCGAGCTGGCCCAGGGCGTCGTTGATAAAATGATCACATGATCATTGCCGGCGGAAGCGGTATGTCCACGTTTTCTGGCCTTGTTTTTGTCGGTCTCCTTTTAACACGAGGCCGTCTTTTCTTCCGCGTGGAAGAAAATGAACATTGGAAATAATAAATTGGAATCGATCGTATCTTGATGCGATATTCCGCAGGGAGCAGCAGACATCAACTCTATTAATTAGGAGTACACCGTGGACTTTGCCCTATCCAAAGATTTGGAAATGCTGAGAAAAGCCGTCCGGGAATTCGCCACCAAACAACTGGCCCCCCATGTGGACGAATGGGATGCGAACCACCACTTTCCCTACAAGGAGGCCGTGCTGCCCATGGCCGAACTGGGACTGTTCGGCACGGTCATCCCCGAGAAGTACGACGGCGAGGACATGGGCTGGCTGTCGGCCATGATCGTCACCGAAGAAATCGCCCGGGTGTCCAGCTCCCTGCGGGTGCAGATCAACATGCAGACCCTGGGGTGCGCCTACACCATCTATCAATACGGCAGCGAGGAACTGGCGGCCAAATACGTTCCCAAGCTCGTGCGGGCAGAGTATGTGGGGGGCTTCGGCATCACCGAGCCCGATGCCGGCTCGGATGTCATGGCCATGACGTCCACGGCCGAAGACAAGGGCGACCACTGGCTCCTGAACGGCTCCAAGACCTGGATTTCCAACGCCCCGGTGGGCGATGTGACCATCTACTATGCCTACACGGATAAGGCCAAGGGCGCCAAAGGGCTGTCCGCCTTTGTGGTGGAGCTTAAAAACTTCAACGGGGTCAAGACCACCACGCTGGAAAAGATGGGGTCGCACTCCTCGCCCACGGGTGAAATCTTCCTCAGTGACACGCGGGTGCCCAAAGAAAACATCATCGGAAAGCCCGGGGACGGGACCAAAATCGTATTCGGCTCCCTCAACCAGACCCGCCTTTCCGCCGCGGCCGGCGCCGTGGGCGTGGCCCAGGGCTGCCTGGAAACCGTCCTGAAATACTGCAACGAACGCAAGCAGTTCGGCAAACCCATCGGCGATTACCAGATGAACCAGGACATGATCGCCCAGATGGCCACCGAAATCGAAGCCTCGCGCCTCCTGGTCTACAAGGCGGCCTGGGCCAAGGACCAGGGACGGCTCAACAACGGCCTGGATGTGGCCATGGCCAAATACCTGGCCGGCGAAACGGCGGTGAAATGCGCTAATTACGCCATGCGGCTACTGGGTGCTTACGGGTATTCCACCGAATATCCGGTGGCACGCTTTTACCGGGACGCCCCCACCTACACCATGGTGGAGGGCTCCTCGAATATCTGCAAGTGGATTATTGCGTTGGATCAGCTCGGCTACCGCAAGGCCAACCGCTAGGACGAAGGCCGTATTCGCCCAATCTCGGCGTTGACCTGCATCCCTCGTTGTTGCGGCGTACCGATGTACGCCTCACGCCTCGGGGTTTGCGCGCCTTGATCTTGGGCAAATGCTTCTCCCGCTACGGCTATAAAATTGAAGCTCCTTTACCTTTAGCGAAGCCGAAGGCAGGCACCTCCTTCGAAGAGGGCTTGAAAAAGGATGTACATACAAGCAATAAAGCGTTTCCTGTTTCTCAAGGGATGGATAGTGTTAAGATCAAAACGAATCTTGCTGAACAGAAACGGATAGAAAGGATTCGACCCCATGACAGACGATCTGATCGCAAAAACCAAGAAGACGGCGGCGCTGTATTTCCAGGGGGTCGAAGATGAAAAGCCGTTTGAGCTCTGGAAGGCCTTCGATCCGGGACTTGCAAAGGATCTTTCCCTTTTTATCACGGGCAGGATGTACGCGCGGGAAAAACTGCCCCACCCCACCCGCCAGCTGATCACCGTGGCCGCCCTGACCGTACTGGGGCGCACGGACGAACTCAAGCTGCACATCCAGGCAGCCTTGAACGTGGGCTGTCCCGTGGCCGATATTGCCGAAACCATTTTTCAGACGGCGATCTACGGCGGCGTGCCGGCCACCAACAATGCGTTGAAGACCCTGCGCAGCGTGCTCGAGGAAAAGGGCGACTGGCCCCTGGAGAAGCCATCATGAACGAAGCCCTGCAAATCTTCATGGCCGGACTGGGGGGCGTCTTTATCGGCATGACCCTGCTTTATGTCACCATACGCCTGACCAGCATAGCGGCCGACCACCTGTCGAAAGGCGGTCCCAATGACAAATGACGTTATGGCCATCTTTCAAACGGCCGGATTTTTCCATCTCACGCCGGGCATGGTCCTGATGTGGCTGGTGGGCGGCACCCTGATCTACCTGGCCATCGCCAAACAATACGAACCCCTGCTCCTGCTGCCCATCGGCTTCGGCATCCTGCTGGCCAACCTGCCGCTTGCCGGCCTGATGACGCCGCACGAAGGCCTGCTGTGGCGGTTTTACCACTACGGCATCCAGTGGGAGATCATTCCGCCCCTGATTTTTCTCGGACTGGGTGCCCTGACCGACTTCGGCCCCCTGCTCGCCAAGCCGGTCCTGATTTTCCTGGGGGCCGGAGCCCAGGCCGGCGTCTACCTGACCTTTTTCGCGGCCACGGCCCTGGGGTTCGATCTCAAGGAAGCCGCCACCATGGGCATCATCGGGGGCGCCGACGGACCCACGACCATTTTTCTGGCCGCCAAACTGGCCCCCCACATGCTCGGCAGCTGTGCCGTGGCGGCCTATTCCTATATGGCGCTGGTGCCCATTATCCAGCCGCCCATCATGCGCCTTTTGACCACCTCCCAAGAGCGCACCATTCGCATGAAAAAAGGCCGCAAGGTCAGCCAACTGGAGAAAATTATTTTCCCCATCGTGGCCACCCTGGTCATCATTCTGCTGGTACCGGCGGCGGCCCCGCTGATATCCATGTTCATGCTGGGCAACCTGTTCCGGGAGGCCAAAGTCGTGGAGCGCCTGACCAACGCCGCCCAGAACGAACTGCTCAACATCGTGACCATCTTCCTGGGACTGCCGGTGGGGGCGACGATGAATGCCGAAACCTTTCTGCAGCCCCGGGTGCTGTTTATCTTCTTTTTCGGCCTGTTCGCCTTTATCGTCAGCACGGCCACGGGCATCCTGCTGGCCAAACTGATGAACCTCGCCCGGCGGGAAAAGATCAATCCGCTTTTGGGAGCCGCCGGGGTTTCCGCCGTTCCCATGGCCGCCCGTGTGGTTCACAAAGTCGGCTCCCAGTACGACAAGAAAAACTATCTGCTCATGTTCGCCATGGGCCCGAACGTGGCCGGCGTCATCGGCACCGTCATCGCGGCGGGGATTTTTTTGACGTTGCTGGGGTAGGTGAAAAGGATTCAAGGGGCCGAGGGGTCAGGGGGTCAAGTGAAATACGATTTTCCCCCTGGGTCCTCGAATCCTGGAATCCTTGAACTCTTGAACCCTCTTTATGCATCAGCTAACAATAGCTCAAGAAGCCAAGAAAGATCCATCACATCATCGCATATCCAAACCGGGAGGAAACCATGTCCGAAGAAATCTTAGCCCCCCTGGCGGGCAAAATCATCCAGCTGAACCTGGAAGTGGGCCAAACCGTGGAAGAAGACGAAGAAGTACTGGTGATCGAAGCCATGAAAATGGAAACCCCGGTATTCGCCCCCTGCGGCGGCACCGTCAGTGCGATCAAGGTCAAAGAAGGCGATCAGGTCGAAGAAGACGACGTCCTGGCCGTCATCGACAACTGATTTTAATCCTATCCCGCATCGAGGCGATTTCAAAATGAAACCGCCGCAAGGAGTGAACCATGCGCCCCTACTTCGAAAAAATGGCCGCCTTCGGCCGGGAACTCAAGCCAAGCCAGCGCAAGCAGACCGCCAATAACCGTACAGCCCTGGAAACGGCCGAAGCCGGCATCCAGGAACAGGTTGAAAACGTCAAAGCGGCCGGCTTCCCCACTGAAAAAATCAATGCCCGGGGACAGATGACCGTCTGGCAGCGACTGGAATACCTGGTGGACCCGGGCACCTGGTGCCCGCTGCACATGCTCTACAATCCCATGGACAACGACGAGGGCACCACCAATGTCGTCGACGGCCTGGGGCGCATATCCGGAAAATGGGCGGTGATCATCGGCTTCGACAACAAGGTCATGGCCGGCGCCTGGCTGCCGGGCCAGTCGGAAAACATCCTGCGGGTCACCGATCTGGCCAATCGCCTGAATGTTCCCCTTGTCTGGCTGGTCAATTGCAGCGGCGCCAAACTCACCGAACAGGAAAAATTCTATGCCAACCGGCGGGGCGCCGGCACGCCGTTTTTCCGGCACGCCGAACTGGAGCAGATGGGCATTCCCGTACTGGCCGGAATCTATGGCACCAACCCGGCCGGCGGGGGCTACCAGAGCATCAGCCCGACCATTCTCTTTGCCCATAAAAACTGCAATATCGCCGTCGGGGGCGCCGGCATCGTCAGCGGCATGGCCCCCAAGGGCCACTTCGATCTGGAGATGGCCGCCGGCCTCATCGATAAAGCCAAGCACTTCAAGGCCCAACCGCCCGGCACCGTCAAAACCCATTACGACGAGACCGGCTTCTTTCGGTATGTTTTCGAAGAGGAACAGGGCGTTCTGGACGGTCTCAAGGACTACATGCAGGCCATACCGGCCTATCACCCCAAATTCTTCCGGGTGGCCCCGCCCCGGGACACACAGTTTCCGGTGGACGACATCTACAGCCTCCTGCCCCTGGAACCCAAGCGCGTCTATGAATTCGACCAGGTCCTGGCCCGTCTGGTGGATGGTAGCGAACACATGGAATTTCAGCCCGACCGCGGCCCTGAAATTTATACCGGATTGTGTAAAGTGGACGGCTTCCTGGTGGCCTGCATCGGCAGCCGCCAGGGGTATCTGGGCAAGGACTACCCGGAATACGCCGACTATCCGGGCTTCGGGGGCAAGCTCTACCGCCAGGGCCTCATCAAGATGAACGAATTCGTCACCCTCTGCGGCCGGGACCGCATCCCCATCGTCTGGTTTCAGGACACCACCGGAATCGACGTAGGCGATGCCGCCGAAAAGGCCGAACTCCTGGGCCTGGGACAGTCCCTGATCTACTCCATCCAGCAGACCGATATCCCCATGATGCTGGTGGTGCTGCGCAAGGGCACGGCGGCGGCCCACTACGTCATGGGCGGGCCCACGGCCAACCGTCACAACGCCTTTACGTTAGGGACCGTAGCCAGCGAAATCTACGTCATGCACGGCGAGACCGCGGCCGTGGCCACCTACGCCCGTCGACTGGTCAAGGAGGATGCGGCCGGGCGTCCGCTGGAGCCGGTGGTGGAAAAAATGAACGAACTGGCCCAGGACTATCACGACAAGTCCCGGCCCCTGTTCTGCGCTCGCACCGGCCTTGTGGACGAAATCGTCGCCATCAAGGATCTGCGCCGCTACCTGACGGCCTTTGCCGGGGCGGCCTACCAGAACCCGAAATCCATCTGCCCCCAGCACCAGATGATCCTGCCGCGCATTATAAAAGGTTAGTCATTGGAGGACGGCACCGGTACCCGGCGCGATGGTTTGAGACGCTCGAAGGGCCGGGGAAAAAAGATTTGCAGAGGTCTTTCGACAAGGATGGTGTGGAACGACACATGGTACTGATATGAGACATCGATAAAAGAGAACCCAGGGCGAATGCCCCTTACCCGCCCTCCATCTGGCGGAACATGACCACATCGTCACCGTCCTGAAGAAGATGGTCCAGCGCCACTTTGCCCCCATTGACCGCCACAAAGGGTTCCAGATCGGGGGGCACGCCAAGCGCTTCCAGGAGCTGCCGCGCGGAAGACCCCGCCGGCAGCGCCATCTCGAAATCCCCCCTGCCCCCCGGGGCATATTGCTGCATACCGGTGAAGCAGCGCACCCGAACCTTCATGCCGTTGCACCTCAGGCCAGGCCCAGCGCGGCCAGGCGTTCCGCGGTGGGGACGCCGTCGGGGGTCCAGCCCTGGACCTCGTAATACTCGTCCAGCATCTCCTCCAGGTGGCAGACCATCCCCGCGGCCGGGCCGGTGGGCATGGGCTCATGGGTCAGGCGCCGGGGCAGGGTGTCGTCCTTGCGGGAGATCCCTGTCCGGACCAGGAACTGGCGCTCGGCCGTGATGATCCGCTCGCTGGCCTGCATGAGTTCTTCCAGGGTATAATTCGCGCCGGTAGCGGCATTGAGATATTCCAGGATGCCGTCGGGGTGCACGTCCAGGGTCTTGCCCGCCAGGTTGCGCACCGCGAAGAAGATACAAAGGCCGGCCGCATCGATGGCTGCGGAAAGATCCTGGTAGGCCTTGGTGATCTTGGCCTTGCCTTTCCACTCATGGGGATCGACTTTTTCAGGCACGCCGAAAAGCTCGAAATACGCCGGATCCCCGCGCATGTGCGAACCGCCAATTGGGGACGTGGCGTAGGCCAGACCCATGGCCTGGGCCCCGCGGGGCTCGTAGCCCGGGAACTCCTGCTTCTTGGCCACCATGGCCAGCTCCGGGTGACCGCTGCTCTCCGCCAGGCGGTAACTGCCTTCGGCCAGGCGATTGCCGAACCCTTCCCGATAGCCTGTCTGGCGGGTCAACTCCACCAGGGCCTCAGCGTCACCCCACGGAAGAGGACGACCGACTACTTTTTCGGAAAGATAGCCCCGGTCCACCAGTTCCATGGCGCAAGCCACGGTGGCCCCCATGGTGATGGTATCCAGCCCCAGTTCGTTGCACAGATAGTTGGCCTTGATGATGGCCGCCAGATTGTCGATCATGCAGTTGGCGCCCATGGCATAGATGGTTTCGTACTCCGGCCCCTCCCCTTCGCCGGCAAAATCCGGATCTTCCACCCGGGTCTTGCGGCCGCAACCGATGGGGCAGGCATAGCAGGCTTTGTTGCTAACCAGGTATTTTTCGGTCAGCCGCTCGCCATGAATGTTTTCCCAGCCGTCGAAAGTGCCCTGCTGCCAGTTTTTAGTGGGCAGGACCCCCAGGTGCTGGGTGGTGAGCACGACACCGGCCGTGCCGTTGACGGTGAGCCCCAGCGGTGTTTCCTTGGCCGCCGCTTTGAACGTGTCCAGAATCTGGGTATTGAAGGCTTTGAACCGTTCCGGATCGGCCAATTCAACCCGCTGCTGCCCCCTGACCACCACGGCTTTGAGGTTTTTGCTGCCCATGACCGCCCCGACGCCGGAACGGCCGGCAGCCCGATCCTTGTCGTTCATGATGGCCGCAAACCGCACCAATTTCTCCCCTGCCGGCCCGATGCAGGCCACCCGGGCCTTGGGGTCGGTTTCACCCCTCAAGCGGTCGGTGGCTTCATGGGTGGTTTGGCCCCAGAGGTGGTCCGCCTCCCTCAGTTCGACCCGGCCATCGTGGATATAGAGATAGACCGGATGATCCGCACGGCCTGTTAGAATGATCCCATCGTAGCCGCTGCGTTTGAGTTCGGTGGGAAACCGCCCCCCGGAATTGGAGCAGGTGATGGCCCCGGTCAGAGGGGACTTGGTCATGACCATGTAGCGGGCGCCGGTGGGGGCTCCCGTTCCGGTTAGCGGCCCCGTGGCCATGACCAGCAGGTTTTCCGGAGCCAACGGATCGCAGGCCGGGTCGAGTTCGCGGTTCAGGTAGTAAATGCCGATACCGCGACCGCCGATGTAGTCCCTGGCCGCAACCGGGTCCAGGATCTCGTCGCGAAGCACCCCGGACGTAAGATCGACCCGAAGTATCTTGCCCATCCATCCTTTCATGGCTTATCTCCTCTCATGGCATAAAATGATCGACAGGGAATTGAAAATGGTCCCGAAAAAAGAGGCTTATCTGTCATTCCGGGCTTGATCCGGAATCTCTAACACTTTGATTTCAATAGATTCCGGCTTCCGCCTGAATGACGTTCAAATGGGAGACGGCGAATTTTTACAGGGCCATCTTTTCTTTTCCGATAAGGAAAAGAAATAAGAAAATCAATCACACAGGGTTGGTCGGCCCTCTCCGGGTCCGCCACCAGAGGCGGAGGGCTTAGAGCAATACTACAGCAGGACCTGCCCCAGGCGGTCGACCAGCAGGTCCGCATCGTCATCGGTGATGTTGAGCGGCGGCGACACGCGAATGGTGTGCCCGTGACTGTCGTTGATGATGAGCCCCAGCTTGACCAGCTGGCGGCAGAAATCCATGGCGTTGCGCTCTTTGACTTCAATGCCGATGAACAACCCCTTGCCCCGCACTTCCTTGACGTGCGGCGAACGATCGGCCAGGTCCTCGATGGCCTTTTTGAGCCGGGCTCCCTGGCGCGCCGAGGCTTCCGCCAGCTTTTCTTCTTCGATCACATCCAGCGCCGTCACCCCGGCCACGCAGGCCAGGGGGTAGCCACCGAAGGTGGAGCCGTCCGAGCCCACGTTGAAGGCCATATCCATCAGTTTGGTATTGGTGACGAACACGGACAGGGGCACCAACCCCCCGGATAGAGCTTTTCCCAGCACCAGGCCGTCGGGGACCACGTCTTCATGCTGGAAGCAGAAGCGTTTGCCGGCGCGCCCTAAACCCACCTGGATCTCGTCGAACATCAGCAGCAGGTCGTGGTGGTCGGCAATGGCGCGCAGTCCCTTGAGGAATCCCTGCGGCGGCACCTGCATGCCCCCTTCCCCCTGCATGGGTTCCACGAGGATGCCGCAGGTGTTGGGGGTGATAGCCGCTTCCACCGCATCGAGGTTGCCGAATTCCACCGAAACAAAGCCGGGGGTCAACGGACCGAAGCCGCGGCGGTATTTTTCCGACGAGGAAAACGAAACCACCGTAATCATGCGGCCGTGAAAATTCCGGTCGAATACGATGATTTCCTGCTTGCCGTCCGGTATGCCTTTGGCCTTCCATCCGTAATAGCGGGCCATCTTGATGGCCGTCTCCACCGATTCGACACCACCGTTCTTGGGCAGCACCTTGTTGCCTTCGGCGCCGAAACGCGTCCCCAGCTGGGGCACGAACGACGCCATGCGGGACAAAAAGAGGCCCAGCGGGTCGGTATAGACCACATTGGAAATCACCGAGCCGTAGTCCCCCAGAAGGGCTTTGATCATGGCATTGACGATTTTGGGATGATGATGTCCCGGGTTGGCGGCGGAATAGGCCGCCAGGCAGTCCAGATAGCGCTTTCCGTTGACATCCGTGATCCAGCTTCCACGGGCCTGGCGCACCACGACGTCCAGGCGTTCATAGTGATGGGCGCCGTATTTTTCCTCCAGGGCCCGGATGGTGTCGTCCGGCGAATTGGAAAATCCGAAGACCGGCGTTTGATTCAAAGAGGTAAGTGTGGACAGCATGATGGCCTCCCTGGTATAATGTTGCTATCTTTGTAGCAACATTAATATCATCATTCATGAGGCATTGTCAATCCAGGGAAGAACAAGCCGTCCGCTACCGCCACGGGATCGTATTGACCTTTATGCCGCCCTTTTTTATGATAATTTATTCTGTCCAGAAACCTGGTCCTCTGGGCCAGGTCAGAGATAATTGGCTCCGCCGTAATCGTCGTATAGGAATTCAGGCATCGGAATCCAGAAGTCAGAATAAGGTTTTCGCCTTCGGCTCTTTCGATCTTTTTCAAAAGACGGAGCGAAGCGACATCAAAATCCTTCTGGCTCCTGAATTCTGTCTTCTGACGCCTATTGTTTCTCGTGATTGGAGCATCCCCCCTTCCAGGGGGAACCCAAAGCCTGGTCCTCCGGGCCCGGATATATACTAAGGCTTTTATACGCACCCGGAAAAAACAACCATGGACATCACCAGCCTGCTCACCGATTTTGCCTTCTCCAAATACGAATCGTCCTGCTACCTCGCCCTGCTCTCCCAGCATCCCTGCAACGGCTCCCAACTGAGCAGACTGTCCGGGATCGCCCGCTCGCGGATCTACGACGTGCTGCGCAGCCTGTCCCGCAAGGGTGTCGTCTTCGAAATCGAAAAGGGCCTGTTCGTGCCCCTGCCTTTCGAAGAGCTCAAAAAACGCCTTCAAAACCAGTTCGAATCCAACCTGAGCCTGCTTGAGAGACAGGTGGCGGAGCTCAATCCGGACACGGACTACGAATATCTTCTGACCCTCCGCGGCCGTACGGAGGCCATGGCCAAAGCTGTCGACATCATCGAGGGCGCCCGGGAGGAAATTTATCTGCGCCTCTTTCCGGACAGTTGGAAACGACTGGAAAAGCCGATCCGGAATGCCGTTCAACGGGGTGTCGGCCTGCGCTTGATCGGGATGGGGCCGATACCGCGCATCTGCGACATCCAGGTGACCCATCCGGAGGTGGCCACGCTGCCAACGAAACTCGGGGGGGAATCCATCGACATTATCGTGGATCGATCGGAAGCTCTGGTGGGGATCTTTGAATTAGGCCAGGAAGAGACCTCGCCGGTCATCTGGACCCGAAACCGTTGGTTCGTCATCGCCAACCGGGACAGTCTCCGGCATGATTTCTACCATTATTTCCTGGACAAAATCCACGACCGCCAGGAAACGCTCACGCCGCAGGACGAAGCGATATATGCGTTTATCAAGAAGGATGATTAGAAGTTATCTCAGAAAAGCCCTTTTGAAACGGCTTCCATAAAACACGATCCCGGATATTTCATATAATGTTGGGCGTCATTCCTCGGGGGAGACCCGCCGTCAGTTGCGGCAGGCATTCAGAGGAAAGGGAATGACGTTGTCGCGCATCACTGGGGAAGAAACGTCAAGACCGGACGGCATGGTTCTCGGCGGACGCCGCCTGGGAGTTGTAACGGTATGCATATACAAATCAAATGCCTGGACAAACAAGGGATCTTCCTGGCGGGTTAAACGGATGATCTCCATGCAATAGGTCCGGGCACCGTAGCTATCCCGGCAGGTTGTAGCCAGAAAACGGGCCTTTGACAACAGGCGTTCCAAACGACGGTTTCGCTGCGCATCCTGAACCGCGGCACCCTGCCTCCAGGGCAACCGGGACGCCAGGTCGTGCACGTTCGCATCCATCGGTCGATCGGCGGGAACGCGCCGGAGATGGCCATACAGGGCAACCAGCGCCCCAACCCAACCAACCGCCACCAGCCCCCACCAGTTGCCAACCCCGCCAATCAATAAATAGCCTGTCGAACCCGCCAGCAGCAGCATGAACAATCGTACAAAAGTCAATCGCATCTTGCTCTCCCCTGAGATCAGCTAACCCGAACATTTCATGAAAGTTTTTCTTCACAAATGAACATCTCGAACACGTGAGATATCCGGGCTGACCCCGTAGCGGTACCATTTGGGTGGAATATGGCGACCTGCCGCCGTTCTGGGGATGCACAGCAATTGGCGTGCCTAAGCCGACGGGCAATTATTTTTGCTGTCACAATGGGGGGTTGGCCAAAGCCGGCCGGAAGGTCATGCCAACGATCTTGGCAACAACTGCCTAAAGCTTTGACAAACAGGGGGCATCCGATCAACCCCACGACCGATATAGTCATGCATGTCGTCAGTGCGCTTACGCTCAAAACATCGATTGCCCGCCGCGGTAAAATCGATTATAGCCACCGGGACTGTTGCGCATGCGCACGAACGATCATCTCTTTCAGGAAAAGGCGTCGATGCTCTATTATCTCATTTTTGTCGTGGTTTTCGTGGCGGTTATGGTCCTCTCCGCACGCACCGGCCGGGGTGTGGCCTCGGGGACCGATTTCGCGCTCTCCGGACGCAATGCCTCGTCCGCCGATGTCGCCTGGATCATCATCGGCACCCTGGTAGGGGGCGCTTCCACGGTGGGCACGGTGCAGATGGCCTACCTTTACGGGTTCGCGGCCTGGCACTTCACGCTGGGCAGCGGCCTGGCCTGCCTGGTGATGGCCCTCTTTTTTGCCCGAGCCCTGCGGGAGAGCGAATCCGTCACCGTGGCCGAATATATAGGGCAGCAGTTCGGTCCGCGCTTCCGAACCTACAGCAGCATCATCGCCTCCAGCGGCATGCTGATGCAGATCGTGGCCCAGTTCCTGGCCGCAACGGCCCTGCTCGGTGCCGTCTTCGGCTTTGGGCATGTCGCCGCCATCACCCTGTCCGCCCTTCTGACCCTGGGCATGATCGTGTCGGGGGGCATTGCCGGTGCCGGCCTGGTGGGGAAATTGAAATGCTTCCTGCTTTACCTGATCATGCTCCTCTGCGCCGCCATCGCCCTCTATGGCGCCGGCGGGTGGGGGCCGCTGCTGACCGCCGCCCGCGCAACAGGCATGGACCTGTCGCTGTTTTCCTATGGTTCCCGGGCGGCCGCCGTAGACCTTGGCTCCATGCTTGTCGGTGTCCTGTCGACCCAGATCTATCTGCAAGCCCTGTTTTCAGCCAAGTCCGTCCGGGCCGCCCGCCAAGGCGCCCTGTTGAGTGCCGCCCTGACGCCCCCTCTGGGCTTCCTGGGCATCATCGTGGGGCTATCGCTAAGGGTCAGCGCCCCCGAACTGGCCACGGATACCGCCCGTGCCCTGCCGTTTTTCATCAACCGCTCCTTCCCGCCGGCCGTGGCCGCATTTTTCCTGGCCGGCCTGCTGCTGGTGGTCCTGGGCACCGGAGCCGGCCTGGCCCTGGGCGTATCCACCAACCTTTTCAACGATCTGTTTGCACGGACCACATGGATACGGCGCCGCTGGAACAGCATGCTGATCATGCGCGCCTGCTGTCTTCTGATCGTCCTGCTCACCGCCGTCCTTGCCTGGCTGAGCCTCAATACCGCCATTCTCAAGTGGAGCTACGTGGCCATGGGGCTGCGCGGCACGGCGGTCTTCGCCGGGTTGTGCCTGGTGGTCTTTTTCCCCAAGGCCCCCTGGGTCCGTACCATGAAACCCATTCTCTTCGCCCTGCCGGTGCTTTATTTGCTTTTTATCGCTTTGCGTTAAAGGATCCAAGGAATCAGAGGGGTCAAGGATTCCAGGGGGAAATCTTTTCCAAACCCGCTTGGTCCCTTGGATCCTCGGCCCCTCGAATCCTCAGTGTCCGTATGCCCGTATCGCACCTCTCCTCTGAGGGCTACCGGAGCCCGAATATTTCATGAGATATACCGGTTAGCCCTCCCGTCCTGCGGGAGGCGATGCACCTACCCCCAGGGCGCCACCAGATTGTCATCGCCATCGAATGCCAAAGGCGCCGGACCGGCGATGATTTCGGCCGCCGGGTGGCCGCGCAATTCGTCGATAAGAGCGGCACTGGCCAGAAACACGTTGGGGTGCAGGGTATCCTGAATGATCGCGGCCCGCACCGCTTGGGGAGCGACCGGGCCGAGGGTGGTAAAACCGGCCTGCAACGCCTTGCGGTCGCTGGGCAGCCGCACGGGGATGAAGGCTTTGTGCAGCGACAGGCTGGTAAGGGCATTCATGAGGGTCACCTCGTAATCCATGGCCCGGAACACCTTTTCAGTGATGATATCGGCGTTGCCCAGGCCGATGGCATTGCCGCCCGTCCCCGGAGAAAGATCGAGGATCGCCACCCGGGTGGCCTTGAACTGCTCCGAGAAATCGCTCTCCATCAGGTCGAAGGCCCGCCCGGTGACGTTGGGATCCATGCCGGCGCCGCTGATCTCTTTGCCGATCTGTCCGATGACCAGCAAATCCAGTTCCCGGAAAGGCAGACGCGGCAAGTGATCTTTGGCTTCTTCCAGCAGCTTTTCTTCCTGGTCGAACAGGTTGTCGCACCGCACCGCTTCGATCCGGCAGGTTTCGTCATAGGCATTTTCCACCACCCCGATGGCGCCGCGGAAATTGGTACGCTCCCGCAGTTCCGCGGCCATGGCCTTCAGGAGGGGCAGGAAACCGTACTGCATGGCCTCGCGGTGATAGGTCATGGCCCCGTCGTGTTTGCCCAGACCGACGCAGAGCATCTTGGCGATACCGCTTTCCAGGGCGCCCTTGAATTTGGTGTGGGGTTTCACGCGATTGATGGCAATGGTGTGCACGGCCTGAATCGCGGTGCGGGCAAAGGGTACCGGAACGCCGCCCAGCACATGACCCACCGTCTCCGTGGCTATGTCCGGGTGAACCGGAGCACCGCAATTGGTTTCGGTGACGCCAAGACGCGCCAGGACCGCCTGCTGGCCCTCGGCCGTGGCCCCGCCATGGCTGCCCATGGCCGGAACGATAAACGGCACGGCCCCCTGACGCTTGAGTTCGGCCACCAGGGTCCGCACCATCAAGGCCAGGTTGGCAATGCCCCGACTGCCCACCCCGATGGCCACACGGTCCCCCTTCTTGAGTCCGGTCCCTTCCATCACCCGGGTCAGGGCTGCGGAAACCGCCGCCGGGATATCGTCCACGCACGGCCGGGGGTGATGCATGATCACATGCCAGAAATCAGGAAACGCCAGGTCGGCTTCGATAAACGGCGGGTAGCGCATACTTTTTGCCCTCCGGTTTAAGTGGGATCTATTAGAATTGATGGTCTCGTAAAAAGTCAAATTTGGGAAAATCAACTTAAACAATGGTTTTCTCCCCATCAACGGTCATCGTGAAAGAAAATACCGGGCACAGGAAGGCGTCGTCCAGACATTTTTACCGCATTTTTTGAGCTGTTGATATCCACCATCGATCCATTATAGAAGACCTTACCCCATCTAGCGACGATGCAAAAGAGGACGCGCATATGCCCTTGCATGGCAAATCAAGGTATGATTTTACTTTTCTGGCCGACCGCATTCGGGGAGAAGTATACACCGATCCCCTATCCCGGGCCTTGGTGGCCACCGACGGGAGTATCTTCAGTGTGACGCCGGCCGCCGTGGTCTATCCCCGCACGGCCGAAGACGTACGCCAGGCCGTGCTGTTTGCCGCCGCCAACGGTATCAGCGTCCATTCCCGGGGCGCCGGCAGCGGGCTTTGCGGCAGCACCCTGGGCGACGGCATCGTGATCGACTTCACCCGTCACATGAACCGCCTGATCCGGCTGGATACCGACGCCCGCACCTTCGAATGCGAGCCGGGCTATCGCTTCGGCGAACTCCAGGCCCGCCTCAAAACCGAAGGGCTGTTCTTCCCGCCCGACCCCTCCAGCGGGGAGTACGCCACCTTCGGCGGGATGACGGGGACCAATGCCAGCGGCTCCCATTCGGTCAAATACGGCAACGTGGCCGACTATAGCGACGATGCCGATGTGGTCCTGGGCACCGGCGAAATCCTGCGGCTGTCCGCCATCCGGGAAACCCCGCGCCAGGCCCTGTCCCCCAATCTGCGGGCCCTGGCGGATCTTTACACGGACAATGCTTCCCGCATCGAGGCCGCCTATCCGGACACGCCCTACAATTCGGCCGGCTACAATCTGCGGGGGCTGGTCCGGCACGATCGCCTGGACCTGCGGCGGCTGCTAACCGGATCCGAGGGCACCCTGGCCATTGCCACCCGCCTCAAGTTCCGGCTGCTCGAGCGCCCGCCCCACGACAGCCTGGTGGTGGCCTACATGAACGATATGGTGGCCTCGGCCAAAGCCGTGCTCGACATTCTGCCCCTGGGGCCCTCCGGCATCGAAATCATGGACAAATCCCTCCTGGATGTGGCCAAGGCCAACGATCCCGCCCTGGCCGCCGCCCTGCCGGACCATGTCGACAATGCCCTCATGATCGAGTTCGACGGCCGGGAGGCCGCAACCTGCGAAACCCGGGCCCGGGACGTCCAGGGCCTGCTGAAACGGCACGGTTACAGCCAGCGCGCCTTCCTGGCCGTATCGGCCGAAGAAAAAGCGCGCTTTTGGGCCGTTCGCAAGGCGGCCGTTCCGATTCTCTACAAACTCAAGGGGCGCCGGAAAATCCTGGCCCTGGTGGAGGATGCCGCCGTTCCGGTGGTCAACCTGGTAGCCTTCTACAAGGGCATCTACAAGGTCATGGAAGACAACGGGGTGGCCTTCGTGATCTACGGCCACATCGCCAAGGGGCTCCTGCACACCCGCCCCCTGCTGGACCTGAAAGACCCGGGCGACGTCGGCCGCCTCAAACGCCTCGCCGACGATTATTACGACCTGGTGCAGGGGCTGGGCGGCACCGTGTCCGGCGAGCATGGCGACGGCCGGCTGCGCAGCGCCTACATCAAGCGCCGCTACCCGGACATCTACGCCCTGTTCCAGGAAACCAAAAACCTGTTGGACCCCCGGGGGCTTCTCAACCCGGAGATCATCACCCGCCACGATCCGGAGCAGATGACCCGCGCCCTGCGCTACGGCGGCGACTACCGCAGCCGGGATCCGGAACGGCCGCGGCTCAACTGGGCGGCCGGGTTTATCGATGAAATCGAAAAATGCCACGGGTGTTCCAAGTGCACCACCGTGACCACGGCCACCCGCATGTGCCCCATCTACAAGTTTACCCGGGAGGAGGCCGCCTCCCCCAAGGCCAAGGCCAATGTCCTGCGCACCCTGATCAGCGGGGCCATCGAGGACCAGGCCCTTTATACCGAAGCCTTCCAATCCGTCATGCGGCACTGCGTCAATTGCGGCAGCTGCCATTACGAGTGCCCCTCCAATGTCAACATTCCCCAGATGGCATTGGAAGCCCGCACCCGCTACGCTGAAAAATTCGGCTCCCCCCTGACGGACCACCTGCTGGCCCATGTGGAATGGTCGGGGCGCTGCACCCACCCCTTCGCGCCCCTCGTCAAACCGCTCATGGACCTGGCCCCGGCCCGCACCCTGATGGAAAAAACCACCGGCGTTTCCCGCCGGCGGCGGTTTGTCGCGTTCGCACCGCGCCCCCTGCCGGCCTATACGAACCCCAATCGCCCGTCGGCGGGCCTGCGCATCCTCTATTTTGCCGGCTGCTATGCCCGCTATATCCGCCCTGAAATCGGCCGGGCCGCCATCCGGGTGCTCGAACACCTGGGGTTGACCGTGGAAGTGCCGGCCCAGCACTGCTGCGGCCTGCCGCTTTTTTCCAAGGGCATGACCCGGGCCGCGCGCCGGAAGATCGCCGCCAATCTCAAGCAGTGGGGCCGCCTGGCGGCGGAGGCGGATGCCATCGTGGTCACCTGTTCCTCCTGCGGCTACGCCCTCCAGAAGGAGTGGGCCTATCTGATGCCGCCGGGAGAGGTGGCCGGGGTGCAGACCAAAACCATCCACATCAGCCGGTTGATCAACCGTCTGCGGGACCGCCTGCACACGGCCGGCCCCGCACTGGGGCTGGCCTACCACACCCCCTGCCACCTCCGGATCCAGCCCGACCCGGGTGCTTCCGTGGATCTTCTGGCCGGTCTGGAGGGTGTCCGGGTCCAAGCGCTGGAAACCCACTGCTGCGGCATGGCCGGCAGCTGGGGCATGACCGCCGAGCACCATGACCTCAGCCGGGCCATCGGCGACGACCTGATCGGCCAGTTGAACCGCTCCGGCGCCGACTTCGGCGTCACCGACTGCCCCACCTGCCGCCTGCAGATGGAGGAATTCAGCACGCTTCCCATCCGCCATCCGGTGGAGATTGTGGCGGACCGCCTGGCCCCGGCCCAGCCCGCGCCCGAATAAAACCCCAGGGTGTCCGCGGCGCTTCGAATTCTCCTTAACAACGGTCCCGATGAGTGATATGAAACCGGTGGCGACATCGGCGCGCCTCCGTCAGACCGGCCCAGCCCCGCTCCGCTGGCCTGCCCAACCCTCCACCACCGGGATAACGAGTGCCATGGGCTATCAACCGCCTCAGGAAATCATCGCCTCCGTGAATCGGGCCGGTCAATCCAAGGCCCAAATGGACATCATACGCACCCTTGCCATGGGCTTCCTGGCAGGGGCTTTCATCGCTTTTGGCGGCCTGCTGGCCCTTGTGGTCGGCGGCGGCGTCCCCGGCATTGCCGCCGGCAACCCCGGACTCCAGAAATTCATCTTCGGGGCGGTTTTCCCGGTCGGCCTGATGCTGGTGGTCATCGCCGGGGCCGAACTGTTCACCGGCAACACCGCCATCAGTATCCCGGGTGTGCTCTCCGGCACCATCCCCTGGACAGCCTGGCTGAAAAACCTGGCCCTTTCCTACCTCGGCAATTTTGCCGGCGCCATCTTCGTGGTCTTCTTTCTGGCCTACCAGACCGGCCTGCTGGCCGCCGAGCCCTGGCTGGACTTCACCCGGAATGTGGCCCAGGCCAAGGTTTCCGCCGGTTTCGGCGTACTGTTCCTCAAAGGCCTCGGCTGCAACTGGCTGGTGTGCCTGTCCATCTGGCTGGCCGTGGCATCGGACGACATCGCCGGCAAGATCCTGGGGATCTGGTTCCCCATCATGGCATTCGTGGCCCTGGGATTCGAACACTCCATCGCCAACATGTTCTTCATTCCCCTGGGCAAATGCTACGGCGCCGCCGTCACCTGGTACGACATCTTCGTGGCCAATCTCCTGCCGGTCACCCTGGGCAACATCGTCGGCGGCAGCGTTTTCGTGGGCGCGTTCTACTGGTTTGTCTACGACCGCCAACCCGACCGCCGCGAGGATAGCAGAAGTCCTGGCAACCCCACGGAGCCATAATGGAAGGCCTCAGGTAGCCTTCTCGAAGGGGGTTTTAAAATGGTTTTTCGTTTTGGGTTTTGATTTTCCCATTGTCCCGCACCGAGCATCGGCGGGGCGGGCGGATTAAAGCGCGCGGACTGTCTGAACCCGCTGTAGCCAAGGCGAAGGCGGGTGAGTTTCCGCGCGCTCCGGTCGCTGCGACGACGCGCAGGATTAAGCGGGACACGGGCGTTTTCTTTTGATTCCGTTTTCTTTCACGTGAAAGAAAATGAAGAACCGAGGTCTGAAATAACAATCAGGATGGGAGCAACCTCTAAGGGTACGCCATCAAAAGTAGAAAGCTTGAATCAAAAAGAACCATCCCGCAATGACCCATAACCAATGGAGGCCATTTGAACGCTGACGCCAACAACGCCATGCCCGCCCTCTGGCAATACCCCTACCCGTCCCGGCGCATGCCGGTCATGGGCCGCAATGTAGTGGCCACCTCCCAGCCCCTGGCCGCCCAAGCCGGTCTACACATGCTTCACCAGGGCGGCAATGCCGTGGATGCCGCCCTGGCGACCGCCATTGCCCTGACTGTGGTGGAGCCCACCAGCAACGGCCTCGGCAGCGATGCCTTCGCCATCGTCTGGGATGGAACGTCGCTTACGGGCATCAACGGATCCGGCCGCGCCCCTGTGGAATGGTCGCCCGACCGCTTCCGGGATTTGGACACCATGCCCGCGCACGGCTGGGAAACGGTCACGGTTCCGGGTGCGGTGGACACCTGGGTCCAACTCTCGGAACGTTTCGGCGATCTGCCCTTCGAGGCCCTTTTCGGCCCGGCCCTGGTCTATGCCGCCGGGGGATTTCCGGTATCCCCCATCACCGCCCAGCGCTGGGCCGAGGCGGCCGAGACCTACCAGGCCTTCGACGCCTTTGCTGATGCGTTCCTGCCGGGCGCGCGCGCGCCCCGGCCCGGCGAGATCTTCCGCTGCCCCGCGATGGCCGCCAGCCTCCAGGAAATTGCCGCCACCCGGGGGGAATCGTTTTACCGGGGGGAACTGGCCCAACGCATCGCCGCCGATGCCCGGGCCCACGGGGCCGCCCTGCGCCATGCGGACCTGGCCTGTCACCGATCCGAATGGGTCGTCCCCCTGGCCGTGGCCTACCGCGATGTGGAGGTGCACGAAATCCCTCCCAACGGGCAGGGTCTGGCCGCCCTGATTGCCCTGGGGGTGCTGAACCGTTTCGACCTGGCCGCCCTGCCGGTGGACTCCGCGGACAGCCTGCACCTCCAGATGGAGGCCATGAAAATCAGCTTCGCCCTGGCCGCCCGCCACATCGCCGATCCGGAATGGATGCGCATCGCGCCCGAAAATCTACTGACCCCTGAATTTTTGGACCGCCAGGCCCAAGCCATCCGCATGGACCAGGCCGGCGAACCGGCCGGCGAAGTGCCCGCCGAGGCCGGCACGGTCTATCTCACGGCCGCCGACCATCACGGCGGCATGGTCTCCATGATCCAGTCCAATTTCACCGGATTCGGGTCGGGCATCGTGGTGCCCGGAACGGGCATCAGCCTGCAGAACCGCGCCCGGGGCTTCACCCTGGAAAACGGCCACCCCAATCAGGTGGGCGGGGGCAAACGCCCCTACCACACCATCATCCCCGGCTTCGTCACCCGCGACGGTCAGCCCGTATTGAGTTTCGGGGTGATGGGCGGTTACATGCAGCCCCAGGGGCACGTACAGATGGTGGTGCGGCTCTTCGACTACGGGCAGAACCCTCAGGCCGCCTGCGATGCCCCCCGCTGGCACATCGCCGAAGACGGCCGCATCAGCCTGGAGGCCGGCATCCCGACGCACATCAGGGAAGACCTGATCCGCCGGGGCCATGTGGTCATCGATGAAGATCCTTACTGGGGCTATGGCGGCGCCCAGCTCATCCTGAAAAACGGGGAAAGCTATTGCGCAGGGTCGGATCCCAGGAAGGATGGCCAGGCCGTGGCCTTCTGAGAAGGAGGCCTCATTGGCCCAATCTCGACGTTGCCCGGCAGGCTTCGTCGCTACGGCGTACCGGGGTAGGCCTCTATTGGGAAGGGGCCGAGGATCCAAGGGGCCAAGGGACGGCGGTAAAGCGGGGTATGGATGATGCGGTCCGTTACGAAGGGATTAGGTGGTTAAAGATCGTCAAAAAAAGCCAGGATTCCAGGGGCCGAGGGGCCAAGTGAAAGAAAAACGGCTATAGTCCTGAGGATTCAAGGATGTAAAGGGTCCTATAAATTTTGGCATTTCACTCGGATCCTCGACCCCTTGGATCCTTTTCATTTACCCCTAAAACCCTAAAACCTTCTGTTACCCAATAACCAATTCCCTGCTTTTCCCGGCTCACCAGCGCAACAGCTGGCGGCTACGCCGTCCCGATTTCGATCCCGATCCCGAGACCCGATTTCGATGAAAAGCGAATACTGATTTTTTTGGGGTTTAGCCTTCCTCGGTATCGAAATCGGCATCGGTATCGCAATTGATGGTTTTATCTTTGGGTGTCAAAGTGTCATTTTATTTCGGCCCCTCGCCCCCTTGAATCCTCGGTCCCTTGGCCCCTTTGTTCAACCTCTTAACCACTCCTGCCCGCCGAAGGTTTACCGTAGGCGGATTAATTACTTAGTCACTTCTTTTTATCGTTCCTACATGGCCAGCCGATTCAATTCCAACGTCAGCGGCCGCTCGTCTTCGCTCTGGCCGTCGAAGAGGATGGGCGCCGGTCGACGGTAGTGGTCTTCACCGGGGGCCGCCCCCAGCCACTCCTCCCGGCAGGCCTTGACGATCTGGAAGGCCACCGAGTTGATGTCCACGAGGCTTTTTTCCAGCACCAGGGAAAGCTTGCCCTTGCGCTCTTCCAGGTGCATCAGCGGTGCGATGGGGATGCCGATGGGCTCCCACTCGGCAAAATCCTTTTCCAGATTGCGGATGCCGGCCATCTGCCCGGTGGCGCCGTTGGCGATCAGGCTGAAGACGGTCAGCCCCAGGTTGTACGTGTAGTTGCAGTCAAACCGGGTGGGATTGCTGCCCCGGCCGTCGTAGCCGTAGAAGTGGGTCTGGGTCTTGAAATTGGGCACCGACTTCTGGAAGATCCTCGCCGCCGCCGGCGGGATGGCGTCGTCTTCGCCCAGCAGTCCGGCCTTCACCAGGGCCTGCCGGAGGGTTTTCAGGGAGATGATCGCCTCCTTGACCAGCAGGTAGTCGGCCGTCGGGTCCGCGAACAGGGCTTCGGCATAGTCTTCCGGATCGAGTCCGCCCTTGAGCATGGTCTTTTTGTAGTAGGCCCGCTCGATCCCCATTTTGTAAAGCCCCTTTTCCCTGAGGATCTTGAGGTAGTCCTGCACCAGGCCCATGAGCACCTTGTCCGTCTCCACGAGCGAAAACTGGAAATTGCCGTGGCTGTCGCGTTCGGTTAGCAGCCCTTCCTGGAAAAAAACCGGGATGTCGTTGAACAGTTCATCGTCCCGGGCGCTCCAGATACCGGCCGCACTGTCGCCGGGGATGTCCTTGGACAGGCGCCGCAGGTATTCCAGTTTATCTTCCAGGCGCGGGTAGGCGGTGTGAAATCGCCGGTCGTGCTTGTCGTTGTAGTCGGCGATGATGGTGGAAAGCTTGATGATGAAGACCTGGATTTCGTTGATGAATTCCAGTACGCCCTCCGGAATCACCAGCACCCCGCAGTTTTTGCCCACCGCGGCCCGGCGCACGATCCCCCGGCAGATGACCCGGGAAAGATGGCGCAGGGTGATGCCGTAGGCCGTGAAATCCGTCTCGCCGAGGGCCGCCGAGGCGATGCGGCGCTCGTCCACAAAATCCGCCAGGTCCTCGCCGATCAGGGTCATGTTGGCATGGGTCTGGAGGGCCACCTCCAGGGCCAGGTGACTGGCCGAGCGGCCCATGACCTTGCAGATGTGCCAGTATTTGCGGTCCGAACTGCAGTCGTTGCAAAGGTTGGAGATGTCCTGGGAAAACGCCCGGGCTGCCGAATGAAACCCGAAGGAGATGGCGCATAGCACCTTTCCGTCGGCATCCCGCACCTGCACGTCGCCGTCGATGGTTTTAGGCACGCCGATCACCTGGATGCCGTCGTCCATCATCTCCTGGGCCAGAAAAGCCGCGTTGGTGTTGGAGTCGTCCCCGCCCACCACCACCAGGGCGTCCAGCCCCAGGTCGCGGCAGGTCTGGCGCGAGAGGGCCATTTTCTCCGCAGTGTCGATCTTGGTCCGTCCGGTACGGATCATGGTAAACCCGCCCACGTTCCGGTATTGATCCACCAGGTCTTCCGTAATCTCGACATACTCGCTCTCGATAATGCCGTCCGGCCCCATCAGGAAACCGATCAGGCGGCTTTGCGGATTGACCGCCTTGAGGGCGTCGAAAAGGCCCGCAATCACGTTGTGCCCCCCGGGGGCCGGCCCTCCGGAAAAAACGATCCCCACGGTGCGGGGGCGCTGGTAGGCCTGAAGTTCCGCGGCCGGCAGCTCGTCCCGGCCGATCACCACCTGGACCGGATTGTCGATGATGCGGGGCACCTGGCGTTTCGCCTCGGCATCGATTTCAAAACGGTAGCCGTCGACCTCCTCCAGAACAGTGAAGGGCTGGTCGAAAACCGGACAGCGCGGGGGACGAAAGGCCCGCCGCTGGACCAGTCCGGGATTGATGCTGCTGATGGCGTTCTGGACTTCCGGCATTTGCATGAGTTCCTGCAGCTGCGGCTTGTCGCTCGGTGTCATGGGTCTCTCCCGGTGAATCGGTTTGTGCTTTCGCGATAAGCGGATTTGCGGGGTTCCCGGAAAGGGAACCGGGCTGGCAATATGCCAGTTTGCTTATCACAAGGGACATAAGGAATTCAACGGGTTTCCCCATTTCCCTTGACCAAACGGGAGACATGGCATATGTCAGATGAACCACCTGCGGGGATCAGTCCCCTGCGAACGATTCTGCCGGTGCGCCAGCGCCACCGGGCCACGGAATGAAATGCTAAGGCGGTGGAACCGCCAACGCCATGCGGGCAACCTCTTCCGGCGAACACCACCGGAGACGGGGAACCATATCCAGCGGCCTGTTCGGCCCTTTCCAACGGGGTCGCCGCTGACAAGAACCTTTCAACTCAAGGAGGAGAGGAATGAAAAAGCGTTTTTGGTTGGGTCTTGTGGCAGCACTCGCGGTTTTTGCTCTGGTGACTCCCTTTGCCATGGCCGACGATATCGAGTTGGCCAAGAAATCGACCCTGGAAGAAATCGTCAAACGCGGTGAATTGCGGGTCGGTTTCGAAGCCGGCTACCTGCCTTTTGAGATGGCGGACAAGAGCGGCAACTTCGTGGGCTTCGACATCGACATGGCCAAAGCCATGGCCGATGCCATGGGCGTCAAGTTCGTGCCCGTCAACACCGCCTGGGACGGCATCATTCCGGCCCTCGTCACCAAGAAGTTCGACATCATCATGAGCGGCATGACCGTCACCCAGCAGCGCAACCTCAAAATCAATTTCGCCGACCCCTACATCATCGTCGGCCAGACCATCCTGCTGGCCAAAAAGCACGCGGACACCGTCAAATCCTATAAGGACCTGAACGATCCCAAGTTCGTGGTCACCTCCAAACTGGGCACCACGGGCGAGCAGGCCATCAAGCGCATGATCCCCAAAGCCACCTACAAATCCTTCGAGGTCGAAGCCGAAGCAGCCCTGGAAGTCCTCAGCGGCAAAGCCGACGCCACCGTCTACGACCTGCCCTTCTGCGCCACCTTCATGGCCCAGCAGGGTGCCGGCAAGCTGATCTTCCTCGACAAGCCGTTTACCTACGAGCCGCTGGCATGGGCCATCCGCAAGGGCGACCCGGATTTCATGAACTGGCTGAACAACTTCCTGCGCCAGATGAAAAACGACGGCCGTTACGACAAGATCTACGAAAAGTGGATCACCAGCACGGACTGGATCAAAGAGGTGCAGTAGAAGCCGTCACAAGAAAGACTTTTCGCCCGATAGGTGAGATGTCTTCTATGCATTTGGTTAAACGCTGATCAACCGCCGATCCGGCTAAGCCCGGCCGGATCGGCGGCCACCTGGTGTACCAGGGGAAGCCGGCAACCATAACCCATTCACACCTTACATGATGGGGAGGCCAATGGACTTAATGGCCAAGTTAGAGGAACTGCGTTACCGAAGCGCCTATTTCCTGTGGGTAGGCGTTTTTTTTATCGGTGTCTTCGCACTCATCGCCCTGCTCTACGGCGCCACCGCCAAGATCGATTACGTCTGGCACTGGTTCGATGTTCCCAAGTACATCGTCAACCAGGAGCGCATCGAGATCACGGCCGGCATGGGCGGCGAGGTGGCCGCCATCGAGGGCGAGGGCAAAGACGCCGTGGTCATCGTCAAAGACGGCGACGACAGCGAATCCTATCCCATGGCCGAAGCCGAGGAAATCTGGGTCAGCAAGGGGGACTTCATCACCCCCGGCAAGATTCTGGGGGTCTACCACAAGTGGCAGCCCGGCATTCTGCTCCAGGGCATGTGGCTGACCCTCAAAGTGAGCATGTACGCCATCGTCTTCGGCATCCTGATCGGAATGCTGGGCGGCATCGCGCGCATCTCCAAGAACCCTGCGCTCAAATGGTCCGCCATCTGCTATGTCGAGCTCATCCGCGGCTCCCCCCTGCTGGTGCAGATTTTCATCTGGTATTTCGTGCTGGCCACCCTGTTCAACCGCCTGCTCATGGTCTACGGTTTCAGCGAAATCGACGCACTGTATTACGGCGTGGCCGCCCTGGCCTGCTTCACGGGGGCCTACGTCACCGAAATCGTGCGGGCCGGCATCCAGAGCATCCACCGGGGTCAGACCGAAGCGGCCCGCTCCCTGGGCATGACCGGCCCCCAGGCCATGTACTACATTATCCTGCCCCAGGCCATGCGCCGCATCCTGCCGCCCCTGGCGGGCCAGTTTATCAGCCTGATCAAGGACTCGTCGCTGCTCGGCATGATTGCCATCCGCGAACTGACCAAGGCCACCCGCGAGGCGATCACAATCAGTCTGTCCCCCTATGAATTTTGGTTTGTATGCGCTATCCTGTACTTAATCCTGACATTTACGCTGTCGATGGCCGTACAATATATGGAAAGGAAGATGGCAATCCAGTGATCGAAGTCACCGATATTCACAAAACATTTTTTGTCCCCCACAAGGTCAAGGCCCTCGTGGGCGTGTCGACCAAGGTTGCCGCCGGTGAAGTGGTGGTGGTGATCGGCCCCTCCGGATCGGGCAAGAGCACTTTTTTACGCTGCCTCAATCATCTCGAAGCGGCCGATTCGGGCCACATCCTGATCGACGGCATCGATATCCTGGACCGCAAGACCAACATCAACAAGGTGCGCGCGGAAGTGGGCATGGTGTTCCAGTCCTTCAACCTCTTTCCCCACAAAACCGTTCTGGAAAACGTTACCCTGGCCCAGAAAGTGGTGCGCAAACGGGGAAAATCCGAAGCCCACGACAAGGCCATGGGCCTCCTGCAAAAAGTCGGGATTCAGGACAAGGCCAATGCCTATCCGGACAACCTGTCGGGCGGGCAGCAGCAGCGCGTGGCCATTGCCCGGGCCCTGGCCATGGACCCCAAGGTGATGCTTTTTGACGAGCCCACTTCAGCCCTGGATCCCGAAATGATCGGCGAGGTGCTGGATGTCATGAAGGCCCTGGCGCGGGAAGGCATGACCATGGTGGTTGTCACCCACGAAATGGGCTTTGCCCGCGAGGTGGCCGACCGGGTCATTTTCATGGACGAGGGCGCCATCGTGGAAGTGGGCACGCCGGAGCATTTTTTCCAGAACCCCACCCATGACCGCACCAAGCTGTTCCTGAGCCAAATTTTGTAACGATATCATACGCTTGATTTCCTTGGGACGATCTCTTTGCCGCGACCCAGTGGCAGATCGTCCCTCATTATTGCCACTATGATCCGACAAGACCTCTTCTCCGTCGTATCCCCTCCATTGCAACGAAATCAGGCCAACCTTCATTATGATCCGTCTCATACTGGGACTTCGACAAATTAATAACCTTGGAGCCCCGGCCTATAGCACCAGATATTGTGCACCATTTCCACCTATTATACCCTCCATTGTGTTTTTCCTTTACACACCCCTTGAATTTTGATAGATCTTGCACGATCGGTCGGGATGGTGGTCGAACCGCTTTGAAACGCTAGTAGCGGGCACCGTTGCCACACGATATTGTCCCGGTTCAGTCGCCCTTTCCTGCACGGTTCTGTTGCCTTACCTTCCCACACGAGCCAGACCGAGACGGAACCCTGCCGCAGGGATATGCGGTCAATATTCAGGAGACAGTGGTAGGATGAAACTCAAAAAACTTGAAATTTTGGGATTCAAATCATTCTTAGATAAAGCCGCCATTCATTTTCCGCCCGGCATTTCCGCTGTGGTGGGGCCTAACGGATGCGGCAAGAGCAACATCATCGACGCCTTGCGCTGGGTCATGGGAGAACAAAGTGTCAAGACCCTGCGGGGTAAATCCATGGAAGACATCATTTTTGCCGGCGCCAGTGGCAAACCACCCCTCAACATGGCCGAAGTCGCCCTGACTCTGGTCAACGACAACGGCAGTGTGCCCGCCGAGCTACGGGATTATTCCGAGATCATGATCACCCGTCGCCTCTATCGCTCGGGGGAAAGCGCCTATCTCCTCAACAAACGTCCCTGCCGCCTCAAGGACATTCACAACCTGTTCCTGGGCAGCGGTTTGGGCGCCAAATCCTTTGCCGTGATCCAGCAGGGCAATATCGGCGCCATTACCGACGCCGGCCCGGACGAACGCCGCCATTTTATCGAAGAAGCCGCCGGTGTCACCCGCTTCAAGCAGCGCCGCATCGAAACCCGACGCAAGATCGAGTCCACCCGCCGGAACCTCTACCGGGTCACGGACATCGTGGGCGAAATCAAACGTCAGATGGCCAGCCTCAAACGCCAGGCCCGCAAGGCCGAACTCTACAAGACCTACCAGGAACGCAGCCGGACGTTCGACATCTTCATCGGCCTGCACTATTTCGATGCCTACTCGCAGCAGCTGCAGGAAACCGCCGCCCGCCTGCAGGAAATGAAAGATGCCGACCTGAGCCATGTTTCCGAAATCAAAAAGCTGGATGCCGCCGTGGAGGACATCAAACTGCAGCGCTGGGAGAAAAACCAGGAAATCGCCAAGCAGAAATCACGCCAGCACGAACTTCAGCGCCTTCAGGATAAAACCGAAAACGATCTGCAGCATACCCGGGGCGACATCCAGCGTCTGGACGAAGAAATCGTGGCGCTGGAAAAGGCCTGCGAAGACCTGGAAGCCAAAAACGCCCGCATGGTGTCGGAGATCGCCGAATCGGAAACCCAGCAGCGGGAGCTGGAACAGTCCGTTCAGTCGGTTCGCGGGGAAATCGATGCGGAACGCAGGGGCTCCCGGGACATTGCCGCCCAAATGGAGACCACCAAGGCCACGCTGGAAACCCATCGCAGCCGCCTGACGGATCTCATCGGACAGGAGGCCCGCTACCGCAACATTCACCAGACCGCCCAGAACAACCGCGAGAGTCTCCAGCGACGGCTGAAGAAAACAGATGAAGAAGCCGCCCTGGCCGCCCGCGCCCTGACCAACGCCCGCAGCGCCGAAACCCGCACCCAGGGCCAGCTGGCCGAAAAGCAGGAAACCCTCAAGGTGCTCGAGCGCCAGATCGGCGATATCAGCGCCCGACTCGAAGACAGGGGCCGCAAGCTGGCCGATCAGATCAAGAAGGGCAACGCCCTGGACCTGGAGCGCAACCAGCACCGGTCGCGCCACGCGACCCTGAAAAAAATGGAAGATAACTACGAGTGGTACCGCGACGGTGTCAAGGCGATCATGCAGCGTCTTTCGCCGGAAGAACGCGCCCAAAGGGGCATCCGCGGATTGATTGCCGATATCATTGCTCCGGAGCCCGGCTATGAAATTGCTGTGGAAGCGGCCCTGGGGGAATCCCTGCAGTATGTGCTGGTGAATGCTCAGCAGGACGCCCACCAGGCCATCGGTTACCTGCAAGAGCAGTCCTCGGGGCGCAGCGGCTTTGTTCCGGTGGATACCTTTCGCGCCCTGGCCAAATCACCGACCGAACTGCCGCCGCCGGAACACTGCCTGCTCAACCATGTCCAGGTGAGCGGCGGCTACCAGCCTGTAGCCGAGGCCCTTTTCCGCCACGTCGCTGTTACGGATGACCTGCAGCAGGCCACGGCGCGCTTCAACCGCAACGGTGTTTTCCAGACCATCGTCACCCGCACGGGTGAAATCGTGACCAGCCAGGGTGCCTTGGTGGGCGGCGGAGGTGATGCCACTGCCGGTATTCTGGCCCAGAAGCAGGAAATCCGGGAACTCGAAGCCCAAATCCAGGCCCTGGATCGGCAGATCGCCGGTTCGCGGGAGGTCCGGTCCGCCCTGGAATCCGAGGTGCGCACATTGGAAACCGACCTTCAAGTGCTGCTGACCGAAAAACACCAGACCGTGCAGGAGGAAATCGAGGCCCAGAAACGATGTTACCGGGCCGCGGAAGACTTGAAAGCCGCCCAGCGGCATCACGAAATCGTCCAACTCGAGCAGGACCGCTTACAGGGCGAGGAGAGTGACATCGGGGAAGAAATCGAACGGTACCACAAGGTGCTGGCGGAGATTGCCGCCGATATCGAACAAACCCAAAACAATGTCGCCGCTGCAACCACGGAGCTGGAGACTATCGCGGGCCGAATGGAGGCGTTTCAACAGAAGGAAATGGACATCAAGCTTCGCCTGACTGCCCTGCAGGCCCGGATGGAAAACAATGCCAACAGCCTTCGTCGGCTCAAGGAGTTCCAAGCCGACGGCATCCAGCGTTTTACAAACTTGAACCACGAGATTCAAACCAAGCGGGAGAGGAGCCAGGAGGCCCGGCGCCAAATCCTGAAATTCGAGGAAAACCTGGCCCTGCGCTACAATGAACTGGACCAGTTGACCCAGGCCCTCGTCGCCAACGAGGAGGTCTACCAGGCCATCGATCGTCAGCTCCAGGACAGCGACAAGACCATCGCCCAGTTGCAGTCCCAACGCGAGCAAAACAATGAAAAGCTACGGCTGCTGGAAGTGGACGTTTCCCAGCGGCGCATGAAACGGGAGCATATTGTCTCCCGGCTCAACGAGCGCTACCATGGCGATATCGATACCTTCCGGATCGAATTGCAGGCCAAACTCAACGAGGAGTTCAACCCCACCATCGAAGAGGCGGAGGGGGAACTCGAGCGCTGCCGCCAAAAATTGGCCCAGATTCATGACGTCAACATGGGGGCCATCAAGGAATACGAACAGTACAAGGCCCGCTATGATTTTCTTATCGAGCAGCAGGAAGACCTGAACCAGGCCATCGAAGACCTTCAAACCGTCATTCGCAAAATCAACAAGTTCACCCAGGAAAAATTCCTGACCACCCTGGAGAAGGTCAACGAAAAGCTGGGCGAAGTCTTCCCGCAGCTCTTCGAGGGGGGCACCGCCAAACTCATCCTGGCCAACCCCAGCGAACCGCTTGAGTCGGGTGTGGAATTCATGGTGCATCCTCCGGGCAAGAAGCTGACCCGCATGAGCCTGCTTTCCGGTGGGGAAAAGGCCTTGTCGGCGATCTCCTTCATCTTCGCGATCTTTCTGATCAAGCCCACGGCCTTTTGCCTGTTGGACGAAATCGACGCCCCTCTGGACGAAGCCAATGTCTATCGTTTCAACGAACTGCTCAAAATCATTGGCCAGAAATCCCAGATCATCATGATCACCCACAACAAAAATAGTATGGAATTTGCCGATACCCTATTCGGCATCACCATGGAAAAGAAAGGGATTTCCAAAGTCGTATCGGTCAATTTGGAAAAAGAAGCGGCCTAGCATCAGCGCAATACGGCAGCTGATGAGCTGTTGAGTTGGTAAGCGCTTAAGCATGTAGCAAAACCAAAACACAAAGAGCCGTTGCTAAGCTGTTAAAATTTTGAGAAAAATCAATAGAAAAAGATTGAATTCATTTCGGAATTCATATTAGCGTTTCGAAATTGCGCAACAGCATATGAGCTTAACAGCTCACCCGCTGGCGGCCAAAGCGCCGCCCTTGCAATTTTCCCCGAATCATTTTAAAAAAATCCACCCAATGGCGCGGGGTGCGCCCCATTAAGCGCAACGAATGTCTAACACTTGACCAAAATATCTGCGCACAGGCGCGCTGCCCATAGCATGACAGGAGATACCGAACCATGGCCTTCAAATGGCTCAAACGTAAAAAAGACCAGCAGGACACCCCGCCCCCCGATGACGATCACGCCCTTCCGACCGACGAATCCCACGAGGATCTGCCCGAACCTGCTGAAGAAATTATCCGTGAGGAACCGGAAGGCCTAACGGTGGAAGATATACACGACAGGGAGGATGGGATCGAAGCGCCGGAGCCGGCCCTGGCCGACACGGATGCCGATGCCAAACCTGAGCGAAGCGGCTTTATGTCCCGGTTGCGCCGGGGGCTGTCCAAAACCCGGGATTTCCTGAATACCGATATCGAAGATTTGTTCAGCGGCAAACGCAAACTGGACGATGAGTTGCTTGAAGAACTCGAGGAGTTGTTGATTACAGCCGACGTCGGCGTGCAGACCACGATGGCGCTGGTGGATAAAATATCCCGAAAAGCCTCCAAAATCGCCTCGGCCGACGATCTGAAGGCCATTCTTAAGGAAGAGATTCTAACAATCGTCGATACCGCTCCGGCGGCGGACGAAAGCAAGACGCCGTCGAAGCCCCGCGTGGTCATGATCGTAGGTGTCAACGGCGTTGGCAAAACCACCACCATCGGCAAGCTCGCGGCCCGTTACGGCCGCGATGGGAAAAAGGTGCTGATTGCCGCATCGGACACATTCCGGGCCGCCGCCATCGAGCAACTCACCATCTGGGCCGAACGGGCCGGGGCCGACATTGTCAAACACAAAGATCAGGCCGACCCGGCGGCCGTGGCTTTTGACGCCGTGGAAGCGGCTACGGCCCGGGGCGCGGACATAGTCCTGGTGGATACGGCCGGCCGTCTGCACACCAAGGTTAATCTGATGGAAGAGCTCAAAAAGATCAAACGCTCCCTGTCCAAAAATTGTCCCGACGCCCCCCATGAAACCCTTCTCGTGCTGGATGCCACTACCGGCCAGAATGCTCTCTCACAAGCCAAGCTCTTCGACGAAGCGATTGCCTTAAACGGTCTGGCGCTGACCAAACTGGATGGGACTGCCAAGGGCGGCATCGTCGTCAGTATTTGCAGCACGTTGAACATTCCGCTGAAGTATATTGGCGTCGGTGAACAAATCGACGACCTGCAGGATTTCGATCCCCAGCAGTTCGTGGAGGCCCTGTTCTGACCCCTCTTTGAGGCGCCTCCCCAAAAGGGTGGATGGGCGCTGAAAAGCGTCCGAACATTGCTTTGGCCTTGATTTGAAACCAATATCCTGTTCCGGGTTTCCGGAGGTTACGGGATTAAGTTTTTTTCTTTCCAAACCATAAACCACCAGCACACGCCAGGATTTCTGGCGGCCCCACGGCAAACGTGAACGGATCGTAATCGCCCGATCAATCCCGGATATCTCATCGCAAACGCGTGAGATATCCGGTCTAGTAGGTTATATCGAAAGCCTGAAATTCCCCTGCGTAGTCTTCCCACTGAATGTCGAGGCTGTCGACACGGGCGATGGGCGGTCCTTGGCGGCACCAGTCGATAAGATCCTTAACCTGCTGGCACGGGCCTTCCGCCACCGCTTCCACCCGACCATCCGGGAGGTTGCGCACCCACCCGCTCACCTGGCAGCGCCGGGCCGCCTGAAGGGTCTCCCAGCGGAAGGCGACCCCCTGCACGCGCCCGGAAATCAAAAGCCTTGCCCTGACGTTCGCTTCCATGATTTCTCTCCCCGATCCCCCAAAACGTTCTTTAAAACAACCGGATACCGGCGGCAATTCGGCCTTTAAACGCATGATCTGTTCGGTTGAGGTTTGACGTCGTGCCGGCCAGGATACTGCCATCGCATTAGCACAGTGGAGAGAATCGAATCGCGTTGTTCCAAACTACAGGCCCAGCATCGCCCAGAGCCCTTCTTCGTCCAAAATGGAGACATTCAATTGAAGCGCTCGTTCCCGCTTCGATCCCGGCGACGCCCCCGCAACCACATAGTCGGTTTTGCGGCTGACCGAACCGGACACCTTGCCCCCGGCCGCTTCGATCATCTGTTTGGCCCGAGAACGGGGCATGCGCGTCAGTGTTCCGGTAAGCACAAAGGTCAAGCCCGCCAGGGCAGCTCCCTGGCGGGCTTGTTCGGCGGTGATCCGGACGCCCGCGGCCAGAAGCCGTTGGATCATATCACGATTTTCATCCCGGCTGAAAAAGGCCGCGATGCTGGCTGCCACGATGGGCCCGATGCCCTCGATCGTTTCCAGGGACTCGCGATTCGCCGATTGCAGGCCGGCGAGATCAGGAAACTGCCGGGCCAGAATGCGGGCCACGTGTTCGCCCACATGCCGGATGCCGAGAGCGAAAATGAAGCGGTCCAAAGAAATGGTCTGGCTCGTTTGCAGGGCCTGAACGAGATTGGCCGCCGATTTGTCGGCCATGCGGTCCAGACCGGCCAGGGTCGCCTCGTCCAGGGCAAAGAGATCTGGAAACGACCTGACGATGCCGCGGGAAACGAGCTGGTCCACCAATTTCTCTCCCAGCCCGTCAATATCGAAAGCATTTTTCGAGGCAAAGTGACGAATGCGCTCCTTCATCTGGGCCGGGCAGTCCGCATTGACACACCGCAGGGCAATCTCTCCTTCTGTTCGCAGCACCGGTGCCCCGCAGGAGGGACACGTGTCCGGCATGCGAAAAGGGCGCTCGTCTCCCCGCCGCTTGGAGACAACGGGCATAACGACTTCCGGGATGACGTCTCCGGCCCGCTGGACCAAAACCGTATCGCCCACCCGTACATCCTTACGGTCGATTTCATCCTGGTTGTGCAGGGTGGCCCGGCTGACCACGACACCGCCCACTGAAACCGGCGTCAGATGGGCCACCGGGGTCAAAGTACCGGTACGGCCCACCTGGACATCGATGGATTCAAGCCGGGTTGTGGCCTGAACCGCCTTGAACTTGCAGGCAATGGCCCAGCGGGGACTGCGGGAGGTGGATCCCAGCCGGTCCTGGAGGTCGCGGTCGTCCACCTTGATAACCATGCCGTCGATGTCATAGGGCAGCGTTTCCCGCTGATCTTCCAGGGAACGGTAAAATGCCAGCACCTCTTCGATATTCGCACAGGTTTGCACCAGTGGGTTCACCGGCAGGCCGCAGGATCGGAAAAGCGCCAGCAGTCCGCTCTGGGAGGCCGGTGCCCGGCCTGCAAGCGTGCCCATTCCATAACAAAAAATGTGCAGAGGGCGTTTGGCCGTAACCTGTGAGTCAAGCTGCCGCAGGGAACCGGCAGCCGCGTTGCGCGGATTGGCAAAAGCCGGTAATTGAGCAGCCAGACGCTCCCGATTGAATTTCCGGAAAGCCTCCCGGTTGATGAAGACCTCGCCGCGCACCTCCAGGATGGCCGGCAGCGCCCCATTGTTCAGCGTTTCCAATCGTAGCGGCAGGGCACGAATCGTGCGGATGTTGGCGGTGATGTCTTCCCCCGTGTATCCGTCGCCGCGGGTAGAGGCCTGGGTCAGAAGACCGTCGCGATAGACCAGTTCCACCGCAACGCCGTCCATCTTCGGCTCCACCGTGTAGGTGATGGGGCCATCGTTTTTGAGCAACCGGCGGATGCGCCGCTCGAATTCGACAACATCGTCGTCGCTGAAGGCGTTGTCGAGGCTCAACATGGGTACCGTGTGGGGCACGGGGTCAAATTTGGCGAGCGGGGGCGCGCCCACCCGGTGGGTGGGGGAATCGTCCCGGACCAACGCCGGCCAGCGTTGTTCGAGATCGCGCAGTTCCTGCATGAGGCGATCGTATTCGCTATCGGCGATTTCGGGGTCGTCCAGAACGTAATAACGGTGGTTATGGCGCGTCAGTTCTGCGGCGAGGAAACGCGCGCGTGCTTCAATGTCGGGGGTTAGATCGTCTGGCATAATGATTCAATCGTACGGCTCACGGCCTGGCAGGCCTGTTGGAAACGTGGATCACGGAAGCCCGGCCGCCAAGTCGGGCCGGAAAGTTCATCGGAAACCACCAGAAGGGCGGCAAAATCGAGCCGGTTGTGCCTCGCCACCGTCAGACAGGCGGAAACTTCCATTTCTACCGCCAGGGCCCCACGGCTTTGGAACCGATTCACTTTGGTTGGGGTCTCCCGGAAAACAGCGTCGGTGGTCCAGACCGCACCTTCATGATATGGCAGCGCCTGGTCCTCCAGCAAGGCTTTGACGGTTTTGTGCAGGCGGTCCGTCGGCAGGTTTATCCGGTCGTCTGCCATCCCGTAACCGCGCGAGGTGCCCTCGTCGATCCAGGCGGCGGTCGGCAGCAGAATGTCACCGGTCTGCAATTGCCCGTCGATGGCACCGCACCAGCCCACAAAAAGAAAATGCCGGCCGCCCCAGGCCGAAAGCACCTCCATCAGCATGGCGGCCTGGGGGGCCCCCATAAAAGGCCCCACCACGCTATAGCGTGGCACCTCTTCCGCGGAAGTGTAAATACGGCTCAGGTAAAGCGATTCACCGTGATCGCCGCCAAGCGCCAGCCGCCGCCTCAGCCGTTGGAGATCCGGCCCGGTAGCCGCCATGATGATCCACGGCGGAAGGGGAGGTTTGTCTTTCCGGCGGGCGGGAGGCTGAACAATGGCTTCTTCCAAGAAAACTCCAGAGGTCAGGATTTTGGGATTTAAGGGTTTAGGGTTACATCGGTCCGGCCCGACGGCTCAGTTCATCCTTGACCTCGTCGATAATATCATAAAGCCACATGACATCTTCGATGGTCAATCGCCCGGCACGCGTGGGGGCTCGATCTGTTCCGTCCTTCTTTTTCAGAACCCGAGGACCGATCTGTACTTTGGGTTCGCCATCGGCATACTGATTGATGCTGATGATAAGGCCGGTCTCGGCACACTTCCATTCCTGGATGACTTTATCTTTATCCGGTTCGTAAGGCATAAGTACGATACTCCTTTTGTCCTTCGACAAACAGCGCTTGGCCGTCGTTCAAGTGGCAATCTTCGTAAAATCAGCAATATCGGTAAACAGCTCCGTCAAACGCTCCAGCAATGCCAGGCGGTTGGCACGGACGGCGGGATCCTCCGCCATCACCATGACCCCGTCGAAAAACGCATCCACCGGCTGTTTCAAGGTGGCAATGTGGTGCAGGGCGGCGTCATAAGCCCCCCGCTGGACCTGGGCGGCCACACTTTCCCGCACCCCTTCATAGGCCTGCAGCAATTGCGTTTCGCACGATTTTTCAAAAAGCCCCTGATCCAGCGGCAGGACGTCCCCCATGTTGTCCGCCCGCTCCGATTTCTTCAGGATGTTCACGACGCGTTTGAATGCCGCGGCCAGCATTTCGAAATCCGCATCAGAGCGGACCTGCTCCAAAGCCTCGACCCGCTGCCAGGCATCCGGGATATGATCGACCGATACCGAGGTGACGGCCGCCACACTGTCTTTGGCAAACCCCTCGTCGGCCAGGATGCGGTCGATGCGGCGCTTGAAGAAAACATAAATGGCCTCTGTCAATTCCGCCAGGCGGCCTTCGGTCTTGTCACCAAACTGGGAAAGCCCGAAACGAATCAAGGCCTTCAGGGAAAGGGTCATCTTGGTCGACCGTATGATCTGCACCACCCCGATGGCCTGCCGACGAAGGGCGTAGGGATCGGCCGCCCCGGTGGGCTCCAGGCCCACACTGAAACATCCGCAGATGGAATCCATCTTGTCGGCAATGGACACAATCGCCCCGGTGAGGGTTTCCGGCAGCGCCCCTCCGGAACGGGTCGGACGGTAGTGCTCCTCGATGGCCGCCGGGACGTCTCCGGGTTCCCCGGCCACCTTGGCGTAAACCCGCCCCATGACCCCCTGCAGTTTGGGGAATTCCACGACGACCTGGCTGACCAGGTCGGTTTTGCACAGACGCGCAGCGCGTTCCACCTGCTGCTGAAGCGCCGCATCCCCGCCGACGGCCTCTGCGATATAACGTCCCAGGGCCGCTATTCGGCGACTTTTGGCGCGCATGGAGCCCAACTCCGCCTGGAAAAGAACACCGCTCAGTTTTTCAAAACGCTCATCCGCGGAAACATTCAGATCCGCCCGGTAAAAAAACTGGGCATCGCTCAGCCGCGCCCGCAGCACCCGTTCATGCCCGTTGGCCACCAACGCCAGATCCCGTGTGCGGGTATTGTTGACGGCGATAAAAGCCGGCATGAGTTGGCCGGCCTTGTCCACCACCGCGAAATACTTCTGGTGCTCCCGCATGGCCGTAATCAGGACTTCCCGGGGAACCTCCAGGAAATCGGTCTCGAAACGGCCGGTGGTGGCCACGGGATTCTCCACCAGGTTGGTGACGATATCCACTAGTTCCTCGTCTTCCAATACGCGGCCGCCGGCCTCCGCAGCGGCCCGGGTCACTTCCGCAACCACCATTTGCCGGCGCGTCCCGATGTCGGCGATGACATGCGCCTTTTCCAGGCTGTCAGCATAATCGCCGGCATGGCGGAGCTTCACTTTGCCGGGCGCCATGAAAACGTGGCCGCAACTGTTGCGGCCGCTTTTGACGTTGCCCACCGCAAACGGAATGGTCTTGTCGCCCAGCAGGGCCACGATGGTGTGAATGGGCCGGGCAAAACTGATGTCCAGATCAGCCCACCGCATGGACTTGGGAAACGGCACCGCCAACACCACCTCGGGCAACAGGGCTTTCAATACGGTGCGGGTTGCCAGACCGCGCTCGGTCTTGCGGGCCACGAGATACTCGCCCTTTTCCGTCACTTTGCGCTTGAGCCGGTTCAGCGGCACGCCGACCTTCTCGGCAAACTTCTGTGCCGCCACCGTAGGCTGGCCGTTGGCGTCGAACCCCACCCGAGCCGGCGGCCCCATTATCTCCGTGGCTTCGGAGCGCTGTTTGGGGACCACGTCGTCGATGATGACGGACAGGCGCCGGGGGGTGCCGTAAGTTCGTATGGGACCGTGGTCGATTCGGGCGGCCGACAGTTTCTCCGTCAAAGACTTCTGTATGGCCTGCAATGCCGGGACAATATAACCAGCGGGGATTTCCTCGGCCCCGATTTCCAGTAATAATTTTTCCATTGGTTTCACCTCGTTGATTCTTATCAGGATTCATTCCACCCAGATCGGTCGCATGTCTTCCATTCGGCGGGATCTCACAGCTTGGGGATGCCGCGTTCCAGGAGAGGATATCCCATGCTCTCCCGCTGCTTGACATAAGCTTCCGCACAAAGGCGCGCCAGGGTGCGAATACGGCCGATATAGCCAGTCCGCTCCGTTACACTGATGGCCCCGCGCGCATCCAGAAGATTGAAGGTATGGGAACATTTCAGGCAGTATTCGTAGGCGGGCAGCACCAGGCCGTCTTCGATCACCCGCTTGGATTCGGCCTCATATTGGGAGAAGAAACCAAACAGCATTTCCACGTCGGCTTTTTGAAAATTATAGGTCGACTGCTCGACCTCCTGTTGGTGATGCACATCCCCGTACTTGACGGTATCGTTCCATGTCAGATCGTAAACGTTGTCGACCCCTTGCAGGTACATGGCAATCCGTTCGAGACCGTACGTCAGTTCGACCGAAATTGGCGACAGCTCAATGCTCCCGCAAAGCTGGAAATAGGTAAACTGCGTAATTTCCATACCGTCCAGCCAGACCTCCCAGCCAAGACCGGCAGCGCCCAGGGTCGGCGATTCCCAATCGTCTTCCACAAACCGGATATCGTGCTCCAGCGGATCGATTCCCAGCACCTTCATGCTCTGTAAGTAGAGTTGCTGCACATTGAAAGGCGACGGTTTCAAAATAACCTGGAACTGGTAATAATGCTGCAACCGGTTGGGATTCTCGCCATAACGGCCGTCCGTGGGACGGCGTGACGGCTGGACATACGCCACATTCCAGGGTTCCGGTCCCAGGGCGCGCAGGAGGGTTGTCGGATGAAACGTTCCCGCCCCCACTTCCATGTCGTAAGGTTGTGCCAGCACACACCCCTTGCCGGCCCAAAACTGCTGCAGTTTTAAAATAACGTTTTGAAAATGCATAAGAACTCCTCGGCAATCGAATCGTACGGTTCCATATGTTGGGGTCTCATCGCAAACGCGAGAACCTTATCGACGTTTTAAAAAATGGCGGTTCGGCCTGCCCGCCGACATCATCCTTGGGCGCCACGGCACGGCTAGGAAGCAATGGTCAAGCCCTCCATGTCGGGATTCACCGCCAGCAGTTGCGCTTCGGGCCGCTGGGCCAAAATCGAACGCCATTCCTGGCGAAGACGCTTTATGGCGCCACGCTCACCTACCGCCCACAAACAGCCGCCGCCCCCGGCCCCGGTAAATCGTCCGCCACAACCACAGGCCGCGGCGGCATCGACCAGGGCCGCACCGATATCATCCAGCACCTCCGGGGTCATCATACGACGAATAGCGGTTTCTTCATTCATGGCGGCCGCAGCCGCAGCCCATTGTCCTTCCTCTATCGCACGGCTGAAACGATGCACGCAGTCCGCCACCTGAGCCCAGCGAAGGCGATCCTTCCCCGCTAAAAATCGGCGCACCCAGGTGCCGTTGATGTCCCGTGACGCATGGGGAATTCCGCAATAAGCTACCAGAAAGTGGGCGTCAAGATCATTCGGCCCCGGGCGCGTGGCCACGGCTTTACGTCGGATGGCCAGTCCGTCCCGACCGACCTCCCAGTGCCAGGTATTCAGCCCTCCGTAGGCCGCGCCAAGCTGGTCCTGCATCCCGCAGGGGACGCCCGCCGTCGTTTCTTCAATACGATGGGCACGCCGCACAATCTGATCCAGGTTTAAATCCTCGTAACCCGCCAAAGCGCGCAGACGGGCCAGCGCCCCCACCAGGGCCACGGCCGCCACCGAGGATCCGCCCAAAGCACTGCGGGGCGGCGAGGCACTGTCGATCATGATGTGCAGACCGGCCGCCTCGAAGTGTACCGCTACGGCGAACATCAGGCCCAGAGCATGGTGGAAGGGAGCTTTCTCAAACGGGAAAGCCGCACTTTCAAATCCGCGGGAACTCACCTTGATCCAGCCCTTCCGGTAAGGATGCAGTTCCACACGCGTGCGCAGGTTCAGGGCCATGTTGAAGGTACAGGGCCGAGCGTGTTGAAGCGGGTAATAGAAAGTCCCGATATCCAGGGTGCCCCCCATGTCTACACGGCAAGGCGCCGACGCTTGCACGGTGTGGGTATTGACGGCATTTTCAATCCAAGGGACCACGGAACCCTCCATCAATGGCCGTCCATGACCCTGGGTTCAGGTCCTTTTACGTCCGGCCTTAATTGGCGCAGCACTTTCAAGCTACGAGGCTCTTTACCTAAATGATAGGGAACAAACGTCTCCAGAAATCGCTGCGCTTCCCCCAACGCCTGGGCAGAAAAACGCAGCCGCCCCACACGGTCAAGGTCGCCCTGGGCCAGCCACTGGAGCTGTTTGATGGTGCCCCGGGAAAGGCAGATATGCGTTCCCTCCGGATCCTCACAGCCATGGCATCGCAGCCCCCCGCGGGGCATGTCAAACCCCGCAACGTGATGGGGCAGGTTGTCCAGGCCGGCATGACAGACACAGCAGTAATTGAGGTTCGGGCACAGGCCGGCGATGTCGAGAAAGCGCATTTGGAACAATAGGTTCAGCAGGGCAGAATCCATCTTCTGACGATTCAAAGCGTCCAAGACAAACACCAGCAAACCGTAGAGACATTTCTGGGGCTGCGCCTCCTCGCTCCAGGACGTTATAAGCTCCGCCCAATAGCTGGCGTATGCCGTCGCCAGCATATTTTCCCGGATGGCGGCAAAGGGCTCTTCCAACACCGCCTCCTGCAGCACGGGCAGACCGGACCGCCGGCGTGTTTGGCAGGCTATTTTCAGAACTGAAAACAGTTCCAGAACGCCGGCGAAACGTTTTTTGCTTTTCTTGGCATGTTTGGCAATAACCGCAACCTTGCCGGCTTCTTCTGTGAAAAACGTCAAGATCAGGTCGTAGTCGCCGTAATCGACCCGGCGAAGCAAAACAGCCGCTGTTGCGTCCATGGCCACCCGCTAAATACCAAGCAGCATCGTTGCCAGTATGAAATAGCAGTAGACGCTGATGATATCAATCGATGTGGTTACAAAGGGACCGGTCGCCACCGCCGGATCGATATTGATGCGCGCCAAAAGCAACGGCACCCCCGAGCCCACTAACGCGGACACGGTCATCGAAACGATGACCGCCAACCCGACGGCCGTCGCCAGCATCGGCACCGCATATTGGAACTGGGCCACCGTAGCGATCAGGACGGCATAGAACACCCCCAGGATCAATCCGATCGCAAACTCCTTGGACACCACGCGCCAGAATTCCCGGACGTTGATCCGACCGGTGGCCAGCCCCCGCACCACAATGGTGGACGATTGGGTGCCAATGTTGCCTCCCATGCCCATGATCACCGGGATAAAGGCGGCCAGATAGGCAAATTGATTCAGGGTGCCTTCAAAACGGCCAATGATGAAGAGCGCCATGATCCCGCCGGCACAACTGGCCAGTAACCAGGGCAGGCGGGTTTTGGTGCTGCGGATGACAGACTGGGTCTCCACGTATTCTTCACCGACACCGGCCATTTTCAACATATCCTCGGTGGCCTCCTGGCGAAAAATATCGATGACGTCATCGACCGTGACAATCCCCTCCAGACGATGGGATTCGTCGACAACGGGCACCGCCAGGATATCGTAGCGTTCAACGAGTGTGGCGACTTCCTCCTGGTCCACATCCGTTCCAACGGTAAAAACATCCGTGGTCATAAACTGCTTGAGCGGCGTTTCCGGCGGCACCACAACCAACTGGCGCAGTGAACTGACACCGACAAGCTTCCCATATTCGTCTACAACGTAGAGGTAAAAGGGCATCTCGACGTCATGATATTCGGTCTGGATCTTTTCAATGGCCTTGCGGGCGGTGAGGTCCTGCGGCAGCGCAATAAAATCCGTTACCATGATGCCGCCGGCCGTATCGTCATCGTACTTGAGCAGACCCTCGATTTCTTCGGAGCCCTCTTTCTGCATCTTCTCCAGAATGGCATCCGATTTGTCTTCCGGCAGCCGCCCGATCAGATCGGCCACGTCATCGGAAGGCATCTGCTCCAGGACCTCGACAATATCCTCCAGTTTAAGTTGGTTGGACAGATGGAAAAAAGTGTCCTCGTCCAATTCACTGAACAGGATACCCTTTTTCTCCGTATCCCTAATCATGTTCAACAGCTGGAGCTGGTTGGCAACCGAAAGGGAGCGGAAGACAATCGAAAGATCAGCCGCGTGGGTTTTGTCGATGATCTTGCGCAAATTGGTCGTTGCGCCGCGACGCAACAGACGTTTGATACTGTCCACCAGAATTTTATTGTTGTTCAACATGCGCTTCATCGTTATCGACCACCCATTGCCGTATAGTTTTTCTGTCAGGGCAGTTGCAGATTAACCACTTGACCGGTACGCCCCTGCACCGGAACAGGTTTGTCATTTAATTGAACCGTAACCCCGCCGGCATTGCCGATGAGCACATTGAACATGGTGTCTGCTTCAAGCTGCAATGTCTCCTCGGGTTTCAGGATGTGCTCCGTTGCGCGGGCCTCATCGGCGATCACCTTCAACCACGTTTCTTCGTGGGCGATGATTTCCAGCCGATAGCTCCGGGGTTGTTTTTCAGTCTTTTCCCTCGGGCTGACGCCGGTTTCTTCTGGCGCAACCGTTTGAACACCGGCCGGTTCGGTCTTGGCGACCTCATGATCCGGTGGAATCACCTCTCTTGTATTATCGTCATGCGGGGCCTGTGGGGCGGTTTCCGTATATTGGGTGTCGAACAACGGATAGGTCAACAATGTACCGCCAACCAGGATAATCATCAAAGCGGTCACCCATAAAACCGTCAACCAGAACCGCCTCCCTTGCGGAGTTGACGCCTCGGAACCCACCGGTTCCGGCGTGAGGTTTTGGCGTCGCCGCTCGAAGCGTTTCAGCACCTCTTCCGTATCCGCATCGATTGCCCTGGCGAACGATTGCAGGAATCCTTTGACAAATACGTCACCGGGCAGTTTTTCGTAGTCTTCCGCCTCGATGGCTCGCAGGATCTCTCCACGTATCCGTGTTTCCGCCGCCACACGCTCTATGGAAAGACCCTTTTTCACCCGCACCGATTGCAGGTACAGGCCGTAGGAAGGTGTTTTATCGGTTTTCGTCATACCATCCTCCGCTTCGCTAACATGGGGGCGCCAGGACAATGTTGGGCCGCCACTGTTTTGATCAGCGAATAATTTTGATATGCGAACGTTGCCGCAACTCGTTCAGCCAGGTCAGGAATTTCTGATTGACGATTTCGCCATAAAGGATATCTTCAATCTCGGCGGAAACATCTTCGAGTGATTTACCTTCGCCTGTATCCCGTGCTTCGACATAAAAAAGCTGCAGCCCCTGGCCTGTTTCAAGAACCTCTGTGACGTCACCGGCTTGCAAGCCCGCAAGGGCTTCCAGAATTTGGGGCGCCAAATCGTCCAGTTGAAATGTCCCCAATTCACCACCATCCGCGGCACCCGGCGAGGCCGGATTCTCCCGTGCCAGAGTTTCAAACGGGGTGCCCTCCATGGCCCGCTGGCGGATCTGGTCCATTTTATTTCGAAGGGCTTGTTTATCCGCCTCTGAGGCCATGGGTGGAACGGTCAAAAGAATTTGCCGCAAATGCACGCTTCCCGATCCGGCATAGTCCTCTCTGTGTTCTTCGTAGTAAGCCCGTATATCTTCATCGGTAATGACAATCTTCGACTTCACCTCACGGTTCACGAGTCGGACACGCAAAACCTGGTTTTTCATTCGCTCCCGGTATTCTTCCATCGAGAGGCCTTCTTTTTCGAGGGATGCGCGCAACTGCTGATCCGTCATAAGCGTCCGCTTTTTCATCTCTTCAATCGTTTTATCGATTGTTTCTTCACTGACGCGAATGTTGTAACGCTGTATTTCCTGTTCGGTCAGCTTTTCATCGACCATCTGGTTCAGCACCTTTTCGCGCAGTTCATAAATCATCCGTCGTTCTTCATCGAGGGGACGCGCCATGGCTTTTACCCGCCTGATATAAGGCGCCGCCTTACGGTTCAACTCGTAGAGGGTTATAATGTCATCGTTGACCTGCGCTACAATCCGATCGATCATCACACCTTTTTCCGAACGGGCATCCGTGCCGCCGCCCAGAATGATTGCGCTTACGCCCAACAACAAAACCGTCATCGCCGATTTAATCCATCGGCATGAAATTCGATTAGAATGCATTCGATATCCTGCTCCTCAATTGCGTAGCCCCGAAAACTTAAGGGGCACTCCCGTCGCGTCCATCTTTGGAAACAGATGGGCCACTATCGGCAATAATTCGTGATACAATCCTCTGATCAATCGCGACCGGGTATTTGGCTTTTAAGTCCGCGATCCAGGGGGCATAAGCCTGCTCCGCTTTCTGGCGTCGGAGTTGCTGAACCAACAATTGGTCAACCTTGTCGGGCCCTACATCCGTCGCCCCTGAAGGCGGCACGCCATTTTTAGCGTCATTTTTTTGATAATAGTCAGCGATATCCTTCTCCGTGATCTGAACCTTCAGCGCCAATTCCTGTTGAACCAATTGGTCAATGACAAGCCGTACCCGCAAAGCCTCCTTCCAATCCTCAAAATTAATGGCGTTTTCAAGCAGCATCTGCTCAAAGAGATCGTCCGGGTAGTCACTCCGAATGTCATCAATGGCGGTATTCAGATCCTTTGGAGAGATTTCCACCCCGATTTCCTCGGCATATTCCAAAAGAACCAACTGATCCGCCAGTTGCTGGATAAATCGCGTCTTGGAAGCCCTTTCGGCAGCGGGATCTTCATCCACGCCGGCTGCGTATGCGGATCGAAACACGCGATAAGCGCGCTGAAATTCATCCTGGCGGAACTCACGTTGTCCGACCGTCATGAGGATGGCATTGTCGTAAACGGCATCTTCCCGCTGGCAGCCGTAACCAACCGCAAGCAATAGCAAGGCGGCAATCGCCATCAGGCCAAAACGCATGGCAGCCAAGTCCTTAGTTAAGAGGGTATGCCCTTTTGATCAAAGGCATTATATCACTCATTATTGCTAAAGATTCTAAATAGATAATCTTTTAATTGTTAACATGGTGGGCTATTTCCTGCAAGATGTTTTTAATCTGAGCGATGGCCCCCCCCGCCCCATTTTGATCCACGGCGAAACTGAGCATATGGTCCGTCGTCAACTGAAACCGCTGGGGATTTTTCTGAATCACGTCCACAATGCCGGCCGGATTCTCCTGATGGGGTTCGGAAAGCATCAGGGTCAGTTTACCGTTGCCAAGGTCGAGACGCTTTACACCCGCCCTGGCGGCCAAACTCTTCAGCAATATTTTCGTCAACAGGTTGCGTGCTGCGGCCGGCAGCTCACCGAAACGATCCTCCAACTCGGCTTTGATATCAGGAATTTCCCCGGGGGTGTCTATTTTCGCCAGGCGGCGATACATGGCCAGCCGCTGATCGAGATCTGGAATGCAACTTTCCGGTATATACGCTGAAAAAGGAACGTTGATTTCCGGATCCAGGGGTTGGAGCACCGTCTCCCCCTTCAATTCCGCCATGGTTTCCTCCATGAGCTGCAAAAACATGTCATAGCCCACGGCGGCAATGTGGCCGGACTGGGAGGCGCCAAGTATGGTGCCACCGCCACGTATCTTTAAATCGTTCATGGCGATCTGGAATCCGGACCCCAGATCACTGTGCTCCATCAGCACTTTCAACCGCTTGCGGGCCGCCGCCGTCAAACGGCTTTCTTTGGGGATAAACAGGAACGCATAGGCCTGTTCCTCGGCGCGGCCCACCCGCCCCCGCAGCTGGTACATCTGTGCCAAACCGAACCGATCAGCGCGATTCACCATGATCGTATTGGCCGAGGGGATATCGAGTCCGGATTCGATAATGGTGGTGGTCACCAGCAAATCGATATCCCGTCGGTGAAAGGCCATCATCTCTTTTTCCAGTTCATCTTCGCCCATCTGGCCATGGGCGACGCCAATGCGTGCCATGGGAACGAGTGCCCCGATTTTCTCGGCCATGCGGTGAATACTGGCAACATGATTGTGGACGAAGTAAACTTGGCCGCCCCGGTCCATTTCCCGCTGAATGGCTTCCTTGACCAGTCCGTCGTTATATTCCGAAACAAAGGTGATGATGGAGCGACGATACTCGGGCGGTGTCGATATAATACTGATATCCCTGATACCGGCCAGCGAAAGGTGCAGTGTCCGTGGTATGGGGGTTGCCGTCAGAGCCAGGACATCGACGGTCCGGCGCAGTTTTTTTAGTTTTTCCTTGTGTCGAACCCCGAAACGCTGCTCCTCATCGAGGATAAAAAGCCCCAAGTCTTTGAACCGGACATCTTTCTGCAACAGCCGATGGGTGCCAACGACGATGTCGACGCCACCGGCGGCCAATTGATCGAGGACGCTTTTTTGTTCGGCTCTTGTCCGAAAACGACTGAGGCGATCGACGTGAACACCAAACCTTTTGAAACGATGGCGAAAGGTCTCGAAATGCTGCTCGGCCAGCACGGTGGTTGGCACCAGGACAGCGGCTTGTTTGCCATTGAAAACCGCCATGAAAGCCGCCCTCAGCGCGACTTCGGTTTTGCCATACCCAACGTCACCGCAAATCAGGCGGTCCATGGGAGCGGCATTGGCCATATCCGCCCGGACATCTTCAATGGCTTTTAACTGATCGGGGGTTTCCTCGTAGGGGAAACCGGCTTCAAATTCGGCCATGTATTCATCGACTGACCGAAAGGTGAAGCCTGTCCGAACCCTGCGGGCCGCATAGAGCTTCAGCAGTTCCCCGGCGATCCTTTCCGCCGAACGTTTGACCCGGGCTCTTACCTTTTCCCAGGATTTCCCGCCCATCTTGTCCAAGACGGGGGTTATGCCATCCACCCCCATATATTTCTGGATCAGCCCCATGCGATCCACCGGCAGGTACAGGCGATCGCCCCCCCGGTAAAGGATGGTCAGGTAGTCATTCTCCGTTCGGTTCAAGTTAAGCTTGGTCAAGCCATCATACTGCCCGATGCCGTGCTCCTCATGCACGACCAGATCCCCCTGATGCAGATCGCCAAACGTGATCGTCGGGCTGAGCCGTTTTCGGGCCGACTTGGGCGCCCGGGTTCGCTTGGCACCAAAAATTTCCACGTCCGTAAGAACCACGATCCCGGCCGTGGGCCAGGCAAACCCGGCCGAAAGCTGGCCTTCCAGCATCAAGACCTTGGGATGCGCCGCGGGTGCCGCCGGTGCCACCGGCGCCATCGCGTCCACACGCTCGAATTGAAGGCCGTAAGGATCGAAAACCCCTTCCACACGTTCCATCTGCAGGGCATTACGGCAAACGAAATACACCGCCACCCCTGACGCCAATTGATCCTTGAGCCAGTTCGCCAAGGCCTGAAAACGAGGAGGGGCTTTTAAGACATCCGCACCCGCCATTGTGCTTGCAGGAGCATCGATATCCTGGACATCAAAGGTAATGGCGTGCGGCCCCGTCTTGTTGACGAAGTCGGGTTTGCTGACAGGCAACTCCCGAAGCCATATGCTCTGGCACGTGCGCAACGTCTCGCTGGCTTCCGGCCAGGACTGAAACAACTGGGCCGGCGCGATACACAGTTTCTGCTCTTCGCAGGCCGCTGCATACAACTGCTCGGCCTTCTGAAAAACGTCCACGGCCGCTTTCTCCAGATCGCCGGGTTCGACTTCCACAACAAGGGCGTTGCGGGATAGAAAATCAAGCAATTGGCCCAAATCGGGATAAATAACCGGCATCAGGCTCTCGATTCCGGGGAACCGTCTTTCCTCCTTGATACCGTTGATCAAACGACGCGTTTCATGTTTGGGCAGCTGTTGTTCGTTGGCCTGCAAACGGATCCGGGAAATGATTTCAGGCAGTCGGTTGCCCGGAAGAATCGCCTCCCTGGCCGGGCACACGATGGCTTCCTCCACCTCATCCAGCCGACGCTGGTTATCCGCCGAAAAATAGCGCAGGGACTCGATGGTATCCCCAAACTGCTCAACACGCAGAGGGTTGTCGTAAAGCGGACAGAATATATCCAGAATCCCTCCCCGGACACTGAAATCACCGGGTTCTTCCACGATATGGGAATGGGTGTAACCACCATCGATTAATTTTTCGACCAAACGGGACCGGTCCAGATCTTCACCGATCATAAGGAGTTCCGCATAGCCGGCGACTTCCGATCGCGGAATGATCCGTTTCAGAAACGCGCCGATGGTGGTGATCACGATGGGCGCCCGGGGGGCTTCCAACAGGGTGTAAAGAACTCTCATCCTGCGGGCCGCGGTTTCATTGTGATAAGCAAGAACCTTGTAGGGCAGAATGTTATAGGGGGGGAAAAAAAGGACCGGGGCCGCCGCATCGTGACGGAAAAACAGCATATCCTGCCAAAGCGTTTCCGCCTGGCGGGAGTCAGCTGTCAGAATCAGCATCGGCCTGGGTTCACGGCAATAAAGGCGCCACAGGAAAAAGGCCGCAGCAGCACCTTTTAAACCATTGCATTCCAGGTCGGAGACCGTCTCTGTAAAAATCTTGTCGTCAAAAGGGGTCAAAATTTTTTCTTGATTTTGGGTCATAAAATAAGTAGAGGCTATTTCGTCGTGCCGGCGTAGCTCAGTTGGTAGAGCAGCTGATTCGTAATCAGCAGGTCAGCGGTTCAAGTCCGCTCGCCGGCTCCAGCATTAAACAACATTCTGTAATGGTTACCGTGCCATCCCCTAACGGCATCGGGACAATGCTCACTGCGGGCATATTACACGCCGTGAGGCCTACCTCCCATATTATAACTGGTTTGCGAAAACAAGTGGAAGCCGGAATGTTACGATTTTGGACGCATTGCAGACGTTTTCGATACAGGTTGATTTTCAAATGTCTGCCCGGTTGAACCGGAGATGAAGTATAGCGGCATCTATCATATAGATTTTTTTAACATTTTTAACTTGAAATACATGCGCGTCTTTTATACATATAATAAATATTGCCATGGTTAGGTAATCATCTTTCCAGAAGCCATGGAAGACACCGAATGATGACAAATGGGAATTTGGCGACGATGAACGATCTGGACGAAAGCGCATTGAAATCGGAAATCAATGCGATTTCAAAAAAAATCGACGCGATTATGCGGAAAGTGGATCGCCTGTATCCATCCCAACCGAAACCCGTTGAACCAGAAAACGCTGCATCTGAGGATGGTGTATTGCCTCCCCAAAGTCCCACGGGATAATTTTACATTGACCTTTGGTCTCAAACCATTTAAATAAATGAAAATTTTATTGTCGGAATTGTGGAACGCGGTCGTTAGGAGGTGCCATGGCATTAACCAAAAGTGACATCGTTGCAAGGGTTCACGAACTCGGCTTCACCAAGAAAAAATCTGTCGATATCATCGAATCCCTGCTGGAAATCATGAAATCGACCCTTGAACAGGGTGATGACATCCTGATTTCGGGTTTCGGCAAATTCTGTGTAAAACAGAAGAATAAACGCCGTGGACGAAATCCTGCCACAGGATCGGATCTGATTCTCAGAGAACGCAAAGTGGTCACTTTTAAGTGCTCAGGAAAATTACGCAATAAGATCAACGGCGCCCCGTAACACTGCGGCAAAATCGTCTCACGTGGGGGTAAGCCACAAAACCTCATAGGGCGCCATCGTTACTTTCCTTGAAGAAAATAGCCGTTTGGAAAGAAGATCCCGGGTTGGGCCGGTCGTTGCCGTACCGATATCAACCCCAATGTCACGGGATGTAACGTTGGTGAGGGCAATCACCGTCTGGTCCTGACTTGAGCGTACAATGGCAAATACGTCACTATCGACAGGAAGTACTTTGAATCCTGCTCTGGGGTGAAAGGCCGACTGAGCGCGTCGCACCACAATCATTGCCGTATAGACTGCAAAGACCCTGGAACGAAACGTTTCGGGGTCTTCTATTTCTTCAACCAATCCATCCACATCAAGCTTTTCACGATTGATCGACCTAGCGCGGCCGGTCAGCGCAACCCCTTCGTACCAGTTCCGGGACCCCAAAAGACTTTGGATATAGATCCCCGGAACCCCGGGTAAAACGAGGGCAATGGATTGAGACGCCAAAAATCGTCTAGCATGCATTTCATCCCCTCCAAGGCCACTACCGCGAAGCGCATCTACATAGGTGATATTGAGTTCATAAGGGCTATCCGTTCCATCCGGGTTGCGTTTATAGGATACATCGCCGCCGTTAGCCCTTACAGTCTTGATGATGGCCGCGATGTCTTCCGATGAGACGAGGCCCTCCAACGGCCTCACACCGATACCGTCATGGGAAGCCGTAAAATTGAAAAATGTGGTGTGATCGTTCAGTTGACCGAGTGATTCGGCCCAACGGCTCAACAGAGACACGTCCTCCTTAAAAAACGTATGGAGAAGCAGGGGCGGCAAGGAAAAATTATACACCAGTTGAGCCTCGTCGCCCCCATCTCCAAAATAACTAATGTTTTCCGCATGCGGCACATTGGTTTCCGTTATCAACCATACATGGGGGGCGAGGCAATCGAGAATGGCCCGAAAAAGCTTGACCATCAAATGGGTTTTCGGATGGTGAATACAGGGCGTTCCAATTTCCTTCCAGAGATAGGCAATGGCATCCAACCTCAAAATACTTGCACCGTACTTGACATATTCCAACATAACCCGGGTCATGGCGATCAGGACGTCAATACTTCGGAAATTTAGGTCGATCTGGTCTTCGCTAAAGGTCGTCCACACATAAACCGTCCGGCCATCCTGTTTTTCAACCGGGGTCAACAACGGCAACGATCGTGGACGTGTCACCATGCCCAGATCCTCGTCGGGATCCACTTCAATGGCAAGATTACGGTAACCCGGGTTAGACGCCAAGTAGGCTTCAAACCATGGACTCTTGGCGGAGATGTGATTGATGACCCAATCGAACATGAGCCTGAAATCAGAAGAAAAAGCCTGGACATCTGTCCAGGTTCCAAGCTCCGTATTGATTTTGAGGTAGTCGATAACCGAGAATCCGTCATCCGATGAATACGGGAAAAACGGAAGGAAATGGATGGTGGCAACGGACTCTTTTAAATAAGCGCGGATAAAAGCCTGTAATGTTTTCAAGGGGGCTTCTCCGTCACGCTTTATGGAATCACCATAGGTAATCAAGACGACTTCTTTTTCATCAGGATCGCCGAACCCCTGGCGCACCCAACGTTCGGAATATGATGTCATGAGGACCCGAAGCTGGTCAAAGGCCTCTTGCCCTGTGGGTTTTCCGTATATTTTAATTAACAGGTCCTTTATACGATCCATCTTTTCCATAATGCACCTCTCCTGGTCACCTTATTCAGGTTACGTTTTGGTACATGGCACAACAAACCATGGCTGAAAAGACCGTCAGAGATGGAAGCACAATCAGAAAAGCACAGCCTGAATCCGGCAGGGGCGGCAATGGGTAACCCTAAAGGTGTTTTTACATGTTGATCTCATATACTTTCATTTTGCTGAGCAAGGATGGTATGCTGATCTCCAGAAGTTTGGCCGCCTGTGTACGGTTGCCGCCCGTGGATTCCAGTGCCCGCGTGATGAGCCGTTCTTCCATTATTTTCCGGGCATTCTTCAATGAAAAGCCCTCGAAGAAATCATCCATCCGGTTCGAAGCTCTTTTGATGCCAAATTCGATCGGTAAATTCTCGGGAAGAATAATATGCTTGTCGGCTAAAACAACCGCCCGTTCAATCATGTTCTCAAGCTCCCGCACATTTCCCGGCCATTGGTGATCCATTAATAACCGCATGGCACCGGGGGAAACCCCTTCGATTTTTTTATCAAGCTGCTTGATGTAGCGATCAATGAAAAATCGGCAAAGCAAGGGGATATCTTCCGCTCGCTCTCTTAATGGCGGCAAGTGAATACGCAATACATTCAAGCGATAAAACAAATCTTCCCGAAACCGGCCTTCCTGCATCTCGGTTTCAAGGTCTTTTGCGGTGGCGGCAATAACACGCACATCAACCTTGCGGGTTTTCGCTCCACCCACCGGACGAACTTCGTTTTCCTGAAGAACCCGCAGCAATTTGACCTGAAGAGAAAGTGGAAGTTCGCCAATTTCATCAAGAAAAATCGTTCCGCCGTGAGCTTCTTGGAACAACCCTTTTTTGTTACGGTCGGCCCCCGTGAAAGCGCCCTTGACATGACCAAAAAGCTCGCTTTCCAGAAGGCTCTCAGGAATGCCACCGCAATTTACCGGCACCATGTTACCCTTGGCCCGCGCCCCGGAGAAGTGAATGCCACGCGCCACCAATTCCTTTCCCGTGCCACTCTCCCCGGTGATTAACACCGTTGTATCATACTGAGCCGCCTTTTCGGCTAGCCGAAACATCGTTTTCATCGATTGGCTGTTGCCAATCATGTTGCCAAATTGGAAATCGGCGCTGATTTCCTGAATCCGTTCCTTAAGACGCAGATTTTCTTTTTTCAGTCGCTCCCGTTCCTCGGCTTTCTTTAAAGAAAGATAAACTTCGTCAGGTTTAAATGGTTTCGATATGAAATCATAGGCGCCCAGTTTCATAGCTTCAACAGCCATATCGATCGTTCCATAGGCGGACATCATGATCACGGTCGAAGCCTCAACGAAAGCACGCGCTTCTTCCAAAAAGGCCATACCATCTTTCCGAGGCATTTTAATGTCACACAGGATGTAATCGTAGACCACGTCTTTAACCTTTTTCAGGCCTTCATCACCATCGGCGGCAACATCGATCCGATAACCCGATTTTTTAAGTAATGCGGTGAGCATATGACGCATATTGTCTTCATCATCGATAATTAATAGTGTTTTGGGTTCCGCAGGTGCATTCATAGCCAATTTCCATTGATGGTGAATAATACGACCAGGTCACAACGACCTAAACAGCAATCGGAAAGGTGTTCAATGGCATTGAAGCCCAACCAGAGGCAACATGATGGTCATGCAAGTTCCTCCTGCTTCCGTGCGCTCCGCTCCAATGGAACCGCCCAGGTTTTCAATGATGCTGAAGCTCACCGACAACCCAAGGCCGGTTCCTTTTCCGGGTGCCTTAGTCGTAAAGAAGGGGTCAAATATGTTGGGCAGACTTTCGTCTGATATGCCATGCCCGTTGTCGACAAAGCGAATCATGAGGCGGTCCGGAGACTTATCACCATTCTCAGGCGAGGGAAGAATCGCTGTCTCTATATTCAGTTCTCCGTCGGCATCTGATTCTCTGATGGCATCCGCCGCATTCAATACCAGATTAAGAAATACCTGGCGAAGCTGCCGAGCGTTGGCGTTTACGTGATCTCTGTCTGCTTCCAGATGCAATTGAAACCGAATACAGGATAATGCCGGCTGAAAACTGCAAACTTCGCCTAATTCCTTCAGGATGTCGTGAACGGATACGATCTCCTGATTTTTTCCGGAAGGCCGTGCGAAATCCAGCAATTGTTGAATGATGGCATTGATGCGTTCCACTTCGCTTTCAGTGCGTGCAATAAAATCAGATTTATCCTCTTCAGAAATCGCTGGATCACCGAGCAGGGACAGATACCCCTTGATGATTCCAATGGGGTTGCCGATTTCATGGGCGATTCCTGCCGACAAACGGCCAACCGACGCCAGCTTCTCTGCCCGCACCAGGTCACGTTGGACTTTGGCAAGGTCCCGATTGGCCTTTTCCAACGAATCGACAGAATCCTGCAACATCTCTTTATCCTGTGCCAGGTGCATCAGCATCCGGTTTAAAGACTTCGACAACTGACTAAATTCATTATCACCTTTCTCAATTACAAAAACCGTATCGTCGGATTCCCGATAGGCTTCAGCCCGCCGCACCAATCGCTGGAGAGGTTTTATGGTGATTCGATTTAAACGATAGCTTCCCAGCAGGGTTAAAATCACTGTATTGATCAGTATGTAAATCAAAAGGATGTGCTGAGAGCGTCTAACAAGCCCATAAATCCTGTCCAAAGGCATCAGGAGGCATGCACCGGCCACGATATTGCGGCCCGCTTTCAAAGGCGCGGCCAGAAAAAAGAGGTTGGATTGCCGCCCAATAATTCCCCATATCATTCCCGGTGTTTGGGTGATTTCTTTACCCTGAATGGCGGCCTTATGCGCCATTTCGGCCATGGTCGCCTGCGGCAGGCACCCCAGACCATCGCGATAAATTTTTTGTCCATCAATTGTCACTGCTACAGCGCATAATCCATCGGCCGTATCAATCAAGGATCTGATTTGCTCCGTATGGGTTATGCGCCATTCCATACCGCCATCGGAGGAAACGGACTGGAGATTACGGGCCAGGGCAGCAAGCAGGATGCGGCCCTTTTCCACATGCGATCCGACGAGCATCTTCTGCGTCACGATAAGCATGACCAGGTTAATCAGCAGCATGGATATCAGGAGCAAAACGGCCAGATTCAATACGATGTTGGTGCGGAGGCTCTTAAGCAACATGCCATCCGGTCTCCCATCGGCATTTTTTGAGGTGGTAGGATGTCCCAGACCGGCCGGATACGCATGGTTGCCGGAGGCTGACGCTTCCCAAACAGGTAGCATAAGCCATGATCAAAATCAAATGATCCGGGATCCTTTGACACCCCCTCGTATTGCGGCAGTGGCAAGTTCATGTTAAACTTTGGTAATGTGATACTGAGGCTATGAATGATCCTGAATCTGTTTAAGAAAATCCGGCATTTTCGATCAAGATTGTCCCCCCAAAACCATTTACGGCTTAGACTGGCCGTTATAATTCTCATTGTCCTCCTTGCCACCGTGTGCCTGAACCGTCCGGGCCATGCGCATAATACCAAGCCCAGAAAAGTTCTGGTGCTCCATTCTTATCATCAGGGCTATAAATGGACCGATGACATTGCCAAGGGTCTGAAGACCACCTTTTCCAAAAGCCCTCGGCGTATAGTGCTGAATGTTGAATATATGGACACAAAACGTACGGCTACCTATGGGTACTACGAAACGCTGGCAACTTTTTATCGGAAAAAATACAGCGGACAGAAATTCGATATCATTATCTGTTCGGATAACAATGCTGTTCAGTTTATGTCGACTTATGGACGCAAATTGTTTCCGGACATTCCTGTTGTCTTCTGCGGCTTTAACTTCCTCCGCGAAAAAGATCTAATCGGCCTGGAGGGATTTACCGGCGTCAACGAAGAAGCTGATTTGAAGTCCGGTTTGGACCTGGCCTTGCGAATTCATCCTGATACAACCACCATTTATGTTATAAATGATCGCACCATAACCGGTTCCAGGGTGATGGAACGGTTGCGGGAGGTTACCCCTGATTTTGCCGATCGCGCCGAATTCGTATTTCTGGATAACCTTGCCATGCATGACCTGTTGGAAACATTGCGGTCAATGGCTCATGGGGATCTGGTTTTTTATACCTTTTTCTTCCGGGATCAAGTCAACCGATTCTTCGAATATGATGAAAGCATCCGCTTGATTGCTGAAAACTGTCCGGTCCCCATCTATGGTGCCTGGGATTTCAGCCTCGGAAACGGTATCGTTGGTGGATTGCTCACCAGCGGCTACTATCAGGGTCAAGCCGCCGGTCAACTGGCTCTGGAAATCCTTAATGGGAAACCCGCCGGCGAACTGCCGGTGGTTTTTGATAGTCCGAATCGCTACATGTTTGATTATCGCTATTTGAAAAAATTCCATATCAACCCGGATCGTTTGCCAGACGAGGCCATTTTAATCAACAAGCCCCCATCAATCTATCACCATTACCGCCATGCTGTGTGGACAGGTTTAGCGGCTTTCGCCTTACAGCTATGCATTATCTTTTTTCTTACCATCAGTATTGTCCGACGGCGACGGATTGAAAAAGCAATTCGTCAAAGTGAGAACCGGCTGAATATGATCCTCGAAACTGCCAATGAAGGCTTTTGGGAAATCTCCTCTGATGGCATCGGTATCAATGTCAATGCTGAATTGTGCCGCATGCTGAATCGAACCCGCGATGAGATTGTTGGATACCCTATATATGCGTTCACTGATGACGCCAATCGATCCATTTTTGAATCGCAACTCGCCAAACGGCGTCAGGGCAAGCGTAGCCAATATGAAATCGTCCTGCAAAAATCTGACGGCAAGGCGATCCACTGCCAGTTCAACTCATCACCGCTTTTCGATGAACAAAGCAGGTATATGGGCTCTTTTGCAATGGTGACGGATATATCTCCACGCAAACATTCCGAAAGAGCACTTAAAAATCGTGAGGCCATGCTTCGCGCCGTATTCGAATCCACGGATAATGGTATTGTGGTCGTCAATGCAGCAGGCCATATATCCCAAATGAACGATCGATTCCGCAGCATATTCCCAATGCCGAAGCGAGAGACAAACAATCATCTTTCCCACCCTATGATCTTTAATGACTGCATGAAACCACATATTGCGCAGCATGAAATGCCGAGCCATTTCTATCAGCCATCAATCGCTTCGCAAAACAAAATCATTTCGCGGATACGCTGCCGGAATGGTACTGTGGTCGATGTATCCTGCTATCCCTTGCAATTTGATAAGCACCGGGAAAATGACTTTGTCTTCAGTTTCCGCGATATTACGGACAATATCCGGTTGGAATCCCAGTTACTGCAATCCCAGAAAATGGAGGCATTGGGAACGCTGACCAGTGGTATTGCGCATGATTTTAACAATATCCTTGCGGCCATCCAGGGTTATGCAGAAATTTTGAAGTACCATCTTAAGGACCGGCCGGATGCTATTCAAAAAATATCGAGAGTCCTCAAAGCAAGCCAACGGGCCAAAACTTTGGTTCAACAAATTCATTCCTTCAGCCGTCCCCAACACATCGAGCCCAGAGCATTTCGGGCCGGCCTAATCATCAAAGAAGTCGTTAAACTGCTTCAGGCCTCTATCCCTTCAAATATTTCCATCCAGATGGATATGCGAACCAAACGCGATACGATTACGGTCGATCCGGGGCAGATCCACCAGGTGATAATGAACCTCTGCACCAATGCAGTCCATGCGATGCAGGATGAAGGCGGCGTTCTAACTGTGGTGTTGGAAAATGTGAGGTTTCAAACTGATCAACAGTTTATCGATATTGCATTGTCCGAAGGCAACTATTTGTCTTTGCGAGTAAAAGATACAGGGCATGGCATGTCACCGGAACTGATGACAAAAATATTCGATCCTTATTTTACAACAAAAGAAAAAGGACGCGGCACAGGGTTAGGCTTGTCGGTTACCCTTGGCATCGTTAAAAATCATGGCGGCGCCATAAAAGTGGAAAGCAATGAATGGCATGGAACTGATTTTACAGTCTACCTTCCTTTATCGGACGATGTCGAACCTTCCGAGCAAAAGCGCACCTCTCCCCTTCCGACCGGTACGGGAATGATATTTTTTGTTGATGATGAACCGGATTTGATAGAAATGATGGAAGAAATGCTCTTACAACTCGGTTATCAAACAGCCTCTTTTTCGAACAGCCAAGAGGCTCTTGAAGTTTTTGAGAAGAATTCCGACAAATTTGATCTAGCCATCGTCGATATGGCAATGCCCGGTCTTTCCGGTTCGGACCTGGCCAAAACTATGCGCCAAATAAAACCAGATTTACCGATCATTTTATGCACGGGCGATAAAGAAGGCGCGATAAATACACAGTATATTAAGTCTCGTTTCGACCACGTCATAATGAAGCCACTTGATATGCAAACTTTGGCTGAAACTGTGCATCAAGCCTTATTCCCTCAAAATCCATAAAAAAAAGCCCGGAACCAAGGTATGCGTTTATGGTTCCGGGCTTTTCGAAAGATTTTCGGCGGCGTCCTACTCTCCCACACAGTCTCCCGTGCAGTACCATCGGCGCTGAAGAGCTTAACTTCCGTG
>Ga0207831_100118_pt1 | contig 60148 bp, 55 predicted proteins | sample TtanPargueraPR_7_FD_187741 | JGI IMG/M metagenome (GOLD analysis project Ga0207831, IMG submission 187741) | Aerobic enrichment media microbial communities from Bioluminiscent Bay, La Parguera, Puerto Rico - Tt and M1 (2) (SPAdes) | ecosystem: Environmental > Aquatic > Marine > Unclassified ...
TGATGGTTCAATGATATGAATCACCGAGCCATCGACAAGCGCCCACATGAATTACCTGATCGATTGTTAAAGAGCGGCTTCGAACCCTGTTGGGTGAAGCGTCTCGCTTGCTGCCGGCCGGAGCGAACTCCGTGTCGCCAGCGCCCTGCGAGGAAGGCGTATTCTACCGATTCGCGTCAGCGTGTCAAGCGGTGGTTGGCGATGCGCTGCATCCCGTCCGTGTTTCCGCTGACCGCCCATCTCTTCCTGCCGAGATGCCTGCGAATAGAGCCCTCAGCGAGCCCTGTAAAACCAGTGGCGCACATTCTACCGAACGCGCCGTGATTGTCAATCGGAATGTTTCGAAAGCAAACCGAAAAACTCCATGCAGAACAATCACTTCTGCCACCTCCACCGCCTGCAACGTGTGCCCGTCGCCGGCAGCGGATGCGTACTTTACGGCTTTCCCCGGCGGCGTGCAAGACCTTCGGATAAAAAGTTTCGGGAGCATGACACTCCCTACTTGAGCACGACCCGGGCATACCGCTTCTTGCCCGCCTGGATCACATAGCTGCGGCCGGTCTCCAGCATGTGATCACGCGCCACCGCCTCGCCATCGACCTTGACCCGGCCATTGCCGAGCATGTCCTTGGCCTGGGCACTGTTCCTGGTCAGCCCGGAGCGGTTGAGCACGGCAGCGATCGGCGCCTGGGCACCGCCCTCGAAGTCCACCTCGATCTCGGGGAGGTCCTCGGGAAGCTCGCCCTCGGCCAGCTGGTTGCCGGCGGAGCGGTGGGCGTTGGCCGCAGCTTCCTCGCCGTGGTAGCGAGCGATCAGCTCACGCGCCAGGACCATCTTGATGTCGCGCGGGTTGGCGCCCGCCTCCACGTCGCGCTTGAGCGCCTCGATCTCCTCGTTGGGCTTGAGGGAGAGCAGCTCGAAGTAGCGCCACATCAGGCTGTCGGGCATCGACACCAGCTTGTTGAACATCGCCCCCGGCGCCTCGTCGACACCCACGTAGTTGCCCAGTGACTTGGACATCTTCTGCACGCCATCGAGCCCTTCCAGCAGCGGCATGGTGATCACCACCTGGGGCTCCATGCCGAAGTGCTTCTGGATCTCGCGCCCCATCAGCAGGTTGAACTTCTGGTCGGTGCCGCCCAGCTCGATATCCGCCTTCAGGGCCACCGAGTCGTAGCCCTGGACCAGCGGATAGAGGAATTCGTGGATGGAGATCGACTGCCCCCCCTTGTAGCGCTTCTCGAAGTCGTCCCGCTCGAGCATGCGAGCCACCGTGCTCTGCCCGGCCAGCTCGATCATGTCGGCGGCACTCATGGCGGTGAACCACTCGGAGTTGAAGCGCACCTCGGTCTTGTCGGCGTCGAGGATCTTGAACACCTGCTCCTTGTAGGTCTGGGCGTTGGCCTTGACCTCCTCCTCGGTAAGGGGCTTGCGGGTGACGTTCTTGCCGGTGGGGTCGCCGATGCGACCGGTGAAGTCGCCGATCAGGAAGATGATCTCGTGCCCCAGGTCCTGGAACTGGCGCATCTTGGTCAGCAGCACGCTGTGTCCCAGGTGCAGGTCCGGGGCGGTCGGATCGAAGCCCGCCTTGATGCGCAGCTTGCGCCCGGACTCCAGCTTCTTGACCAGCTCCTCCTCCAGCAGGATCTCCTGGGTTCCCCGCTTCAGCAGCGCCAGCGCGCTCGCCACATCGCTCATCGTCTCCTACTCCACGTATCAGGTTGCCCGGCCCGGTGAGGCCATCGAATGGGGCAGGATGGTAGCATGAGTCGACGCTCTGCGCTGACGCCACACTGCCCCGGGAGACCGCCATGCCCCTATATATCGGCCTGATGTCCGGCACCAGCCTGGACGGCATCGATGCCGCCCTGGTGGAGATCGATAACAGGCCAGCCGGGGGCCACCCCCGCCTGCTCGCCAGCCACGCTGAGCCGATGCCGGCAGCGCTACGGTCGCGGCTCTGGGAGCTCTGCCACGCCGAGCGCGTCGGATTCGCCGAACTGGCGGCGGCCGAGGAAGCCTTCTGTCGGCTCCAGGCAGAGGCCGTGACCGCCCTGTTGGCCGCCAGCGGAACAGCGCGCGAGGCGGTAGTGGCCATCGGTAGCCATGGCCAGACCATCGAGCACGCCCCTTATGGACATCCCGATGGGAGCCATGCCAATGGCCCCGCCTACACCCTGCAGCTCGACAACCCCAGCCGGCTGGCCGAACTCACCGGGATCGCCGTGGTGGCCGACTTCCGGCGTCGCGACCTGGCGGCGGGTGGCCAGGCAGCTCCGCTGGCACCGGCCTTCCATGAGGCACTGTTCCGCGATCGCCACGAGTGGCGGCTGGTGCTCAATCTGGGTGGCTTCGCCAACCTGACGCTGCTGCCCCCCGGTGAAGACGAACGCGCCCCCCTGGGATTCGACTCGGGACCGGCCAACGCCCTGCTGGACGCCTGGCACGCCCGCCACCGCGGCGGCGCCTTCGATGCCGATGGCGCCTGGGCCGCCTCGGGCCGGGTCGACGAGACGCTGCTGGCACGCCTGCTGGAAGAGCCCTTCTTCCATCTGCCGCCACCGCGCAGCACAGGACGCGAGCTCTTCCATCTCGACTGGCTGGAGAAGCGGCTGGGCGGAGAGGAGCGCCCCGAGGATGTGCAGGCAACCCTCGCCGAGCTGACTGCGGCGAGCGTCGCGCTGGCCGTGGAGATGGCCCGGGAGCGGTTCGATGCCCCGCCCGCGACCCGGCTGATCCCCTGTGGCGGCGGCGCCCACAATCGCGACCTGCTGGGGCGGCTCGCCCGCCGCCTGCCCGAGGCAACCCTCGGCGACAGCGCCGAGTGGGGCTGGCCGGCCGACTGGCTGGAGGCCGGCGCCTTCGCCTGGCTGGCCTGGCGACGACTGGCCGGACTCCCGGGCAACCTGCCCAGCGTCACCGGTGCCGCCGGCCCCCGAGTACTGGGAGGGGTCTACGCCGCCTGATCGCCCAACGGCTCAGAAGTCGTCGTCACGCTTCAGTGAAAGCTGACTGGCGGCCTCCTTGGCCTGACCGATCCCCTCGCTACCTTCCCCGCCGCCATACTTGATCATCATGCGCAGGTCGTTGGCCGAGTCGGCGTGCACCAGCGCCACCTCCTCGGAGATCTTGCCCGCCTTGAACAGGTCATAGAGGGCCTGGTCGAAGGTCTGCATGCCGAGATCCCGCGAACGCGACATGACGTTCTTGATCTCGGAGACCTCCCCCTTGCGCACCAGGTCACCGATCAGCGGCGACTTGAGCATGATCTCGATGGCCGGACAGCGGCCGCCATCCAGCGTGGGCAGCAGCTGCTGGGCGACGATGGCACGCAGGTTGAGCGACAGGTCGAGCCACACCTGGGCGTGCCGTTCGATGGGGAAGAAGTTGATGATGCGATCCAGCGCCTGGTTGGCGTTGTTGGCGTGCAGCGTGGCCAAGCAGAGGTGGCCGGTCTCGGCGAAGGTCAGGGCGTGCTCCATGGTCTCGCGAGTCCGCACCTCGCCGATCAGGATCACGTCCGGCGCCTGGCGCAGGGTGTTCTTGAGCGCCACCTCGAAGGATTCGGTGTCGATGCCCACCTCGCGCTGGTTAATGATCGCCTTCTTGTGCGGGTGCACATATTCGATAGGATCCTCGACGCTGATGATATGCCCGCCCAGGGTCTCGTTGCGCTGCTGGATCATCGACGCCAGGGTGGTCGACTTGCCGGTACCGGTGCCGCCCACCACGAACACCAGACCGCGCTTGTTGTTGGCCAGGTCACCGAGCGTGGAGGGCAGCGACAGCTCCTCCAGATGGGGAATCTCGAAGCCGATGCGCCGGATCACCATGGCCTTCTGGTTACGCTGCTGGAAGGCGCTGACACGGAAGCGCCCCTTGCCCTTGAGGCTGAGCGCGAAGTTGGCCTCGTGCTCGGCCTCGAAGCGGGCCATCGTCACCTCCGGGATGGTGGCGTTGACCAGTTCGTTGACCTGCTGAACGCTGAGCCCCTGCTCGCCCATGGGGGTGAGCTTGCCGGCCATCTTGATGGTCGGCGGCGCCCCCACCGAGATCAACAGATCCGAGGCGTCCTTCTGCACCATGATGTCCAGCAGCTGGTTGAGCCACTCTTGAGCCGTCATGCCCCTGCTCCCTCTGCCTGTAGTGTCGTTCTGTCTCGCTCCTGACTCGCTCAGATCAGGCCCTTGGCCTTGGCCTTGGCCTGGGCCTCGTCACGAGCCACCACGTTGTCCGTCACCAGCTTGGCCAGGGCGGCATCGAGGGTCTGCATGCCCAGGTTGCCGCCGGTCTGGATGGCCGAGTAGATCTGCGCCACCTTGTCCTCGCGAATCAGGTTACGCACCGCCGCGGTGGCGACCAGGATCTCGTGGGCCGCCACCCGGCCCCCACCCATGCGCTTGAGCAGCGTCTGGGAGATCACCGCCTGCAGCGACTCCGAGAGCATCGAGCGCACCATGGACTTCTCGTCGCCGGGAAAGACGTCAATGATCCGGTCGATGGTCTTGGCGGCGGAGGTGGTATGCAGGGTGCCGAACACCAGGTGGCCGGTCTCGGCCGCGGTGAGCGCTAGGCGGATGGTTTCCAGGTCACGCAGCTCACCGACCAGGATGATGTCCGGGTCCTCACGCAGGGCACTGCGCAGCGCCGGGGCGAAGCCATGGGTGTCGCGGTGCACCTCGCGCTGGTTGACCAGGCAGCGCTTGCTGCGGTGGACGAACTCCACCGGGTCCTCGATGGTCAGGATATGCTCGTAGCGGTTGTCGTTGATGTAATCGATCATCGCCGCCAGGGTGGTGCTCTTACCCGAGCCGGTGGGGCCCGTGACCAGGACCAGGCCACGCGGCAGCATGGAGAGCTGGCGGAATGTCTGCCCCATCCCCAGGTCCTCGAGGGTCAGCACCTCGGTGGGGATGGTACGGAACACCGCCCCCGCACCGCGGGCCTGGTTGAAGACGTTGACACGAAAGCGCGAGATGCCCGGCACCTCGAAGGAGAAGTCGGTCTCGAAGAACTCCTCGTAGTCGCGGCGCTGCCGATCCGCCATGATGTCGTAGATCAGCTTGCGGACCTCGCGATCCTCCATGGCCGGCACGTTGAGCCGGCGGATATCGCCATCCACGCGAATCATCGGCGGCAGGCCAGCCGATAGATGGAGGTCGGAGGCGTTCTGCTTTGCCGAGAACGCCAGCAGTTCGGTAATATCCATGCGTTTTCCCTGCTCCCGATGTGGTGCGTCTTGTGAGGTCCAGTATGACAGAGCTTGAGACATGACGGAGCCGGTGATCTCCGAATCCCTTGCCGCCGCCCGGCAGCGCCTGGCCGATGCCCTGCAGCAGGCTGGCCGCCCGCTGGCCGATGCCCGCCTGCTGGCAGTGAGCAAGACCAAGCCCGCCGCCATGATCCGTGAGGCCTGGCACCTCGGCCAGCGCGACTTCGGCGAGAACTATGTCCAGGAAGCGCTGGACAAGCAGGACGAGTTGGCCGACCTCGCGGGCATCGTGTGGCATTTCATCGGCCCGCTGCAATCCAACAAGACCCGCGAGGTGGCCGAGCGCTTCGCCTGGGTACATAGCGTAGACCGCGTGAAGATCGCCCGGCGCCTCAACGATCAACGCCCCGAGGCGCTGCCACCCCTTCAGGTCTGCCTGCAGGTCAATATCAGTGCCGAGGCCTCGAAGTCCGGGGTGAGCCTCGACGAGCTTCCGGCCCTGGCCGAGGCGGTGCTGGCCATGCCGCGGCTGCGGCTGCGCGGATTGATGGCGATACCCGCCCCGGCCGAGGGGCTGGATGCCCAGCGCGCCCCCCTTGCCCGGCTGCGCCAGGCCCTCGAGGGGCTCCGCGAGCGCTTCCCCGAGGCGCCGCTGGACACCCTTTCCATGGGCATGAGCGACGATCTGGAGGCCGCCGTGCTGGAGGGTGCCACCCTGGTACGCCTGGGTACAGCCATCTTCGGGGCAAGACAGCGACACGAGTGACCCAACGCCGCGGCCGCCAGCGGCGGCCGCCTCAAGCGAGTGACACAGGACATTCCCATGGCAAACCGAGTCACCTTCATCGGCGCCGGCAACATGGCCGGCGCCATCATCGGCGGCATGATCGACAGCGGCTTCAGCGCCGACGCCATCACCGCCACCTCCCCCGATGACAGCATGCTGGCCCCGCTGCGCGAGCGCCTCGGCATCCACACCAGCACCGACAACGCCGCGGCGGTGGCAGAGGCCGATGTGGTAGTGCTGGCGGTCAAGCCGCAGATCATGCGCCAGGTGTGCGAGGGCATGCGCGACGCCGTCCAGGCCCGCCGCCCGCTGATCGTCTCGGTGGCCGCCGGCCTGCCTGCCGAGACCCTGGAGCGCTGGCTGGGCGGCGACCTGCCGCTGGTGCGCTGCATGCCCAACACTCCCTCGCTGGTCGGCGCCGGCGCCGCCGGGCTCTACGCCAATGCCAGGGTCAGCGAGGCACAGCGACACCTGGCCACCGAGCTGATGGAGGCCGTGGGGCTGGTGGAGTGGGTCGACGACGAGGGCCTGCTGGAGGCCGTCACCGCCGTCTCCGGCAGCGCGCCCGCCTACTTCTTCCTGATGTTCGAGGCCATGGAGGAGGCCGGTGCCAGGCTCGGCCTGCCCGCCGACACCGCGCGCCGCCTGGCCATGCAGACCGCCCTAGGGGCGGCGAAGATGGCCATGGCCAGCGACAAGTCGCCGGCCGAACTCAAGCGCAACGTGATGTCGCCCGGCGGCACCACCGAGCGCGCCATCGATCACCTCGAGCAGGCCGGACTGCGCACCACCCTGGCCGAGGCCATGGATGCCTGTGCGGCGCGTGCCCGCGAGATGGCCGACGAACTCGGCAAGAACTGAGCAAAGGTGCAGCCATGCGCTGCGCAACTTCAAGCGAATCCTGAGGAGGGCCCTTATGGGCAGCCAACTGGGCAGCGCCGGCCTGATGCTGGTCAACACCCTGATCAATATCTATATCTTCCTGCTGATGCTGCGTTTCCTGCTGCAGGCATCCCGGGCCGACTACTTCAACCCCATCAGCCAATCGGTGGTCAAGGTCACCCAGCCGGCGGTGCGCCCCTTCCAGAGCTTCCTGGGGCCGGTGATGGGGCGCTTCGACCTGGCCACCCTGGCCACCGGCCTGGTGATCAAGGCGGTCAGCATCGTGATCATCCTGCAGATCGCCGGCTTCGGCATCCCCTCCATCGCGGGGGTCGCCATCGCTGCCGTGGCGGCGCTGGCCAACGCCATCCTCAAGATCTACTTCTTCGCCCTGATCGTGATGATCATCCTCAGCTGGGTGGCGCCCAACGCCAGCCATCCCGGGGCGCTGCTGGTCATGCAGCTGCTGGAACCGATCATGGCACCGGTACGCAAGGTGATCCCGCCCCTGGGCATGATCGACCTGTCACCGATCTTCGTCTTCATCGCCATCAGCCTGATCGATGGTATCGTGGTGACCTCGCTGACCCGTGCCGCCGGGGTGGCCGGGGCCCTGGTGGGGCTCTGAGGACCGCGGCGAAGCACCTCCGCAACGACTGGACACGGAAGGACTGATGCCCGAGATCGCACGCGACTCGGTCGGCCTGGTGACGCCCCAGACGGCGCACTTCGACGACCCCCTGGACCTGGCCTGCGGCATGACGCTGCCGGCCTACGACCTCGTCTATGAGACCTACGGCACCCTCAACGCCGAGCGTTCCAACGCCGTGCTGATCTGCCATGCCCTCTCGGGCCACCACCACGCGGCCGGCTACCATACCGCCGAGGAGCGCAAGCCGGGCTGGTGGGACGCCCATATCGGGCCGGGCAAGTCCATCGACACCGAGCGCTTCTTCGTGGTCTCGCTCAACAACCTGGGCGGCTGCCATGGCAGCACCGGCCCGGCCAGCACCAACCCGCAGACCGGGCGTCTGTGGGGCCCCGAATTCCCGATGATGACCGTGGGCGACTGGGTCCACAGCCAGGCCCGCCTGGCCGACCGCCTGGGGATAGAGCGCTTCGCCGCGGTGATCGGCGGCAGCCTCGGTGGCATGCAGGCCCTGCAGTGGACCCTGAGTTACCCGGAGCGGGTCGCCAGCGCCGCGGTGATCGCCGCCACCCCCAAGCTATCGGCCCAGAACATCGCCTTCAACGAGGTGGCGCGCCAGGCGATCCGCTCCGACTCCGAGTTCCATGACGGCTGGTACGCCGAGCACGACGCCATCCCCCGGCGCGGGCTCAAGCTGGCACGCATGGTGGGGCATATCACCTACCTCTCCGAAGACGCCATGGGCCACAAGTTCGGCCGCGACCTGCGCAGCAACGATCTCAACTTCGGCTTCGACGTGGAGTTCCAGGTGGAGTCCTATCTGCGCTACCAGGGCGACACCTTCTCGACCTCCTTCGACGCCAACACCTACCTGCTGATGACCAAGGCGCTGGACTACTTCGACCCGGCCTCCATTCATGGCGGCGACCTGGCCCGCGCCCTGGCCCCGGCCCAGTGTCCCTTCCTGGTGGTCAGCTTCACCACCGACTGGCGCTTCCCGCCCTCGCGCTCCCGGGAACTGGTCGACGCCCTGATCCGCGCCGGCAAGCCGGTCAGCTATGCCAACATCGACTCGAGCCACGGCCACGACGCCTTCCTGATGCCCGAGCCGCGCTACCAGGCGGTGTTTGCCGCCTTCATGTCGCGGGTGGCTCGGGACCTGGGCCTGGAGGAACGCCCATGAACCGCCCGGACTTCAAGCGGATCCACGAGTGGGTGCCGGCCGGCGCCCATATCCTCGACCTGGCCTGCGGCGACGGCACCCTGCTCGACGCCCTGGCCCGCGACAAGGGGGTCACCGGCTACGGCCTGGAGATCGACCCCGACGGCATCACCGCCTGCATCGCCCGGGGCGTCAATGTCATCGAGCAGAACCTCGATGACGGGCTGGCCAACTTCGACGACGGCGCCTGCGACCTGGTGGTGATGACCCAGGCCCTGCAGGCCCTGCGCCGCCCCGACCGTGCCCTGGACGAGATGCTGCGGGTCGCCGGCGAGGCGATCATCACCTTCCCCAACTTCGCCTACTGGCGGCATCGGGTCCATCTGGGCATCCGCGGCTACATGCCGGTCTCCAAGTCGCTGCCCCACGCCTGGTACGACACCCCCAATATCCACCTGTCGACCTTCAACGACTTTGAACAACTCTGCCGCGACAAGGGTCTGATCATCGTCGACCGGGCGGTGGGCATCGGCGATCACGAGGGGCACTGGACCTCGCGCTGGTGGCCCAACCTGTTCGGCGAGATCGCGATCTTCCGGGTCACCCGCGGCTGATCCGGAAACGACCGGTGATTGACGGCAAGAGAGGAAAGATGATGAAGCGAGGCATCCTGAGCGCGCTGCTGACGGGCGCACTGACGCTGCTGGCAGGCCAGGCCGCCGCCCAGCAGTTCGAGCAGGTAGGCGACGTCCAGATCCACTACAGCGCGGTGACCACCAGCTTCCTGCCCGAAGCGGTGGCCCGCGAACACCAGATCCAGCGCAGTCCGGCGATGGCGCTGCTCAATGTCAGCGTGCTCGAGGAGCGCGAGGACGGCACCACCCGCAGCGTGCCCGCCAGGGTCGATGGTCGGGTCGGCAGCGTGGCCGAGAGTGACGACGGCAGCCCGCTGAGTTTCCGCACCCTGCGCATCGGCGACACTCCCTCCCAGGTAGCGGTGTTCCGCATTGACGATGACGAGCCGATGCGCTTCGACCTGGAGGTGTACCACGACCGCAACGCCGAGCCGGCCCGCGTGCGCTTCATCCAGCGCTTCTATATCGACCGCTAGCACGCCTTACGCGGTGAAGCGCCGCTCCAGATCCACCGGCAGCACCTCGCCCAGATGGATCGCCACCGGCCGCTTGCCCTCGCGCCGGATCTCGCAGCGCTTCGCCAGCACCTCCACACCGCGTGTTGCTGCCTCGCGCAGCGCTCGAGCATAGGCAGGATCCAGGTGCTCGGCCGGCGCCACGGCATCGATCCCCTCGTGGGCCACGCAGAACAGCAGTACCGCACGCTGCCCCGCCTCGGCCAGGGCCATCAGCACCTCCAGATGCTTCCTGCCGCGTTCGCTCACCGCGTCGGGGAAGTAGCCGTGCCCGTCGGGCTCCCTGAGGGTCACCTGCTTGACCTCCACGAAGGCCGTGCCACGCTCGGGGTCGTCGAGGCGAAAATCGAGTCGCGAGGCCTTCTCCCCCGCACAGGCCACCGGCGCCTCGCGTCGCAGCTCGGCATAGCCGGTCAACGATGGCACCCTGTCGGCGCGCAGCGCCTCCTCGACGATGCGGTTGGCGCGCCCCGTCTGTACCGAGGCCATGGCCAGGCGGCCGTCGGGCTGGGGCAGCTCGATCAGCTCCCAGGTCCAGGCCAGCTTGCGCTTCGGGTTATCGCTGGGTGACAGCCACACCCGGCAGCCCGGCACGTTCACCCCTCGCATGGAGCCGGTATTGGGGCAGTGGGCCACCACCTCGCGGCCATCGTCGAGGCGCACATCGGCCAGGAAGCGTTTATAGCGACGCAGCAGGGTGCCGGGCAGCAGTTCGGGATAGTCCATGTGGCTCCTTACTGGCGCGCCAGGAAGCGCTCGAGGCGACTCACCGCCTCCTCCAGGCGCTCGACCCCGGTGGTGAAGGCGATGCGCACATGGTGCTCACCGCCCTGCAGTGCGAAGTCGATCCCCGGGGTAATGGCCACGTTCTCCTCCTCCAGCAGGCGCCGGCAGAAGGCCTGGCTGTCGTCGCTGTAGCGGGAAATATCGAGCCACAGGTAGAAGGCCCCCTGGGGCGGCAGCGAGGGCGCCAGGCCGAGCCGCGCCAGCCCGGCCAGCAGGGCATCGCGGCGCCGGCCCAGCTCGGCCCGACGCTCCTCGAGAATGCCCCGAGTCTGCGTGGTGAAGGCGGCCAGGGCGGCGTGCTGAGCCGGGGTCGGGGCGGCCAGAAAGACATTCTGGGCCAGCCGCGTCAGCGGCTCCACCGCCTCTTCCGGCGCCAGCAGCCAGCCCAGGCGCCAGCCGGTCATGCCGAAGTACTTGGAGAAGCTGTTGACCACGAAGGCGTCCGGCGTGATCGACGCCACCGAGAGTGGCTCGAGGTCATAGCAGAGCCCCTGGTAGATCTCGTCCACCAGCAGGTGGCCACCCCGCGCTGCCACCGTCTCGGCCACCGCCGCCAGCTGCCCCGCATCCAGCATATGGCCGGTGGGGTTGGAGGGCGTGGCGAGCATCGCCAGGCGGGTGGCGTCGTGCCAGTGCGCAGCGACCAGTTCGGCATCCAGCTGCCAACCGCTCGCCGGCCCCACCGGCACGGCATCCACCTCGGCCCCGGCCAGGGCCATGAAGTGGCGGTTGCAGGGGTAGTTGGGGTCCGCCATCAGCACCCGGTCGCCGGGGCCGGCCAGCAGCTGGCTGGCGAGTAGCAGCGCCCCGGAGGCACCGGGGGTGACCAGGATGCGGCGGGGGTCGACCGCGGCTCCGAAGTGCTCGGCATAGTGGCCGGCGATCGCCTCGCGCAGGGCGGGCAGCCCGGCCGCCGGGGTGTAGCGGGTGTGCCCCGCCGCCAGCGCCGCCTGTCCGGCGGCGACCACCGGCTCCGGGGTCGCGAAGTCCGGCTCGCCCACCTCCAGGTGGATCACGTCATGGCCGGCCGCCTCGCGGGCCTGAGCGGTTTCCAGCAGGCTCATCACCCGGAAGGGGGCAACCTGGTCGATACGCGGGCTCCACGCCATGGCAGGACTCCTGTCGGTAGGCCAGTACGCCGGGGAGCCAGGGTCCCGCGGCGTGGTCAAAAGATCGTGTCATCGAAGGCCCTAGTGTAGCGACTTTGGTGGCAGGATCGCAGCCAATGGCGTGCCCGAGGTTGCAACCCCGCGCCTTTTCGGCTAAACAAGCATGCCTTTGGCGTGAGATACCTTGCATCGCAGCGGGTATTGATCAGCAGTCACTCAAGTAATGAGGCAGTCCCATGCCAGTAGCCGACAAGAAAACGGAAGCGCCCAAGAAGTTCACCCCCTACGAACCGGCGGCGGGTGAGGAGTACATGAACGAGGCGCAGCTGGAGCATTTCCGGCAGATCCTGCTGGGCTGGAAGCAGGAGCTCATGGAGGAGGTCGACCGTACCGTGCGCCACCTGCAGGAGGAGGCGAACAACTACGCCGACCCGGCCGACCGCGCCACTCAGGAGGAGGGCTTCAGCCTGGAGCTGCGCACCCGGGATCGCGAGCGCAAGCTGCTCAAGAAGATCAACGAGACCCTCGAGAAGATCGACGAGGACGACTACGGCTTCTGCGAGGCCTGTGGCGTCGAGATCGGCATTCGCCGGCTGGAGGCCCGTCCCACGGCCACCCTGTGCGTGGACTGCAAGACGCTGGCCGAGCTCAAGGAAAAGCAGCTGGGCGGCTGATCCAGGCATGCCGATGGCCTGGCCGACCCTCCGTGACGGGCACCCCTGGGTGCCCGTCCGCGTATCCGCTGCCCGGAGCCGCCCATGAGCCACTACCGCGGACGCTTCGCCCCCACCCCCTCCGGGCCGCTGCACTTCGGCTCGCTGGTGGCGGCCCTGGCCAGCTACCTGGATGCCCGCCGCGCCGGGGGCGAGTGGCTACTGCGCATCGAGGATATCGATCCGCCGCGCTGCCCGTCCGGCGCCGCCGACGCGATCCTGCGCCAGCTGGAGGCCTTCGGCCTGCACTGGGACGGCCCGGTGCTCTGGCAGCACAATCTCGGCGACGCCTACCAGGCCGCCCTCGAGCGGCTGACCGCATTGGGCCTCGCCTACCCCTGCAGCTGTTCACGCAAGCAGTGGCGCGACTTCCCCATCTATCCCGGCTGGTGCCGCGACGGCGTGCGCGAACCCGACAAGCCGGTGGCCTGGCGGCTGCGCAGCGACCTGGGGCTGCGCCCGGTGGTATGGCAGGACCGCCTGTTCGGCGAACAGTGCTTCGACCCGGCCGAGCTCGGCGACGTGGTGCTCAAGCGCAAGGATGGCCTGTGGGCCTATCAGCTCGCCGTGGTGGTGGACGACGCCGACCAGGGCATCAGCGACGTGGTGCGCGGCTTCGACCTGCTCGACAATACCCCCTGGCAGCGCCAGCTGCAGCACGCCCTGGGCTATCCCGAGCCGCGCTACCTGCACCTGCCGCTGATCACCGGCGAAGGCGGCCAGAAGCTCTCCAAGCAGAACCTGGCACCGGCCCTGCCCACCGACGATGCCGCGGTGCGCCCGCTGCTGCACGCCGCCCTGGCAGCGCTGGACCAGGCCCCACCGGAAGCCCTGGCCACCGCCCCGGTGGCCGAGCAGCTTGCCTGGGCCCTGGAGGCCTGGTCGGTGGCACGCATCCGCCCGCTGGCCGATCGCCCGCTCACCGACACGCCGGGGTAGCGGCGCGCTGAAAGAGAAGGAGGCTCCATGTACGTCTATCGGCTGATGCTGTTCCTGGTGCTCGGTGGCTACCTGCTCTCGCCGCTGATCATGAGTGGCTGGGCCACTCCCGGCGTCGCCTGGTACCGTCCCTTCGTCATCTGGGGCGTGCTGATCGCCCTGACCGTGTGGCTTGAGCAGAAGAGGAAGCTCGATGAACGCTAGCCTGGCGACCATGCTCGGCGTGGGGGCCAGCTTCCTGCTGCTGCTCTGGCTCTGCGCCCTGGCCGTGGATCGTGGCTGGATCCCCACGCGCACCACCCGCCACCCGCTGGTCTACGCCCTGGCGCTGGGAGTCTACGCCAGCGCCTGGGCGATCTATGGCAGCCTGGAGCTGGCCGCCACCTCCGGCTACGGCTACCTGACCTACTACCTGGGGGTGGCCGGCGCCTTTCTGCTGGCACCGGTGCTGCTGGTGCCGATCCAGCGCATGGTACGCACTTATCAGCTCGCCTCGCTGGCCGACCTCTTCGCCTTCCGATATCGCTCGCGCTGGGTCGGCACCCTGATCACCCTGGTCAGCCTGCTGGCGGTACTGCCGCTGCTGGCGCTGCAGGTGCAGACCATGGGCAACGCCATCTACCTGATGACCGGCGCGGCTTCGCCGGCCACGCTGGCGCTGGTCTTCTGCGTGCTGCTGGCGCTGTTCGACATGACCTTCGTGGGTCGACGGCGCATCGACGGCCAGCACGACAGCCTGCTGGCGGTGATGGCACTCTCCTCGCTGATCAAGCTTTCCGCCATGCTGGGCCTGGGTGCCTTCGCGCTGTTCGCCGTGTTCGAGGGTCCCGCCGACGTCCAGGCGTGGCTCGAAGGCCCGGGCCAGGCCTTCCAGGCCAGCGTGGTCCAGACCGACCCGGCGCACTGGCGCTCGCTGCTGCTGCTGTTCTTCGCCGGCCTGTTGATGCCGCACATCTTCCACCTGGTATTCACCGAGACCCGCTCGCGTCACACCCTGCTGCAGGCCAGTTGGGCACTGCCCCTGTTCCTGCTGCTGATGGCGCTGCCGGTGCCACTGATCCTGTGGGCGGGCCAGCGCCTGGGCGCCGATGATCCCCTGGGTACCGCCTACCTGGCGTTCGGCCTCTCCGAGTCGGTGGCACTCCGGGCCCTGGCCTTCCTTGCTGGCCTGGCCGCCACCAGTGCCACCACGCTGCTGATCGCCCTGGCGCTGTCGGGCATGCTGGTCAACCATGTCTTCCTGGTGGCGCACCCTCCTGAGGCCCACCACGACCTCTACCGCTGGTTGCGCTGGCTGCGCCGCGGCCTGGTCGCCGCCGTGGTGCTCGGTGGCTGGCTGTTCTATCGCATCGTCGGCGTGCACCACGACCTGACCAGCCTGGGGCTTGCCGCCTTCGTGGGCATGGCGCAATGCCTGCCCGGCCTGCTGGCCCTGCTCTACTGGCCGGGTGCCAACCGGCGAGGCATGCTGGCCGGGCTGGCCAGCGGCATCCTGGTGTGGCTCGCCGGGCTGTGGCTGCCGCTGCTGACCGGACTGCCCGCCCTGGTGATCATTCCTCCGGGACTCGAGGCGCTGGCCGGCGAGCCCGCCTGGTATGCGGTGACCCTGGTCTCGCTGGCGAGCAACGCCCTGATGTTCATCGTGGTCTCCCTGGCCACCCCGACCTCCGAGGGGGAGCGCGCCGCCGCCGAGGCCTGCTCGGTGGACGCAGTGATCCGCCCCAAACGGCTGCCGCTGGAGGTCGCCAACGGCGAGGAGTTCAAGTCGCACCTGGCACGCGCCCTGGGCGAGTCGGTGGCGGCCCGCGAGGTGGATCGCGCCCTGGATGACCTGGGCCTGTCACCACTGGACGGCCGCCCCTATGCACTGCGCCGGCTGCGCGACCGCCTGCAGGCCAACCTCTCGGGGCTGATGGGTCCCTCGGTGGCCCAGGACATCGTCGACCGCTACCTGCCCTATCGTCAGGATGGTCCCGGCGCCACCGAGGACATCCACTTCGTGGAGAGCCGCCTGGAAGCCTACCGCTCGCGGCTCACCGGTCTCGCCCGGGAGCTCGACGGCCTGCGCCGCTACCACCGCCGCACCCTGACCCGGCTACCGGTGGGGCTGTGCGCCTTCGGCGAGGATGGTGAGCTGCTGATGTGGAACGACGCCCTGGCCCGGCTCTCGGGCATCGAGGGCGGCGGTGTGGTCGGCGCACGGCGCGAGAGCCTGCCTGCCCCCTGGGGCGAACTGCTGGGACGCATCATCGCGGAGCCCGGCAGCCACCTCTACAAGCAGCCGGTCAGCCTGGACGGCGCCACCCGCTACCTGAGCCTGCACAAGGCCGCCCTGGAGGGCAGCGATAACGAGCCCGGCGGCATGGTGATCCTGGTCGAGGATCACAGCGAAATGAAGTGGCTGGAGGACGAGCTGGTCCACGCCGCCCGCCTGGCCTCCATCGGTCAGCTGGCCGCCGGCGTGGCCCACGAGATCGGCAACCCCATCACCGGCATCTCCTCGCTGGCCCAGAACCTGCGCTACGAGACCGATGACCCCGAGGTGCTGGAGACCACCGAGCAGATCCAGCAGCTCACCGACCGCGTCTCGCGCATCGTCTCCTCGCTGGTGGGCTTCGCCCATGGCGGGCGTCACCTGGCCGGCCGCGAACTCGCCCCGGTTGGCATCGCCGAGGTGGTCGACGAGGCCATCCACTTGATCCATCTCGCCCGCTCGAGGGAGGATGTGCGCTTCGACAACCGTTGCCCGGCGGCGGAGCGGGTCGAGGGCGACGCCCAGCGCCTGCTCCAGGTGATGGTCAATCTGCTGGGCAACGCCCGCGATGCCAGCGAGCCGGGGGATGGCGTGACCATCGAGGCGGTCCCGGAGGGCACGGGGCTGAGGATCAGCGTCACCGACGAGGGGGCAGGTATCGACCCCAGCGTGCGCGACCACCTCTTCGAGCCCTTCACCACCACCAAGCCCCCTGGCGAAGGCACCGGCCTCGGCCTGCCGCTGGTCTACAGCATCGTCGCCGAGCACCACGGCAACCTGGAGGTCGAATCTCCACCACCGGGACGCGAGCGCGGCACCCGCATCAGCCTGTGGCTGCCGCGCCACCAGAAGGAGGGTGAAACACCCCGATGAGCCGGATCCTGATCGTAGAAGACGAAGCCATCATCCGCCGCGCGCTGCGCCGCCTGCTCGAGCGCCACGACTACCGGGTCGACGAGGCCGAATCGGTCTCCGATGCCATGGGCCTGGATCCGCAGCGCTTCGACCTGGTGATCAGCGACCTGCGCCTGCCTGGTGAGCCCGGTACCGAGCTGATCGCCCGCGCTGCTCCGGTGCCGGTGCTGATCATGACCAGCTATGCCAGCATGCGCTCGGCCGTGGACGCGCTCAAGCTGGGTGCCGTGGACTATGTGGCCAAGCCCTTCGACCACGATGAACTGCTCGAGACCGTGGCCCGGGTGCTCCACCAGCAGGGTAGCCTGCGTGCCGAGCCCCCCGACGTCGCCGAACCCGATGGCCAGGCGCGGCCGATGATCGGTCACTGCGAGGCGATGCAGCGAGTCTATTCGCGGATCCGCAAGACGGCCCCGGCCGATGTCACCGTGCTGATCCAGGGGGAGTCCGGTACCGGCAAGGAGCTGGTGGCCCGCGCCCTGCACCAGCAGAGCAAGCGCGCTCAGGCGCCGCTGATCTGCGTCAACTGCGCGGCGATTCCCGAGACGCTGATCGAGTCTGAACTGTTCGGCCACGAGAAGGGCGCCTTTACCGGGGCCAGTGCGGCCCGTACCGGCCTGGTGGAAGCCGCCGACGGCGGCACCCTGTTCCTCGACGAGATCGGCGAGCTGCCCCTGGACGCCCAGGCGCGGCTGCTGCGCGTGCTGCAGGAGGGCGAGATCCGCAAGATCGGCTCGGTGGAGACCCGTCACGTCGATGTGCGCCTGATCGCCGCCACCCACCGTGACCTCCAGTCGCTGTCGAAGACCGGCGAATTTCGCCTCGACCTCTACTATCGCCTCAACGTGATGCAGATCGACCTGCCGCCCCTGCGCGAGCGCGAGGACGATGTGCTGCTGATCGCCGACGCCCTGCTGGAGAAGGCCTGCCGGCGCCATGAGCGCGAGGGGCTGCGCCTCTCCCGGGCCGCACGCGACGAGATTCGCCACTACCCCTGGCCCGGCAATGTGCGTGAGCTGGAGAACGCCCTGGAGCGCGGCGTGATCCTCGCCGAGGGCCATCTGATCCACCCCGATGACCTGGGCCTCTCCGCGGCCGGCGGGGCCCCGGCGATGGCCCGACGCCCTACCCCACCCCCGGAGGCACCCGCGGACGACAAGGAGGAGAGCGCACCCGAGGACGACCTCTCCCTGGAGGACTACTTCCAGCACTTCGTGCTGGAGCATCAGGACCAGATGAGCGAGACCGAGCTGGCCCAGAAGCTCGGCATCAGCCGCAAGTCGCTGTGGGAACGGCGCCAGCGCCTCGGCATTCCCCGCAAGAAGAGCCCCCGCCGCAGGGCCGACTGATTCCTGCCCTCCCCCTGCTGACCAGGCCACGACCACCCTTCGCCCGGCCAGGGCGTGCTCGAAGCGAGGCACCTTCGACCAAGGTGCAAGAGCTCTCTCCTCGCCTCCTGTCGACGCCCGGGGGCAGCTTCCGGGCCAGCCACGCACCATTTGTTACCGTCCCACACAGACAGGGCCCCAACACGGTGCCATCCGGGTAACACTCACGCCCGCATCCGACGACGCCCTTTTCATCGACACTAGTAACTATCTGAATAAAATGAAGAAAACAAAGCCTGGCATGCCGCCTGCTATATAACAGGGCAAGAAAAACAAGTTCCGGCGTCATCCGCTGCCGGCCACAACAACAGTGCAGCCCGGATGACAGACGCCCACCACAACAACGCCAACAGCGTGGGCGAGTGCCGCTACAGGCACGAGACCAACAAGAACAACTGAATGACGTGCCCGGCCCCTCGGCCCCAACAACAACAGCAACCCGAGGCACCGGAAGACTCAGGACGCGACGCGCCAGCCACGCCCACAACAAGAACAATGGGCAAGCGAGGCGCACCCCCGGAAACAATACCAAGACGCCGGGGGAAGGCAGATTTTCTGCCGTCGTGGTTGGATTATTGTTTTGAATACGAGGCGGTTACCCCCGGGAGCGCCAACAAGGATAACAACACTGCTTGCCTGTACTCCTTGGTGACTGTGGTGCGTATTCAAGGCGATGTGCCATCACGAAGAAGAACCAGCAGCAGGGATGCTGCACCGTTACTTGAGGGGGAGGCCATCGGCCTCCCCCTTCTACGTGTGGCCGCTCGGCAGGCGCCCTGCGCTATGCAAGCTTACGGGGGTCCGCTACACTCAATGCTTTTATACGCTTTCCACGAGCTTTCTCCGCCTTGCGAGTCGATATCGCCGCATGTTCAAAGGATTTACCCGTTTTCTGCAGAGCCCCGGCGAGAGCCTGAAGTCGCTGTTCGGTACCGAGGCCGCCGCCGGCGTACCCGAGGTGCGCGTCATTCCCCGCGAGGAGCACCCGGTATCGCGCCAGCACTTCAGCGATGCCGCCCTCAAGGTCCTCTATCGGCTGCATAACGCCGGCTTCGAGGCCTATCTGGTCGGCGGCTGCATCCGCGACTCCCTGCTGGGACGCATGCCCAAGGACTTCGATGTCGCCACCGACGCGACGCCGGAGGAGGTGAAGGGGCTGTTCCGCAATTCGCGGATCATCGGTCGCCGCTTTCGCATCGTCCACGTGCGCTTCGGCCGCGAGGTAATCGAGGTCACCACCTTCCGCGGCAAGCCCGGCGACGACCACGCCGACCATATCGCCCAGCAGTCCGATGACGGCCTGCTGCTGCGCGACAACGTCTGGGGCAACATCCAGGAAGATGCCCTGCGCCGCGACTTCACCATCAACGCCCTCTATTACAGCATCGCCGACTTCTCGATCCACGACTTCGCCAACGGCGTTCGCGACATCGAGGCGCGCACACTGCGTCTGATCGGCGACCCGGCGACCCGCTATCGCGAGGACCCGGTGCGCATGCTGCGTGCCGTGCGCTTTGCGGCCAAGCTCGACTTCCAGCTGGCCCCGGACAGCGAAGCGCCGATCCGCGAGCTCGCCCCCCTGATGCTGCAGATCCCCCCGGCGCGTCTGTTCGACGAGGTGCTCAAGCTGTTCATGGCCGGTCACGGCGTCGAGACGTTCCGACTGCTGCGACACTACGGCCTGTTCGAGATGCTCTTCCCCGAGGCCGCCGAGGCCATGGATGAGCTGCCCTGGGCCGAGCGCCTGGTCGAGGAGGCCCTGGCCAGCACCGATCGACGCATCCTCGAGGAGCGCCCGGTGACCCCGGCCTTCCTGTTTGCGGCCATGCTGTGGGGGCCGGTGGTGCAGCGCCAGGCCGAACAGGAGGCCAGGGGCCTGCCGCCGATCCCGGCGCTGCAGGCCGCGTCCCAGCAGGTGGTCTCGCGCCAGCTCCAGCACGTGTCGATCCCCAAGCGCTTCAGCCTGCCCATGCGCGACATCTGGGACCTCCAGCAACGCCTGCCGCTGCGCCGCGGTCGCCGGGTGTTCCAGACCCGGGAGCACCCGCGTTTCCGCGCCGCCTATGACCTGTTGCTGCTGCGCGAGGCGGCCGGCGAACTCGAGCCCGGCCTCGGCGACTGGTGGACCGCCTTCCAGAAGGCCGATGAACACGAACAGGCCCGCCTGCTCGACAAGGCCGGCGCCAACCCCGCCGGTAGCGGCAAACCCGGCCGCAAGAAGCGGCGCCGCCGGCGCAAGCCGCGCCGCGACAACGATGGCGGTAGCCCCGAGGCATGAGCGTGCAGCGCGCCTGGATCGGCCTGGGCAGCAACCTCGAGGATCCCGAGGCGCAGGTCGCCCGGGCCCTCGAGGCACTCGACCGGCTGCCTCTGACGCGTCGCATCGCCGCTTCACCGCTGTATGCCAGTCGCCCCGTCGGTCCCCAGGATCAGCCCGATTTCATCAATGCCGTGGCCTGCGTGGAGACCCGTCTCTCGCCGCTGGCATTGCTCGACCAGCTGCAGGCCCTGGAGCAGCGCCACCGCCGGGTCCGCAGCCGCCGCTGGGGACCCCGCACCCTCGACCTGGATCTGCTACTGTTCGATGACAGCACCCTCTGCCTGCCGCGCCTGACGGTGCCGCACCCGGAGATGACCCGGCGCGCCTTCGTGCTGGTGCCGCTGCTGGCGGTGGAGCCGCGGATGCGGCTGCCCGATGGCCGGCGGCTGGCCGACCTGGAGGCCGCGCATGCCGACGCAGCGACACTGCGAGTGTTACCCAGCGGCGTCAATGGACGATAAGTGTTACCCATCGACACAACGCGGCCTTTCAGGTAACAATCGCGGGTTACAAGGGCCGGCCCCCGCGCCGCGACCCGACGTCACAAACGAGAGAGCACGCCATGAAACCCATCACCCTGAGCACGCTGCAGGCCTACAAGCGCGCCGGTGACACCTTCAGCTCCCTGACCGCCTACGACGCCTCCTTCGCCAGGGTAGCCAGCGATGCCGGCATCGAGGTGCTGCTGGTGGGCGACTCCCTGGGCATGGTCCTGCAGGGCCACGCCAGCACCCTGCCGGTCACCCTGGAGGAGATCTGCTACCACACCCGCTGCGTGGCCCGTGGCAAGGGCGCCAGCCTGCTGATGGTCGACCTGCCCTTCATGGGCAATGCCAGCACCGAGCGCCTGCTGGAGAACGCCGGCGAGCTGATGCGCGCCGGGGCCGAGCTGGTCAAGGTGGAGGGCGAGGCGTGGATGGCCGACGGTATCCGTGAGCTGACCCGCCGTGGCGTACCGGTGTGCGCCCACCTGGGCCTGACGCCACAGACCGTCTACCAGCTGGGCGGCTACAAGGTGCAGGGACGCGATGCCGATCGCGCCAGCCAGATCCTCGAGGACGCCCGCACCCTGGTCGAGGCCGGCGCCTCGGTCATCCTGCTCGAGTGCGTGCCGGCGAGCCTGGGGCGCGCAATCACCGAAGCCCTCGATGTGCCGGTGATCGGCATCGGTGCCGGCCCCGACACCGATGGCCAGATACTCGTCATGCACGACATGCTGGACGTCACTCCTGGCCGCAAGCCGCGCTTCGTCAAGAACTTCATGGCCGAGGCCGAGGACATCCACGGCGCCTTCCGTCGCTATCACGAGGACGTCAAGGCGCGGCGCTTCCCCGCCGAGGAGCACTGTTTCTAGATTCGAGTGTTAAACACGGTATTGCATACCGCTTCCAGCCGGAACTTTGCCATGCGCACCCTGAGAGAGATACCCGCCCTGCGCGAGACGCTGGGCGACGCCCGTCGTCGCGGCGAGCGCATCGCCCTGGTCCCCACCATGGGCAACCTGCACGACGGCCACCTGGCACTGGTCGCCGCCGCCCGCGAGCGAGCCGAGGTGGTGATCGCCACCATCTTCGTCAACCCGCTGCAGTTCGGCGCCGGCGAGGACCTCGACGCCTACCCGCGTACCCTCGAAGAGGATCAGGCGCGACTCGAAGCGGCCGGTTGCGACCTGCTGTTCGCCCCGGATACCACCACCGTTTACCCCCGCGGCCTGGAAGCCCAGACCCGCATCGTGGTCCCCGAGGTCAGCGAAGGGCTGTGCGGCGCCTCGCGCCCCGGCCACTTCGATGGCGTCTCCACGGTGGTCGGCATGCTCTTCAACCTGGTGCAGCCCGACCTCGCCTGCTTCGGCGAGAAGGACTACCAGCAGCTGGCGGTGATCCGCCGCATGGTCGCCGACCTGCACTTCCCCATCGAGATCGTCGGCGTGCCCATCGTGCGCGCCGAGGATGGCCTGGCACTCTCCTCACGCAACGGCTACCTGAGCCCCGAGCAGCGAGCCATCGCCCCGCGCCTCTACGCCACCCTGTGCGAACTGCGCGAGGGCCTGGAGTCCGGAGGCACCCCGTCCGCTCTCCTCAAGCAGGGCCGGAGACGCCTGGAAGAGGCCGGCTTCGAGCCCGACTACCTGGAGCTGCGCGCCGCCGATCTCGGGCCAGCCACCACCGCCACCCGCGAGGCGGTATTGCTCGCCGCCGCCCGGCTGGGCACCACCCGGCTGATCGATAACCTGACCCTGACCCTGCCCCGCTGAGGCAGCCCTCTGGAGGACCCTGTTTCCATGTACACCATCATGCTCAAGGCCAAGCTGCACATGGCCCGCGTCACCCACGCCGTGCTCAACTACGAGGGCTCCTGCGCCATCGACGGTGAGCTGCTCGACATGGCCGGCATCCGCGAGAATGAGCAGATCCAGATCTACAACGTCGAGAATGGCCAGCGCTTCACCACCTACGCCATCCGTGCCGAGGAGGGCTCGAAGGTGATCTCGGTGAACGGCGCCGCCGCCCACCTGGCAAGCGAAGGTCAGCGGGTGATCATCTGCAGCTATGCCCACTACAGTGACGCCGAGCTCGAGAGCCACCAGCCCGCCCTGGTCTACCTGCAGGAAGGCAACCACGTCAGCCACACCAGCCACGCCATCCCCGTCCAGATGGCCTGAGCCCCGGGGCGGTAACCCGCCGCTGCAAGCCGGGTTGCCGCCCGAATCCTCTCCTGGGCGCTCGCCTACCACCAATTGCCGCCATGCAAACATTGCGGCGCCGCACAAGACTCCCCTATGCTGAAAGTCCCGGTCGTGTCAGGCTGTCGCGACAAGGCCGCAAGCCCGTCTTTCCAGCGAGGAGAGTGCTCACATGCAAGAAGTGGTTATCGTTGCCGCCCGCCGTACCGCCGTCGGTTCCTTCGGCGGCTCCCTGGCCGGCATCCCTGCCAGCGACCTGGGCGCCGTGGTCATCAAGGACCTTCTGGCCACCACCGGTGTGGCCGGCGATCAGGTGGACGAGGTGCTGCTCGGCCAGGTACTGACCGCCGGTGTCGGCCAGAACCCCGCACGCCAGGCGGCCATCAAGGCCGGCCTGCCCGAGGCCGTGCCGGCCATGACCATCAACAAGGTGTGCGGCTCGGGCCTCAAGGCGCTGCACCTGGCCACCCAGGCGATCCGCTGCGGTGACGCCGAGCTGATCATCGCCGGCGGCCAGGAGAACATGTCCGCCTCGCCCCACGTGCTGCCCAACTCGCGCAACGGCCAGCGCATGGGCGACTGGAAGGCGGTGGACAGCATGGTGCACGACGGCCTGTGGGACGCCTTCAACAACTACCACATGGGCATCACCGCCGAGAACCTGGCCGAGAAGTACGGCATCACCCGCGAGGAGATGGACGAGTTCGCCGCCGGCTCCCAGCAGAAGGCCGCAGCCGCCATTCGCGAGGGCAAGTTCAAGGGGCAGATCGTCCCGGTGGAGATCCCCCAGCGCAAGGGTGACCCGGTCGTCTTCGACACCGACGAGGGCCCACGCGACGTGACCGCCGAGAAGCTCGCCGGCATGCGTCCGGCGTTCAAGAAGGATGGCACCGTTACCGCCGGCAACGCCTCCTCCATCAACGACGGCGCCGCCGTGGTGATGCTGTGCAGCGCCGAGAAGGCCAAGGCCCTGGGCCTCGAGCCGCTGGCCCGCATCAAGGCCTACAGCAATGCTGGCGTCGACCCCGCCATCATGGGCATCGGCCCGGCCCCGGCCACCCGCCGCTGCCTGGAGAAGGCCGGCTGGAGTATCGACGACCTCGACCTGATCGAGGCCAACGAGGCCTTCGCCGCCCAGGCACTCTCCGTCAACAAGGAGCTCGGCTGGGATGCCAGCAAGATCAACGTCAACGGCGGCGCCATCGCCATCGGCCACCCCATCGGTGCCTCCGGCTGCCGCATCCTGGTGACCCTGGTCCACGAGATGATCGCCCGGGACGCCAAGAAGGGCCTGGCCACCCTGTGCATCGGCGGTGGGCAAGGCGTGGCACTCGCCATCGAGCGGTAACGCGCAAGCTCGAAGCAGAGCCGAAACAGAACCGCCCCCGCAGCATCGCTGCGGGGGCGGTTTTTCTTCCAGCTTCAGGCTTACAGCTTTCAGCTCGCCGAAGGCGGGTTCTTACAGCTCGGGCTCGGCGGCCGCTTCTGCCTCGAATGCCGCCTTCTCTTCCGGGGTGATCTCCTTGATGGTGAGTTTCACCCGGTTGCGGTTGTCGATATCGAGCACCTTGACGATGGGCTCGTCGCCCTCGTTGAGGAAGTCACGCACGTCGTTGACCCGCTCCGGCACGATCTGGGAGATGTGCACCAGGCCGTCGGTGCCGGGCATGATGTTGACGAAGGCACCGAAGTCGGCGATACGCACCACCTTGCCGCGGTAGAGCTTGCCGATCTCGGGCTCGGCGGTGATCGCCAGCACGGTATCGATGGCCGCCTTGGCCGCCGACTTGTCCTCGGCGTAGATGCGCACGGTGCCGTCGTCGTCCAGGTCGATGGAAGCGCCGGTGTCCTCGCAGATCTTGCGGATGGTGGCGCCGCCCTTGCCGATAACATCGCGGATCTTGTCCGGGGCGATCTTGATGGTCGCCATGGAGGGGGCGTTCTCGGAGACCTCGGCGCGGCTCTGGGCGATCACCGCATTCATCTGCTCGAGGATGCCGAGGCGCGCTTCCAGCGCCTGCTGCAGCGCCTGCTCCATGATCTCCTCGTTGATGCCCTCGATCTTGATGTCCATCTGCAGGGCGGTGACGCCATCCGCGGAGCCGGCCACCTTGAAGTCCATGTCGCCGAGATGGTCCTCGTCACCGAGGATATCGGTCAGCACGGCGAAGCCATCGGCGTCCTTGACCAGGCCCATGGCGATACCCGCCACCGGGGCCTTCATCGGCACGCCGGCGTCCATCAAGGCCAGCGAGGAGCCGCATACGGAAGCCATGGAGCTGGAGCCGTTGGACTCGGTGATCTCGGAGACCACGCGGATGGTGTAGGGGAAGTCCGCCTCGTCGGGCAGCATCGCCTGCACGCCGCGACGCGCCAGGCGGCCATGGCCGATCTCGCGACGCTTGGGGCCGCCCATGAAACCGGCCTCGCCCACGCTGTAGGGAGGGAAGTTGTAGTGCAGCAGGAAGCGGTCCTTGCGCTCGCCCTCCAGCGACTCGATCAGCTGGGAGTCACGCAGGGTGCCCAGGGTGGCGACCACGATGGCCTGGGTCTCGCCGCGGGTGAAGATCGCCGAACCGTGGGTCTTGGGCAGGCTGCCGACCTCGATATCCAGCGGACGCACGGTCTTGTGGTCGCGGCCGTCGATACGCGGCTCGCCCTTGACCACGCGATGGCGCACCACGCGCTTCTCCAGCCCCGCGAAGGCGCCCTTGACCTCATCGCTGTCGAACTTGCCCTCTTCCTCGCCGGCGAGCTGCTCGACCGCCTCGGCCTTGAGGGCGGAGAGGGCGTCCTGACGGGCCATCTTGTCGGTGATGCGATAGGCCTCGCCCACGCGGGCCTCGAAGGCCTCGGCCACGGCGGTCTTGAGGGCGGTGTTCTCCGCCGGCGGCTGCCAGTCCCACTTCGGCTTGCCGGCCTCGGCGACCAGCTCGTTGATCGCCTGAATGGCGACCTGCATCTCCATATGGCCGTAGAGCACGGCGCCGAGCATCTCGTCCTCGAGCAGCTCATCGGCCTCGGACTCCACCATCAGTACCGCCTTCTCGGTACCGGCAACGACCATGTCCAGCTCGGAGCTGGCGAGCTCCTCCACGGTGGGGTTGAGGAAGTAGCCCTTCTCCTCGTCGAAGCCGACGCGGGCCGCACCGATGGGGCCGTTGAAGGGCACGCCGGAGATGGCCAGGGCCGCGGAGGTACCCAGCAGCGCCGCGATATCCGGGTCATGGTTGCGGTCGGTGGAGAGCACGGTACAGACGACCTGCACCTCGTTCATGAAGCCCTTGGGGAACAGCGGGCGTATCGGGCGGTCGATCAGCCGCGAGGTGAGGGTCTCCTTCTCGGTGGGACGCCCCTCGCGCTTGAAGAAGCCGCCGGGGATCTTGCCGACCGCGTAGGTCTTCTCCTGGTAGAACACCCCCAGCGGGAAGAAGGGCTGGGCAGGATTGGCCTCCTTCTTGGCGACCACGGTGCACAGCACCACGGTATCGTCCATGGTGACCATCACGGCACCGGTGGCCTGGCGGGCGATGCGCCCGGTTTCCAGGGTGACGGTGCTGCGACCGTACTGAAATGTCTTCTTGACCGGATTCACGGCGACTTCCTTCAACGTTACTTTTCTGTGTTTGGGTCGTTTCGACTCGCCGACCATTTTAGGGGTTGACGCGTCCCGCGGCCACCGGATAGCGACATTTCCCCTTGGCAATCACGGCGGCACATGACGAGGGGCGCCGGGGACGGGTCGTAGAGGGGGTCCTACGCCAGGGATGGCGTCGGTAGCGCCCAGGGAGGGGTTCACAGCGCCCCCTCGAGACCTGTCGCCGGATGAGCCCCGAGAAAGCGGCCCTGAATTTCCCTACCCTCCCAAAAAGCAAAACGGGCAACCCGAAGGCTGCCCGTTTTGCATACCGCTGGCGACGTCGCTTAGCGACGCAGGCCCAGACGCTGGATCAGAGCCTGATAGCGCTCGAAGTCCTTGCGCTTCAGGTAGTCCAGCAGCTTGCGGCGCTGGTTGACCATGCGGATCAGGCCACGACGGGAGTGGTGATCCTGCTTGTTGGTCTTGAAGTGGTCCTGCAGGCCATCGATGTTGGCGCTCAGCAGGGCAACCTGCACTTCGGGGGAACCGGTATCGTTATCGCCACGACCGAATTCGTTGACGATTGAGGCCTTCTGTTCGGCTGTGAGTGCCATCTGTCTCTCCAGTAAGCAATATGCCTGAATGATGAATGTGTGAGACCACGCATATTTGCAGTCTCCGCGTTGCTCCCTAGTCGGTTGCGGTGCTCAGCAACCGTTTCGGCGCCACCTCCTGTGGCGTCGTTACCGCGCCGAGACCCAGGAAGGCCTCGTCACAGTAGAGTCTTGCCGTATCGCCGACGGCGAGGCCGCCGGTGTCCGCCCGGGCCGACTGACCGTGGGTCAGTCGCCGGGCCGCGTCGGCGTCGACCTCGAGCCGCGGCAAGTGCGCGGCCAGGATGTCCACCGGCAGCAGCGTCGCTTCCCGGGCGTCCTGGTCGGGCAGTGCCGTCAGCGCCTCGAGGGTCAGCATGCCCTCGGCGCCGAAGGGACCGGTGGCCAGGCGACGCAGCACACTGATATGCGCGCCGCTGCCCAGAGCGCGACCGATATCCTCGGCCAGGGTGCGCACATAGGTGCCCTTGCTGACCTTTACCTCGAGCTCGAAGGCGCTGCCCTCGAAGGCAACGAGCCGCGCATCATACACCGTCACGCGGCGTGCTGCACGCTCGATCGACTTGCCCTCGCGGGCCAGCTCGTAGAGCTTGCGGCCCTGGTGCTTGAGCGCCGAGTACATCGGCGGCACCTGCTCGATCTCGCCCTGGAAGCGCGCGAGTACCGACTCCACGTCGGTGGCGTTCAGCGCCGGCACCGCCAGACGTTCGACCACCTCACCCTCGGCGTCGCCGGTGTCGGTGACCACGCCCAGTTCCACTCGGGTGCGATAGACCTTGTCGGACGCCAGCAGGTGGGCGGAGAACTTGGTCGCCTCGCCGAAGCACACCGGCAACAGGCCGGTCGCCATCGGATCCAGCGTTCCGGTGTGACCCGCCTTCTGCGCCTGGAACAGGCGCCTGGCCCGCTGCAGGGCATGGTTGCTGGACATGCCCGCAGGCTTGTCCAACAGCAACACCCCGTTGACCGGCAGGCCGCGACGTCGACGCGCCATCAGCCGCGCTCGCCCTCGTCCTCGGGGGAGGACTCATCGCCGTGACGGACGCGATCGCTCTCCACCGCCTCGTCGATCAGCGAGGAGAGGCGCTGGCCACGGACCACGCTCTCGTCATAGTGAAAGCGCAGCTCCGGCACGTGGCGCAGCTTGATGCGCCGGGCGATCTGCCCGCGCAGGAAGCCGGCGGCCTGCTTGAGAACCTTGAGGTTCTCCTTGATGCGCTCCGGGGTATCCTCACCCAGCAGGGTCACATGGACATCGGCATAGCCGAGGTCACGGCTGACCTCGACCCCGCTGACGGTGACCATGCCCAGGCGCGGATCCTTGACCTCGCGCTGAATGAGTACCGCCAGCTCCTTCTGGAGCTGGTCGGCCACCCGGTCGGTACGCTTGAACTCGCGCATGTACGACTCCTCGAGCCCTTAGAGGGTCCGCTCGACCTTGACCTGATCGAAGACCTCGATCTTGTCGCCGACCTGGACATCGTTGTAGTTCTTCACGCCGATGCCGCACTCCATGCCGTTGCGCACTTCCTGGACGTCGTCCTTGAAGCGGCGCAGCGACTCGAGCTCGCCCTCGTAGATGACCACGTCGTCGCGCAGCACACGGATCTTCTTATTGCGGTGCACGCTGCCCTCGATGACCATGCAGCCGGCGATGGCGCCGATCTTGGGCGCACGGAAGACGTCGCGGACCTCGGCCACACCGACGATCTCTTCCTTCCACTCCGGTGCCAGCATGCCGGTCATCGCCTGCTTGACCTCATCGATCAGCTGGTAGATGACGCTGTAGTAGCGCAGGTCGAGGCCTTCGCGCTCGATGATCTCGCGGGCGGCGGCGTCGGCACGCACGTTGAAGCCGATCACGATGGCCTCGGAGGCCAGCGCCAGGTTGGCGTCGGTGCCGGTGATGCCACCCACCCCGGAGGAGACCACGGCCACTTCCACCTCGTCGGTGGAGAGCTCTTCCAGTGCCCCCTTGATCGCTTCCAGCGAGCCCTGGACGTCGGCCTTGAGCACGATATTGAGCTTGGCGGCGACCTCCTGGCCCATCTGGCTGAACATGTTCTCCAGCTTGGCCTTCTGCTGACGCGCCAGGCGCACCTCGCGGTACTTGCCCTGACGGAAGTTGGCGACCTCGCGGGCCTTCTTCTCGTCGGCCAGCACCATGAAGTCGTCACCCGCCTCGGGGGTACCGTCGAGGCCCTGGATCTCCACCGGCATCGCCGGGCCGACCTCGTCGACCTGCTTGCCGAGCTCGTTGGTCAGGGCGCGCACGCGGCCGTAGTGCAGGCCGGCCAGCACGATGTCGCCCTTCTTCAGGGTACCGTTCTGGACCAGCACGGTGGCCACCGGGCCGCGGCCCTTGTCCAGGCGCGACTCGACCACCACGCCCTTGCCGGGCGCCTCGGGCACGGCCTTGAGCTCGAGCACCTCGGAGACCAGCAGTACCGCCTCGAGCAGCTCGTCGATGCCTTCGCCGGTCTTGGCGGAGACGTGCACGAACTGGGTGTCGCCACCCCACTCCTCGGAGATGACGCCGTGCTGGGAGAGCTCGTTCTTGACGCGATCCGGGTCGGCGGCCGGCTTGTCGATCTTGTTGACGGCGACAACCATGGGAACGCCGGCAGCCTTGGAGTGCTCAACGGCCTCGATGGTCTGTGGCATCACGCCGTCATCGGCGGCCACCACCAGGATGACCACGTCGGTGGCCTTGGCGCCGCGGGCACGCATGGCGGTGAAGGCCGCGTGGCCGGGGGTATCCAGGAAGGTCACACCGTGAGAGCCGTTCACCTTCTCGGCAGCGACGTGGTAGGCGCCGATATGCTGGGTGATGCCGCCGGCCTCGCCGGTGGCCACCTTGGCCTGACGAATATAGTCGAGCAGCGAGGTCTTGCCGTGGTCGACGTGACCCATCACGGTGACGACCGGATCGCGAGTGAGCTCTTCCCCCTCGTAGGAGATGCTCTCCAGCACTTCCTCTTCCAGCGCATCATCCTTGACCAGCTTGGGCTTGTGGCCCATCTCCTCGACCACGATGGCCGCGGTGTCCTGATCGATGGTCTGGTTGATGGTCACCGCCGCGCCCATGGTGAACATGGTCTTGATGACCTCGTTGGCCTTGATCGACATCTTGTCGGCCAGGTCGGCAACGCTGATCGACTCGGGGATCGAGACCTCGCGAACGATGGGCTGGGTCGGCTTCTGGAAACCGTGCTTGCCACCGCCCTGGCTACTGCCACCGCGGCGACCGCCGCGGCGCTCGGCGCGCTTGGCCTTCTTGCCGCCGCCACGACGCCGCTCCTCGCGGTCGTCGTCGTCACGCTCGTGGCGACCCTTCTTGGCCGCGGCCTTCTTGGGCGGTGCGGTGCGACGATCGGAACGACCCTCCTTGGGGGGAGCCGGCGGCTCGTCGGTGGGTGCCGGAGTCTCGAGCTCGGGTACCGGAATATCGGGAACCTCGGCAGCCTTCTGAGCCTCGAGCTTGGCGGCAGCCTCCTGGGCGGCCTGCTCCGCGGCCTTTGCCTTGGCCTCCTCGGCCTCGCGGGCCTCCTTGGCGGCCTGGGCCTGCTGGGAGTCGGCCATGTCACCGACCAGCTGACGCGGCCCGGTGTCCTCCACCGGCTCCGGCTTGCTCTCTTCCTCGGCGCGCTTGACGTAGGTGCGCTTCTTGCGCACCTGCACCTCGATGGTCTTGCCACGCTCACCGGTGTTGATGCGACTGCGCGTCTTGCGCGTCAGGGTGATGCGGTTCTTCGGCGCGGCCTTTTCGGCGTCGCCGCCATGGCTCTTGGTCAGGTAGTCGAGCAGCTGACGCTTGTCCTCCTCGGACACGGCATCACCCTCGGACTTGTGCTTGAGCCCGGCTTCTTTCATCTGTTCCAGCAGGCGGGGAACGTCGCGTCCCACCTTCGCTGCAAAATCCTTAACGGTCATGTCTGACATGTAGACCCTCCTGAGCCCGTGACCCCAATTCTGTTCGCTTCGAATACTGCCGGTCCGAGCGCGGGGCATCGGACCCTTGTCTGCACGCTATTCGCCTTCGAGCGGTTCGTATGCGAACTACTCGTTCTCAAACCAGGGCGCACGGGCAGTCATGATCAGTGACGCGGCACGCTCCTCGTCAATGCCCTCGATATCCAGCAAGTCATCGACGGACTGCTCGGCCAGATCCTCCATGCTGACGATCCCGCGGCTGGCCAGGATGAAGGCCAGGTGGCGCTCCATACCTTCCATCTCCAGCAGGTCGTCGGCCGGCTGGGCACCGTCCAGCTCCTCCTCGGAGGCGATGGCGAGGTTGAGCAACTCATCCTTGGCGCGAGCGCGCAGCTCCTCGATGGTCTCCTCGTCGAACTCCTCGATCTCGAGCATCTCCTCGACCGGGACGTAGGCGATCTCCTCCAGGGTGGTGAAGCCCTCCTCCACCAGCAGGCGCGCCACTTCGTCGTCGATGTCGAGGTGCTGCACGAAGTGCTCCACCAGGCTGTCGATCTCCTGGTCGCGCTTGTCCTCCGCCTCGGCTTCGGTCATGACGTTGATCCGCCAGCCGGTGAGCTCGGAGGCCAGGCGCACGTTCTGGCCGCTGCGGCCGATGGCCTGGGCCAGGTTGTCCTCGGCGACGGCCACATCCATGGCGTGGGCATCCTCGTCGACCAGGATGGAGGCGACATCCGCCGGTGCCATGGCGTTGATCACCAGCTGGGCCGGGTTGTCGTCCCACAGCACGATATCGACACGCTCGTTCTGCAGCTCCGAGGAGACCGCCTGGACCCGCGAGCCACGCATGCCGACGCAGGCGCCCACCGGATCGATGCGGCGGTCGTTGGTCTTGACGGCGATCTTGGCCCGCGAGCCCGGATCGCGGGCGGCACCCTTGATCTCGATGAGCTGCTCGGCGATCTCCGGGACCTCGATGCTGAACAGTTCGATGATCAGCTCGGGGCAGGTACGCGACAGGATCAGCTGCGCACCGCGAGCCTCCGCGTCGACCTTGATCAGCAGGGCACGCACACGCTCGTTCATGCGATAGCGCTCGCCGGGAATCATCTCGCTGCGCGGCAGGAACGCCTCGGCGTTGTCCCCCAGGTCGATGATCAGCCCGTCACGGGTGGTCTTCTTGACGATGCCCGAGACCAGCTCGCCCTCGCGGTCGGCGTAGAGACGCACCACCTCGGCGCGCTCGGCCTCGCGGACCTTCTGCACGATCACCTGCTTGGCGGTCTGGGCGGCGATACGGCCGAAGTCGGCGTTCTCGATCTTCTCCTCGACCACGTCGCCCAGGCCCAGCGGCGGGTCGCGACGTTCGGCGAAGGTGAGCTTGATCTGGTGATCGGGGCCGTCGAAGTCATCGTCCTCGACCACTTCCCAACGGCGGAAAGTCTCGTAATCGCCGGTGCTGCGATCGATATGCACCCGTACGCTGGCTTCCTCGTCCTCGAAGCGCTTGCGCGACGCGCTGGCCAGGGCCGCCTCGACGGCCTCGAAGATCACCTCGCGGGGAACCCCCTTCTCGTTGGAGATCGCATCGACGACCGCCAGAATCTCTTTACTCATGCCTTTGCCTCGCCAGAAAACCTGTTCTCGAGCTGTTGCTCAACATGCCTCCCGGGGGAGGCCGAATCCTTGAACCGCGGGCTAGTCCTCGAAACGGGGCACCACGCGGGCCTGATCGATGCCATCGACGGGGAAGCAATACTCCTCGCCATCGACCTGCAGCAGCACCTCATCGCCCTCCACGCCGGCCAGCAGGCCCTGGAACTTGCGACGTCCCTCGAAGGGTGCGCGCAACTTCAGCGCCACCTCATGGCCGCGATAGCGGGAAAACTGATCGAGGGTGAACAGCGGGCGATCCATCCCCGGGGAGGAGACCTCGAGGCGATACTCGCCGTGGATCGGATCCTCCACATCGAGCAGGGCACTGACCTGGCGGCTGATATCCGCACAGTCGTCGACGTTGATGCCGTCTTCGTGATCGATGTAGATCACCAGACGCGAGTGCTTGCCCTGGGAGAGATGGTCGATGCCCCACAGCTCGAAGCCCATGGCGGTGACCACGGGGTCGATCAATGCGTGTAGCGCTGCATCCTTGGTAGCCACGGAATAGACTCCTACAGCCGTTGCATCAGGCACCTGGCCGGGAGTGAACTGGGAAGTCAGGTGGCTGATTGGCATTGCCCGGAACAGTGCCCTGGCGCCTGGCGCCCTGGGCAAGCTGCTAACAAAAAGCCCCTTCACAGGAAGGGGCTTTCACAAGAAACCTGTAGACCACTCCGGTAATATAGCTGCCCCTTCACACGAACATGCTACTGTTCGCCAGGCACCTGCCGGAAGATGGTAGCGGGGACCGGATTTGAACCGATGACCTTCGGGTTATGAGCCCGACGAGCTACCAGACTGCTCCACCCCGCATCAATCTAGGTCGGTGATATTACACGCCACTGACAAATCCGTCAAGGGGCGCACACCGCGTTGCCAATCCTGCTTCTGAAGGATCGTCGACGCTCGAAAACTGCATGGGCGTCGCGATGAATCAGATGGTGCCGAAGGCGGGACTTGAACCCGCACGACCGTAAGGTCACTACCCCCTCAAGATAGCGTGTCTACCAATTCCACCACTTCGGCATCAGGGGAGGCTGGAAACTGCGCAGCGAGCTACTCGTCGCTGCCCTCCAGCACTGGCGCAGCATTATCCATGCTCGAGCCCTCGTCGTCAAGGGTCGGCACACTGTTCTGCTGCTCGATCAGCCTAGAGTCGGGAATTCCCGCCTCGGGGGCATCACCGGCCTGGCTGGCGAACCAGGCCAGGGTCAGGGAGGTGGCGAAGAAGGCCGCTGCCAGCAAGGCGGTGAACTTCGACAGGAAGCCGCCGCTGCCGCGGGAGCCGAACACGGTCTGGGAGGCACCGCCACCGAAGGCGGCACCGGCCTCGGCCCCCTTGCCCTGCTGCAGCAGGATCAGGACGACCAGGGCGATGGCGATCGCCACGTGGATCATGAGAATGGCAACTTGCATGGAATCAACCTGCTGACTGACAGATGGCTAGGAAATCGTCGACCTTGAGCGAGGCACCGCCCACCAGGCCGCCGTCGATATCGGGCTGGGCAAGCAGCTCCGCCGCATTGCCCGCGTTCATGCTACCGCCGTAGAGCAGCCGCAGAGCGGCCGCCAGGTCGCGATCGAAGCCGGCCTGGTAGTCGCGGATGCCGGCCATCACCTCCTGAGCCTGCTCCGGCGTCGCGGTACGGCCGGTGCCGATGGCCCATACCGGCTCATAGGCGATGATCACGCGCTCACGCTGCTCCGGCTCCAGCCGCGCCATCACATAACCGACCTGGCGCAGCACCACCTGCATGGTGTGACCGGCATCACGCTCCTCGAGGGTCTCGCCGACACAGAGCACCGGCGTGATGTCGACACCGAGGGCGGCCAGCAGGCGGTCGTGCACCTGCTCATCACTCTCGCGGTAGAGCTGGCGTCGCTCGGAGTGGCCCACCAACGCATAACAGACGCCGAACTCGCGCAGCATGCGCCCGCTCACCTCGCCGGTATGGGCGCCGGAGTGGAGCGGATTGAGCGTCTGGGCGCCGAGTCGCAATGGCGTCTCGGCGAAGGCACGCCGCGCCGCCTCCAGATAGGGATAGGGCGGAAAGATCGCCGCTTCCAGCGAACTCGGCAGCGCGGCACTGGAGAAGGTCCGGCCGAAGGCCTCGACCAGCTCGGTCGAGCCATTCATCTTCCAGTTGCCGGCAATCAGCGGCGTGCGCATCGACTGTCCTCTTTCAAGGTGGAGCGAAATGGTATAGGAGAGGCCCTGTCAAGACAACCGGTGGTCTTGCGCGCTCAGGCGTCGAGCAGTGCCTCGACCCGCTCGGCGAGACGCCGCGCCAGGCCATCCACGTCCAGGTGCGGGCGCCCTTCCACCATCACCCGGATCAGCGGCTCGGTACCGGAGGGTCGCAGCAGCACCCGCCCCTCGTCGCCCAGCTCACCCTCGACCTCGCTCACCGTCTCCTGGAGGGCCGGCATGGCCATCACCGCCCGGGCATCGCTGCCCGGCGTGAGGCGCACATTGACCAGCGCCTGGGGCGCCTTCTCCAGGCCATCCAGCAGGCGCTGCAGCGACTTGCCCTCGCGCACCATGAAGGCCAGCACCTGCAGCGCCGAGACGATGCCATCGCCGGTGGTCTGCACGTGGCCGCAGACGATATGGCCGGAGGACTCGCCACCCAGCTGCCAGCCGTTGGCGGCGAGGCGCTCCATCACGTAGCGGTCGCCCACCTTGGCGCGCTCGAAGGGCACGCCCATGGCCTCGAGTGCCGCGGCGAGGCCGAAGTTGGTCATCAGGGTCCCTACCACGCCACCGCCCAGCTCGCCGCGAGCGTGGCGGTCCCGGGCGATCAGGTAGAGGATGTCGTCGCCGTCGATCTCGCGACCGTCGCTGTCGACCAGCAGCACGCGGTCGCCGTCGCCGTCGAAGGCCACCCCCAGGTCGGCGCCCTGCTGGATCACCGCCGCACGCAGTGCCGCGGGGTGCGTGGAGCCCACCTCGCGGTTGATATTGAGGCCGTCGGGGGCGGCACCGATCAGACTCACCTCGGCGCCCAGCTCACGAAAGACGCTGGGGGCGATGTGGTAGGTGGCGCCGTGGGCGCAATCGAGCACCACCTTGAGCCCCGCGAGGCTGACCCGATCGGGAATGGTCGACTTGCAGAATTCGATATAGCGCCCGGCGGCATCGTCGATGCGCGCGGCCTTGCCGAGCCGGTCGGCGGCCACGGTGGTCAACGGCTCGTCGAGCATCGCCTCGATCTCCGCCTCGAGCTCGTCGCCGAGCTTGGCGCCCTCGGTGGAGAAGAACTTGATGCCGTTGTCGGCGAAGGGGTTGTGCGACGCCGAGATGACGATGCCGGCGTCGGCACGGAAGGTGCGGGTCAGGTAGGCGATACCCGGGGTCGGCATGGGGCCGAGCAGGGCCACGTCCACCCCCGCTGCAGAGAGCCCGGCCTCCAGGGCCGACTCGAACATGTAGCCGGAGATACGGGTATCCTTGCCGATCAGCACCCGGTGGCGGCGCTTGGGGTTGCGCGAGGCCAGCACGCGGCCGGTGGCCCAGCCCAGCTTGAGCATGAAGTCGGCAGTGATGGGCGGCTCGCCCACCGTGCCGCGAATCCCGTCGGTTCCGAAGTAGCGTCGAGCCATCAGCATCCCTCCTTGAGTACGGCCCAGGTCATGTTCACCGCATCCACGGTGGGGGCCACGTCGTGGACGCGCAGGATGCGGGCACCGCGCTCCACCGCCAGGGTCGACAGCGCCAGGCCACCAGGCAGGCGCTCCTCCACCGGACGCTCCAGCACCTTGCCGATCATGCTCTTGCGCGACATGCCCACCAGCAGCGGCAGTTCGAGCTCGCTGAGGCGACCCATGCGGTGGAGCAGGCGCAGGTTATGCTCGACCGTCTTGCCGAAGCCGAAGCCCGGGTCGAGCAGCAGGCGCTCCCGGCGCAGGCCGGCCGCCTCGCACTCGGCGACGCGGGCGGCAAGATAGTCGGCCACCGCCTCCTCGATAGGCACATCATAGCGGGGCGCCTGCTGCATGTCGCGAGGCTCGCCCTGGCGGTGCATCAGGCACACCGGCAGTCCGCTGCCGATGGCCGCGGCCAGCGCCCCGTCGCGTTCCAGGGAGCGCACGTCGTTGATCATTCCCGCACCCAGCGCCGCGCTCTCGCGCATCACCTCGGGGCAGCTGGTGTCCACCGAGACCAGGGCGTCGAGTTCGCGCACCAGCGCCTCTACCACCGGCGCCACGCGATCGAGCTCTTCCTGGGGCGAGACCGGGTCGGCCCCGGGGCGGGTCGACTCGCCACCGACATCGATCAACGCCGCGCCTTCGGCCAGCATCCGCTCGCCGTGGCGCAGTGCGTCATCCAGGGCCACATGGCGGCCGCCGTCGGAGAAGGAGTCGGGGGTGACGTTGAGGATCCCCATGACGCGGGGATAGGAGAGGTCGAGCCGGTGTCGGCCGCACATCAGGGAGGCTGTCGGGTTCATCTTCTCTCGGCTAGCTGGGGTAAGGGGGTGGACCAGAAAGGCAAAGGCGCCCCCGCGGGGGCGCCTGACAGGCAGTGTCGCGGCGGGCTCAGGAGCCGGCCGGCCCGCCCAGCGGGTCGGAGGGCCGCCGCCGCGGCTCCTCGTCGTCATCCTCGTCGCCGTCGACCTGTTCCGGCTCATCCGGGGTAGCCTCGGCCTGGGGAGACTCGGTCACCGGGGCACCGGGGCCGGAGGAGTCGCCGTCCTCCCAGTCCTTGGGCGGACGCGGCGTGCGTCCCTCCATGATGTCCTTGAGCTGGTCGGCGTCGATGGTCTCGTACTTCATCAGCGCCTCGGCCATGGCGTCGAGCTTGTCGCGGTTCTCCTCGAGGATGCGCTGGGCCTCGGCGTAGCAGCCGTCGATGACCTTGCGCACCTCCTTGTCGAGCCTGGAGATGGTCTCGCCGGACTTCATCTTGCCGCCGCCCTGGCCCGGACCGCCGAGGAACTGGTGGGACTCATCCTCGTCGTACATGATCGGACCCATCTCCTCGGAGAGACCCCACTTGGCGACCATATTGTGAGCCAGCTCGGTGGCGCGCTTGATGTCATTGGAGGCACCCGTGGTGACGCCATTCGGACCTAGCGTCATCTCCTCGGCGATACGGCCGCCGAACAGCGAGCAGATCTGGCTGATGATCTGCTGCCGCGACAGGCTGTAGCGGTCCTGCTCGGGCAGGAACATGGTCACGCCCAGGGCGCGGCCGCGGGGGATGATGGTCACCTTGTAGACCGGATCGTGCTCCGGCACCACCAGGCCGATGATGGCGTGGCCCGACTCGTGGTAGGCGGTGTTGAGCTTCTCCTTCTCGGTCATGACCATGGAGCGACGCTCGGCGCCCATCATGATCTTGTCCTTGGCCAGTTCCAGCTCCTCCATGCCCACCAGGCGCTTGTTGCGGCGCGCGGCGAACAGGGCCGCCTCGTTGACCAGGTTGGCCAGGTCGGCACCGGAGAAGCCGGGGGTACCGCGGGCGATCAGCGACGGCTTGACGTCGTCGGCCAGCGGCACCTTGCGCAGGTGCACGTTGAGGATGTGCTCACGGCCGCGGATATCGGGCAGCGGCACCACCACCTGGCGATCGAAGCGGCCCGGGCGCATCAGTGCAGGGTCGAGCACGTCGGGGCGGTTGGTGGCGGCGATGACGATGATGCCCTCGTTGGCCTCGAAGCCGTCCATCTCCACCAGCAGCTGGTTGAGGGTCTGCTCGCGCTCGTCGTTGCCGCCACCCATGCCGACACCGCGGGAGCGGCCCACGGCATCGATCTCGTCGATGAAGATGATGCAGGGCGCCTGCTTCTTGGCCTGCTCGAACATGTCACGCACGCGGGAGGCACCCACGCCGACGAACATCTCGACGAAGTCGGAGCCGGAGATGGAGAAGAACGGCACCTTGGCCTCGCCGGCGATGGACTTGGCGAGCAACGTCTTGCCGGTACCCGGCGGGCCCACCATCAGCACGCCGCGGGGAATGGTGCCACCCAGGCGCTGGAACTTGGTGGGATCGCGCAGGAAGTCGACCAGCTCCTCGACCTCTTCCTTGGCCTCGTCACAGCCGGCGACGTCGGCGAAGGTGGTCTTGATCTGATCCTGGGAGAGCAGCTTGGCCTTGGACTTGCCGAAGCTCATGGGCCCGCCCTTGCCGGCACCACCGCCCTGCATCTGGCGCATGAAGAACATGAAGATGGCCAGGATCAGCAGGATCGGGAAGCTGGCGATCAGCAGCCGCATCCACAGGCTCTGCTGTTCGGGCTCCTTGCCCACCACGGTGACATTGCTGGAGAGCAGATCGTCCATCAGCTTGGGGTCCTCCGCCGCGGGGCGGATGGTCCGGAACTGCGACCCGTCGGTACGCTCACCGGTGATGGTATAGCCATCGATGGTGACACTGCGCACCTGCTCGTTCTGCACCTGCTGGACGAACTGGGAGTAGTTCATCGCCTGAGGTGAACTATCGACACTGAAGTTGTTGAACACCGTCAGCAGGACTGCCGCGATGACCAACCACAGGATCAGGTTCTTCGCCATATCGTTCAAGGGACTACCCTCAATATCTGAAATCTGTCGGCCGCAGGGACCTGGCACCTTGGACACTACAGGAGCCGGCCGCGTTCGGCCACCGCCCGCCGGGCGGTCCACCGCAGCAGGCACTGTGACACACTTTGTGCTGCGCTGTCCGGCAATCGCCCCGGTAGGCCAGGGCTATCGCGGATAGCTTGTCGTCCGGGGCTGATCTGGCGACAAGCCTTCGAGGAGGCGCTGTGAACCCCTCCATGGGCGCTACCGACGCCCTGCTGCGCTCTCGCGTCCCGCTCAGCTTGCAGGTCCGGTGCTGGCCATCCTTGGCCAGCCCGTTCGGAGCAATGCTCCTCACCCCTGGCGTAGGACCTCCTCTACGGCTTGCCCCCAGCGCCCCTTGGTTTCCTCAGGCTCAGCCGCGAAAGCCCTGGGCCAGCAGGTAGACCTCACGAGAGCGCGCCCGTGAGGCGCCGGGCTTGCGGGTCACCACCCGTGTGAAGGCGCTGCGCAGCGCCTTCAGGTATTCATCGAAGCCCTCGCCTTGGAACACCTTGGCCAGGAAGGTGCCGCCCGGGCGCAGGGTCTGGCTGGCCAGGTCCAGTGCCAGCTCCACCAGATACATCGCCTGGGGCTGGTCGATGGCGGCCATACCACTCATGTTGGGGGCCATATCCGACATCACCAGGTCCACCGGGCGGCCGCCCAGGGTGGCGAGGATCGCCTCGAGGACCGCCTCCTCGGTGAAGTCGCCCTGGATGAAGTCGACCCCGGCCAGGGCATCCATCTCGAGGATATCGGAGGCGATCACCACCCCCTCGGGGCCCACCTTCTCGGCCGCCACCTGGCTCCAGCCGCCGGGCGCCGCTCCCAGGTCGATCACCGTCATGCCCGGCGCCAGGAGCCGGTCCTTCTCGTCGAGCTCGAACAGCTTGTAACTGGCCCGCGAGCGGTAGCCCTCCTGCCAGGAGCGCTGAACGTACTGGTCGTCGAAGTGCTCCTTCAGCCAGCCCTTGCTGGTCTTGCTGGCGGAGTGCTTGCTGGAGGCGGGAGATGGGGTGCGGGAACGAGCCACGGCATCACCTGGAACGTAGCGGGGGTGTGACTGGCGCGGAGCGGAATACGTTACTGAAGCGCCGAAGAATGGCCGGTTGGTCCGGCGCTTTCACCGAAGACGTTTTCGGCGTGACGATTTGCGCGTACCATGGCTGGCTGCGCGCAACCGAGAAGACGCAAGATACCATGAGCTTGTCACAGGCACAAAAGAAAGCATTTCGCAGCATCGGTCACCACCTGAATCCGGTGGTCATGATCTCCGAGAACGGCATCTCCGAAGGAGTGCTGGCGGAGCTCGACCGGGCCCTCAACGACCACGAGCTGATCAAGGTGAAGTTCGCCCTGCCGGAACGCGACGAACGCGGCGCCATGCTCGACGAGCTGATCGAGGCGAGCGGCGCCGAGCTGGTGCAGAAGATCGGCAAGATGGCGCTGCTCTATCGGCGCAACCCCCAGGCCAATCCGAAGCTCTCCAACGTGCAGCGCTACGAGGGGCACCACGGCCGCCACTGAGCTGCCGCTCAGAGCTGTAAGCTTTAAGCCGTAAGCTGTAAGTCAAAACCAGAACACCTCCAGCTCAAACCTGAGCTGGAGGTGTTCTTTTTATAGCTTAAAGCTTATGGCTTACAGCTGCCCGAAGGGCTAGAGGTGCTCCACGCTCGAGATCTCGTACTCGACGTCACCGCCGGGAGTCTTGACCACCACCACGTCGCCCTCCTCCTTGCCGATCAGGGCGCGGGCGATGGGCGAGGTCACGGAGATCAGGCCCTGCTTGATGTCGGCCTCGTCCTCGCCGACGATGCGGTAGGTCACCTCCTCGTCGGTATCGAGATTGAGCAACCCCACGGTGACGCCGAAGATCACCTTGCCGGTCTGAGGTAGCTTGGTGACGTCGATCACCTGGGCACTGGAGAGCTTGCCCTCGATCTCCTGGATGCGCCCTTCGATGAAACCCTGCTGCTCGCGGGCGGCATGGTACTCGGCGTTCTCCTTGAGGTCGCCGTGTTCACGGGCCTCGGCGATGGCGGCGATCACCTTCGGACGCGCCTCGCTCTTGAGGTGCTCGAGCTCCTTGCGCAGGCGCGACTCTCCGGCGACGGTCATCGGGACCTTGTTCATTGTGCAGCTCCTGCATGCAGTTCCTGTAGCCGCCGCACCGTGATCTCGTTGCCGTACTCGAGCGCCAGACAAACGGCACTGGCCCCCGCCAGCGTGGTGGCGTAGGGAACCTTGCGGGCAAGCGCGGTGCGACGAATCACCGAGGAGTCGTTGATCGCCTGGCGACCCTCGGTGGTATTGACGATGTAGGCGATCTCGTCGTTCTTGAGCAGATCGACGATATGCGGGCGGCCTTCGAAGACCTTGTTCACGACCTCGACATCGATACCGGCGGCCTCGAGGGCCGCGGCGGTACCGCGGGTCGCGCACAGCGTGAAGCCCAATGTTACCAGAGAACGCGCCACCTCGATAACACCCGCCTTGTCCGGCTCGCGCACCGAAAGGAACGCCTTGCGCGGCCCGGAAAGCGGCGGAATCGCCTCGCCGGCACCCAGTTGCGCCTTGTAGAAGGCCTCGGCGAAGGTATCGCCTGAGCCCATCACCTCACCGGTGGACTTCATCTCCGGCGACAGGATCGGGTCGACCCCCGGGAACTTGTTGAACGGGAATACCGCCTCCTTGACGCTGAAGAAGTGCGGCACGATCTCCCGGGTAAAGCCCTGCTCGGCCAGGGTGGTGCCGGCCATGCAGCGGGCGGCGATCTGGGCCAGCGAGGTGCCGATACACTTGGAGACGAAAGGCACGGTGCGCGAGGCGCGAGGGTTGACCTCGATGATGTAGATCTCACCATCCTGCCAGGCCAGCTGCACGTTCATCAGGCCCTTGACGCCAAGCTCCACCGCCATCTGCCGGACCTGGTCTCGCATCTCATCCTGCACCTCGGCGGGCAGCGAGTAGGGCGGCAGCGAGCAGGCGGAGTCGCCGGAGTGCACCCCGGCCTGTTCGATATGCTGCATGATACCGCCGATCACCACTTCCTTGCCGTCGCTGACCGCATCGATGTCGATCTCGATGGCGGCGTTGAGGAAGTGGTCGAGCAGCACCGGGGAGTCGTTGGAGACCTTGACCGCGTGGGTCATGTAGTTCTCCAGCTCCGAGGCGTCGTAGACGATCTCCATGGCGCGGCCGCCCAGCACGTAGCTGGGACGTACCACCAGCGGATAGCCGATGGTCTCGGCCTTGGCGAAGGCCTCCTCGAAGCTGCGCGCGGTGGCGTTGGGCGGCTGCTTGAGGCCCAGCTTCTCGATCATCTGCTGGAAGCGCTCGCGGTCCTCGGCGCGGTCGATGGCGTCCGGGGTGGTGCCGATGATCGGCACGCCGGCGGCCTCGAGCTCGCGGGCCAGCTTCAGCGGAGTCTGGCCGCCGAACTGCACTATCACGCCGACCGGTTGCTCCTTGTCGGCGATCTCCAGCACGTCCTCCAGGGTCACCGGCTCGAAATAGAGGCGGTCGCTGGTGTCGTAGTCGGTGGAGACGGTCTCCGGGTTGCAGTTGACCATGATGGTCTCGTAGCCGTCATCGTGCATGGCGAAGGCGGCATGGACGCAGCAGTAGTCGAACTCGATGCCCTGGCCGATACGGTTGGGCCCACCGCCCAGCACCATGATCTTCTGGCGGTCGGAGACCTCCGCCTCGCACTCCTCCTCGTAGGTGGAGTACATGTAGGCGGTATCCGAGGCGAACTCCGCGGCGCAGGTGTCGACGCGCTTGTAGACCGGGCGGATACCGGCCTGCTGGCGGGTCTTGCGGAACTCCTTCTCGGAGACGCCGAGCAATGCGGCCAGTCGGGCATCGGAGAAGCCCTTGCGCTTGAGGCGGAACAGCTCACGCTTGTCGAGCTCGGAGAGCGAGCGACGCGCCACCTCGGCCTCGGTGGCGACCAGGTCCTCGAGCTGGACCAGGAACCAGGGATCGATATTGGTCAGCGTGAAGATCTCGTCGCGGCTCATGCCGGCGCGCATGGCATCGGCGATAAAGAAGATGCGCTCGGCCCCGGCGGCCTGCAACTCGCCCTTGATATGCGCCATCCCGTCGGCGTCGAAGCGGGTGACCTTGGGGTCGAGGCCGTCGTTGCCGGTCTCCAGGCCACGCAGCGCCTTCTGCAGCGACTCCTGGAAGGTGCGCCCGATGGCCATCACCTCGCCCACCGACTTCATCTGGGTGGTCAGGCGGTCGTTGGCCTGGGGGAACTTCTCGAAGGTGAAGCGTGGAATCTTGGTGACCACGTAGTCGATGGACGGCTCGAAGGAGGCCGGGGTGCGCCCGCCGGTGATGTCGTTCTGCAGCTCGTCCAGGGTGTAGCCCACCGCCAGCTTGGCGGCGATCTTGGCGATCGGGAAGCCGGTGGCCTTGGAGGCCAGGGCAGACGAGCGCGACACCCGCGGGTTCATCTCGATGACCACCATGCGTCCGGTCTTCGGATCCATGCCGAACTGCACGTTGGAGCCGCCGGTCTCGACGCCGATCTCGCGCAGCACCGCCAGCGAGGCGTCGCGCATGATCTGGTATTCCTTGTCGGTCAGCGTCTGGGCCGGGGCCACGGTGATGGAGTCGCCGGTGTGCACGCCCATGGGGTCGAAGTTCTCGATGGCGCAGACGATGATGCAGTTGTCGTTCTTGTCACGAACGACCTCCATCTCGTACTCCTTCCAGCCCAGCAGCGACTCGTCGATCAGCAGCTCGTGGTTGTTGGAGAGCTCGAAGCCACGCTGGCAGATCTCCTCGAACTCCTCCTTGTTGTAGGCCACGCCGCCGCCGGAGCCGCCCATGGTGTAGGAGGGGCGGATGATCACCGGGAAGCCCAGATCCCCCTGGATGCGCCAGGCCTCTTCCATGCTGTGGGCCACCTCGGCCTTGGGGCACTCCAGGCCGATGCGCTTCATGGCCTGGTCGAAGAGGTCGCGGTCCTCGGCCTTGTTGATGGCGTCGGCGTTGGCGCCGATCATCTCCACGCCGTACTTGGCCAGCACGCCGTGCTTGTCCAGCTCCAGCGCGCAGTTGAGCGCAGTCTGGCCACCCATGGTGGGCAGGATGACGTCGGGGCGCTCGGCCTCGATGATCTTCTCCACCGCCTGCCAGGTGATCGGCTCGATATAGGTGGCATCGGCCATGGCCGGGTCGGTCATGATGGTGGCCGGGTTGGAGTTGACCAGGATGACCCGGTAGCCCTCCTCGCGCAGCGCCTTGCAGGCCTGGGCGCCGGAGTAGTCGAATTCACACGCCTGGCCGATGACGATGGGGCCGGCGCCAATGATCAGGATGCTCTGGATGTCGGTACGCTTGGGCATGGTGCTTCCCGCTGAAAAGGGTGACGAGTGGCGACGTGAGTGTGGCGATTCCCCAGGCTCAGGCCTGGCGGGCCCGCATCATCTCGACGAAACGATCGAACAGCGGCGCGACGTCCCGGGGCCCGGGGCTCGCCTCCGGGTGACCCTGGAAGCTGAAGGCCGGGCGGTCGGTGCGCTCGATCCCCTGCAGGGTGCCGTCGAACAGCGAGCGGTGGGTGGCCCGCAGGTTGGCCGGCAGGCTCGCCTCGTCGGCGGCGAAGCCGTGGTTCTGGCTGGTGATCATCACATGGCCGGTGTCGAGGTCCTGAACCGGGTGGTTGGCACCATGGTGGCCATGGTTCATCTTCACGGTCTTCGCCCCGCTGGCCAGGGCCAGCAGCTGGTGGCCCAGGCAGATGCCGAACAGCGGGATCTCGGTCTCGAGGATCTCCTGGATCGCCTTGATGGCGTAGTCGCAGGGCTCGGGGTCGCCGGGTCCGTTGGCCAGGAAGATGCCGTCGGGGGCCATGGCCAGCACCTCGGAAGCCGGAGTCTGGGCCGGCACCACGGTCAGGCGGCAGCCGCGGGAGGCCAGCATGCGCAGGATGTTGCGCTTGACGCCGAAGTCGTAGGCGACCACGTGGAAGGGACGCTCACCCTGGGTGGTGTCGGCGTAACCCTGACCCAGGGCCCACTCGCCCTCGCTCCACTGGTAGGGGCTCTGACAGGAGACCACTTTGGCCAGATCCATGCCCTTGAGGCCCGGGAAGGCGCGGGCGGCGGCCAGGGCACGCTCCACGGCGTCCTCGCCCTCGGCCTCGCTGCCGGCCAGGATCGCGCCGTTCTGGGCGCCCTTGTCGCGCAGGATGCGCGTCAGACGGCGGGTATCGATCTCGGCGATGCCCAGCACGTTCTGGCCCTTGAGGTAGTCGGAGAGAGTCTGTTCGCAGCGGAAGCTGCTGGCCAGCAGCGGCAGGTCGCGGATCACCAGGCCGGCGGCGGCGATGGCCCCGGACTCCACATCCTCGGCGTTGACGCCGGTATTGCCGATATGGGGGTAGGTCAGGGTGACGATCTGTCGGGTGTAAGAGGGGTCGGTCAGGATCTCCTGATAGCCGGTCATGGCCGTATTGAACACCACCTCACCGCTGGTCTGTCCATCGGCACCGATGGCCGTGCCGTGAAACACACTGCCGTCTTCCAGGGCCAGTATCGCGGGTCTGTTCAATGCAACGTCCTCCCAGGTTTTTAGAGCGAGCTATCGAGACAGCTCGTCAAGGCATACGGTGGCCGATGGCCGGCCCGCAAAAAAAGCGGGACGAAACCCGATGGTGACCGGTTTCATCCCGCTTGTTGTCATTCGCTCGGAACTGATGTGCTCAGAGCTGGTTCGCTCAGAACAAAGGGCCGAAGCAACAAGCGCTGTGTTGGGCTTTCGCCCAGGCGCCCGGCCAAAATTTTGGGGATATTACAGGAAACTCCGCCCTTCGACTACCCCTTTAGTCGAGACCGAGCACATCCTGCATGGCGTAGCGCCCCTTGTCCTGGCCGGCCACCCAGCGCGCGGCGCGCACCGCCCCCTTGGCGAAGGTCATGCGGCTCGAGGCCTTGTGGGTGATCTCGATGCGCTCGCCCTCGGTGGCGAACATCACCGTGTGTTCGCCGACGATATCCCCGGCGCGCACGGTGGCGAAGCCGATCTCCTTGTCGCTGCGCGGCCCGCACTGCCCCACCCGCTCGAAGACGCCATGCTCCTTGAGGGTGCGGCCCAGGCTCTCGGCCACCACCTCGCCCATCTTCAACGCGGTGCCGGAGGGGGCATCCACCTTGTGGCGGTGGTGGGACTCGATCACCTCGATATCGTAGCCCTCGTCGCCCAGCGCCCGGGCCGCGGTCTCCAGCAGCTTGAGGGTCAGGTTCACCCCCACGCTCATGTTGGGGGCGAAGACGAAGGGCAGCTGCTCACGGAAGGCGTCGAGCTCGGCCAGCTCCTCGTCGGAGAGCCCGGTGGTACCGATCACCATGCGCTTGCCGTGGGCGGCGCAGAACGCCAGGTTCGAAAGCGTCACCCGAGGGGCAGTAAAGTCGATCAGCACATCGAAGTCATCGACGATGGCGTCCAGCGCGTCCACCGCGGCCACACCCACCCGGCCAACCCCGGCCAGCTCGCCGATATCGGCACCGACCAGCGAACTGCCCGGCTCAACGATGCCCCCCGCCAGGGTGGCGCCATCATCCTGCTGAACGGCATTGACCAGGGTGCGGCCCATGCGGCCGGCGACACCGACGATGGCGATTCGGGTCATGGGGACTCCTTTAGAAACGATAGCGGCTCGACAATGCACACCAGTATACCAGAGGCGAGCCGCCGTCAGCCGCCCACCCTGACGTCACCGCGCATCAGCAGCGCCATCGCCATCAGCACCATCAGGCTACCCGGCAACCACACCCAGCCGATATGCTGCGGCGAACGCAGGAACAGCAGCAGCATGGAGACGAAGGGCACCAGATAGCCGTAGGCGGTGACCACACCCGGGGTGAGCACCGCGGTGGCCCGCTGCATCAGCCAGAAGGTCAGGGCGCTGGAGCACAGCCCCAGATAGACCAGCAACGCCAGGTCCGTGGCACGCATGGCCGCCAGGCGCCCCACCGGCTCGATGGCAAGGCCGGCCAGGCCAACCAGCAGGCCACCCAGCCCCAGGCTCCAGAAGGTGCGCACCGCCGCCGACTCCGGCAGGCGGCCGCTGGCCAGCCCCCAGCGGCTGAGCACCGGATAGAGCGCCGTGGAGAGGCAGCCCAGGAAGAACACCGCCTCGCCGATGCCGAACTGCAGGCGCCCGCCCTGGACCAGGGATTCGGCGAAGGCCAGGCCCAGCGCCCCCGCCGCCCCCAGCCCCAGGATCAGCGGCAGGCGCCAGGCCAGCCGCTCCACGCCGAAGCCCAGCCCCAGCAGGAAGGCCAGCAGCGGCACCGTGACGAAGAGGGTAGCCATGGAGAGCGCCGTGGCGTGGTGTGCGGCCCAGAACATGGCCGAGAAAAAGCCAGCCAGGCAGAGCCCCATCAGCGCATACAGCGGCAAGCTCCGCCCCCGGGGCAGGAAGTCAGGCGAGCGCCTGGCCAGCACGAAGAGGCCGGCACAGGCGATGGCGAAACGCAGAGCGGTGAGCAGCAGTGGCGGCAGTTCGCTCATCAGCCCCACGACGGGAAAGGAGAGCCCCACCAGGGCCGCCCACAGCAGCATGCCGAGGTGGGCGCCGCGGTAGGTAACGCTTCGGCTCACGCCTCCCAGACGATATCCAGCTCGACACCCTTGAGGGTATCCAGAGCGTGATCCACCTGGCCCTCCAACTGGTCGTGGCTCTCGTCATCGACGGCCTCCACCACCACCAGCAGCTTGTCCGGCTGCGCCTGCAGGTAGCAGCTGCCGTTCTCGAAATCGACCCGCACCGGGTCGGCGGAACGGTCCACCTCCTTGGCGTCCGACCAGCGCTCGCACAGCTGATCGATCAGGGCTGCCGCATCGTCGGCGTGCAGCTCGGCGCGTGAAATGGGCATGGCGCTCTCCTCCTGCAGAAATGTCGGACTACCAGACTATGACGACACCACCCTCGCCGCCAAGCGGCTTCTTTCAACAGCATTGGCGAACCGCCTCTGCGCTTTTGTGCGAGAGGCCCGTCCTGCCGACGGCGTGGCACTCACACCCAACCTGCACTGGGCCATGGACAACCACCTGATCGCCCCGGGGCCGGATCATCGCTGGCACGTCAGCCCCACAGTGGATGCACTGGTGCCCGACAGCCGCTGGCTGTGCGAACTCGACGAACAACCACTGGTGCTGCCCCGCGACCCGCGCTGGCAGCCCGACCGGGAGGCGCTGGCCTGGCGCCTGGCACACCTGCAGCGCTGAGCCCCATACACGAAGACCCCGGCATCTCGCGATGCCGGGGTCTCCTGGAACGCCTCGAGGAGCGAGCCGCTGGGGGGATAGCGTCAGGGCTTCATGTCCTCGAAGAACTTCTTCACGCCGTCGAAGAAGCCGCTCTTCTTGGGCGAGTGGTGGGCGCTGTTGGTGCCGCCCAGGCTCTCCTGGAACTGGCGCAGCAGCTCCTTCTGCTCCTCCTTGAGCTTCACCGGGGTCTCGACCACCACCTTGCAGATCAGGTCGCCCGGGGCGCCGCCACGTACCGGTTTGACGCCCTTGCCGCGCAGGCGGAAGAGCTTGCCGGTCTGGGTCTCGGGCGGGATCTTCAGCTTGACCCGGCCACCCAGGGTCGGCACTTCCAGCTCGCCGCCGAGCGCCGCGTCGACGAAGTTGATCGGCACCTCGCACTGCAGGTTGCGGCCGTCGCGCTGGAAGATCGGGTGCGGCTTGAGGTGCACCTGCACGTAGAGATCCCCGGGCGGGCCACCGTTGATGCCGGCCTCACCCTCGCCATTGAGGCGAATGCGGTCGCCGGTATCCACGCCGGCGGGGATCTTCACCGACAGCGTGCGGGTCTCGCGTACCCGGCCCTCGCCATGGCACTTGTGGCACGGCACCTTGATGTGCTGGCCGGAGCCATGGCAGGTCGGGCAGGTCTGCTGCACGGCGAAGAAGCCCTGCTGCATGCGCACCTGGCCATGACCGCCACAGGTCGGGCAGGTCTCCTTGCTGGAGCCCGGCTCGGCGCCGTCGCCGTCGCAGCGCTCGCACTCCACGTGGCGTGGCACGCGGATATCCACGCTGGTGCCGGCCACGGCGTCCTCGAGGTCAAGCTCGAGGTTGTAGCGCAGGTCACTGCCCCGAGCCGGGGCGTTGGGATGCCGCCGGCCACCGCCGCCGCCGAAGATATCGCCGAACACATCGCCGAAGATATCGCTGAAGCCACCAGCACCGGCGCCACCGAAGCCACCACCGCCGAAGCCGCCGGCCTGGCCATCCACGCCGGCATGGCCGAACTGGTCGTAGGCGGCGCGCTTCTCGCTGTCGCTGAGCACCTCGTAGGCCTCGGAGACCTCGCGAAACTTCTCCGCCGCACTCTCATCATCCGGGTTGCGGTCGGGGTGAAACTTCTGGGCGAGCCGGCGGTAGGCCTTCTTGATGTCTTTGGTATCGGCACCGCGCTCTACGCCCAGTACCTCGTAATAGTCGCGTTTGGACATGGGTCTGTCCGCCTCCGTCGCGGTCCCTCGGAAACACCAACGCGGGAGTCAGGCCCCCGCGCTGGTGTCATCCATGGCTTAGATGCGTAGTTCAGATGCGTGGTTTACTGCTTCTTCTGGTCGTCGTTGACTTCTTCGTACTCGGCGTCGACCACGTCATCTTCCGGCTTGGCACCGGCGTCACCGGCGTCACCGGCTTCGCCACCAGCCTGCTGGCCAGCCTCTGCCTGGGCCGCGTACATCTTCTGCGCCAGGTTGCCGGAGGCCTCGGTCAGCTTGTCGAGCTTGGCCTGGATGTCGTCCTTGTCATCCCCCTTGATCGCCTCCTCGAGCTCCTTGGCGGCGCTCTCGATGGCTTCCTTCTCCTCGTCGCTGGCGTGCTCGCCGGCCTCTTCCACGGTCTTGCGTGCGGCGTGGACCATGCCGTCGGCCTGGTTGCGCAGCTGCACCAGTTCCTCGAACTTCTTGTCCTCGTCGGCGTGGGCCTCGGCGTCGCGGACCATCTGCTCGATCTCGTCGTCGGAGAGGCCGCTGGAGGCCTTGATGACGATGGACTGCTCCTTGCCGGTGGCCTTGTCCTTGGCGGACACGTTGAGGATGCCGTTGGCGTCCAGGTCGAAGGCGACCTCGATCTGCGGCACGCCGCGCGGCGCCGGCGGGATGTCGGCCAGGTCGAAGCGGCCCAGCGACTTGTTGCCGCCCGCCTGCTTGCGCTCGCCCTGCAGCACGTGGATGGTCACGGCGGTCTGGTTGTCATCCGCGGTCGAGAAGGTCTGGGTCTTCTTGGTCGGGATGGTGGTGTTCTTCTCGATCAGCGGGGTCATCACGCCGCCCAGGGTCTCGATGCCGAGGGTCAGCGGGGTGACGTCGAGCAGCAGCACGTCCTTGACGTCGCCGCCCAGCACGCCGCCCTGGATCGCGGCGCCCACGGCCACGGCTTCATCCGGGTTGACGTCCTTGCGGGCGTCCTTGCCGAAGAAGTCGGCCACGGACTTCTGCACCATGGGCATGCGGGTCTGGCCGCCGACCAGGATCACGTCATCGATCTCGGAGGCGGAGAGGCCGGCATCCTTGAGCGCGGTCTTGCACGGCTCGAGGGAGCGCTTGACCAGCTCCTCGACCAGCGACTCCAGCTTGGCGCGGGTCACCTTGACGTTGAGGTGCTTGGGACCGGTGTTGTCCGCAGTGATGTACGGCAGGTTGACGTCGGTCTGCTGGGCGCTGGAGAGCTCGATCTTGGCCTTCTCGGCGGCTTCCTTGAGGCGCTGCATGGCCAGGTTGTCGCCGGAGAGGTCGATACCGCTGTCGCTCTTGAACTGGTCGACCAGGTAGTTGATCAGCGCCAGGTCGAAGTCCTCGCCGCCCAGGAAGGTGTCGCCGTTGGTGGCCAGCACCTCGAACTGGGTCTCGCCGTCGACGTCGGCCACTTCGATGATGGAGATGTCGAAGGTGCCGCCGCCCAGGTCATAGACCGCGATGGTCTTGTCGCCGCGCGACTTGTCCATGCCGTAGGCCAGCGCCGCCGCGGTGGGCTCGTTGATGATGCGCTTGACCTCGAGGCCGGCGATGCGGCCCGCGTCCTTGGTCGCCTGACGCTGACTGTCGTTGAAGTAGGCCGGCACGGTGATGACCGCCTCGGTGACTTCCTCACCCAGGTAGTCTTCCGCGGTCTTCTTCATCTTCTTCAGCACTTCGGCGCTGACCTGGGGCGGTGCCAGCTTCTTGCCCTTCACCTCGACCCAGGCGTCACCGTTGTCTGCCTCGGTGATGGTGTAGGGCACCATCTTGATGTCCTTCTGGACGACGTCGTCCTTGAAGCGACGACCGATCAGACGCTTGATGGCGTACAGGGTGTTCTCGGGGTTGGTGACCGCCTGGCGCTTGGCCGCCTGGCCCACCAGGGTCTCACCGTCCTCGGTGTAGGCGATGATGGAGGGCGTAGTGCGGGTACCCTCGGCGTTCTCGATCACCTTGGCGCTGTCGCCGTCGAGCACGGCCACGCAGGAGTTGGTGGTGCCAAGGTCAATTCCGATGATGCGTCCCATAGGAAATCCTCGAAGTCGTGTGATGTATTCAGGAGTCGCGTTCAGCGGCCTTCGCCGCGGAGTTGCCATCTATCTGGGGGCCGCGGGAAGCATTTCAAGCCCCGCGCCCCGGAATTGTTGCCGTTCAGCCGGCGGCCTGGCTGACCACCACCATGGCCGGGCGCACCAGGCGGCCGTTGAGCAGGTAGCCCTTCTGAACCACCTCCATCACGCTGTTGGGGTCGAGTTCAGGGTTGGGCACCATGGCCATGGCCTCGTGGTACTGCGGGTCGAAGGGCTCGCCGGCGGGGTCCACCACCTCGACGCCGAACTTGCCGAGCACGTCGAGCTGCATCTTGAGGGTCATGGAGACCCCCTCCAGGTGGGCCTCGCTGGCCTCATCTGACATCGCCTCGAGTGCTTTCTCCAGGCTGTCGACCACCGGCAGCAGCTCCTTGACGAACTTCTCCAGCGCGAACTTGCGGGCCTTCTCGGCCTCCTGCTCGGCGCGGCGGCGTACGTTCTGTGCCTCGGCGGCGGCGCGCAGCGCCTGGTCCTTGGCCTCGGCCACGCTCTGCTCGAGCTCCTCGACGCGGGCGGCCAGCACCTCGGCCTCGGGATTGTCGCCGGACGCTGCGGCCTGCTCCGCCTGATCGGCGGCCTCGGCAACCTCCTCCAGCTCACCCTCCACGGGCTGCGGCTCGGCCTGGGGCTCCGCCTCTTCCTCCTGGCGCTTGAGCTCCTCGTCCAGCGGGGTCTGGGGATCTTTGGCCATGGGGTCTCTCCTGAAGCTCTTCTGTGAAATTCAGATGCGGCGACCTGTGGTCGCCGATGCAAGATGATGAATGTGGACGTGTAACGGTTATGCCCGCTATATGGGGACGTCGCCGCGGAACTCAAGGCATCGGGCGAGACGAGTCTGCCGTGCATTGTCGGAAATCCTGGACTACTGTATAAACACTCACATCATGTATGAATGAACAGGTGCCCGATAACAGGCCCGACGGGGAGGCAACATGCTCACGGAACTTGCCATTCGCGACTTCGCCATCGTCGACCATCTCGAGCTGGAACTCGCCGGCGGCATGACCGCCATCACCGGCGAGACCGGCGCCGGCAAGTCGATCCTGCTCGGCGCCCTGGGCCTGTGCCTGGGTGAGCGCGCCGATGCCGCCAGTGTGCGCCACGGCCGCGATCGCGCCGACCTCTCCGCTCGCTTCGATATCGCCGACCTGCCCCAGGCTCGTGCCTGGCTGGCCGCCCGGGAGCTGCCCGACGATGACTGCCTGCTGCGGCGGGTGGTCAGTGCCAGCGGACGCTCCAAGGCGTGGATCAATGGTCAGCCGGCCACCGTGGCTGACCTGCGCGCTCTGGGCGAGCACCTGATCGAGGTCCATGGCCAGCACGCCCACCAGCAGCTGTTGCGCGAGGAGACCCATCTGCGGCTGCTCGACGACTTCGCCGGTCACCGCGAGGCGGTAGCCGAGATGGCCGAGACCTTCCGCGCCTGGCAGGCCGCTCGCCGCCGGCTCAAGCGCCTGGCCGAGGATGGCGACGAGCTGAACGCCCGCCGCCAGCTGGTGCGCTACCAGGTGGAGGAGCTCGACCAGCTGGGGCTCGCCGAGGGCGAGCTGAAGGCCCTGGAGGAGGAGCAGGAGGAGCTGGCCCACGCCGAGGAGCGCCTGCGCGAGACGCAGTTCGCCAGCGAGTGCTGCGACAATGACGAGGGTGGCGCCATCAGCCTGCTCACTCAGGCGATCGGCCGCCTCGAGGCGCTGCCCGGCTGCGAGCGTGGGCGCCTGGGCGAGGCGCTGGCCATGCTCGGCGAGGCGCGCATCCAGGTCGAGGAGGCGGCCCGGGAGCTCTCCCACCTCGCCGCGGACACCGAGCTCGACCCGGAGCGCCTGGCCTGGGTGGACGAGCGCCTGGGCGACGTACACCGCCTGGCGCGCAAGCACCACGTGATGCCCGAGGAGCTGCCGGCTCTGCATCAGCGCCTGCAGGCCGAACTGGCGACACTGGAAGAGGGCGATCAGGACCTGGACACCCTCTCCGCCGAGGTCGAGGCGCTGCGCGAGGCGTGGAAGCGCCTGGCCCGCGAGGTGGGCGAGGCCCGCCGACAGGCCGCCGGCCGCTTCGGCGAGGCGGTACAGGAGCAGCTTGCCTTCCTGGCCATGGGCAAGGCGCGCTTCGAGGTGGAAGTCAGCGAGCGCGAGGCGCCCGCCGCCGAGGGGCTCGACGCGGTGCGCTTCCTGATCAGTGCCAACCCCGGCCAGCCGGCACGCCCACTGGCAAAGGTCGCCTCGGGCGGCGAGCTGTCACGCATCAGCCTGGCGATCCAGGTGGTGGCGGCCCGCCACTCCACCATTCCCAGCCTGGTGTTCGACGAGGTCGACGTGGGGGTCTCCGGCGCCACCGCCGAAATCGTCGGTCAGCTGCTGCGTCGGCTCGGCGAGCAGGGCCAGGTGATGACCGTGACCCACCTGCCCCAGGTCGCGGCCCAGGCCCACCGCCACCTGCATATCGAGAAGCAGGCCGAGGGCGATACCACACTGACCCGCATGGCGCTGCTCGACGAGGCCGGCCGCGTGGGCGAGCTGGCGCGCATGCTGGGCGGGGTCAATCTCTCCGACCGCACCCTCGCCCATGCCCGGGAGATGCTCGACGCCAGCCAGCGCCCCCACCACTAGGGCCTGCCATCGCCACATACGATGCCCCAAACGACGACGGCCCCGATCGATGATCGGGGCCGTCGTGCTGCTGGCTGGCGCTGCCGGCTACTTGCGCGGCGGGCCATCCTGGCGGGTCACGCTGGAGCCACGCGGGCGCACATAGAGCACCAGGGCGTGATCGACGAGCTCGTAGCCATGCTCCTCGGCGATCTCCTGCTGGCGACGCTCGATCACCTCGTCGAAGAACTCGACGATCTCGCCACTCTCCAGGCACACCATATGGTCGTGGTGCTCCTCCTGGGAGATCTCGAACACGGCGTGGCCGCCGTCGAAGTTGTGCCGCACCACCAGGCCCGCGGTCTCGAACTGGGTCAGGACCCGGTAGACGGTGGCCAGGCCGACATCCTCGCCGGCATCGAGAAGCGTCTTGTAGACATCCTCGGCGCTCATGTGATGCTCGCCCTGGGCGTTTTCCAGGATCTGCAGGATCTTCACGCGGGGCAGGGTCACCTTCAGACCGGCCTTGCGTAATTCATGGTTCTGGTCGGCCATGGTTGCTCTTCGCAGTATCAGGTAGGGTCGGGTATGATCGACCGAAACCACGATAGTGAAGAACAGGCGCAAATGCAAAAGTTGACCAGAATCGTCACCCTTACCGCCGCCCTGCTGATGGCCAGCGGCTGCAGCTACTTCGGCGTCTACAAGCGCGACATCCCCCAGGGCAACCTGGTGACCGCCGAGATGGTCGAGCAGCTGCGGACGGGCATGACTCGCGACGACGTCGTCTATGTGATGGGCAGCCCGCTGCTGGAGGCGCCCTTCGACGCCAGCCAATGGGACTACGTCTTCTATCTGGACAAGGCCTACGAGGACATCGAACGCCGCCGCGTGACCCTGACCTTCGACGGCAACCGCCTGGTGGATATCCAGCGCGAGGGCGACCTCGACGAGGCAATCGAGATGCGCCAGAGCGAAGGCGGACCGCTGCCGGAGGGTGGCACCACTACGCCGCTGGTGACGCCCAACGCGGCACCCGCCGACCAGCGCTGACACCCGCTCGCACGGGCAACCCTGACGCCCCGCCGCGCTCCAGCCCGGCGGGGCGTCAGCGTCTGGTGCCGGCCCGCGCCAGACGCGCCGCCTTGGGGTCGATGATCAACCCGCGGTAGACCTCGACCCGGTCACCCGCGCGCAGGCGATGGGCCCCCGGCTCGCGAAGGCGCTTGCCGAACAGGCCCAGGTCGGGATCATTGAAGGTGTCGGCGGGCAACTCGGGGAAGTGTGACGGCAGATCGGCGAGCGCCACGGCCTCGCGGGCGGTGGTGCCCAGCGGCACCCGCAGGCTGATGATGCGCTGCTTTTCCGGGAGGGCGAAGGCCACCTCGATCGCGATCTCGGCCATCTCTCAGTTCCCGTAGAGGTCGTTGGCGCGGCGCGTGAAGGAGTCGACCAGCTGCCCGGCGACCTGCTGGAAGAGCTTGCCGAAGGCCATGCCGAGCAGGCGATTGGCGAACTCGAACTCCATCTCCAGGCTCACCTTGCAGGCATCCTCACCCATCGCCGTGAACAGCCAGCGGCCGCGCAGGCGCTTGAAGGGGCCGCTGACCAGCGACATCTCGATGCGCTCGGGTTCGATCAGGTCGTTGCGGGTCATGATGCTCTGCTCGATGCCGGCCCGCCCCAGGGTCATCTCGCCGATCAGGTGCGACTCGTCGCGCTCCACCAGGCGGGCGCGGCGGCAGCCCGGCAGGAACTCCGGATAGCGTTCGAAATCGTTGACCAGATCGAACATCTCCTGGGGGGTATGCCGCACCATGGCGGTTCTGTTGACCGTTGGCATTGCGCTCCTCGCTGACTTCACGGTGCCCAGGGCGTATCATGGGCCGTCATTTCAGGCCTTGAATGGTACCACGCTTCCCCCCATCTCGGAGGGAGCCGCCACAGGCAAGGACACGATACGAGGTTTCATGGCCAACAAGAAAGCCAAGGGCAAGGGCCCAGGCAGCAACGTCATCGCCTTGAACAAGAAGGCGCGCTTCGAATACCACATCGAAGAGACCTTCGAGGCTGGCCTGGTGCTGGCTGGCTGGGAGGTCAAGAGCCTGCGTGCGGGCAAGGCCCAGCTGACCGACACCTATATCCTGGTCAAGAACGGCGAGGCATGGCTGCTGGGCAGCCATATCCTGCCGCTCAACACCGCCAGCACCCACGAGGTGGCCGACCCCACGCGCACCCGCAAGCTGCTGCTGCACAGGAAGGAGATCGCCAGGATCTTCTCGCGCACCCAGGACAAGGGCCACACCTGCGTGCCGCTCAAGCTCTACTGGAAGGGCAACCGGGTGAAGTGCGAACTGGCGCTGGTGACCGGCAAGAAGCTGCATGACAAGCGCGCTACCGAGAAGGATCGCGACTGGCAACGTCAGAAGGGACGCATCATGCGGGAACAAAACCGTGGCTGATCTGTCATAAGCTCGGACATCCTGTTAGGATGCCGATTGAGGGGGCGACATGGTTTCGACGCCGGTGACAACCCCTGCGGTGCATGCCGAGAGCGTGATGTATCTCGTAAATCCAACATCACGACTAAATAGTCGCAAACGACGACAACTACGCTCAGGGCGCGCTGGCAGCTTAATAGCTGTTAGCTTCTAGTCCGGCCCCGAAGTGATGTGCCCATTCATCACGGAGGGGATACGAGCCAAGAATGATGGGATCGCGATCGGTAGCGTCCTCATGCCGGTCGTTAAACTTAAGAGGAATCGCGTCGCTGGATCCTGACCGTTGGAGCCAGAGGCGTTAAATCAAAAAACGGAATCTAAGCATGTAGAGCCAATGGGTGCGTGCTGGCGGACGCGGGTTCAATTCCCGCCGCCTCCACCACCTCCAGGTTTCAGGAGTTACTAAGAAACGCCAGAAACCGCATGAACAGGGGCCTCCGGGCCCCTTTCTTGTTTCAGGAGTTCCCAGGTCATCCTTTGACATACCCCCATCAATGGGGGTACATCTGGGGGTACATCGTCGAAACCAGAATCTGATACCCCCAACTCCCCGCAGACCGCATCAGCCGGGGCTTCTGACCCACCCAGCCGTCGCAATGCGGCCCGAGGTGGGGGTACCTGCCAAGCTCGCTGCGAGGTACCCCCATGAGCCGTCAGATCAACAAGCTCTCAGCCACTGCCGTGAAGACGGCGAAGCCCAAGGACAAGACCATCAGGATGGCCGATGGCGGTGGGCTGTATCTGGAGATCCGACCGACTGGCAGCAAGTATTGGCGAATGAAATACCGTTTTGCTGGCAAGGAGAAGCTACTCGCGATCGGCACCTACCCGGACGTAACCCTGGCGGAGGCGCGAAAAGTTCGTGACAGGGCCAAGGAGCAGCTAGCCGAGGACGTGGACCCCAGCATGGCCAAGCAAGTCCAGCGCCGGCTCGGACAACAGGTAGCAGCCAACACGTTCCAGCTGGTGGCACAGGAATGGCTGGAGCGGGTCCACCAGCATGACGTCGTGCCGGATCACTACCAGCGTAACCGCCGACGGCTCGAGCGCGACGCCTTTCCAGTCCTCGGCAAAAGACCGCTTTCCGAGATCACCGCTGCTGAACTGCTGACCTGCCTGCGCCGCATCGAGGAACGCGGCCATGTTGAGACCGCCCACCGAGTCAAGACGCTTTGCGGCCAAGTCTTCCGCTACGGGATATCGACCGGGCGCGCCGAACGTGACCCAACCCCGGACCTGCGCGGCGCCCTGCGGCCCAGCAAGACCATTAGCAAACTCGAGTTTTCGGACAAAGCCTAGATTTGAGACCCGGCGAGCCGCCGGGTCAAATCAGGCAATCAGGCCGCGTTATGCTTGGCATCGGCAGCCGCCTGCATGGTCAGGGCGGTATCCAGCATGCGGTTCGAGAAGCCCCACTCGTTGTCGTACCAGGCCATGATCTTCACCAGACGACCGTTTACCCGTGTGTGGTTGGAGTCGAAGGTGGATGAGTGGGCGTCGTGGTTAAAGTCGATGGAGACCAGCGGCTGAGCGTTGACGGCCAGCACCGGGGAAGCCTCGGCTGCCTTGGCGACGATGGCATTGATCTCCTCACGGCTGGTGTCGCGACCGGCGGTGAAGGTCAGGTCCACCAGCGAGACATTGATCACCGGCACCCGCACGGCGAGGCCGTCGAACTTGCCGGCGAGCTCCGGCAGCACCAGGCCCACCGCGGCGGCGGCGCCAGTCTTGGTGGGAATCATGGAGTGCGTGGCACTGCGGGCCCGGTAAGGGTCCTTGTGATAGACGTCGGAGAGGTTCTGATCGTTGGTGTAAGCGTGCACCGTGGTCATCAAACCGTTTTCGATGCCCACCGCATCGTTCAGTGCCTTGGCCACCGGCGCCAAGCAATTGGTGGTGCAGGAGGCATTGGAGACCACGCGATGCTCGGCGGTAAGCACGTCCTCGTTGACGCCATACACCACGGTGGCGTCCGCATCGGGGCTCGGCGCGGAGATCAACACCCGATTGGCGCCGGCCTCGAGGTGCTTCGCCGCCGCTTCACGCTTGGTGAACAGGCCAGTGCACTCCATCACCAGGTCCACGCCCAGCGATGCCCAGGGCAGCGCAGCGGGGTCGCGCTCGGAGAGGATGGCGATGCGCTGGCCATCCACGCTCAAACTCTCCCCGTCATGGTCGACGGCGAAGGGGAAGTGACCGTGCACGGTGTCGTGGCGCAGCAGGTGGGCGTTGAGGGCGGGGTCGCCGAGGTCGTTGATGGCAACGACCTGTACCCGATCGCAATAGCCGTTCTCAAAAAGGGCGCGCAGCACGTTGCGGCCGATGCGGCCAAAGCCGTTGATAGCAATCTTCAAGGTCATAAGTCTCTCCTCCATGACTCTGCCACTGTTTGTGTTGTCGTGAGGCGGAGGACCCCGACCGGCGCTCATGGCCGCTAGCCACCGCGCGCTATGCCAACGGGTTCTCCTTGTCCCCAATGTGCCTGACTCGCGAAAGCCACTCAAGCTTTTTTGCTAAACTTACCAAAATAATGCTTGGATTGCCTTCATAATATTCGTAGATTGATGCTATAAAGCCATACCGCCCTTCATTGTCTTGTAAACTTACATAATAACAAGTTCACTACAGAGGAGATCAAAATGCCGAGCCACCCCTCCACACTTCCCATCCGGCGCACCAAGATCGTCGCCACCCTGGGCCCCGCCAGCGACCGCGAGGGGGTGCTCGAAGCGATGATCGCCGCCGGCGTCGACGTGGTGCGCCTCAACTTCTCCCACGGCAGTGCCGATGACCATCGCCGTCGCCTCGAGCGTGTGCGCGAGATCGCCGCCCACCAGGGCAGGAGCGTGGCCGCCCTGGGCGACCTGCAGGGCCCCAAGATCCGCATTGCCCGCTTCGCCGAGGGTGCCGTGGAGCTCGAGGAGGGGGACGCCTTCATCCTCGACATGGCGCTGGAAAGCGATGCGGGCACCCGGGAGCGAGTGGGCTGCGATTACAAGCAGCTGATCGAGGACGTCACCCCCGGTGACCGCCTGCTGCTCGACGACGGCCGGCTGGTGCTCGACGTCAGCGGCGTCGAGGGGCGCGAGATCCACACCACCGTGACCGTGGGCGGCAAGCTCTCCAACAACAAGGGCATCAACAAGCAGGGTGGTGGCCTCTCGGCTCCGGCGCTCACCGACAAGGACC
>Ga0207831_100119_pt1 | contig 58530 bp, 46 predicted proteins | sample TtanPargueraPR_7_FD_187741 | JGI IMG/M metagenome (GOLD analysis project Ga0207831, IMG submission 187741) | Aerobic enrichment media microbial communities from Bioluminiscent Bay, La Parguera, Puerto Rico - Tt and M1 (2) (SPAdes) | ecosystem: Environmental > Aquatic > Marine > Unclassified ...
ATTATCTTGCATAAAAACTCCTTTCTAGTACAGGCAGGCAACCATACTTACATTATACTAGAAATGAGTGCAAGAGTTATTGTCATTTTCTTAATTTGGAACTAGACAATTAGTTTTTCATTTAACTAATAAAATATTGGATAAATTTTGCACAAACATATGTTTGCATTTTTATGCTAATATGATATAATGGTTAAGACTAAAATAATGATTGTTTATATACATATATATTATGTTTTTGATAATTAGTATAAGATGGTAATTATTTTTATTTAACTTATAACATTAGCTCAATAAGATTGAATTAATTATCTATAAATACTAGGATAATTCATTTGATGTGCAAATACTGAGATAGAGGTGATAATATGTCAAAATTTGAAATTCATTCAGAGTTTAATCCTACAGGAGATCAACCTCAAGCTATTAAAAAATTGGCTAAGGGATTTCAAGATGGTAATAAATTCGAGACTTTACTAGGAGTCACAGGTTCAGGAAAAACATTCACTATGGCGCATATTATAAAAGAATTAAAAAAGCCAACTTTGATTATGGCGCATAATAAAACATTAGCCGCCCAACTGTATAGTGAATTCAAAGAGTTTTTTCCAAATAATGCTGTTGAATACTTTGTAAGTTATTATGATTATTATCAACCAGAAGCATATGTCCCTCATACAGATACTTTTATAGAAAAAGACTCATCAATCAATGAAGAAATAGATAAACTAAGACACTCCGCTACAGCATCCTTAGCAGAAAGAGACGATGTTATTATTGTAGCCAGTGTATCATGTATATATGGACTTGGTAGTCCAATAGATTACAAGAATATGGTACTTTCCTTAAGACCTGGTATGACAAAAGACAGAGATGAAATATTGAGGAAACTAGTAGATATTCAATATATGAGAAATGATATGAACTTTGTCAGAGGTACTTTTAGAGTTAGAGGCGATGTCATTGAAGTATTTCCTGCCGCTTCTTCTGACAGAGCAGTGAGAATTGAATTATTTGGAGATGAAATAGATAGGATAACAGAAATCAACGTGATTACTGGTGAAATACTAGGTTATATGGAACATATAGCCATATTTCCTGCGTCTCATTATGTAATTGAAACAGACAAAATAGAAAGAGCTATAAACTCTATAGAGAAAGAAAAAACAGAAGTGGTTAAGTCATTTAGAGAAAATGACAAGTTATTAGAAGCCCAAAGAATTGCACAAAGAACTAATTATGATGTGGAAATGATCAGAGAAACAGGATTCTGTTCAGGTATAGAAAACTACTCAAGGCATTTGACTGGTTTACCACCAGGGGCCCCTCCACACACTCTTTTTGATTATTTTCCTGATGACTTTTTACTTATTATAGATGAATCTCATATGACGGTTCCTCAAGTAAGAGGTATGTATGCAGGTGACCAGTCCAGAAAATCAACTTTGGTAGAGTATGGATTTAGATTACCTTCAGCTAAAGATAATAGACCTCTCAATTTTCAAGAATTTGAGAGTAAGTTGAATCAAGTATTATTTGTTTCAGCAACACCAGGGCCATATGAATATGACCATAAGCAATTGATGGCAGAACAGATAATTAGACCTACAGGTTTGTTAGACCCTAAGATAGAAGTTAAACCAGTAAAAGGTCAAATAGATGACTTAATATCCAATGTTAATAGAGAGATTGAAAATAAAAACAAGGTATTGATTACAACTTTGACAAAAAGAATGGCTGAGGACTTAACTGATTATATGAAAGAATCAGGTATACGTGTTAGGTACTTACATTCAGATATTGATACCCTCGAAAGAATAGAGATAGTACGTGATCTTAGAATGGATGTTTTTGATGTTCTTATTGGTATTAACTTGCTTAGAGAAGGATTAGATATACCAGAGATTACTTTAGTAGCTATACTTGATGCAGATAAAGAAGGTTTTTTACGTTCTGAAACTGCATTGATTCAGACAGTAGGACGTGCTGCAAGAAATGTTGAAGGTAAAGTTATTATGTATGCAGATATTATTACTGATAGTATGAATAGAGCTATTAGTGAAACTAATAGAAGAAGAAGTATTCAAAAACAGTACAATAAAGAACATAATATAATACCTGAGACCATTAATAAACCTGTAAGAGATATTATTCGTATAACTCAGGTTGCAGAATCCGAAGCAACTTATGAACTAACAAAAGATCCTGAATCCATGAGTAAAGAAGAATTAGAAGTTAAAATCCTAAAATGTTCAAAAGATATGAAACAGGCTGCTATGGATCTACAATTTGAAAGAGCTGCACAGCTAAGAGATGAATTATACGAATTAAAAAAACAATTAAATACACTGAATTAAACTTTGCTTATATTTAATTCAATCACTATATATTACAATAAAAAACTGTATCATCATAAATTATAAGAGGTGGCGTATGGGAAAAGATGTAATCACCATAAAAGGTGCAAGAGAACATAATCTAAAGAACGTAGACTTAACTATTCCAAGAGATAAATTTGTTGTATTTACTGGACTTAGTGGTTCAGGGAAATCTTCTTTAGCATTTGATACAATATATGCTGAGGGGCAAAGAAGATATGTAGAATCATTATCTGCCTATGCAAGACAGTTTTTGGGTCAAATGGAAAAACCGGATGTTGATAATATAGAAGGTCTATCACCAGCTATATCAATAGATCAAAAGACTACAAGCAGAAATCCAAGATCTACAGTAGGAACAGTTACAGAAATATATGATTACTTAAGATTACTTTATGCAAGAGTAGGAATACCTCATTGTCCAAAGTGTGGAAAAGTTATCAATAGACAGACAGTTGACCAAATGGTAGATGTAATAATGAAATTACCAGAAAGAACTAAGATAATGATAATGGCTCCAGTAGTCAGAGGTAGAAAAGGTCAACATATCAAACTTTTGGATCAGGCTAAGAAGAGTGGATATGTAAGAGCTAAGATAGATGGTAACATGTATGAATTAACAGAAGAAATATTATTGGAAAAAAATAAAAAGCATACTATAGAAATAGTAATAGACAGATTGATAGTAAGAGAAGGAATAGAAAAAAGATTGACTGACTCTATTGAAACAGTTATGAAATTGACTGGTGGATTATTAGTTATAGATGTAATTGATGGACAACCGATGTCATTCAGCCAAAACTTTTCATGTCCTGACTGTAATATAAGTATAGATGAAATTGAGCCAAGACTATTTTCATTCAACAATCCTTTTGGTGCTTGTCCAGAATGTCATGGTTTAGGTTTCAAAATGAAGTTTGACCCTGAATTAATAATTCCTAACCAAAAGCTAAGTATAGTAGATGGAGCTATTGTTGCTCCTGGTTGGGCTTCGGCTTCTAATGAAGAAAGTTATGTAAGAAGAATGTTCGAAGCATTAGGTAAAAAATATAAGTTTAAGATTACTACACCATATGAAAAATATTCTGAAGAAGTAAAAGATATTATCATGTATGGTACCAAAGGCGAGAAATTCATAGTCAAGTACAAATCAGATAAAGGTATGGGACAATATGAAACTGTATTTGAAGGATTGGTTCAAAGTCTCCATCGTAGATACAAGGAGACTACATCTGATTATATGAAGCAAGAATATGAGTCTTTTATGACCAATACCCCATGTAATGCTTGTAATGGTGCAAGATTGAATCCTATAGCCCTAGCAGTTACACTTGGCGGTAAAAATATATCACAGGTCACAGAGATGTCAATAAGAGATATCAAAGATTTCTTTGACAATATACAATTAACTGACAGGCAGCTTATAATTGGGGAACAAATCCTAAAAGAAGTTAATGCTAGAATAGGATTCCTAGTGAATGTAGGTCTTGATTATCTATCATTATCTCGTTCAGCTGGTACATTATCAGGTGGAGAAGCTCAGAGAATCAGATTAGCTACACAGATAGGATCAGGATTAGTAGGTGTGGTATATATTTTGGATGAGCCCAGCATAGGATTGCATCAGAGGGATAATGAAAAATTACTGCATACATTGAAAAGACTAAAAAAATTAGGAAATACATTGATTGTAGTGGAACATGACGAAGAAACCATGTTTGAAGCAGATTATATAGTAGATATTGGTCCAAGAGCAGGAGAGCATGGTGGTGAAATTGTTGCTGAAGGTACAGCAGAAGAAATCATGAAAATTGAGGACTCAATAACTGGTGCATATCTAAGTGGAAGAAAAAAAGTGGAAGTTCCACAAGTTAGAAGAGCTACCAACGGAAAATGGATTAATATAAAAGGTGCTTCCCAGAATAACTTAAAGAATATCAATATAGATATTCCTCTTGGGATTTTTACTTGTGTTACAGGAGTTTCAGGCTCTGGTAAAAGTTCTTTCGTAAATGAAATACTATATAAAAGATTGGCAAGAGACCTAAACAGAGCAAAGATGAAACCTGGTAAACATAAGAATATGTTAGGATTAGAACATCTAGATAAGGTAATAGCTATAGATCAATCACCTATTGGGAGAACGCCTAGGTCTAACCCTGCTACTTATACAGGAGTTTTTGACCATATTAGAGATATATTTGCTAGTACAGCTGAAGCTAAAATGAGAGGATATCAAAAAGGAAGATTCAGTTTCAATGTAAAAGGTGGTCGTTGTGAAGCCTGTAAAGGTGATGGTATAATCAAGATAGAGATGCATTTTTTACCAGACGTCTATGTACCATGTGAAGTGTGTCATGGTAAAAGATATAATAGGGAAACATTAGAAGTTAAATATAAAGGTAAAAACATATCAGAAGTGTTGAATATGACAGTTGAAGAAGCTCTTACTTTCTTTGAAAATATACCTAGGATCAAGAAAAAGCTTCAAACACTTTATGATGTTGGATTGTCATATATTAGATTAGGACAACCATCAACAACATTGTCAGGAGGAGAAGCACAAAGGGTTAAACTGGCTACTGAATTAAGTAAAAGAAGCACAGGTAAAACCATGTATATACTTGATGAACCAACAACTGGTCTCCATTTTGAAGATGTTAATAAATTGATTACAATATTACAACGTTTAGTTGATGGAGGAAATTCAGTTCTTGTAATTGAACATAACCTGGATGTTATCAAAACTGCAGACTACATTATAGATTTAGGACCAGAAGGTGGAGACAAAGGTGGTTTGGTTATAGCAAAAGGAACACCTGAAAAAGTAGTAAAGTGTAAAAAGTCCTATACTGGTCAATTCCTGAAGAAAGTTTTAAGTAAATAATTTAGTACAACCGTTAATAATATGTATCAGAATCAATATATTATTAGCGGTTTTTATTTTGTGAAAAGAAGTAAAATTATTAAAATTAAATAATTTAGTATAATCAGTTACTTAACTAAAGAAAACTGATTACTAGACTTAAATTAATAAAATTAATTTTGCTGAATCATATATGATATTAATTTTAAAAATAATTATTTCACAATATTTAATATAAAAAAGTTAAAAAATAATATTCTTAAGGAAAAAAACAATATGGAACAAGTAAAAAGAACTAATTTTAGATGGAAGTAATTTACTTAATATATTGTGTTTTTTTGTTGAAAAACTCTATTTTCATGGTATAATAAAAAGTGTTATATAAAACAATAGTAGAATATAGTTTCTTTACATTTATTTCTATTTTTGTTATAATAACAGGGATGTGTGTTTGTCGAAATTGATAAAATATTAACAAAAAATATAGACTATATTTGGAGCGGATTTATGAAATTATACTATGATTTTCATATTCATACAGCTCTTTCGCCCTGCGGAGAAGATAGCATGACACCTAATAACATTGTGAACATGTCTTTGATTAATGAATTAGATGCCATAGCTATAACTGACCATAATTCTGCAGAAAATGTCGAAGCAGTAATGAAAGTAGCTAAGGGGAAAGATATTATTGTTGTTCCAGGAATTGAGATAGAAACAAAAGAAGAAATACATATGGTAGGATTGTTTCCTGACATTGAGAGTGTATACAATGTTCAAAGCAAACTATATAGTAAATTACCTTATATTAAGAATAAATCTACTGTTTTTGGACACCAATATGTTTTGGATGAGAATGATGACATTATAAAAGAACTGGACAAACTTCTACTAACATCTGTGGCAATGTCATTAAACGAAGTTATAGATTTGATACATGACAACAATGGAATAGCAATACCTGCTCACATTGATAGACCAAGTTATAGTATATTAGCTAATATAGGATTTATACCAGACGATTTGAATACTTCTATACTCGAGATTTCTAGATTTTCTAACTTAGATACTTATAGACAAAAATACAAAGACTATCATATTATACAATCTTCAGATGCTCATGAATTAGGGTATATTGGAATTAAAAAAAATTCATTAGAAGTTAATGAAAAAAATATAGAATCAATATTTAACGCACTCAAACAATATGAATAGATAAGAAAATAATTTGAACTAATTTTATAAAGTGAATTGTTAACAATAATTAATATTATTAAGGGAAAGTCGTAGTACTTATAAATATTTATTAATGGTTGTAATAATAACAATTCCAGTTCAATTTATATATATACTAATGTGTTGGATTGATGTATTTTCTAATGTTATTAATTAAACACATTATTGCATATTTAAACATGAGAATTTTAATAGACTTTCCTTTTTAAGTTTATTAAGCATTATACTTTATTAAATAAGGCTAAATATCCCTACCATTTTGTTATCTTAATTGAAGAATACTTGAATACTTGTAAAACTTGTAGAAAAAACATGATATTTATGATTTAACCCCATAAAATGGTAATAATGCAGCTTTTCGTGTTAAATATATAACTTTGGTTTATAATTAATAAATTAATATAATTTGTTAATCATTTACATTATATAATAAGGAGGTAAGCAAATGGCAGCTAATTCAGCATTAACAGATGAAAAGTTCCAAGAATTAGAGCAGTATATTGATGCAATGCCAACTACAAAAGGAGAACTAATACGTGTTTTACATAAAGCACAAGATATTTTTGGATATTTACCAGAAGAAGTTCAAAAATTTGTAGGAAAAAAATTAAAAATATCAACAGCAAAAGTATTTGGAGTAGTTACATTCTATTCTTATTTCACAATGACTCCAAAAGGTGAATTTAACATTTCAATATGTATGGGTACAGCTTGTTATGTTAGAGGTGCTGAAGATGTTTTGAATGAACTAAAAAAAGAATTAGATATTGAAGTTGGTGAAACAACACCAGATGGTAAATTTTCACTACAATCACTCCGTTGTGTAGGGGCTTGTGGACTTGCTCCAGTTGTTATGGTTGAAGATAAAGTCTATGGTCGTGTAACACCAGATATGGTCAAAGATATTCTTGCAGAATACAAATAATTGTATTTTAAAAAGGAGGAAAAAAAATGGCAAAGATTAAATCTTTTGATGAACTTAAAAAAATCAAGGAAAAAGTTCAATCAAATGTAGAATTAAGAGAAAAAGGCGAAAACATTGATAATTTAATACAAATAAAAGTTGCTATGGCTACATGTGGTATTGCATCTGGTGCTAGAGAAGTAATGAATTTCCTAATTGATGAATTAGCAAAAGAAGGCATTAACAACGTAGTTGTAACACAAACTGGTTGTATGGGATATTGTTATGCAGAACCAACAATTGAATTAACTATGCCAAATAGTGAACCAGTTGTATATGGTGATGTAACAATAGAAAGAGCAAAAGAGGTTATTGAAAAACATATTAAAAATGGCGAGTTAATTGATGGAATAATCCCTGTAACTCATAAAACTATTGAATAAAAAAAGTTAGGAGGCTTAAAAGATGTCTAACTATAAAATGCATATATTGGTTTGCGGAGGTACAGGATGTATATCTGCAAAATCCGAGGAAATAGTTGATAATCTAAAGGAACAACTAAAAATCAACAACATGGACAGCGAGGTTAAAGTACTAAAAACTGGTTGTTTTGGTTTCTGTGAAAAAGGTCCAGTTGTAAAAATATTGCCAGATAATACATTCTATGTTCAAGTACAACCAGAAGATGCTGAAGAGATCGTAAAAGAGCATATTGTAAAAGGTAGAAAAGTAGGAAGATTATTATTTGAAGATCCTGAAACACAAGCAAAAGTTAGTGATTCTAAGAATATGGATTTCTATAAAAAACAAATGCGTATAGCACTTAGAAACTGTGGATTTATAGATCCAAGTAATATTGATGAATATATTGCACGTGATGGATATCACGCTTTAGGTAAAGTATTAACTGAAATGACTCCTAGCGATGTAATCAATGTTGTTAAAGAGTCAGGACTTAGAGGCCGTGGAGGCGGAGGATTCCCTACAGGCTTAAAATGGGAATTTGCTAGTAAATATGAAGCAGATCAAAAATATGTAGTATGTAATGCTGACGAGGGGGACCCAGGTGCATTCATGGACCGTTCTATCTTAGAAGGAGACCCACACAGTATTGTTGAGGCTATGTCTATTTGTGGTTACTCAATTGGAGCGACTAAAGGTAAAGTTTATATTCGTGCAGAATATCCACTTGCAATTAAGAGATTGCAAAACGCTATTGATGATGCTAGAGAAGCAGGATTATTAGGTACTGATATAATGGGTACTGGATTTGAATTTGATATAGAACTTACATATGGGGCGGGAGCATTCGTATGTGGTGAAGAAACAGCACTTATACATTCTATGGAAGGTCAACGTGGAGAACCAACTACTAAACCACCATTTCCAGCAGAATCTGGATATTGGGGCAAACCAACAAATGTTAATAATGTAGAAACATTTGCTAATATCCCAGTTATCATATTAAAAGGTGCAGACTGGTTTAATAAGATCGGTACAGAAAAATCAAAAGGAACAAAAGTATTTGCCTTAGCAGGTAAAATTAATAACGTTGGACTTATTGAAGTTCCTATGGGAACAACTCTAAGAGAAGTTATCTATGATATTGGTGGAGGAATCAAGAACGGTAAGAAATTCAAGGCTGTTCAAACAGGTGGACCATCAGGTGGATGTTTAACAGAAAAAGACTTGGATACACCTATTGATTTCGATAACTTAATTGCCAAAGGATCAATGATGGGTTCAGGTGGTATGATTGTTATGGACGAAGATAACTGTATGCCAGCTGTAGCCAAATTCTATCTTGAGTTTACTGAAGAAGAATCTTGTGGTAAATGTACACCTTGTCGTGTAGGTACTAAGCGTTTATCTGAGTTATTAGAATTAATAACTTCTGGAAAAGGTACAATGGAGCATTTAGATGAGCTTAAGAGATTAAGCCGTGTAATTAAAGACACAGCTCTTTGTGGATTAGGACAAACAGCACCTAACCCAGTATTATCTACATTGGATGTATTCTGGGATGAGTACGTAGCTCATGTAAAAGATAAAGAATGCCCAGCAGGTAACTGTAAGGATTTATTGAAATATTACATTCAAGAAGATAAATGTATTGGTTGTACAGCATGTTCAAGAGTCTGTCCAGTTGGTGCAATTACAGGAACTGTTAAAAACCCACATACTATCGACCAAGATAAATGTATCAAATGTGGTGCTTGTATGGATAAGTGTAAATTCGGAGCGATTATTAAGAAATAAATAAAAGTGAATTCTTTAGAATCTAGAAAAGGAGTGTAACCTAATGTCAGAGGTAAAAATTACTATTGATGGTAAAGAAGTACAGGTACCAAAAGGTAGTACTATATTAGATGCTGCTAAAAAGTTAGGCATTGATATTCCAACATTATGTCATTTAGACTTGCATGATACAAAAATGGTTAATAAAACAGCTTCATGTCGTATATGTGTAGTAGAAGTTGAAGGTAGAAGAAATCTAGCACCATCATGTGCTACACCAGCAGTTGACGGCATGGTTGTTAGAACAAATACAATAAGAGTATTAGAAGCTAGAAAAACAGTATTGGAACTATTATTATCAGATCATCCAAAGGATTGCTTGACTTGTGCAAAATCAGGTCGTTGTGATTTACAAGATTTAGCAGAAAAATTTGGAGTAAGAGAAGTAAGAGTAACTGGAAAAGCTCAATCAACATATAAGCAAGATTATTCACCTGCAATTATTAGGGATATGGATAAATGTATTATGTGTAGAAGATGCGAAACTATGTGTAATGAAGTTCAAACTGTTGGTGCGTTATCTGGAATTAACAGAGGATTTGACGCAGTTGTATCTCCAGCATTTGAATCACCATTATCAGAAACAGTATGTACACACTGTGGTCAATGTGTTGCTGTATGTCCAGTTGGTGCTTTAACTGAAAATGATCATACATGGAAAGTTGTAGAAGCATTAGCTGATCCAGATAAATTTGTTGTAGTTCAAACAGCACCAGCTGTAAGAGTTGCAATAGGAGAAGAATTCGGTAAAGAGCCTGGTTCAATTGTTACAGGTCAAATGGTAACTGCATTAAGATCTTTAGGTTTTGATCGTGTATTCGATACAGATTTTGCTGCAGACTTAACAATTATGGAAGAAGGAACAGAATTATTAGGAAGACTTAATAGATTCTTAGCAGGAGACAAAGATGTTCCATTACCAATTTTAACATCTTGTTGTCCAGCATGGGTTAACTTTATTGAAAGTCAATTCCCAGAATTAATTGATATTCCATCATCAGCAAAATCACCACAACAAATGTTTGGTGCTGTTGCTAAATCTTTCTTAGCAGAAAAAATGAATATACCTAGAGAAAAAATGGTTGTTGTTTCAGTTATGCCATGTTTAGCTAAGAAATATGAAGCTGCTAGAGATGAGTTCAAAGTTGATGGTAATCCAGATGTAGATATATCTATTTCAACAAGAGAGTTGGCTCATTTAATCAAGAGAGCTAATCTTAACTTATTAGAATTAGAAGAATCAGAATTTGACAATCCTTTAGGAGAATCAACTGGTGCTGCTGTTATCTTTGGTTCAACTGGTGGTGTTATTGAAGCTGCAACAAGAACAGCTTACGAAATCCATACTGGTAAAACATTAGATAAAGTAGATTTTGAAGAGTTAAGAGGATTTGATGGTGTAAGAGTAGCATCTGTACAAATGGATGAATTTACACTTAATATTGGTATTGCTCATGGACTTGGTAATGCTAGAAAATTATTAGAAGAAATTGAAGGCGGTAATCCTAGAAACTTACACGCTATCGAAATTATGGCATGTCCTGGTGGATGTATTGGTGGTGGAGGTCAACCTTACCATCACGGTAACTCAGATATTCTTAAAAAACGTATGGCTGCAATTTATGAAGTTGACAAAAATATGCCTTTAAGAAAATCTCATGAAAATCCATCAATCACTGCATTATACGAGCAATATCTTGGAGAACCAATGAGTGAATTATCTCATAAGTTACTTCATACTCATTACTCTGTAAAAGATAGAGTTTAATTAATAATTGAATTGATATAAAGTTAAAATGGTTTCTGTATTAATAATGCAGAAGCCATTTTTACAATTATTGAAAATAGTCTTGATTATAATTAAGACAAATTTTCATATTGAAGAAAATTTTTTGCTTAAATTTATTTTTTGCTAGAAAAATTGTCAGATAACTCCTTGTTAACATAAAATATTACTGTTGATAAGTATCCACATTTTTTAGATAAAAATTGATACGATATTAGGTTATTCACAGAGTTATACACACTATCCACAGATATTATGATATTTATGGGATGAAAAAAGATAATTATCCACATAAAAAAAGATAAATCTCTTTTATTTAGCAGAAAATTACGAATAGGAATAAATATAAATTTATATCAATTTAAAGGATTTATTGATTGAATATCGAATATAATAATATAGACTATTATATATAAAAGTCTATGATATTTCGGAAGGAGTTGGTAGTATGCGCTACATCATAAGTGGAAAAAACATAGAAATAACCAAAGCATTAAGGGAAGCAACTATCGATAAGTTGAGCAAAATGGATAAGTATTTCAATCCAGATAACGAAGCTCAAATAACAATGAGTGTTCAAAAATTAAGGCATATAATAGAGGTGACGATTCCGATTAAAGGCAGTATCATCAGAGCAGAAGAATCAGCTGAAAATATGTATACTGCTATAGATAAAGTGGTTGATGTGTTAGAAAGACAACTTTTAAAACATAAAAACAAATTAATATCTAGACATCATAGTGTTGGAACTTTTAAAAATGACTTTGTTAATGAAACTATGGAAGAAGACTTTGATGATAAAAAAATTGAGATAGTAAGAACTAAACGCTTTGCAATGAAACCTATGGATATTGAAGAAGCATGTTTACAAATGGATTTATTAGGCCATGACTTTTTTGTATTCATGAACAGTGACACAGAAGAAGTTAATGTAGTATATAAAAGAAAAAAAGGTGCTTATGGTTTAATTGAACCAACACTGTAAATAAAAATAAAAAATAAAAATGGAACCTGAAAAGGTTCCTTTTTTAATGTCATTAACTTGGTGATTGAACAGCTTTATGATAGTTAGAAAGGGTATTGAGGATAAATATATACTAATATTGTATTTTAGATATAGATATAAGAAAGTCAATATTAAAAACCTCACTATTCCATAGTATAGTAAGATATACAAGCTTGGTTTTTCAGATGATTATCTGAGAAAATGAGTATTTTACGAATAGGAGGTATTTTATGAAAAAAATAACACTAGCACTTATTACAATATCACTATTAATTATTGTACCATTCTGTTTAAAGGTAAAAGCTTCTAATGAAATGATTCAGGTATTAGATGATTTTAGGGATGGAACTAATGGTTGGGTACTATCAGGAAGCAATGAAAAGTCAAAAGTAGATAGGGTAAAGGATTCAAATTCAGATAATTATTATATCAATCTATCTTTTCAAGGAGATCCAGGTTCTGATTTGAAGATTGAAAAATATTTTTCTAACCCGATTATATTGCAAGATAAGACCTTAGAGTTTAAATTAAGGGTAGATAATGAACAAGTAACATATGCACCAATTCTTCTAGTTGGTTCTGATGGTACTAAGGTTGAGTTGGCTACCATTAAAAAAAGTGGAAGTAATCCTTATATTAAGATAGGGGATGTAAATGTTCTTAATCCTATGAAAGTTAATGAATGGGTTACATTAGGCATCAAATTTCTTAGTTCCGATACAGTGGATGTTTATATTAATGGAGCGAGAGTATTGAAAGAAGGAAAAGTTGCTACATTGAGTAAGAATATAACAAATATGTCTCAACTAAGAATATACAGCAAACGTGCAGAAGGTAAAATATGTAATCTTGATTTTGACGATTTTAAGATAATTTCATATAAAGAAGATAGCAATAATATAATCGATGATGATTTGATTGTCAGTGGAGAAACGGTTATTAATGATCTAAAAAAAGCCAATCCTAATAACAAACATCCACGAATACTCATCAATCAAGAAAAAATCAATGAGATAAAAGCTGCAAGAACCAGCAATGAAAGAGTAAATAAATGGGCTAAAGCAGTAATTGAACAGGCAGATGAAATATTAGGTAAGCCTGTATCAAAATATGAAATACCTGACGGCAGAAGATTGAATGCAGCTAAAGATATTAAGAAATATATTGAAATTACAGGAATGGCTTATTTGTTAACAGACAAACAAGTTTATTTAGAACGAGCAATACAAGAGATTAATGCTGCTATTAGCTTTCAAGATTGGAATGATAATAGAGAATTTTTGAATACAGCGACTATCATGTCAGCTATGGCAATAGCATATGATTGGTTTTATGATGATCTAGATGATGAATTAAAGACAAACATGAAAAAAGCTATCATTGAAAAAGGATTAAATAAAGGGATTGAACAAATCAATAACGGAGCATGGTGGTCTGTGAAGAAAGAACTGGACAGTAACTGGAATGCAGTCTGTAATTCAGGTATCATCATGTCAGCACTGGCTATTGGTGATGAAGAATCTGATGTTAGTGGTAAAGCGTTGGAGAGAGCAATCACTTCCTTTGGTAAGGGTATTATTACAGAGTATGGTCCAGATGGTGCATGGGGGGAAGGTCCCACCTATTGGCAATATGCCTTGGAATATATAGCACTTGGTTTAGGAACACTTAATTCAGCTCTTGGACAGGATTATGATATATCAAAAGTAGATGGTCTAAATGAAACTGCTCATTATATCGCTCATGTGTCAGGTCCACAGGGGATATTCAATTACGGTGATTCTCCAAGTGGTGCTCTAAAACTTAGAGTACCAGAATTATTTTATCTAGGCAAATTATTGAATGACGATAGTATAACAAAATTAGGACTTAAAATGCTCGATGATTCTAAGAAAAAGGGCGGTGTATATGATTTAATTTGGTACAATACTTCTGTAACATCAAAGGAATTGGATTTACCTTTAGATGCTAAGTTTAGAGATCCAGATTTAGCATTGATGAGAGGTTCATGGATAGACCCGCTTAGTACGTATATAGGGTTTAAAGCTGGAAAAGCTTATATGAGTCACGGACATATGGATATTGGTAATTTTGTATTTCATGCTAATGGTGAACAATGGGCTGTTGACATGGGTACAGATAATTATGTACCAGGTTATTTCAATTATGATACAGACAGATTTCATTTCTACAGAACAAGACCTGATGGACATAACACCTTTGTCATTAATCCTGATCAACAATATCAACAGGATTATAAAGCAAACAACGAGATAACAACATTCAAATCCAATAAAAATGGTGCATATGCTATTGCAGATTTAACACCAGCATATAGTCGACATGTTAGTTTAGCAAAAAGAGGAGTCATGCTTACATCATTTAGAGAAACCATGATTGTACAAGACCAGATTACCATGAAAACACCATCGGATTATTATTGGTTCATGCATACCGAAGCTAATATTAATATTCAAAAGGATGGAAAAGAGGCCATATTAACAAAAAATGGTAAGCAATTATTAGTAAAAATAATACATGGTGAAGGTACATTTACTGAAATGGAAGCAATACCATTAGAAGGTACACCTAATCCACTGGGAGATACGAATAAATTAAAGGTTAACACAGGAATTAGAAAAATAGTTGTAAAACTTGAAAATGTATCCAAGGTGGAATTGGCTATTGCATTGGTACCTCTTTATAGTGATGCGGATAGAGACAGAATACCTGAATATAAAGCATTAGATCAATGGCAGCTTACAGAAGGTGACATGGAAAAACCATTATTAACAGGTATCTATATAAATGGTAAACTTCTTGATGGGTTTAATAGCCAGGTAAGAAGTTATACATATACCATACCATATGGAACGACGGATGTACCAATTATTACAGGAAAAGCTTCAGATGGATTTGCTGTTGAAGTTTCTCAGGCAACAGATAATATTGTTACCCCAGTTGAGATTAAGGTTACTGATAAAAATAATAGTAAGAGTAGAACTCATTACACAGTTCTCCTTACAACAGAATCTCTAGAGCAGTTACCAAAAGGAGCTGAAGAGGTAAAAATAGTAGAAGCAACAGCAAGTGCCCATCAAGATCCTAATATACCACAGAACACACTGGATGAAGATTTCAACACAAGATGGTCAGCTCAAGGTGAACAATGGATACAATTTGATCTTGGACTTGTTACAAAAATAAATATGGTGGGAATATCTTTTTCAAAAGGTAATGTTAGATCAAGTATATTTGATATTGAAGTATCCAAAGATGGTACTAACTGGAAGAAGATTCTTAATGGAAAAAGTAGAGGAACCAGCTTGGATTTTGAATACTTTACATTTTTAGCTGAGGAAGCAAGATTTGTACGTGTAAATGGAAAAGGTAATACAAGTAATGATTGGAACAGCTATACAGGTGTAAAAATATATAAATATAAGAAATGAACCATAGATATAAGATAATAAATATTTAATTATAGTGCCTCTTGGTGTATGTTCATTATATATAATTTCAGTAAATAATAGATATTATACATAATGAAAAGGTGGCACAGTAAATGAGACATTATGATCTAAATCAAATAAGAGAAAGTTTCAAAGAAATAAACAAAAAAAATATAGCATGTAGAAAAAGAAATCTGAAATATTTACAAAAAGAGTATCCCGATATTTATGCAGGACTTATAGATAGAGCTAATAAATATCGGGATGGATATATACTACTTCCTGGAACCGGTGGAGATTATATTCATATTGGAAATCCTCCTAACTGGTTTGATAACATTGTCAATGACAACGAATATATATGGCAACTGAATCGTATGAAATATTGGTTCACGTTAATAGATGCTTATATTATCCTTGAAGATGAAACGTACATAACAAAAGTTATAAACGATATGGACAATTGGCTAAAGGTGTGTACTCCACCTGAATCATATGATACCCACTTATATAATAAGGTAGACCCATGGAGGATACTTGAGGTAGGAATTAGAATGCAAGAGGCATGGGGGTACTTTGTTGAAATGCTTATTAGTTCACAGGTTATTACGGATAAGCTTCTAGAAAAACTAATTGAATCTATACATAGACATGGTGAAATACTATATAGGGTAAGTCCTAAGAAACATCCAGGGGCAGCAACTAACCATTATATAATGGAAATGTTAGGATTACTATGGGTTGGGAATACATTTAAACAATTTGAAGAAGCAGATGAATGGAAAGCTTTTGCTATCTCTGAATTAGAAAGATGTAGCAAAGCTCAATTAACAATTGATGGAGCTCATGTAGAAGGATGTCCTATGTATCATAATGGAGCTGTTAAATGGTTTTCTACAGGTGTTATTTTTGCCGGTGGTACCAATCATTTTTCAACAGATTATGTAGACCGATTAAGAAAGAGTCTATATTATAGCATTTATTCTTTTAGACCAACTGGTACAACTGTACCTTGGGGTGATTCAAGAGCTAACACTGCTGCAGTTTTAGGTGCTTTATATGGGTATATTGTATTTAATGATGTGGGATACTTATTAAGTATTAGAAAATTTATTTCAATTAATCAAATAGCTGACTTATTGGTCAATCATCTAAGATACATTAATGATATCAAACAATTGTTGACGGAAATTGAAGAGGCAAGTAAAGATTATACGATACAAATGGATAATCTCAACTGGCAAAGAGATATCAATCAAGTCATGTACCGAACAGGTTGGGACAAGTCAGATTTGAGTATTTTCTTTACTTGTAATGCACCAATAGTTAGTAATCATGCTCATATGGATTTAATGGGATTCGATTTAACATGCAATAATAGACCATTAGTTGTTGACCCAGGTGTTTTTACCTATAGAGATTGCAATGAAAGATATACATTTAAAAGTTCACAGTGGCATAATACATTAACAATCAATAATAAAGATCACTTTAAATATTTAACTTCATTTAGCTATGAAAAACAAAAGGCAGGGTATGTAATAAATACTGATGCCCATGAAAAATTATGGTATGTCGTTGCTCGTCATCATAATTATGAGCCTATTATTCATACTCGATTGATGAGTCTTATTGATAAAAAAATCATTGTTATCTTAGATAAGGTAGAACATCTTAACCCTAAAAATACAGTACAATTACATTATCACTTGGATTCTACAAAGATTAAAGAAAAAAAAGGTGTTGTCTATACAGATCAAAGTGATTCTAATATTAGTATATATTATGATGAAAATAATTTTAAAAGGGAATTGATCAAAGGAGCTATTTCAGATGAAATTGACTGTCTTAGAGAATCAACTCTATTACAACTCAATAGTACTAATCCCTTAGTTGGAGAAACTATTTTCCATACTATTATGATACCTAAGGTATCATCAGAGTTATCAAATGTTCATGTAAATATTAAACAAGACAATAGCCGAATTATGTGTATAATAGAAGTTGACGATTCTGTTTATAATTTAATATGGAAAGATAATAAATGCTCAATTGACATGTAACTATTATTATCATCAAGGGAGAGAATATCTGATGACTAGAAAAATTACTTTTAAAAAAGGTAATAAAGCTCAGTATAAAAGAAAGATTCTATACGCTTACTTATTTTTAATTATGATTTATACTATTATTGTTATTGTTTTACATAGTGTACAAGAACTAAATCAATCTAGGGTACAGACAGATATGAGAAATAATTTTTACTTCAATAAAATTACCGATGATATCGACTATAAGATTAATACGTTATTCAATGTTGCACGAAGCCTGCCTTCAAATGAATTTGTAAGACAATACAGTGAAGAAGGTCAAAATTATTATGCTATAACAAAGGTTTGTCAAAAATTAGGCGAAGAACTGGATGTCTTCACTAATCTTAACAGTAAAATATACTTAAATAAAATAGGCGAAGACTTATTTATTATGCCAAATCAGACAGCTACATTGAAACGGATTTTTCCAAAAAGCAATCTAAGTAGTGAAGATTTAACTAATCTACATGATTATTTTGTGAATCAAAAAATATGGCAGAAAAAAGAGCCTTTATATTTTAGGAATAAGGAGCAGTTAATCTATATCTTTAATCTCAAAATTAATATGAAGAATGATTTATTATGCTTTTTGGTATTCGATAAAAAAGATATATTACCAACTTTGAGTGAAGATGTAAAAGAAATATTTACCATATATGATGGGGCAGAATTGTTGAATTACAATAGCAATATTGTAACTGATGAAAAAGAACTATCTATCTTAGATAATAATAAGAAAGAATTCTATAAATATCAAAAAAAATCCAATACAGAATTGAGATGGAATTACGTATATTATGTAAATAAGAACCATAAATATATCAGTCCAATTTTTATATTAGGATATATTATTATTACTATTTTGGGCATTGTTTTAGCTGTTATATGGAGTAAAATTGTTTATAGACCTATCAAAAGGACAATATACTCAATAAAAGAGAATCCCCAGTTCGAAATACAAGGTAATGAGTTTGATTTGATTACTACAGAAGTCAATCAAATGAAATTTGAAAAAAAAACACTTGAACAGAAGGTTAAAGAGAATAATGAGATTGTAAGAAAGAGAAATATCAATAGGATTTTTCATGGTTTATTCACAGAAGCAGACAGTAAACGATTAGATATAAGATTGAATATTAATACACAAGAACCTTGTTTAGCAATTGTACTACAATTAAAGGAACTACTAAGTGATGACAGTAGAGTGATTAATATTCACAATATATATAATGAGTTGAATTATACACTGGATACAAATGATATGAAGGAAAAATTTGAATCCATTGAAATCAATGCTAATAGAATAGGACTTATTATTAATGAAGATAAGATAGACAAGATTTCAATTCTATTGAAAAACTTTATAATTGGTATTGAAGAACGTTGTGGCATGAATATCATTGCATCCTTTGGGAGTACAGTAACAGATGTATTTGAGATAGAACAGTCATATAAAACAGCAATAAAAATACTCGAATATCAATTTGCTTTTAATAAAATTATTATTACTGAAAGTGATATCAGTGGTTTTGATGACTCTTTCTATTATCCATTGGAAGTTGAACAAAATTTAATAAATCTATCCCTTGCAGGAAAGCAAGAGGAAGTATTGCAGGTCATGGATTATTTGTTAGAAGAGAACTTACAATTAAGAACCTTAAGTGCAGATGTACTATCCCAATTTATTTTTGCTGTAGCTGGTACCCTTAACAGGGTTATATCAAAGGTATCAGGCATTGATAATAAATTCAAAGAGGATATAAAATACGCTTATCTGGAACTTAAGATGTGTAATACAAAACAACAATTGGGAAACAAAATAAAAGAGATATTCATGGAAACTCTTGAATGCATTAAGAAGAATAATGTTATAGAAGAGTTCAAGCATATTGATAATATCATAGATTATATAAATTTGAACTTTCATAAAGATCTATCTTTAACAGATTTAGCAGAAAAGTTCAACCTTTCTGCAGGGTATGTGGGTATAATCTTCAAGAAAAGTCAAGGTATCAATTTTAAGGACTACATCAATACTCTAAAAGTTAGAAAAGCCAAGGAAATAATGAAAAACAATAGAGAAATAAAGATTAAAGACCTGTCAAATGACTTAGGGTTCAATTCAACCAATACATTCATTAGAATCTTCAAGAAGTACGAAGGAGTATCTCCAGGAACATACAAAGATACATTGAAGTAGACTCCAATTCAAGGAGTCTTTTCTTATATATATTAACAAAATCTAATATGATAATGAACACAAGGTAGTAGTGTAGATTTTGAGTGTGAATATAATATTTTGAGGATTTATTTTAATGCTTACCTTTGATAGGATGAGGATAACATCAAGAGAGAAGGGAGGCTGGAAAAAAATGAGTAACATCAAAATAAGTTCAACTAATAAAACTACTAAAATCAAAAAGAAAAATAAACATAATAATTATTTTAGTGAACTAAAGAAAGATATTCTTAGAGATAAATACTTATATATTTTAATTATACCATGTTTATTATTTTATTTCTTTTTTTCCTACAAACCACTATATGGACTACAAATAGCTTTTAAAGATTATTCATTATTCAAAGGTATAGAAGGTAGTCCGTGGGTTGGCTTAGATAACTTTATTACGTTTTTTAACTCACCATATGTTTTTAGACTTATCAAAAATACATTATTGATTAATCTATATGGTTTGGTTATTGGATTTCCTATACCTATTATTTTGGCCCTTTTATTTAATGAAGTCAGAAATAAGAAATTCAAACGTACAGCTCAAACAATAAGTTATCTACCACACTTTGTTTCAACAGTAATCGTTGCAGGCTTGGTTGTTAACTTTTTAGCACCTAGTGGTTTGATAAATAACATTATTGCTGCATTGGGTGGAAATAGAACCTATTTCTTGACTCAACCAGAATACTTCAGAGGTATTTTTACTGGTATGAATGTCTGGAAAGAATCAGGGTTCGGAGCTGTAATCTATATTGCAGCATTAGCATCCATTGATCCCCAGTTGTATGAAGCTGCAGTTGTTGATGGTGCCAATCGATGGAAACAAACACTTCATGTTACTATTCCGGGTATTTTACCAACAATCACAATTATGCTGATTTTACGTATTGGCAAAATGTTATCCGTTGGTTTTGAATCAGTGTTGTTGTTACAACAACCAGCTACATATGAAACATCAGATGTAATCAGTACTTATGTCTATAGACTTGCAATAGAAAAAGGAACCTACGATGTAGCTGCTGCTGTAGATTTGTTTAATGCAATTATTGCACTTATATTAGTTTTTGCAGCTAATAAAATTTCTAAGAAGTTCTCAGAGACATCATTATGGTAAAGGGAGGGAAGTATGATGGGAAATTTCAAAAGAAATATTTTTGATTATATCATTTATGCTATTATCATCTTAGTATGTATTTTATGTCTATATCCATTCATTTATGTATTATCATCTTCACTCTCCTCACCAGATGCAGTAGCATCAGCTAAGGTTTGGTTTTTCCCTGTAGATTTTAATTTTGATGCATACAAAAAGATTTTTGAAGATCAACAAATATTGATTGGTTACGCCAATGCTTTTTATTATACGATTTTAGGAACACTAGTAAATATTATTTTAACCGTATCAGGTGCTTATCCTCTATCCAAAAGAAGATTAAGAGGAAGGAAATTAATGACAATACTAATTACCTTTACAATGTGGTTCAATGCTGGTATGATTCCTTTTTATCTTAACTTAAGAGACCTTAACTTATTAGATAAGAGAATTACATTAATTATAGCATTTGGTTGTTCAGCATTTTATGTAATACTTTTAAGAACTAACTTTCAATCAATACCAGAAGAGATTGAAGAATCTGCTAAGATTGATGGGGCAAATGATTTAACCATATTATTTAAGATCTTCTTACCTCTTGCAAAACCTGCAATAGCAACAGTAGGATTATATTATGCTGTAAGTAGATGGAATGGTTACTTTTGGGCAATGCTTATATTAAAAGATCCTAAAAAAATACCGTTACAAGTAATATTGAAGAAGATGATTGTTGAAATGGATATAGGTGAGGAAGCAATGCAAAGTGCTGATGCAATACTTTCTTTATCCAAAGAAACATTAATTTTTGCAACAATAATTATTGGTGTAATACCAATGTTGATTATTTATCCGTTCATCCAAAAATATTTCGAAAAAGGTTCAATGGTTGGTTCAGTAAAAGGATAATATATGAAATTAGCGGAGCTTTATCCGTATTTATAAGGAGGATATATTAATATGATGAAAAAAATGATGGTATTATTATTAGCGAGTATACTTATGGTAGGAACTTTGGCTGGTTGTCAGAAAGACTCAAAAACAGAGAATACTACACAAAAAGAGAATGAAAATGAAAAAGGGAACAAAACAAGCAAAGAAACAGAAAAACTAGAAGGACATCTTGTATCAAAAGATCCAGTAGAATTAAGTATCCATTTACATTTAGGGAATAGAATATCTTTTAAAGATTCTTGGGAAGTATTTAAAAAAGCTGAGGAATTGACAAATGTGAAATTAAAAGGTACAGCTTCAGATTCTATTTCAGACAGCGCCCAAGCATTTAACACAATGCTTGCAAGTGGTGATTTATCAGATATCCTAACTTACTCATTAGAGGATTTATCTAAATATGGTATGGAAGGTGCCTTAATACCTTTAAACGACTTAATAGAAGAACATGCACCAAATTTTAATAAGTATTTACAAGAAAATCCAGATGTAAGAAAGACTATTACTGCAGCAGATGGAAATATATACGCTATAGCATTTGTTCCAGATGGAGAAGCGGCAGCAGGTTATTTTATGCGTACAGATTGGTTAGAAAAATTAAATCTAGAAGTGCCAAAAACAGTTGATGATTATTACAATGTATTAAAAGCTTTCAAAGAAAGAGATCCAAATGGAAATAATAAAGCAGATGAAATCCCATTTATTGATAGAGGAAAAGGTGAAATAACAATTCGCTTAGTAACTTTATTTGGTGGACACACCTCTTTTTACTTAGACGGTGATACTGTAAAATACGGTCCTTCTGAAGAGGCATATAAAATTGGAATGGAAAATATAAGTAAATGGTATGCAGAAGGGCTTATTGACCCAGAAGCATTCACAAGAGGATCAAAAGCCCGTAACATATTATTGGGTGATAATGTTGGCGGTGCCACACATGATTGGTTCGGTAGTACATCAACCTTTAATGACACATTAGCAGATAAAATCCAGGGATTCAAATTTGAACCAATTGCACCTCCAGCAGATATAAATGGTAAAGTTTGGGAATCTACAATTAGAAATAATGTTCCAAATAAAATAAAAGGTGCTTGGGGAATTTCTGTAAGCAATCCACATCCAGTAGAGACAATCAAATACTTTGATTTCTGGTGGTCAGAAGAAGGTAGACGTCTTATGAACTTTGGTATTGAAGGGGAGCAATATGATTTGGTAGATGGAAAACCTATTTTCAAAGAAAGTTTATTAAATAATGATGAACCTGTTATTTCATTATTGGAACAGATAGGAGCTCAAATCCAAATTGGTTTCCATCAAGATTTTGCTTATGAAGAGCAATGGATGAATCCAGTAGCTAAACAAGGAGCAAGAATGTATATTGATGGTAAATACTGTGAAAAGGCATTCCCATCATTAGTATTTACAAACGAAGAACAAGACCTATTAAATGAGAAATTAACAGCAATAGATACATTGCAAAAAGAAGTAACCCAAAAATGGATTCTAAATGCTGAAGATGTTAATACTGGTTGGGACAAGTATATAAAAGCTATGAATAATCTAGGTCTTAAGGAAGTATTGGAAGTTTATCAAAATGCTTATGACCGTTACATGGCTCAATAAAACTGAATTAGGTGTGTAATTACATAGGGGCTGCATTAGCGGCCTCTATTAATCAATATATATAACAATAACATATTAGTAATGGAGGAATAATAATGGAGAACTGGTTAGAACAAGCTATTAAAAGAGCTTTAAATAAAATTAGCAACACAAGTAATCGTATTAGAGATACATTTCCTCACGTATCACATGAAGGTAAGTATGATGCTACAGAGCCTAGTTGGTGGACGTCAGGGTTTTGGTCAGGAATACTTTGGTTGGCTTATAATGAGACAAAAAATGAGAAATTCAAGACCTTTGCTATTAGCTGCGAAGAAAAATTAGATGAACCATTAAATAATTATTTTACTCTTCATCATGATGTAGGATTTATGTGGCTACCCTCTGCAGTAGCTCATTATAAGTATGATGGAAATGTAAAATCATTAAGAAGGGGACTTATAGCTGCCTCACATCTTGCTGGAAGGTTTAACTTAAACGGTAATTTCATAAGAGCATGGAATAATAATGTACAAGAAGACTGTACAGGATGGGCAATCATAGATTGTTTGATGAATCTGCCATTATTGTATTGGGCATCAGAATATGAGAAGGACCCTCGTTTTAAAGCCATTGCAATTGCTCATACAGATACTGTTCTAAAAGAATTCATTAGAGAAGATGGTTCCGTGAGACATATAGTCTGCTTTGATCCAGAAAAGGGAAACGTAGTAAAAGTATTAGGGGGACAGGGTTATTCTCCAGATTCAGCTTGGGCAAGAGGTGCAGCATGGTGTATCTATGGAATGGCTTTAGCCTATAAATATGTAGGTGATAAGAAATATTTAGACGCAGCAAAAAAAGTATCCAACTTCTTCATTAATAATTTAAGAGAGGATTATATGGCTGTGTGGGATTTTAGAGCTTCCAAGGAGACTAGCTATGCAATGGATAGCTCAGCAGTAGCTTGTGCAGCAAGTGGAATATTAGAAATAGCAAGATTTTGTGAAGAAGATCGTGGCTACTACATAGAAATAGCATCTAAAATGCTAAAATCTTTAGGGGATAACTATGGTTTATGGGAAGATGCACAAGAAGGGTTAATAACCTTAGGTACAGTCCATTTACCAGCAAATAAGAACATCAATGTTCCAATTATATATGGAGATTACTATTATTTGGAAGGATTATTAAAATTAGAAGGGAAATATGATCTAATATGGTAATATGAAATCAAAAGACGAATTCATGGAGATGAGATGATATTTGGTCAACAACAAATATTGAATTTGTAAGATATATACTCAACAATACATTCTAACAGATGACAACTCACAATTTGTGGGTTGTCATTTCTATATTACCCTTGTTTGGTTTGCATTTTTCTACGTTATTATCATTAAAAAAATATTACTAAAAAAGAGATATTGCTAAAAAGTTGAATAATGTAAAGATTAGTGGTAAAATATTGAGGACCTATAAATTAGATTAAATCATAAAATATAAATTAAATTCCAATAATACTATTAGGAGGTGCAATATGGGTAAGCTATGTAGAAAATATATAACTATATCTGGGATTTTATTAATATATGCAATATGTCTACCATCAGCATTTATTTCTCATGCTCAGATAATTCAAGTACAAAATAATTCCACTATGCCCATACGTGCCAATGGTCAATGGAATTTAGAACAGGTTCTTAATGGAACTGTATTCAAAGAATTAGAAAATACCATAGATAATAGGTTAAATAAAAAAGATAAGTTTAAAAGAATATATAGTTTGATACAGAACTATCTAAATAATAAAATTGAGAATTCAAGGTTAATGTGTACCAAAGAATATACAAATACCTATAAACCTGTTTTATTAAATAATAACAATAAAAGTAATATAATTACAGAAGATACCAATGATGGGTTAAATCAGATACCATTAACTTTCTACACTGATAGTAATAGTACTCTAGAAGAATATTTTAGGGTTAACTATAAATTAAATAGAAATGGAAAATACATTGAATATAAGGTAATCTTAAGTAAAATGAATATAAAACAATCTTCCACTGAAAATACAATTTGAAAAAACTAAAAGTGAAAGGTGAAAAGAAATGAAAAAATTATTTGAAAAAGTATTTGGAACACATAGTGATAAAGAGATAAAAAGGATAATACCATTAGTAGATAAAATAGAAGCTTTAGAACCAGAAATGGAAAAATTAACTGATGACCAGTTAAAAAGTAAAACCAATGAATTTAGAGAAAGATTAAAAAAAGGTGAAACATTAGACGATATATTAATTGAAGCCTATGCTGTTGTTAGAGAAGCTTCAAAGCGTACAGTAGACATAAGACCTTATAGAGTCCAATTGATCGGAGCTATAATACTACATCAAGGTAGAATAGCTGAGATGAAAACTGGAGAAGGTAAAACATATGTAGCTCCTTTTGCAGCATACTTGAATGCTTTAGAAGGAAAAGGGGTACATGTAGTTACTGTCAACGATTACTTAGCTAAACGTGATGCTGAAAATATAGGTAGAATACATGAATTTCTTGGATTAACAGTAGGTGTTATAGTTAACGGAATAGATAATGAAGAAAGAAGAGAAGCATATAACTGTGATATCACATACGGTACCAATAATGAGTTTGGATTTGACTACCTTAGAGATAACATGGTTATATATAAAAAAGAAATGGTACAGAGAGATTTGAACTTTGTTGTTATTGATGAGGTCGACTCTGTATTAATTGACGAGGCAAGAACACCATTGATTATATCTGGTAACAGCAGTAAATCAACTCATTTATATCAACAGGCAGATATAATAGCTAGAAGATTACAAAAAGGTAAGGTAATAGGAGAAATATCCAAGATGAGTGCCTTACTTAATGAAGAGATTCAAGAAGAAGGAGATTTTGTAGTTGATGAAAAAGCAAAATCAGTATCTTTAACAGCTGATGGTATCAAAAAAGTTGAACAATTCTTCCAAGTAGAAAACTTAGCGGACCCAGAAAATATGGAAATACAACACCATGTTATATTAGCGTTAAAAGCACATAATACTATGTATAAAGATAAAGATTATGTTATAAAAGAAGAAGAAATAATTATTGTAGATGAATTCACTGGACGTTTAATGCCAGGAAGAAGATATTCTAATGGATTGCATCAAGCAATTGAAGCAAAAGAAAGTGTTAGAGTAAGAAGAGAAAGTAAAACTCTTGCAACTATAACTTTCCAGAATTATTTCAACAAATACGATAAAAAATCTGGTATGACTGGTACAGCATTAACTGAAGAAGAAGAATTCAGAGAAATATATGGTATGGATGTAATTGCTATACCAACTAATAAACCTATAGTAAGAAAAGACCAACCAGACCAAGTTTATAAATCACATCATGAAAAGGTAAATGCTGTCATCAATGACATTGCAGAATGTTATGATAGAGGTCAACCTGTATTGGTTGGTACTATAACAATAGAATCATCAGAAGAATTAAGTAAGATGCTTAGGAAAAAAGGAGTCGTACACAAAGTACTTAATGCAAAATATCATGAGAGAGAAGCTGAGATTGTAGCAATGGCAGGTCAAAAAGGTGCTATTACCATAGCAACCAATATGGCTGGTCGTGGTACGGATATTAAATTAGGTGAAGGTGTTATTGAAACTGGTGGACTCAAAATAATTGGTACAGAACGTCATGAATCCAGACGTATAGATAATCAGTTAAGAGGTCGTTCAGGACGTCAAGGAGACCCTGGTGAATCTAAGTTCTATATCTCATTAGATGATGACTTGATGCGTCTATTCGGTTCAGAGAGAATGAAAAATACAGTTACAAGATTAGGACTACCTGAAGGAGAACCAATCGCAGCAGGTATCTTATCAAACGCGATAGAGAATGCTCAGAAAAAAGTTGAAGGAAATAACTTCTCCATAAGAAAGCACTTACTTGATTATGACCAAGTCATGAACGAGCAAAGAGAGATTATATATGGTGAAAGAAAGAAAGTTCTTCAAGGGGACAACATGAGAGATTTCATCATGAGTATGATAAAAGAAGTTATTGGCAGATTTGTTGATACTCATGCTGGAGAAGAGCAAGAATTTGATGAGTGGGATATACCAGGACTCATGGAGTCTTTAAATGAGATTATACCCATAAGATCAATTCATACAACAGAAGAAGAAAGAGAATCCTTGACTAAGGATAAATTCACAGAAAAATTATATGAAATAGCAGCTAAACTATATGAAGATAAAGAAAACGAATTTGACGAAGAAGAATTCATGCGTGAAGCTGAACGTGTTATCCTATTAAAAGCTATAGACCAAAAATGGATGGATCACATTGATAACATGGACCAAATGCGTCAAGGTATAGGACTTAGAGCTTATGGTCAAAGAGATCCTTTAGTAGAATATAAATTCCTTGGATTTGATATGTTTGAAGAAATGTCCAATAATATACAGGAAGCTACACTCAGAGCTCTATATCGTATAAGACCAGCAAGAAAAATAGAGAGAGAAAGAGTAGCCAAGGTTACATCAACAAACAGAGGCGAACAACAAGCGGCTAAGCAGCCTGTAAGAAGAAAAGAAAGAAAAGTAGGAAGAAACGAGTTATGCCCATGCGGTAGCGGTAAAAAATATAAATACTGTTGTGGTAGAAATCAATAGCCATGATGGAAGATTGAATGGTAAAAAAATAATAGAGGTGATAAAATGCTAGAGCTTGAACAAAGCAAATTAGAACTCCAAGCATACAAAAAGAAATTAGATGAAATGAGTGTTTCACTTTGACTTGGTCAATGTAAAGAATAAGATAGAAGAACTAGATGCCAAGGTTGCATCAGAAGAATTCTGGAACGATGCTGAAAATTCAGGAAAAGTATTAAAGGAAATAAAGCAGTTAAAAGATAAAGTGGACAACTACAATAATCTTGTACAAGAATATGAAGATATTGAAACTCTCATTGAAATGGGAATAGAAGAAAACGATGATGAAATTATCAAAGAGGTTTCATCATCGTTAAAGGAATTCATTAATGATTATGAAGAACTTAGAACCAGAACACTTTTATCTGGAGAATATGATGGTAATAATGCCATAATATCTTTACATGCGGGTGCTGGTGGAACAGAATCTTGCGACTGGGTAAGTATGTTGCTTAGAATGTATACCAGATGGGCAGATGATAAAGGTTACAAAATAGAAACACTGGACTATCTGGACGGTGAAGAAGCAGGAGTTAAATCTGTAACTATTCAAATAAACGGAGAAAATGCCTATGGTTATCTAAAATCAGAAAAAGGAGTTCATCGTTTAGTAAGAATATCTCCTTTTGATTCATCAGGTAGAAGACACACATCATTTGCATCAATGGATGTGTTACCAGAGATAGATGATGATATTGATTTAGAAATAAACGATGAAGACATTAAGATAGATACTTATCGTGCTAGTGGAGCAGGTGGACAACATATTAACAAAACAGATTCAGCTGTTAGAATAACTCATATACCTACAGGTGTAGTTGTTCAATGTCAAAATGAACGTTCACAACACAAGAACAAAGATAGAGCTATGAAGATGTTAAAAGCCAAGTTATATGAAATAAGACGACAAGAACAAATGGCTAAAATGGAAGGAATAAGAGGGGAAGTCAAAGAAATAGGTTGGGGTAGCCAAATACGTTCCTATGTGATGCATCCATACAGTATGGTAAAAGATCATAGAACTAATGCAGAAACTGGTAATGTACAAAGTGTAATGGATGGAAAGATAGATCTATTCATTAATGCTTATTTACAATGGTTAGCCCTCTAAATCAAGGATTTTATAATTAGATGCTAAAAAATTACAAAAGGAGTGAAGAATATGTCTACAATGCAACAGGTTATATTTAAGCTTGATAAAGAAGAATATGGTTTGGATATAATGAAGGTCATAACAATTGAGAAATATCAAGAAGTTGTCAAAACACCAAATACTCCAGAGTATATAACAGGTATCATTAACCTTAGGGGTAGCGTATTACCGGTATACAGCTTAAGAAAGAAATTTCATCTAAAAGAAAAAGAACCAGATGAAAATACGAAAATTATTGTAACAGTGACTAATGGTATGAAAATAGGATTTATTGTTGATTCCGTACAGGAAATACTGAATATCGAAGATAAAAATATTGAGGAAGCTCCAAAAATCGTAACAGGAATCAATAGGAAATACATTAAAAGTATAGCTAAGATGGAAGAGCGAATGGTTATCCTAATAGATATAGACTTGATTATATCAGAAGAAGAACAATTAGAACTAGGAAAAGTATCTAAGGAACAAGAATAATTATACATACTTGAGGTTAATCCAATAAATTGATCTTTTTACTGAATTAAAATTAATTAACTAATAGAAACTTGTGTTTATTAAAGCACAAGTTTTTTGTTTTCTAAATATATGAAACTACTATGGAACATATGAAATACTAGAATTTTCATTTACATTAATGAAAATTCCTCACTTATTTTATACATATCCCTTGTATTTTTATTAAATTAGTGGTATAATCTCCGTAATAAAAACAAATGTTTTTAATAGAAAAACAACGAAGGTGATGAAATGCCTGATACAGCAAGTTATTATATTATTAAGAGAAAAGCTTTACCAGAAGTATTCTTGAAGGTAGTTCAAGCTAAAAAGCTTTTGGAAAAAGAAAAAGCAATAACGATACAAGAAGCAGTAGATTCTGTTGGAATAAGTCGTAGTTCGTTCTATAAATACAAAGACACAATATTTCCTTTCTACGATAATTCAAGAGGAAGGGCTATAACTGTTGCTCTTGGTCTTGATGACGAACCAGGACTACTATCATGCATATTAAATATTATTGCCCAGTACAAGGCAAATATACTGACAATACATCAAACAATACCTATAAACGGTGTGGCCAACATAACATTAAGTATGGAAATACTTCCAACATCTGGTGATATACAAGAAATGATTATGTCATTAGAAAGTCATGAAGGAATACATCAAGTAAAAATATTAGCTAGGGAGTGATATAAATGGTAGATGTTGCAATATTAGGATACGGTACAGTTGGTTCAGGAGTAGTAGAAGTACTTACAACCAATAAAGACAGTATCAATAAAAGAGCAGGAAAGAAGATTAACCTCAAATACGTATTAGACTTAAGAGATTTCCCGGGATCACCAATAGAGGATATACTAACAAAAAATTATGAAGATATTCTTAATGATCCAAGTGTTAAGGTAATTGCTGAAGTTATGGGTGGTGTAGAGCCTGCATATACTTTTGTAAAAAAAGCCTTATTAAGCGGCAAAAGTGTTGTTACTTCGAATAAAGAGTTAGTGGCACGTCATGGAGCAGAACTACTTAAAATAGCAAGAGACAAAAACATTAATTTCCTATTTGAAGCTAGTGTAGGTGGTGGAATACCTATTATAAGACCACTTAATCAATCATTGACTGCTGACGAAATATATGAAATCACTGGAATATTAAATGGTACAACTAACTTCATTCTAAGTAAAATGGCAGATGAAGGACTAGATTTTGAGACTGTATTAAAAGAAGCGCAAGATAAAGGTTATGCAGAGCGAAACCCAGAAGCAGATGTTGAAGGGTTCGATGCTTGTAGAAAGATAGCTATACTTTCTTCACTTGCTTTTGGTATGCAAGTTGATTTTGAAGACATATACACAGAAGGTATAACAAAGATATCAGATATTGATATGAAATATGCTAAGCAATTAGGTTACGATATAAAATTATTGGCGACAAGTAAGAAAAAAGATGAAAAAGTATACGCTATGGTTTCACCGATGATGATTGGAAAAGACCATCCATTATCAAATGTCAATGGAGTTTTTAATGCCATTTTTGTTAAAGGAAATGTTATCGGGGACGTTATGTTCTATGGTAAAGGTGCAGGTAAATTACCTACAGCAAGTGCAGTTGTAGCAGACATTGTTGATGCTGTAAAACATCTTGAAAGAAATATAGTTTCATTCTGGAGTACTAAGAAGATGGAATTAATGAGTGTGGATAATGTTTTATCAAGATGCTTTATTAGATTAGAACCTAAAAGTATAGATATGGTACATAATCAGATAAAAGAGATATTTGGTGATGTACAGTATGTAAAAATCGATGACAAAGTTGATGAGATAGCATTTATTACTGATGCCTTCAAAGAAGGAATATTGAAAGAGAAGATTAATGACCTTGATACTAAAAACATAGCATCAAAAGTATTAAGTGTAATAAGGATAGACAAATAAATACTTATAATGAACATATCTACCGCCTGACAGCGAAGGGATGATAATATATGAAATATGTTTTAATATTAGGAGACGGTATGGCTGATGAACCTGTAAAACAATTAGGAGACAAAACACCTTTACAGGTAGCTGATAAAGAAAATATCGACTCATTAGCTAGAATTGGAGAAGTTGGATTAGTAAAAACTATTCCAGATGGATTAGCACCAGGAAGTGATACTGCCAATCTATCAGTATTAGGATATGATCCTCAAAAATACTATACTGGAAGATCACCACTAGAAGCTCTAAGTATTGGAGCTGATATGGAAAGTAATGATGTTAGCTTTAGATGTAATCTAGTCACATTAAGTGAAGATGGTTCATATGAAGATAAAACTATAATTGATCATAGTTCCGATGAAATAACAACTGAGGAAGCAGATGAATTAATAAAATATCTAGAAAAGTACTTAGGAAATGATACAATCAAATTCTATACAGGGACTAGTTATAGACATGCTATAATATGGCACAAAGGTAGTACAGATGTGAATCTTACACCACCTCATGATATATTAGAAAAAAATATAAAAAAGTATTTGCCAAAAGGAACTAATTCAGATAAAATAAAACAAATGATGGTGTTGAGTAATGAATTACTTAAGAATCATCCTATTAACATAAGAAGAAAAGAAAAAGGATTAAGACCTGCCAACTCCATATGGATCTGGGGGGAAGGTACAAAACCAACATTAAAATCCTTTAGTGATAAATACAATAAAAAAGGTGCTATGATATCAGCTGTTGACCTATTAAAAGGAATAGCTATAGCAGCCGAAATGGAAAATATTGAAGTTGAAGGCGTTACTGGTAACATTAATACCAATTTTGAAGGTAAGGCAAAAGCTGCAATTGATGCTTTAAAATCTGGTCAAGACTTTGTATATGTACATATGGAAGCACCAGATGAATGTGGACATAGAGGGGAAATCGATAATAAAGTAAAATCAATTGAACTTATAGATTCCAAAGTGGTCAAATACATAAAAGAGGAACTTGATAAACTTGAAGAAGACTATAAGATAATGATACTACCTGACCACCCTACACCTCTAGCCATTAGAACACATACAAATAAGGCAGTTCCTTATTTAATATATGATAGTTCTAGAAAAATTGAATCTAATGTAAAATATGATGAAGAATCATGTAAAACTACGGGAAATGTATTTATGAAAGGCCATGAGCTAATGGACTATTTCTTAAAATAAATACATATACTAATTAGATACCTAAAGAGGAGGAAACAACTTGTTAATAGTAAAGAAATTTGGCGGTAGTTCTGTAGCAAATAAAGAAAGAGTCTATAATGTTGCAGAAAGAATATTAGAAGATTATAAAGAAGGTCATGATGTCGTTGTAGTTTTATCAGCACAAGGAGATACTACAGACGAATTAATAGCAAAAGCGAAAGAAATAAATCCAAATCCTTCAAGAAGAGAAATGGATATGATTCTTACAACAGGTGAACAACAATCTGTAGCACTAATGTCTATGGCATTGCAGAATTTAGGATACCCAGCAATATCACTAAATGCTTATCAAGTAAAGATGCATACAACATCAGTTTATAGTAATGCAAGACTCAAAAGAATAGATGCTGAAAGAATAAACTCAGAACTTGAAAGAAAAAATATTGTACTTGTGACAGGATTCCAAGGTATCAACAAATATGATGATATAACTACATTAGGTAGAGGTGGATCAGACACAACAGCAGTGGCAATAGCAGCTGAACTTAATGCTGATAAATGTGAAATATATACAGATGTAGATGGAGTTTATACTGCTGATCCTAGAGTTGTCAAAGACGCAGTTAAATTAAATGAGATTACCTATGATGAGATGTTAGAATTAGCTTCACTTGGTGCAAAAGTTCTTCATAACCGTTCAGTAGAACTTGCCAAGAAATATGGAGTAGAATTAGTTGTACGCTCAAGTTTGACAAAAGCTGAAGGAACCATTGTTAGGGAGGAATGTAAAATGGAAAAAATGTTAGTTAGCGGCGTTGCTGCGGATAAGAATGTTGCTAGAGTTGCTGCAATTGGAATTAAAGATGAACCAGGAAAAGCGTTCTCACTATTTTCTCTACTTGCAAAACATAATATCAACGTTGATATTATCTTACAATCAATCGGAAGAAACAATACAAAAGATATATCATTCACAGTACCTAGAGATGCATTAGAAGACACTAAAAAAATTCTCCAAGATAATCTTTCAAGAATATCTGCTGAAAGAATAGAATATGATGATTCAGTATCAAAAGTATCTATTGTAGGTGCAGGTATGGCTTCTAACCCTGGAGTAGCAGCAGTAATGTTTGAAAGCCTGTATGATGCTGATATTAATATAAAGATGATATCAACTTCTGAGATTAAGATTTCAGTACTTATCAATGAAAAAGATACTGATAGTGCTGTAAATGCAATACATGAAGGTTTCAAAGACAGATTCTAAGAACTGATCACTTATAATAATTACGATATTTATAATAGAAAGTTGCTCTTAATAATAAGGGCAACTTTCTTTTTTATAATAATATCCTTGTCCTGTAAGTATCATTAATATATAATATTTAATAGAGTTTACAGTAAAGGAGCTAGTAGGTTATGGATATATTAAAAGTACTAGAAAAGGAATTGGATATCAAGGCTTGGCAAGTTGAAGCGACAGTCAAGTTGATTGATGAAGGCAATACTATTCCTTTTATTGCAAGATACCGTAAGGAAATGACAGGATCTCTGAGTGATGAGATATTACGTGAATTTAACGACCGTCTCACGTACCTAAGGAACTTGGAAGCTAAGAAAGAACAAGTTATCGCTAGTATTGAAGAGCAGGGAAAATTAACTGCTGAACTTAAAAAGTCTATACTATCAGCCAAGACATTAGTAGAAGTTGATGACCTCTATAGACCATATAGACCAAAAAGAAGGACAAGAGCCACTATAGCTAAAGAAAAAGGATTAGAACCATTAGCTATTAAAATATGGATGCAAAATCTAAAATTACCTGTAGAAGATATTGCTAAAGAATATATAAATGAAGAAAAAGATGTAAAAACTACTGAAGATGCAATAAATGGAGCAAAAGATATACTTGCTGAAATGATATCCGATGAAGCAGATTTCAGAAAAGAAATCAGAAGAAGAACCTTCACAAAAGGTAAATTAGTTGTAAAAACAAAAGATAAAACAGCTGAATCAGTTTATGAAATGTATTATGAATATGATGAAGAGATCAAGAAAATAGCTCCTCATAGAATATTAGCAATAAATAGAGGAGAAAAAGAGAAGATATTAGTTGTTAAGATAGAAGCACCTATACAAGAAATTGAAAGTTATCTTAAAAATAAAGTCATTAGAGATTCTAATATATATACAACTCCAGTACTGGAAGATGTTATTTTTGACAGTTACAAAAGATTGATTTCACCAGCTATTGAGAGAGAAATAAGATCTGACTTGACAGAAAATGCTGAAGAAGGAGCAATAAAAGTATTTGGTAAGAATTTGGATCAATTACTTATGCAACCACCTATTGTAGGAAAAGTAGTACTTGCTCTAGACCCAGCTTTTAGGACTGGATGTAAAATAGCAGTAATAGATGGGATAGGTAAAGTATTAGATACAACAGTGGTCTACCCAACACCACCACAAAATAAAATAAAAGAAGCTAAGATTAAGTTAAAGGCATTAATTGAAAAACATGATGTAGATATTATAGCTATTGGTAATGGTACTGCATCTAGAGAATCAGAACTATTTGTTGCAGAAATGTTAAAAGAAATAGATAAAAACATCCATTATATAATCGTTAATGAAGCTGGAGCATCAGTATATTCAGCATCCAAACTTGGTACGGAAGAATTTCCGCAATTTGATGTTGCATTAAGAAGTGCAGTATCCATAGGAAGAAGATTACAGGACCCATTAGCTGAATTAGTTAAAATTGATCCAAAATCTATAGGTGTAGGACAATATCAACATGATATGAACCAAAAAAGATTAGGTGAAACATTGACTGGTGTAGTTGAAGACAGTGTTAATAAAGTAGGAGTAGACCTGAATACGGCATCACCTTCCTTATTACAATATATTTCAGGTATAAGTAAAACAATAGCAAAAAATATTGTGAGCTATAGGGAAACAGAAGGTAGATTCACTAATCGTAAACAATTGTTGAAAGTGTCAAAACTAGGTCCAAAAGCATATGAGCAATGCGCAGGATTCTTAAGGATAGTAGGTGGGGATAATCCCCTTGATAACACAGGTGTTCACCCTGAATCATATATTGCCAGTAAACAGTTGATAAATGAAATCGGTAATACAATTGAAGATTTAAACAGTAATAAGATTAATGGAATCAATAGTAAAATCAATAATGTTGAAGGCATGGCTGATAAGTTGGGAGTAGGAGTACCCACATTAAGAGATATCATCAAGGAATTAGAAAAACCTGGACGTGACCCTAGAGAAGAAATGCCAAAGCCAATACTAAGAACTGATGTATTAGAAATGGAAGATCTACAAGAAGGCATGGTCTTAAAAGGGACTGTCAGGAATGTTATTGATTTTGGAGCGTTTGTTGATATCGGAGTTCACCAAGACGGATTAGTGCATATATCTGAGATGGCAGATAAATATATTAAACACCCTCTAGAAGTTGTAGCTGTAGGAGATATAATTAATGTGAGAGTAATGAATGTTGATCTGAAGAAGAAAAGGATTGCACTATCAATGAAGCTATAAAATTATTAGATAAGATTTAATCATAGTTCAAAGGGGCTGTTGGATAATAACTATTCCGACGGTCCCTTTATTGAATTGATAAAACTTTTTTGGATAAGTAAATAAGTACGTTTTAATGCTTAGATGGTGATATACCATAATACTTTTTATATTGTTTTGAAAAAATATAAGGATCAGAGTAACCAGTCATAAAAGTAATTTCTTTAATAGAGTATTTTGTTTCAGACAGTAGATAATGAGCATAACTTAATCGTGTTTGAAGCTGATAGGCTTTTGGTGAAATACTATAATGTTGGTGGAATAATGTCCTGAGGTGTCTTTCTGATAACCCAACCTTATTGGCTATTTCAGGAATAGATATATTTCTATTTTTATTAAGTTCTATCAGATTTCTAGCCTGCTCAACCCTTTTATCTGTTTTTTTGAAGTTAGAGGGGTATTGGTACTGTTTCAAAAGTGTATAAAGAATTTTAGATATAAAAGTATGTGCAAGTATACTTCTCAAATTATTTTTCTCAGTATAATTAATTTTATGATAGAAGTCTAAAAATTTTTCTTCATAAATATTTATAAGATTTATGTCTGTAGTAATAGATAAATAGAAGGGTTCATCTACTTTTATCTGATTGCCAGATTTATTACAATAAAACCCAAAACGCATTGGAAGTATATTTAATGGATTATCTATACTTATTTCAGCTTTATGAATACAATTATTACTCACAAAGGCAATTACACCTCTCTTTAACTCAATTACTTCATCATGAAAATAATACCTACCCTCACCACTTCTAACAAAGAGAAGATGCTGATCATGATTATCTTGGAATTCTTGCTTCCATTTCGGAGGGGTAAGAACATTAAAAGAACCATGAAGTTTAATATGATTTGTTTCAGGTATGGTAGAAAGTATATTGCTTAGATGAGTAATTGTTATATTAGAATTCTTAGCCGATTTTGACATGTTTATCACCCTTTTTGCTATTGTTGGTGTATATTCATATGTTGTAAAATTATTATAGCATAAGTAACCTGATTAAGAAATCTATTTTATAAACTGAAAGGAGAATGATAAATGAAGGTAATTATGGTTATGTTTGATTCTCTGAATAGAAGAATGCTTGAACCTTATGGCTGTGAATGGGTTCAAACACCTAATTTCACTAGATTAGCCGAAAAAACTGTTGCTTTTGATAATTGTTATGTAGGTAGTATGCCTTGTATGCCTGCAAGGAGAGAGCTTCATACAGGACGATATAATTTTTTACATAGAAGCTGGGGTCCAATAGAACCATTTGATGACAGTATGCCTGAAATATTGAAAAATAATGGAGTCTATACCCATTTGAGTACTGACCATTATCATTACTTTGAGGATGGTGGAGCAACTTATCATATGAGATATAATAGTTTTGAATTTTCAAGGGGTCAAGAAAATGATGGGTGGAAAGGGCATGTAAAGGGGGTAGAAATACCAGATACTGTAAATAACACTGGTAGACTACATAACTATTGGGCAGGAAGAAAACATATTAAAAATGAAGAAGAACATTATCAAGCGATAACCTTCAAAAATGGGCTTGAATTTCTAGAAGAAAATCATATGGAAGATAATTGGTTTTTACATTTAGAAACTTTTGATCCTCATGAGCCATACTTTGCTGCTGAGAGATTTAGAGACTTATATAAGCATGATTATAATGGAAAACATTTTGATTGGCCTCCTTATCGTAGAGTAGAAGAAAGCGAAGAGGAGGTACAGCATATTAGATATGAAAGTGCAGCTCTTCATAGTATGTGCGATCATTATTTGGGTAAAATTATTGATTTTATGGATGGTAAAAATATGTGGGATGATACCATGCTTATTGTCAATACTGACCATGGATTTTTATTAGGCGAACATGGTTGTTGGGCGAAGTGTTGGGCACCATTTTATGATGAAGTAGCTCATACACCATTATTTATATGGGATCCCCGCAGTAGGAAGAAAAATTGTAGAAATAATAATATAGTACAGACAATTGACCTAGCACCTACAATATTAGATTTCTTTAATCTTGATATACCAGAAGACATGCAGGGGAAACCTTTAAAAAATACTATAGAAAAAGATGAACCAATAAGAGAAACTGCTTTATTCGGGTTGTTTGGTGGACATGTAAACTGTACGGATGGACGTTTTGTATATATGCGAGGACCTGTTAAAGATGTTAATGAACCATTATATGAGTATACTTTAATGCCAACTCGACATGGTGGAGGAAGAGCTTTTATTGATAAAAGCGAGCTAGAGACTATTGAACTAGCTGAACCATTTTCATTCACAAAAGAATTGAAAGTTATGAAGATGGATGCAAATGCAATAAATGAAGTATTACAAAACAGAAGACAATTGGAATTCGGTACAATGTTATTTGACTTAGAGTCTGATCCTAATCAAGAACGCCCAATAAAAAATGATAAAATAGAACAGAAAATGATAAACAGTATGATAAAGATGATGCAAGAGAATGATGCACCAAAAGAACAATTTGATAGATTAGGTTATAACATGTAAATTTTATCAACAATAAAAGACAGTAGAACCATCGGTACTTTATTGTTGATAAAATTATTATTAACGGTATTTATCTATATATATCAAGCTAAAAAATAACAGTTTTATTTCTTCCTGAATTTTTAGCTTGATATAGAGCTTTATCGGCATTATTTAATAAATTGCTGATGCAATCACTGTCACACTTGGAATTCTCTAACATGGACATACCAATACTAATAGTAATTCTTATAGTATATCCTCCAATTTCTAGAGTTAGATTTTCAACTTTTTTTCTGATCTTTTCAGCAATCTTGAATGCTTCATCTCGATTGTAACCTGTCAAGATGATAGAAAATTCTTCGCCACCGATTCTACCAAATAGATCTTTTTCTCCAAGTACACTAGTACAGGTTTTTACAAGTTCCTTTAATACTTCATCACCGATGCTATGTCCATAGGTATCATTTACTTTTTTGAAATAGTCAATATCCAGCATGAGTAGCGATACAAGCTCTCTGGTTAATCTGGCATAAGCTATAAAACCTTCTGAGGTCTTTAGGAAATGCTGACGGTTATAAGAACCAGTCAGATAATCGGTTGTAGCCATTTTATAGAGGCTGTCCTGTAGCTCTTTCCTCTCAGTTATATCCTCTGCTACACCTACTATTCTAATAATCTTATTATCTTTGTTTTTTACAGGAAAAGCTCTAGAATAAATCCATCTAATACTATTATCAGGTTTAATGATTCTATATTCTAGTTGAGATATGCTGCCAAATTCAGTCAATTTGTTGAAAGAAGCTTTTACATTTACCAAATCAGCTGGATGGACAGAAGCATAGAAATTTTTAATGCCATTTTTATAATCCCATTTTTGACCAAAAATATGCTCGAAAGCGGAACTGATATAAATCATATCCTCGGTATTAATATTTTTAACCCAAAAGATTTCATTGATATTTTCCAGTAGCTGTTGGAAATTAGTTTCAACTTCCATAAGTTGTTTCTGTATTTGTAATTTATCCGTTATGTCATGCCCTGAACTTAATGTACCGATAATATTTCCACATTCATCTTTTAAGATAGAATTAGACCACATAACAATACGTTTTTCACCAGATTTAGTTAGTAGAGGTTGATTATATATTTCCTGATTCTCTCTAATAAATCCTTTCATTAAATTATTGAATATACTTTTTATCTTGGACCGTATGTTGGTGGGCAAGGCTATATCAAACCAATTCTTTCCAATCAAGTAATTCCTATCATTGGCTAACAGGGCTCCTAAAGATTTGTTGACGAAATTAATATTTCCTGTGTTATCAAGAGCAACAAAATAATTAGAAGAAGCATTTATATATTTTTTGAACTGTTCGGATTCTAATAATTTTTTATCATATGTAAAATCAGTAATACATCTTATTGTTACAAAAGTAAAGGTATCATTATTATCCCTATGATTACTGATTGAAATTTCTGCTTCAAATTCTGTTAAATTACTTTTGACACATACAAAATTAAATGTTCTATTACAATTATTATCAATTGAATTAAGTATCTTATGAAATTCAACAACAGATGATAGTCCATTTGGTTGATTATTAGGGAATAAAATAAAATTAAATTGATCTATAATATCTTCTCTGGATTTATAGTTAAAAAGATTTACCATCCTATCATTACAATCTATTATTTTTTTATCTTTTATAATCATGAATGCATTATTGTTATTATGAAAAAAATTCAAATAAAGATTTGGATTATTTATCATAGGCTATGCAGTCCTTTCAGTATATTCTAAAGTAATAAGTAGCAAATTATCAACTACATATTCAAAATATAATTATCTTTAAACTGTGTATATATATTATATCGTACATAATTATATTTAACAATTAATATACATAAATTTTATGATATAAGCATAAATTTAATATTGTTAATTAGCAGATTAAATATATTTAATAAAAACATTAATAAAATTAATAGATATATTAAAAATATCAAAATATATATTGACAAAATTAATTTAATATTATATATTATTAATATAAGATAATCGATTATTATAAATGAGGTGGAAAAAATGAAATATAAAGCACCAGGGAAATGTCCAGTTTGTGGTGAGAAATTAGAAATAACAAAATTAAATTGTCCAAAGTGTTCTACATCGATTGAAGGAGAATTCATACCATGCAGGTTCTGTAGATTACCTAAAGATGAACTTGAATTTATTAATACATTTATTATGTGCAGAGGTAACATTAAAGATGTGGAAAAAGAATTAGGGATATCATATCCTACTGTTAGAAGTAAGCTGGATTCTGTAATAAAATCTTTAGGACTAGAGGATGAAAGTAAAAAAAGAAGTGAAAGAAGAGAAGCTATTTCTCATAAGAGGGATTCACTAAACGAGTTAAAAGAATTAAAACAACAAATATTAGATAAGTTGGCTAATGGAGAATTAACTACGAAAGAAGCTATGGATAAAATAAAAAATTTAAAGATCTAGATAATTAGGTTAGAAAACAGGGTTATAAAAATATAATTAGAGAAAGGATTGTTAGTATGAGTGAAGAAAAGAAAATTCTTGAAATGATTGAAAAAGGTCAGATTACTGCTGAAGAAGGTATGGAGTTATTACAAGCGTTAAGAGATGTAGATATAGAGCAGGAAGAAGTTTTAATTGAAGAATATAAACCACCTGTTCAAAAAAGGGAATTCAAATTTTTACGAATAAAAGTAACAACGGAAAAAGGTGAAACAAAAGTCAATGTGAATATACCAATAAAACTAATTAAAGCTATAGGTGGAATATTACCACAAGCTAATAATTTAATCCCGGAGGATGTCAAAAGCCAAATGAACCAAAAGGGTATTAATCTAGGGTCTATAGATCTTAATAAAATAATAAATGCCTTGGAATCAGGTGAATTAGAAGATACGGTATTGGTGGATGTAGAAACTTATGATGAAGAAGATGGGAAAACTCAGGTAAAAATTTATGTGGAATAGAGCTAGGCTGCTTAAGATAAACATCAAATTAAAAAAAACAAAAATAGTTATACCTGTACCGTTATTCATATTTTATCAGTTATTGGATTGTACTATGGACCTGTTAGCAATTATTGCTTTTTTTACGCCAAGTATCAATATAAAAATAAGAAGCAGCAAATATAACTTAAAAGAAATTTTAAAAACTGTATATAAGATATTAGAATCTCTAAAAGAAATTAAATATTGTAAACCCTTTGATTTTGTTGATATCAAGACAAAAGAAGATATAGTTAAAATAAGTTTGAAATAAAAAGGAGTGTGGTATTATGTTAAATACTAATTTATATTACTACAATGTATTTGGTAATATACAGCCTAATAGAAGTATTAAAGATTATAAAGAGATGTTACTTAGAGAACAATTCATTAGATTAAACAAAAATACTAATGTAAAATATAGAAATAAGTCTAAAACTAATATTTGAAAAGGAGAATAACAGTGAATAGAATATGCTATAAATATATACTATATGTGCTAGTATTCATTATGAGTCCATATGTCTTTCAAGGGGTAAGTCTTGAACATCCATCGACAGCACTTATAGCAGCACTGGTTTTTGTTTTGGTAAATACTTTAATAAAGCCATTATTATTACTTGTTACACTGCCTATCAATATAATAAGTTTTGGATTATTCAGTTTAGTCATTAATACTTGGATGATAATGTTGATGGATAAGATGGTAGGCGGGATAAATATATCAGGATTTTGGTTATCTGCGTTAATTGCATTAATCATAACTTTATTGAATGAAGTGCTACTTGATGAAAAAAGAACAAAAAGAAGATATAGGAAAAGTTGAATTATATTGTAAGTAAGCCAGAAAAACAATAACCTTATTGACAATTATATAATAATAAAATATAATATAGATGGTAGTAAGAAACATAATAACAATAAAACTTAATATTAAAATTCTTCAGGGCAGGGTGTAATTCCCGACCGGCGGTTATAGTCCGCGAGCCTAACGGCTGACTTGGTGTAATTCCAAGACCGACAGTATAGTCTGGATGAGAGAAGAGATTAAATTTATTATTTATAATAATAACACCTTGAAGATATCTTTCAAAGGTGTTTTTTTATTTATTTAATCATGGTCCAGAAGATTTTTATGGAAGGAGAAAATTAAATGGAAAAAATAAGTAAGTTTCATATCCATGGAACAAATAGTGGAAAATCAGAAAGATTCAATACCATGTATCTAGTTAAAATTGCTTTATTATCTGCAATAGCATACATCATATTTTTATTTGAATTCCCGCTGCCTTATTTTCCACCTTTCCTAGAAATTGATTTCAGTGATACGGTAGCAATTTTGGGTGGAATAATATTAGGACCTATGGCAGCTGTCATAATTCAATTCATTAAGAATCTACTTAGATTGTTGCTTATGAATTCAGGTACAGGTGGAATAGGTGAATTGGCTAATTTATTAGTTGGAATAGCTTATGTATTACCATTCTGTCTTATATTCAGACGAAATAATTTAAAAAGATTTATTGGTGGTAGTGTAGCTGCAATCCTCATTATGACAGTTACAGCAGGACTTGTTAATTATTTTATTAATATTCCAGTATATCTAGGCAGTACACCACATGCTGAGAAAATGAATATGATATATTCTTTCTATATTCCTTTTAACCTTGTAAAAGGAGTTATAGTAACCATAGTTAGTTATGCAGCAATTAAAGCATTTAGACAAGTAATAAATAAGCTGCAATAATAGAATAAGAATTTACAGAGACCTAGATTATATCTAGGTTTTTTTGTTAATAAATATTAATGAAGGATAATTTTTTACAACAATAAAATAAAAAGGTGAGACTAGTTTTGTACTAGCTAAATTCTTGTAAAAGTGCTATAATACCTATCAAAAGATATTGTTAAATAATTGGAGGTTAATATGGCAACGAAAAAAAAGAATAAAAATAAGAATAATAATAACAATAATACTAAAAATGACAAAAATATAAATAACAACACCAAGAAAAATAATAATGATAAAAATAATATAAAAAATAATAAAGACATCAAAAAGAATACTGAGATAGAATTAAGTATAAAAATAGGGGACAAAGATATGTTCTACTTCATGCTGGGACATGTTTATTCAAAATTGAGCAGTAAAATAACCTTATTATTTAGCGTAGTATGTCTTATACTATTTCCTATATCCTTTTTATGGAAAGATACTTTCATGACTCTTGTGTTATTGTTCGGAGCATTGACTTATCTTGTTATTTCTCCATTAATGTTATATCTACAATCAAAAAAACAAGTTGCAACTAACCCTGTATTCAAAGAACCTATTCTATACAAAATCAACGATGAAGGATTTTATGTATCACAAGCTGGTGAGTGGATAGAATTTCTTTGGGAGAATCTATACAAAGTGGTTCAAAGAAAGTATAATATACTATTTTACATAAGTAAGGATCAAGCGTTCATTATTCCAGTCAGACTAATAGAAGATGGAAAAAACATAGTTAAAATAAAACAAATGGTATCTAATAAAATGGATACATCCAGATATAAATTTACGCAAGAAAAGAATGAAGGGAAGATTTGATTGATATATAAATCATTTTCAGCAGAGGAAACTAAAAAAATCGGTAAAGAACTTGGACAGGATGCAAAAAAAGGTCAGATATATTGTCTTATAGGTGATTTGGGAGTAGGAAAAACAGTGTTTACTAAAGGGTTTGCAGAAGGTCTTGGAATTGACGAACATATTACTAGTCCAACATTTACTATAGTGAACGAATATCATACTGACAAATTGAATTTTAATCATTTTGATGTCTATAGAATAGATGATCCTGATGAAATGTATGAAATAGGTTATGAAGAATATTTTTATAATGATGGAGTATGCTTGATAGAATGGGCAAATTTAATAGAAGAAATAATACCAGAAGAAGCAATATGGATTAATATAGAGAAAGATTTGGACAAAGGTTTGGATTACAGACAAATTACCATTGCTGGAGGAATAAACAGATGAAAGTTTTAGCTATAGAAAGTTCTGCTGTAGCTGCATCTATTGCTGTTGCAGAAGATGACAAGTTACTATGCGAATATACAACGAATTATAAGAAAACACATTCACAGACTTTAATGCCAATGATAGAAGAAGTTACCAATATGATTAATCTCGAACTTAGTGAATTAGATATAATAGCAGTTTCAAAAGGACCAGGCTCCTTCACAGGATTAAGAATTGGTGTTGCGACGGCTAAGGGGTTGGCTCATACCCTGGAAATTCCTATAGTTGGAGTACCAACTCTGGACGCTTTGGCTTACAATATTGCATGTACAGATAAAATAATATGTCCATTAATGGATGCCAGAAGAAGTCAGGTATATACTGGATTATATTCATATGATGATAATATTTTTAATACTGTTTTACCTAGTACAGTTGTTCCGGTAGAAGATATATTCGAAGAGATTAAAAAATTGAATAGAGAAGTTATTTTCTTGGGAGATGGTGTAGCTCCTAATATTGATAGAATAAAAAATAATTTCTCTGATAACGAATATGTATTAGCCCCTTTAAATAATAATATACAAAGAGCATCCTCAGTAGCTGCTTTGGGCATATTAAATGCATTAAAGGGAGAGACGGAAAGTTATATGAACTTCAAACCTATCTATCTAAGAAAGTCCCAGGCAGAAAGGGAATTTGAAAGGAAACATAATACATGTATCTAGCACGTAGAATGAAGCTTAAGGATATAGAGGAAGTACATTCTATAGAAGAAAATACTTTTCCTGATCCTTGGTCACAAGATGCGTTTACCAAGGAACTAATGAGTAATACACATTCAATATATATGGTAATAGAAGAAGACGGTACTATAATAGCATATGCAGGATTATGGAATATTGTAGGAGAAGGTCATATTACCAATATAGCAGTTAAAAAAGAAAGAAGAGGAGCTGGATTTGGCAGAAAAATAACAGAGGCTCTTATATATGAAGGAAAAAAACAAGGCATCACATCTTTTACTCTTGAAGTTAGAGTAAGCAACCATAATGCAATTAAACTATACGAAAAGCTGGGATTTGAAATAGCTGGAATAAGAAAGAATTTTTATGATAAACCAAAAGAAGATGCATATATAATGTGGAAAAATATGTGAATAGTCCAAGATTAAGTTGGGCTATTCACATATTTTTACTTTTTCCCAATAAATACAATCATTTTAGTAAAATATTCTTTTAGAAAAGGCATTTTTGATACAGGTGCTAATAGTTTTTTCAAAGGAATTGATGTATAGTATATTTTATTGAAATCAGATTGCTTAATAACCTTTTCAAATCTTTTAATGGTCATTTTATTTATATACGAAAAATATTCATTTCCATTTTCATCAGTACTAATTCTTAAATCAATTCGGTTTTTACCATCAGGTAGTGATTCTACAGAACTTTTATAATTTTGTATTAGTGATTTTTCAGAGAAAAACAAGTGAACCCATGGGATACCTATTGTGTCTGATAAATGAGCTCCAAAGGGGTGATTGTATGGAGGAAAATTAATATATATAATACCTTCTTTTTTTAATACTCTATAACATTCGTTTAGCACCTTTTTAGGATCTTTTAAATGTTCCATAGCATCATTTAAAATTATTGTATCAAAATAATTATTATCAAAGGGCATATTAGTAGCACTACCTAAAACGAATTCAAATTTATCTTGTAAATCTAATTTTTCAGCTAATGAATCAGCTAGTTCTTTATAACTTGATATTTGATCTATACCATAAACTATACTAGCTCCTTGTTTGCTGTAATAAAGTGATTTACCAGCAGCTCCACATCCTACATCAAGTACTTTTTTATTAGTAAACATTTCTTTTGAATCAACATAAGGCGAATAATACTTAATAGATTCAAAACCTTTTTCAAATTGCCATTGAGCATAAGTTTTTTCGCCTTGGTTTTGTAGATTGAAAGGATGTACAGGTAAAGGAAATAAGTTATTTAATTTTTTAAATGTATATTGACTTAAGTTCATATGAACCTCCTATTAATAATTTCTAGAGCTTATAAGGTATAAATAATTATTATACAGTTTTGTTTCAGAATTATAGAAATAATATTTCTGGATTGTAAATACATATATCATTGAAATATAACTTTTATTTTGTTACCTGCTTTTAAAAAAGGTGGGAAAGTTATATTTATTATTAACAAGACACCTTATAAATGTATAAGATAAAGTATATGAAACTTTAAAGGGCAAAGGGTATAGGGAGGAGCTGCTTAATGAAAGAATGTTATGAACTTTCCCATGAAGATTTAGATTTGAAGTCAGTTGTTCTAGAGCAATCTGATAATGACGAAGATGAAGAAGATATATTTGTTGGGAATGGCAGAGTAAGCGAGATACTAGATTTTGGTCTTAAGCTAAATGGATCTGGATATAATATATACTTATCAGCTGAAGAAGGATTAAACACCGTAGAATTTCTAAAAAAATTTCTGAAAGAAAAAAGTAAGAAGAACAATCCTCCTGATGATTGGTGTTATGTTTATAATTTTAAAAATGAGGATAAACCAAGAGCGTTACGGCTTAAATGTGGAAAAGGTAAAAAATTTAAAAAAACTATTGAAAACTGTGTAAAAGATGTAATATTACAATCAAATATAAAACTGAACAGTGCCGAATTCAAGAAAGTTGAAACTTGTTTAAAGGATGAATTTTTATCCAAAGGTGAAACTAAATTAGAAGAATTAAAAGACGATGCCAGAAAACTCGGGTTTTCAACTAATATAACTGATAAAGGCATATTTTTTATTCCTATAGTAGATGGGAAAAAAATAAGTGAAGAAAAATATGATGACCTAACAGTGGAAGAACAAGAAATAATATTAGAGAATCTCAACATCATGGAAGATAAATCAGAAGATATAATGAAACAAGTAAAAAGGCTGAAAAAGATATCAGAAGCTAAAGTTAATAAACTTCAAAACAAAATCTTAAAAATTATAATTGATGATATATTCAAGAAAACAGAGACTGAATTTGAATGTAATAAAAAAGTAGTAGGCTATATAAAGGAATTAAAGGATCATTTATTCAAAAATATAAGGAACATATTATCTGAGACAGATAGCCATGAGACGTTAAACTCTTTACTGAATGATGATGAAGATGATAATCTAGAAAAATATAAAGTTAATCTCTTTATTGATAATTCCAATGTAAAGACATCACCAATTATATATTGTGATAATCCATCTTATTATGAAATGTTTGGTAAAATAGAATATGAAAACGAATTGGGAGTTTATACAACTAACTATACCATGATCAAAAAAGGTATACTTCATAATGCTAATAGTGGATACTTGATCATTAATGCAGAAAATTTACTTAACACTGCATTGACTTGGGGAACACTTAAAAAAGTTTTGATAAATAAAAAATTAATATTTGAGAACATTCGAGAACAATTAGGTACACTTCCAATAAAAACCATTAAACCAGAACCAATCCCTATGGACTTAAAGGTTATATTAATTGGAAATGAACGTATATATAGATTGCTGTATGCATATGATAGTGAATTCAAAGAATTATTCAAGTTACATGTTCAGCTTAATACTGAAGTGGAAAAAAATAAAAAGATAATAAGAAAATATTATCATTATTTTGATGATGTCTGTGATAAAAAGAAATTCAGGATGCTTACAAAAGACGGAAAAAACGAACTATTGAAATATGCATCATATGTAGCAGAAGATAGAAATAAGCTTACTACAAAATTCTCTGTTTTAATGGATTTAATAGAAGAAGCTGATTTGTGTGCTGCTCATTCACAGATGAATGTAATTAATTCTAGCATAATAAAGAAAGCTGTAAACAAGAAAAATAATAGATCTGCCTTATTAAAAGAAAATATAAAAGACTTGTATGACAAGGATAAAATAATAATTGACTATAGTAAAAAGAAAGTCGGACAGATAAATGGTGTTGCATTAAGTGATTATAGTGAAAATACCATTGCAAGGATAATAAGGATTACTGCTGTAACATATATGGGTAAATTGGGAGTAATTAATATTGAAAAAGAAAATCAGCTTAGCGGAAATGTTTTTGACAAAAGTATTGGTATTTTATCAGGTTATATTGGAAACAAATATTCACAAGAATACCCGTTAATGTTAAATTGTCAGCTTTGTTTTGAGCAGGTATATAATATTATTGATGGTGATAGTGCTTCATGTGCGGAATTATATGCTATTCTATCTAGTTTGTCAGAAATACCTTTTGACCAAAGTATAGTCGTAACAGGCTCTGTGGATCAATTTGGTAATGTTCAGCCTGTAGGAGGCGTTACACATAAAATTAGAGGATGCTACGAGTTATATAAAACAAAGGGTCTGACTGGAAATCAAGGTATCATCGTACCAAAACAGAATGTTGATGAAATAATATTGGATGATGATATATTGGATGATATCAAAGAAGGTAAATTCCATATATATGCCATAGATAACATAGAACAAGGTATAGAAATATTTACTGATGTAAGTATGAACGAGATAGATAAAGCTATAGAGAATAAGTTGAAGTCCTATTATGAAAAACTTGAATTAAAAAAATCATGAATTTGTTGAGTTATAAAATTAAAGGCTTATTGTAATAATAAAAGAAGAAACCATTATAGTATTATAAAGGATAGATAAGACTATCCTTTTATAATGCATTTATTTTTTTTGGACATTTGGACTTGCTATTATTCAAAAATATGATAAAATGCATATGTAAAGAGTAAAGTCTTCCAACAACGTATAATTATTAGTTCTATGAACAAATTAAATATATATTACTAGCAACTCTTGAAAGTAACATCAAAATAAAAATTAATTTATGTAATTTAATAATTAAAGGTAACTATTAATGCTAGTTGCTTATAATTAATAAGCAATCTAAGTATTACTATTATAAGGAGGAAGAATACGAGATGAGAAACATTGAGACAACAACGATTAATACTATTAGAATTCTATCTGCTGAGGGTATTCAAAAAGCAAAATCAGGACACCCAGGATTACCTATGGGAGCAGCCCCTATGGCTTATGAATTATGGGCTAATCATATGAAACATAACCCAAGTGATCCAAATTGGATAAATAGGGATAGATTTATTTTATCAGCTGGACATGGTTCCATGTTATTATACTCATTATTACATTTATTTGGATATGGACTTACAATTGAAGATTTACAAGAATTTAGACAATGGGGTAGTAAAACGCCTGGACACCCTGAATTTGGACATACAGTAGGAGTAGATACAACTACTGGACCATTAGGAGCAGGATTTGCGACAGGTATCGGTATGGCTATGGCTGAAGCTAACTTGGCAGCTAAATTCAATAAGGATGAATATAAAATAGTAGACCATTACACATATGCTATAGCAGGTGACGGTTGTATGATGGAAGGTATTACATCAGAAGCAGCATCTCTTGCAGGAACTTTAAAACTAGGTAAATTCATTGCATTTTATGATTCTAACAAAATAACTATTGAAGGTAGTACAGATATTGCCTTTACTGAAGATGTTGGAAAAAGATACGAAGCATATGGATGGCAAGTACTACAAGTTGAAGATGGAAATGACTTAGAAGCTATAGGAAAAGCTATTCAAGACGCAAAAGCTGATTTGGAGCACCCATCACTTATTATAGTAAAAACACAAATTGGATATGGATGTCCTGCAAAACAAGGTAAATCATCAGCTCATGGAGAACCATTAGGTGACGATAACATTATTGAAACTAAGAAAAACTTAGAACTTCCATTAGATAAGGAATTCCATGTACCAGAAGAAGTATATGACCATATGAAAGCTTTACAGGAAAAAGGTAACAAAGAGCAAGCAAAGTGGAATGAATTATTTAAAGAATATGCAGCTAAGTATGCTGATTTAGCAAAAGAATGGGAAATATGGACAAGTGAAGAACTTCCAGTTGATTTATTAAATAATGAAGAATTCTGGACATTCGATAATAAACCATCAGCTACAAGAGCTATTTCAGGACAAATAATAAATAAACTTACAAAATATATTCCTAATTTATTTGGTGGAGCTGCTGACCTTGCACCTTCTACTAAAACATATATGAATGATAAAGGAGATTTTTCAGCTGAAGATTATTCAGGAATGAATTTACACTTTGGTGTACGTGAACTAGCTATGTCAGCAATGGCTAATGGTATTGCATTACATGGAGCACATAAACCATTTGTAGCTACTTTCTTCGTATTCAGTGATTACATCAAACCAAGTGTAAGATTATCAGCACTAATGAAACTTCCTGTAACATATGTATTAACTCATGATAGTATTGGGGTAGGAGAAGATGGACCAACTCACCAACCTATAGAACAATTAGCTGCTCTTAGAAGTATGCCTAATGTAGTTACATTCAGACCTGCTGATCCTAGAGAAACAGCAGCTGCTTGGTATTATGCAATTACATCTAAGGAAACTCCTACAGCTATTGTACTAACAAGACAAAATGTTCCATACTATGAAGAATCCGAGAAAAAAGCTTTAAAAGGTGGATACGTTCTAGTAGATTCTGATAAAGAAACACCAGATATGATATTAATGGCTAGTGGTTCAGAAGTAGAATGCATATATGAAGCTGCTAAGAAGCTTAAACAAGATGGAATTGATGTAAGAGTAGTCAGTATGCCATCTATGGATGTTTTTGATACACAATCAGAAGAGTACAAAGAAAGTGTATTACCTAATAACGTAAGAAAAAGAGTTGCTATAGAAGCTGCTGCAACATTTGGATGGTACAAATATGTAGGACTTGATGGTGAAGTTATTGGTCTTGACCATTTTGGAGCTTCAGCGCCAGCAACTAGAGTGTTTGAGGAATTTGGTATCACAACTGAAAATGTATATGAAGTTGCAAAAAAAGTGTACGCTAAATAATATATTTTTGTTCATACCCTAATCTAGATTCTTCTACATTGAAGAAATTACCTATATACAGATTAGAATTAGGACGTTATAATAATGATAAGTATAGTACGTAAATTTTTATAGAGAATTTCATAATCAATTTTTTATCCTATAGGCAAAGTTGCTTTTTTGCCCTAGTCATAATTATGGATTTCTCTTCATGCTTATCATTAAAGACACCTAGTGAGGGGATAAAAAATGGAAAAATTTGAAAAGAAAATTATAAAAAATAATGTCCTATCGGAAGTTTACTGTAACAAATGTGGTAAATTAATTTATAGTGAAGACTCAAAAGAAAAATCTGACTATATTAATATTACTAAAGAATGGGGATATTTTTCAAATAAAGATATGGAAACTCATAGCTTCGATATATGTGAAGAATGCTATGATAAATTAATCAAAACTTTTAAATTCCAACCAACTAGAACAAAAAGATAATGTACAAGTTAACTTGTTATTATAAAAAGAATGCAGTGGATGCATTCTTTTTTTGTAGTAGAAAGTTAATTTCACAGAAATATTCTCAACTACATTTAAGCTATATAGCAGCTTTTCTTGGCAATAATAATAAAGTGAGGAAATGCTAAATTAGGTATCTTATATTTTAATACATAAAAATAGGAGGCTAAATATTTTAATATGGTGATAACCTGCGTTTTATGATACAATAAGAAAAAATAAGGAAGAGGATGAAATATGTTAGATGTATGTTTGTTAGGGACAGGCGGAATGATGCCTTTACCAAATAGATGGCTAACTTCTCTTATGACAAGGTACAATGGTAGTAACTTGCTTATTGATTGCGGAGAAGGGACCCAAATAACTATACGACAGCAAGGATGGAGCTTCAAGTCCATCGATATTATATGTTTTACACATTATCATGGTGACCATATTGGAGGATTACCAGGATTATTATTGACCATAGGCAACTCCGATAGAAGAGAGCCAATCACTCTAATTGGACCTAAAGGTCTACAGAGAGTTGTTAAGGGGTTAAGAGTCATAGCTCCTGAATTACCATTTGAATTGAACTATATTGAGTTAAAAGAAGATTATTCTTGCTTCAATATAAAAGGTTATGAAATAGAGGCGTATAAACTTAATCATAATGTTATCTGTTATGGATATAATATTAACATTAACCGTCAAGGAAAATTCTTGGTAGAGAAAGCAAAACAATTAGAACTGCCCATAAAATATTGGAACTTGCTTCAAAAAGGAGAAACAGTAATATATGAAGGCAGAAGCTATGAACCTCAATCAGTACTTGGTCCACCAAGAAAGGGAATAAAATTAAGTTATTGCACTGATACTAGACCAGTGAAAAATATTGAAACATATGCAAAAGATGCAGACCTTTTCATTTGTGAAGGTATGTATGGAGATGAAGAAAAAGAAAATAAGGCAAATGAATATAAACACATGACATTTGAAGAAGCAGCAACTCTAGCTGCAAAAGCCCAGGTTAATGAGCTATGGCTAACACATTTTAGTCCATCATTAGTTAGACCAAAAGATTCGTTACATGTGGCTACAAAAATATTTGAAAACTCTAAAGTTGGTAAGGACAGATTAACTAAGACATTAAAGTTTGATGAATAGTATAATAGTATTGCGGATAGATTTCGATATATAATATATAAGGTCTATACTATATGCAAGAATTATCCCATAGGATAAACTAAGAACATTAATGGAGTGGTGAATATGAGAAAAATTATAGCGATTCTAATTCTAGCAAGTTTAGGAATACTGTTGTTTGTGACATTTTCTAATAAAACAAGTAAAGATAGATTTGATAAGAGTTTATTATCAAATTCAGATAGGATTCTAGAATATCTGAAAGAAGACTATGAAGGCACAATAAACAAAATACATGATTTACAAAAGACTCCAGAGCAAGTTCTAGAATTGAATAATATAGTTATGCAAAAATTATATAGTCATGAAATAACAGATGAAGAAATTGAAGTTTTGTTAAAAGTGCAAAGAGAACTATATGATGATGAATTACTAGAAAAAAATCCAATTGATGTTCACTTAGAAAAAGCAAAAGAAGAAATAGAAAAATTTAAAGAAAATAATACTAAAATAATAGGTTATGATATTCAGAAAAACAATGATGACAATAATAACAATATTACATTTATAAAAGTGGTTTATTATTTGAATAATGTTGGTCCAGAAGGCGAAATATTTGAAGAATATGTATTAGTAAAAGTAGATGAACTATGGAAAATTAAAGGATGGCAGAAAACAGAAGAATTTATTGTAGTAGGTGATTAAATGAATGAAGACGTAATAATAATGGCTATAGAATCCTCATGTGATGAAACGTCAGTAGCTATTGTGAAAAATGGAAAACATGTTTTATCTAATATTATTTCCTCTCAAATAGATTTGCATAAAAAATTTGGAGGAGTTGTACCAGAGATAGCATCAAGAAAACATATTGAGAATATTGACCCTGTTATAAGTGAAGCATTAGAAGAAGCTGATATGACCATTAAAGATGTAACAGCCGTAGCGGTTACATATGGACCAGGATTGGTTGGAGCTTTACTAGTAGGGTTAGCAGAAGCGAAGGCAATAGCATTTGCAGCTAAAAAACCATTAATAGGTGTCCACCACATAGAAGGACATATAAGTGCTAATTATATAGAAGGAGATTTTAAACCACCTTTTGTTTGCATGGTAGTATCAGGAGGTCATACCCATTTGGTTCATGTTAGAGATTATGGTAAATATGAAATAATGGGTAAAACGAGAGATGACGCCGCTGGTGAAGCTTTTGACAAAGTTGCAAGATCCATAGGGTTAGGATATCCAGGTGGACCAAAGATTGATAAAATCTCAAAAGAAGGAAATGAAGATGCAATAGAATTTCCTAGATCGTACTTAGAAAACGGATCTTATGATTTTAGTTTCAGTGGAGTAAAATCAGCAGTTCTCAACTATATAAATCAATGCAAGATGAAAGAGCAGGAAATAAATGTTCCTGATATTGCAGCAAGTTTTCAAAAATCTGTTGTAGAAGTAATAGTAAATAAAACAATAAAAGCTGCAAAAGAATTGAAACTGGGCAAAATTGCTTTGGCTGGTGGTGTAGCAGCTAATAGCAAACTTAGAGAAGAAATGAAGAAAGCATGTGAAAAAGAAGGAATAACATTACACTATCCATCACTTGTATATTGTACTGATAATGCTGCTATGATAGGTGTAGCTGGTTATTATGAGTATATAAATGGAGTAAGACATAATATGGATTTAAATGCTATACCAAACATGAAATTAAGCGATAGATTTTAATTTAAAAAGAGGGTTGCCTTATTGGACAGCCCTCTTAATTAATACCATAAAATAGCTTCTAATTCATTAACATACTATTTTGTATACTAAGCATTAGTTGGTGGTGTAAAAACACGCTGAGCCATTTCTGAGTCAATAGAATAGATTATTGATACATCTTTATTAGCTCTCTTTAATTTTTGTAAAATACCCTTAACAGTAGCTTCTTCTTCTACTTGCTCGTCAATAAACCATTTCAAGAAGCTTATAGTGGCATGTTCTCTTTCTTCCATGGCAATATCCATTAATTTATAGATACGGCTTGTCACGAATTTTTCATGTTGTAGAGTCTCGGAATAAACATCTTCTATATCATCATAATCACTTGGGGGTGTTTCAAGACCTTTTATTTCAACTTTTTCATCCATTTCATTTACAAAATTAAAGAATTTCATTGCATGAAATCTTTCTTCTTCTGCTTGTACCATAAAAAAGTTGGCAAATCCATCTAGATCTATTGAATAACAATATGATGCCATTGCTAGATAAAGATGAGAAGAATATAACTCATAAGTAATCTGTTCATTTATTTCTTTTAATAATTTTTCACTTAGCATAATTTTACCTCCTACTGTTTTGTTATAGAAATTTACATGATTATTATACCAATAAATTAATGGTATTGGAAGATGAAACTCATATAGTTTAATAATTATTTCTTTAAATTTAGTATACAATAGTTTAAAATAAAATATACGATAATGTAATTAATTATCCGTACTTGAATCATATTAATAATAAGTTAATGATTGGATTTTAATAATTGCTAATTAATATAAGAAGAAAATATATAAGGGTCAATAGTTGATGGAGGAATAATTTAAATGAATAATGTGCAATGTACAGTAATAATACCTGCAGCTGGAAAAGGTAAAAGAATGAAAAATGATAAATCAAAACAATATATAGAATTAGATGGTAAACCTATACTAGCATATACTATAGATGCTTTTGAAAAATGTAATAAAATACAAAATATCATTTTAGTGGTAGGAAAAGATGAAGTCGATTATTGTAGAAAGGAAATTGTAGAAAAATATAATTATCAAAAGATAATAGCTATATTAGAGGGAGGAAAAGAAAGACAGGATTCAGTATACGAAGGTATAAAGAAAGTGCCAGAGGATAGTGATATAGTTTTGATACATGATGGTGCCAGACCTTTTATAGGTGCTGAGCAAATAAAACAAACAATTGATGACGGGATTAAATATGGTGCTTGTGTCTTAGGAGTCAAGGTTAAAGATACAATTAAAGTAGTTGATGATGATAATAATATTGTAGATACCCCTAACCGAAATAATCTATGGGCAATTCAAACACCTCAAACATTTAAAAAAGAGTTAATTGCATTGGCTTATCAAAAAGCTCAAAATGATAATTATTGTGCTACAGATGATTCAATGTTAGTTGAAAAATATCTAGATATTAAAATAAAGATTGTAGAAGGACTATATTCAAATATAAAAATAACTACTATTGAAGATTTGATTATCGCCAAAAATTTTATTGATCAATAATAATAGTAGCTTATTGTTACACAAAACCATGCTTAACAATAGATTTAAATAAACTAAAAATCATTATTTGACAAAAAAATTTCTAACATTAAACAATAATTTTATAGAAAAATTGTATCTAGTAAAGTAGTTGTTGCAAGTAGTTTAATATAAAAATCCTTCACATATTTAATGAAAATAAATTAAGGATAATGATGAAATAGCCTATATATCAGTGTTAAGGGATGAATTTACAATATATGGATTTGTCTGAAAATAAAAATAATGAATTTATCTATTGACACTTAAAATAATATATGATATCATACCGCTTGTCGTTAAATACTGACGAAAAAACAAGCAAAAAAACAACTCGAAAAAAGTTGTAAAAAAGGCTTGACACATCGGCTAAGATGTGATAAATTATTAAAGCACTCGATAATGAGTTGCGAAATACGGAGAGGTGTCCGAGTGGCTTAAGGAGCTGGTCTTGAAAACCAGTGACTCCGAAAGGGGCCGTGGGTTCAAATCCCACCTTCTCCGCTCCAATAATTATAAACCACATACTGGTGGTTTTAATTATTGCTAAAATGCAAATAATCGCGAAGTGTTTAAGAAACGGCTTGGAGAAGTACCCAAGCGGCTGAAGGGGCTCCCCTGGAAAGGGAGTAGGTCGTTAACGCGGCGCGAGGGTTCAAATCCCTCCTTCTCCGTTTGATAATTAATTAAAAAAGTTGTTGACAAACATCAAAAAATATGATAAAATATTTTTCGCTAACGCATTAAAAGATAATAAAGAGAACCTTGAAAACTGAACAGTGAAACAACCAAAAACTTAGTAATAAGTTTTACCCAAGAAAATTCCTTAGTAAATTAATGGATAAAGACGATAGTCTATAAAATATAAAGCCAGAGCAATCTGGTCAAGATTAAAACTTTAACATGAGAGTTTGATCCTGGCTCAGGATGAACGCTGGCGGCGTGCTTAACACATGCAAGTCGAGCGAGAAGCTATCTATTGAACCTTCGGGTGATTTAGATAGTGGAAAGCGGCGGACG